>Ga0105054_10001643_pt1 | contig 36759 bp, 35 predicted proteins | sample BON02_FD_78091 | JGI IMG/M metagenome (GOLD analysis project Ga0105054, IMG submission 78091) | Freshwater microbial communities from Lake Bonney liftoff mats and glacier meltwater in Antarctica - BON-02 (megahit assembly) | ecosystem: Environmental > Aquatic > Freshwater > Ice > Glacier...
AAAAAAGGCAAGATTTAAGCTATCATAGAATGGGCTGAAGCCCATTCCTATTGAATTCTTTCAATGATTGATTGGGTCAGGCCAAATTCTTGAAAAAGGTTAAAAGAATCATTTTCATGAATAACCTCCTGCTTTAGCTGGAGGAAATCAGGGAATTAACCAACCCTCTGGCTTTAGCCAAATCATTAATCCGGGATCTTCCCCAAATGGGAAGAAGCCAAAACCCCCTATGCTTTTAATGAACCGTTAGATCTGATTTCTGCTCATAATGAATAGCCATTTACCAGGACTTTACTATAACTTTAATCGGTGGAACATGAGAATTACAAATTCCATTTGATAGTAAGGCATAGTTCCAAGCGCCAAGACGGAAAGGCCCGATTTAGAGCGAAATAGGTGGCACTAATCAAACTGTAATATCCAGAATATACGTTTAGCAACACTTTCCGAAATAAGGGTTAGTGGTAGGCCATTACAAATGGCCAGTTTATGATTGCTTTTCTAAAGTATATTTCCGATTGATAGAAAGGTGTAATTGCAAATTACACCTAGACGGGGAAAAGGGGCGCCTTGCAAAACCAGAATATTGTAGCGGTGAGCCCTGATTTTCGGGACCAATAACTGCAAACGGCTTGACAAGTAACAGCCATCATTAAAGCAAACCAATATATTAGGTGACTTATCAAAAGTACTTTAACTTAATGTGGCCCAATTTTCTAACACCAAACCAGGAACCCTCTGAAATTCCTTAACATTGTTTGTAACAAGGGTCATCTTTCTCGATATTGCCTGAGCGGCAATCTGAAGATCGTATGGTCCGATGATTTGTCCTTTTCTTTCCAACTCCGCACGAATTCCTCCATATGCGATGGCGTCACCATCAGTAAATGGAATAAATTCGAAAGGAGAAAGGAATTGAATTAATGCATCCCCGTTCATTTTCCTCCGTTCACTTTTTGACACACCGTAATACAGTTCAGCGATTGTGACTGCAGAAACCTTAAACATTGAAATGGAATAGGACCTGAACTTTTTCAGGACGATTTCAGGCCGCTTCTTGATAAGGTATATACAAATATTCGTGTCCAATAAATACATCAGAGGGTTTCTCTTTGTTGGATGGGAGGTTGATTTCGCCCGTCTTTGAAGAAGTCATCCGAAAATGCTGAAAGACTTTGCTCTACCGTCTCCCATGAGCTGGCTTTAGGGGTGAGTAGTAGCGAAGAACCTATCCTACGGATATAGAATTGCTTTTCATCCGTATTGAATTCCTTTGGCAATCTAAGGGCCTGACTATTTCCACTCTTAAATACTTTGGCTGTCTTCTCCATCATCGTTTCGCCTGTATTGTATATACACTATAATATATACAAAAATACGAAATAAAACCAAAAAAAGATTCGCAATGCTGTTTAAATTAAATACTAGCCTGAAAACCTTCAGCCCGCATATGAATAAATTTCTGCCGGGAGAATGAGGTAAGGTTTTTTCCACTATTCGATATCCCCAAAAAACTCCTCCAAATCCAGTTTAAACCCTACGATCACATTTGACTCCACCACATCTCCGGAGGTAAGTATAAGTGAAGGGACATATTTTCCATTTGTAAGGCTATAGATTAACAAATCTTGCGTTTCAGCATGAATGATCCAATATTCCCGTACGCCATTGGACTCATAAAGCTTGAACTTATGCTTCAATTCGGTTTTACTATTGCTGGGAGACAGAATTTCCACAATCAAATCTGGTGCTCCGAGGCAGCCCCGGTCATCCAATTTCTCCCGATCACAAATCACGCAGATATCTGGCTGTACCACATCGTGGATTTGATGATCTGCTTTGGATGCTTTCGGAAAACGCACATCGAAAGGTGCATCGTAAACTTGACAAGGTTTGCCTTCCAAAAAGTAATAGAGTTTAGCAGCCAACTTTATTGAAATCCGCTGATGGATACGTTTTGGGGCAGCCGCAGCCTTTTTAAAAATTTTCCCTTGGATCAGCTCGACCACTTCTTCCATCTGCCATGTCAGGTAGTCGGCATAGGAATAGTTGCCGTATTCCAAATCCGGTTCCTTGACTGTATCCCGTTTTTTGACTTTCATGGTTTAAATATACTGATTTTATTGATGATCAATTTTCAGCTTAAAGGCCCTGCTGGTTGATTTTTCAGCAGTAGGAAAATCATGAGGTATGGGTATGGTAACCATTCCTGTTGCGGCCCATTCCACACCCCTTAAAAATGAGATGATAAAACCAACGCTTTTAATGGAGCTTTTCGTTTCGGTTCATTTAGATCCTGGGTTTCTTTGTTTATGACCAGCTTATCCAGCCAGACGGTTTTATTGCCGGATTGTGCGCTTAAATTTAATGAAATCAAGTATATAACAACGAAAGGAAGAAATTTCATATTATTATTTTTATATTTTAAGAACAATGGTATTTTCATCTAAAATGAAACTCCCGGTATTTACTTGCCTTCTTTTTATCCTTCACCCTGTCGTATTCCTTGTTTACCGCCTTGTCAAACCATCGGTCAAGAACAGCATTCAAGGTGTCATCGCTCTTTGAAAACCTTCCTGCATTCAAAAACCTCCGCTCCAAATTCAAACAACCCGTCCAATTTAATCAGCAACTCCCCTTCCAAAGCCCCAAAACTCCTGCTTTTTTTCTGTAATTATCAACGGTCCTTGGATCCAGGCCCAATAAAGCGGCCAGCACCTGCTTTTGCAGTCCTGATTTTTTGAGTAATTTATCAAAAAGGTCAATGTGAATTCCTTTATCCACTTGATACACCACCTGAAAATCGTCTTGTACCTCCATGTGATTAACTTTTTTTTAGCATAAGTATTTTTTCTTGTAGTACAAGAATATTTGTTGTTTATTTGATCAAACGCCCGTAAGCGGAATCACACTCGGTTGCATTCGACCGATTTAGCTCGTAATGGTTTTTGTGGTCCCCGAACACTCCCTCCATAGCTGCGGCCCTATGTCTGGATATTTCACTGCTGAATATCATTTCGGGCCTTTTTTGGGGAAACAGGGGAAGATTTTCTTTCCCGTGCAGTACCACCTTTTGCTGTTGGTGGTATAGATCGTGTCCGCACCCAGTTCCGAAATGATTTCCTGCAACTGCCCCAGACCCTTTTCCAGCAGGTATATCAGCGATTTTATTCTTTTCAGGTTCTCTTTGAAGTTTTTTCTGCGTTTCCTTGCATAGGCCAGCTGACTCTTTTTCTGTTCATGGTATTTTGAACGGGGTCTTTTGATCCCGGCCTTCCTGCATATCTTGAACAGTTGCTTCTCGAATACCCATTGACAGCATTCCCAGAGAAGTTTCACATCCGTGGGAAAACGGATATAGCTTTCATAACAGGTGGCATCCTTTAAAAGCACATGGGAATTGCCAATGGCGCCCTTCCAGGAATTCAGGAGTACCTAAAACCAACCAACATATATGGTTCCGCTTTTCCGGTAATCAGGTTCTATCTCAAGGCATCCCATGAGATTGTGTGCAGATAGGAATAACCATATGCTCTTTTTCTTTACCTTATTTTAATTCAGTAAGCTGATTAAAAAGTTTAGTGGGATTCAAAGTCATTTCTAGCAGGCGCTGTTCAATTATACTCCACGTGTACTTGCCTTCAAGCATTTTAATCGGCTCATTAAAATTAATATCCTAATGCTAAAGCAGTTCCTCCTACCAAAAAAAAACCTTTCAGGAGTTCCTCTTCCATTAAATTTTTTAAGAGTTCCAGTGTAGATTCATTGACTGTTTCTTTTCGTAACATTTCATAGAGGTTAATGGAATATTAAACTGATGGCTCACAAAGTTCATATCCTTGTCATTAAGATAAGGCAAACTTTTAATCGCTGACTTTACACCATCAATCCCATATTTGTTCAGTATAAAATACCAGTCATTCGGCCAGCCCCTTTCAATTACCCTTTGAACAATAACATCCCTCATAACTCCAAAATCAAACTCATTAGGATCAAATTCCCATAACAGTTTTGGATTTAAGATAGCATCGGGAAAATTTTTATAATTGTCAAAATACATAAAAATTAATTATTAAACTGATTTCAAAATTACGGAAAATACAGGTTAAAGGCAATCTTAATAAACAGCTGAAGCCACAATAATAACATCAAATAACTGGAAGTCGTATATTTTAGTCAACTCGATGCTTTTCAAATAGGTGGTTTGGGTAATCGGAACCAATTTACAGGTATTAAGCACTTCTGTTAGTATCCTGCCGTTTTCTCCTTGGGATATTTCCATCTTTTTAATAGCACATTGATAAACTCACTGAGATTCTGCGAGCCTATTAATGGCCCCATATCTAGTAGATCTGCTGCTTTAACTAATTTATCTGGCGAGTCAAGGTCAATGCCATACAATAACACATTTGTGTCAACAGCCTTTCTGCTAATCCTATTCATTGGCATACAGGCGAGTAAACTTATAGCCACCGGAGCTAAATCTCAAATCTTTCGTTCTATCTGCAAAAGAGTTTTTCTTAGGCTTCTTTGCTTCTTGGTCCTGAATAACCTCAAAGACCAAGATTTCTACCTCTTTACCTATAAAAGATTCAGGCATTTCCAGTGTGTAGGTTCTTTCCTTGGGGATAATGATTTGTCGAATCATAAGCGACCAAATCTTAACGTGATCTATCAAAGACAACAAAAAAACAGGATTTCAGGCTCTGAAAAATTATTTTTCTTCACCCGTTATTCAAAGCCAAACAGCAGGTTGAGTATCAAAGCTATCATAGAATGGGCTGAAGCCCATTCTTATTGAATTCTTTTCAATGATTGATTGGGTCAGCCAAATTCTTTAAAAAGGTTAAAGAATCATTTTCATGAATAGCCTCCTGCTTTAGCTGGAGGAAATCAGGGAATTAACCAACCCTCTGGCCTTAGCCAAATCATTAATCCGGGATCTTCCCCAAATGGGAAGAAGCCAAAACCCCCTATGCTTTTAATGATCCGTTAGATCTGATTTCTGCTCATAATGAATAGCCATTTAATAGGACTGTACTATAACTTTAATCGGTGGAGCATGAGAATTACAAATTCCATTTGATAGTAAGGCATAGTTCCAAACGCCAAGACGGAACGGCCCGATTTAGAGCGAAATAGGTGGCACTAATCAAACTGTAATATCCAGAATATACGTTTAGCAACACTTTATGAAATAAGGGTTGGTGGTAGGCCATTACAAATGGCCAGTTTATGATTGCTTTTCTAAAGTATATTTCCGATTGATAGAAAGGTGTAATTGCAAATTACACCTAGACGGGGTAGTAGGCATGCTTAATTATTCATACTATCACCGGCTTCTAATTATAAAAACATGCCTAAAAATGAATAGTGATTGCATGAATTGGTCTAGCCCCCTAATAATCGTTACACTAGCCAGCACATATTTATTAACCGATATTTCCTAATTTATTTTATGCTATAATATCCTTCACAACATTTCCTGCTACATCTGTCAGGCGAAAATCTCTTCCCTGAAACGAGTAGGTAAGCCTTTCATGATCCATTCCCATCAAATGTAGAATTGTCGCCTGTAAATCATGTATATGAACTCTGTCTTTGATACCAGAGTACCCTATTTCATCTGTTTCTCCATAAGTAATGCCTCCTTTAACACCTCCACCAGCCAGCCAAACTGAAAAGGCCTCCGTATGATGATCTCTTCCCATGAAAGGCCTTGCTTTCCCATTCATGCTTTCTTGCATAGGTGTACGTCCAAATTCACCGCCCCAGACAATTAAAGTTTCTTCCAGCAATCCTTTTTGTTTTAAATCTTTGATAAGAGCAGTCATAGGCTGATCCACCTGTAGACATTTTTCCTTAAAACCTACTTCTAATGCCATACTCTTGTCGATTCCGTGACTGTCCCAACCCCAGTCATATAATTGTACAAAACGTACATCTCGCTCTACAAGCCTTCTGGCCAGCAAACAATTATTAGCAAAAGAAGATTTGCCAGGTTCAGTACCATACATCTGATGAATATATTTAGGCTCTTTTGAAATATCCATTACATCAGGTACAGTGGTTTGCATTCGAAAAGCCATCTCATATTGTGAAATACGAGTTAAAATCTCAGGATCACCTAAATCATTATATTCTTTCTCGTTGATACTATTAATAGCATCCAGAGTCTTGCGTCGCAAACTGCTGCTAATGCCACTTGGATTAGAAACATACAAAACAGGATCACCTTCAGAACGGCATTGTACTCCCTGATAAATAGACGGAAGAAAGCCACTACCCCAAATACTTTTACCGGCATCAGGAGTTTTACCACCGGAAACCAGCACAATAAATCCTGGCAAATTTTCATTCTCTGAACCAAGGCCATATGTTAACCATGAACCCATACTAGGTTTTCCCAAACGAGCACTACCTGTTTGCATAAACAATTGAGCAGGCGCATGATTAAACTCATCCGTATGCATAGACTTGATAAGAGCTACATCATCCACTACAGAAGAAAAATAAGGAAGATGATTGGAAATCATCATGCCTGACTCTCCACATGATTTAAATATTGCCTGAGGCCCCAGCATCTTAGGAACTCCCCGTATAAAAGCAAATTTCTTCCCTTCCAGCAGTGACGCAGGACAATTTTGATTATGAAGCTTTGCCAGCTCTGGCTTATAATCAAACAATTCCAGTTGTGATGGAGCCCCTGCCATATGCAAGTATATCACTCGCTTTGCCTTTGGAGCAAAGTGAGCTAATTGAGCGAACATGTCATTGTTGCTCGTTGTTACAGACGTGGTTCTCGGCTTATTAAAAGGAAATTGATTACATCCCATCAATGAGCCGAGAGCGAAGGCTCCTAAACCAGAGCTACATTTCTTAAGGAAATGCCGCCGGGTTTCAAATTGTAGTTTCTTGTATTGTAATTCCTGAAATATATCCATTTTACTTACATTTTACTTAGTAATAAATTCATCCAAATTCATAATGGCATTAGCCACTACCGTTAGTGTTGCTAACTTTATATCTTTCCTCCCTGTCAAATTCTCTGCTGCTTCTGAATCATTTTGAAAATTATCCAGGCCTTGTTCATATAGCTGTAGTAGGTCTTTGAGTTTTGCCGCATCAATCTCTCTGACCATAGCTAGACGGTAACTCGCTTTGATCTGCTCTTCTACCTGGCCCTTATTTTCTTCCAGCACACGCTTGGCTAGAGCTTGAGCTGCTTCTATATAAACAGGATCATTCAGCGTAACTAAAGCTTGTAGTGGCGTATTTGTATCAATACGCCGTGTAACACAGAATTCCCTGCTTGGGCTGTCAAAGGTAGTCATGGAAGGATAAGGACTCGTTCTACGCCAGTAAGTATAGAGTCCTCTTCTGTATTTATCTTCCCCTTCACTGGTCTTCCATTCAAGGCCACTATATACAATCTGCCATAAACCTTCCGGCTGAGGTGGCATTACGCTAGGACCGTAAATTTTATCACTCAGCAACCCGCTGACAGCCAGTGCCTGATCGCGGATCTGTTCAGCATTCAGACGTACTCTTGAACCACGGGACAGCAGTCGGTTATCAGGATCCTTCGCCAGCAATTCAGGTGTGGTATTAGAAGATTGACGATAAGTAGCGGATATCACTATCTGCTTGAGCTGCTTTTTGATGCTCCAGTTATGTTCAAACATGAACTGCTGTGCCAGCCAATCTAGCAGTTCAGGATGTGACGGATCAAAGCCCTGGGAACCAAAATCTTCTATGGTTTCTACAATGCCTGTGCCGAATAGTTGTGCCCATAGACGATTGACCATGACTCTAGCAGTGAGGGGATTATCTTTACTTACCAACCATTCTGCCATGCCTAAGCGGTTCTGAGGGGCATCTTTCGGCATGGAATTCCATGCTTGTGGCACCCCCGGCTCTACTTCATCGCCCTGCACCATCCAGTTGCCCCGTTCAAAAACATGCGTTTTTCTCTGATAACCTTCTTCAAGCTCCACCATGACAGGGGTAGCAGTTACTTCCTGACTGTTCAGCAGACTGAATAACTTATTTTTAGCCACACCGTAGCCGGACTGATCCTGACCAGGTAAGGCTTCAAAGAACAATACCCACTCTATAGTGCAAACAAATCCGTTCTGCCCAGGGTCTTTATATACAAAAAACAGATCATGACTTCCTGATATAGGCTTGATAGGGATGCCAATGGTTTCAAACTTCCCCTTTCCTTTATTCTTCTTTACATGCCAGATGCCTAATAACTCTCCTGTTGGGCTATCCATTCTGATCTCCACCATCCCTGTATTTCTGTCAGCATTATAGCTAGCATACATGAGGTTTTTCCCATTAAGAGGCACATGTTTAATTCTGGCATGTCCGCCAGGCTCTACAGACAAGTATTTAGCATCACTGAATAGTGATCCCTTCATAATCTGATCAAAGGAATGTGCATGTATCTTGGGTTCTGTTGTTTTAACCAAATTTACAAAATTTTGTGCCTTTTCCAGCTTCCCATCTACAGAAGGGGTATTCTGAATTACCCATTTTTTTATATTCTCTAAATTTTTTTGATCTTCTTCTGTAGTAAAAATTTTTAAATTAGGTGATTCACTTGGAACATCCTCATCGGCTGTGTTATTAAAATAAGCGTAAAATTTATAATAATCTTCATGCCGGATTGGATCATAAGGATGGCTGTGGCACTGCACACATTCCATCGTAGTAGCCTGCCACACATTCCAGGTAGTGTTTACTCTGTCCAAGACGGCTGCTACTCTGAACTCTTCATCATCCGTACCACCTTCATCATTATTCATGGTGTTGCGGTGAAAAGCAGTGGCAATTACCTGCTCATCGCTAAAGCTAGGCAGCAAGTCACCGGCCAATTGTTCAATGGTAAATGCATCAAATGGTTTATCCTCATTAAAAGATTTAATAAGCCAATTTCGGTACTGCCAAATATTACGTGGTCCATCTTTTTCATACCCTTTAGAATCCGCATATCTGGCCAAATCCATCCACATAGCAGTCCAACGCTCGCCGTAATGCGGTGAAGCCAGCAGTTGGTCGACTACTTTTTCGTAAGCCTTTGGACTCTCATCATCAAGAAAAATCTTAAGTTCTTCCAATGTGGGAGGTAAACCCGTAAGATCCAAACTAACTCTCCGAAGTAAAGTGGCTTTATCTTCCTGCATCGAGGGTTGAAGATTATTTTCTTTCAGCTTATTATTGATAAATTGATCAATTTCATTGTTTCCCCATTCAGAAGAAAAATCCGGCACAATTACAGGTTCAGGCTTTACAAATGCCCAATGATCCTGCCATTGGGCACCCTGTTTAATCCAGCGGATGAGCATTTCTATTTCTTCCTTTGGCAGTGGCTCTCCTTCAGGCGGCATACGCACTTCCGGATCATGTTGTTTTATGCGGCGAATCATTTCACTTTCCTGCGGATTGCCCGGTACAATGGCAGGCTTGCCTGATTCATTTGGCCTCAGTGCTTCTGATGGAAATAAGAGACTAAACTCTCCGGATTGTTTCACGCCACCATGACAAGTGATGCACTTCTTATTGAGGATAGGTCGGATATGTGTGTTGAAATCTACATGCTGATTTTCTTTATAAGTATTATGGTATACTCCATATGCTACTATTAAACCCAAAACTCCAATCAAGACAAATAAAAAGATTTTCTTTTTAATCGAAGAACCAGACATAAATTTAAAGTTTTACGTTTTTTTAAAAGAATTAATTTAAAGTAGGGGAATTAATAAATTTTTCGTTTATTGATTCCCACCAATTTTAGTGTGACAACAAATTAATATCCAGGATTTTGTTCCAGGTTAGAATTTTTGTTAATTTCATCCTGTGGAATCGGAAAAAGCACATATTTTGGGTCAAAATTATGCATTAATAATATTTGCTTGTCATATGTAAATGTACCGTCATTATTCCTTGTAATCTTTGCACCCCAAACAGGTCCCTCACTAATCTCCTTAGTAATTCCCCAACGCCGGATATCATGAAAGCGACTTTCTTCAAAATTTAATTCAATATGCCTTTCATGACGTATTTTTTCTCGCATTTGCTCTTTGGACAATCCTTCAGTAAGTTCAGGCATATTTACTCCCGCCCTTGCTCGAACCATATTGACATATGTACGAGCTTCTCCTGTATTACCTAATTCGTTTTCTGCCTCTGCATACATTAAAAATACATCAGCATAACGCAATAAAGGATCAAAAAATGATTGTGCCGCACTTCCAAATGCATAATAATCCGGGATGTTTTCATCAACTCCTTTTTTTAAATAGTATCCACTAGTTGTAAACCCATTTACATTATGATCTTTCCCTCCTGTAGAAAAATCTAACGGCACCCCTTTGAATGTTGATCCCTGATAATAAATAGATGCTTCGAAACGCGGATCTCGGTCTTTATATGGTTCTTGTGGGTTATAAAGAGGTGATTCACTAGGTAATTTTCCATCAATCATCTCGAATTCGTCAACAAGGTTTTGGGAAGGCATTGCCCCTCCCCACGCTCCGCCACTAAGGGGAGCATTCACTAAACCCCAATCACCCCAATCCCCATTACGTCTTATAGGAGTGTTACTAGGTGCATTATTAAAATAGAAAATAAATTCATTATTACCAGTTTTTGTAAAGAACATTTTCTCATAATCGGGATATAATGAATACCTGTTCAAATCTATTACAGCTTTAGCAGCCTCTGCCGCCTGTGTATAAAGATTAACATCATTTTTCAGACTAGCTGCATATAATAATATACGGGCCTTCATTCCTAAGGCTGCTCCTTTTTCAGCCCTTCCTTTATCATCTCCCGACCATTCAACCGGTAAATCCTCAACTACTTCAGTAAATTCCTTTACTATAAAATCAACAGTCTCATCTGCCGTATTACGCATAACATTATACGCAGAATGATCATTTATAGACTGAGCTTCGGTAATGATGGGTATCCCATTGAAAAACCGATATAATTCAAGATAGAATACAGCACGCAAAAATCTTGCCTCCGCCCTGAAATATTTTTTGTTTACTTCATCAAATTTAGCCTCATCTAATCCTTCTAGAAAAGTATTAGCCATGCGAATATATACGTAATTGTTGTTCCAAAAATCCTGAATTATAAAATTCGAATTGGCAGCATTATAATCATTCTCACGTAAATTATTAACAAATCCCCATGGAAAGGAATGAGCTGCATCACGAGCATTCATATCTAAAGGAATTCCACCATTTCGGGAAAATACTTTGGGAATATTTCCATATATTGTCATCAAGAAAGCACGAGCTAAAGCAGGGTCATTAAAAACTTCTTCTTCCGTAATGGCATTTAATGGTTTGGTATTCAAAAATTCTGAATTCTCGCAGCTTTGCAGTACAAATATGGCCGCAATTATTAGTAAAATATATTTTTTTAGTTTCATTTTTTTCTTTGTTTAAAGATTTCCATTAAAATTTTTCAAATGATTAAAATGAAATTTGTGCGCCAAAGTTGTATATGATCTGTTGGGGGTAAAAGTGACCATTACCATTCGTATTTTCAGGATCAATTTCTTTAAAAGGAGAAAAAGTTAACAAGTTAGCACCATTAGTATATAGGCGCATGTCCTGAGCCTTAATACGATCCACCCATTTCTTAGGCAGATTATAGCCTATCTGCAAATTCTTCAAACGCAAATATTTCATATCATATAGCCAGAAATCAGAAACATTATCATAGTTCCATGCGGAGCTGGTTAAAATACGAGGGTATTGAGCGTCTGTATTTTCTGAACTCCAATAATCTTTATGTCTTTCTAAGGCATTTCCTGCTTGGTTAAATGGTTTAGCCATCCAGTTACCAAAATACATTTGATTACCTGAACCGGCTTGCCAAAACATGGAGATGTCAAATCCCTTAAAATTTATCGTTGTATGAAGTCCAAAAATATTTTCAGGAAGATTCGTACTACCAATGTAAGTGATATCATTCCCATCTATTTTCCCATCACCATTGAGATCAGCGTAACGAATATCTCCGGGTTGTAAATTTGGGTGATTATCGCCGTATGCAGTTACAATTTCTTCATTAGATTGAAATATGCCCAATGCTTTATAACCATAACGCGGAAATAAAGGACGTCCTGCTTGCAGAATTTGCGCTGGCTTATCATCAGGTTCTCCAATATCAATTACCTCGTTACGAACATGGGTAAAATTAAATCGGACTTGAACCCCAATACCATTGTTAAATAGTTTATTATATCCTAATGCAAATTCAAAACCTTTATTATTAACTTGCTGGAAATTTTCAAAAGGCAAAATACTATTGGGAGTACCCAAAGTAGCAGGTATGATAGCTCCTCGTTGTCCTAAAATACCTTCCCGGGTTTCCCAGAAATAATCGGCTTCCAGCGAGAAATCGTTTGTAAAGTTGGCTTCAAAACCAACGTTACTTTTCGTGGAAATTTCCCAAGTTACATCCCTATTGGCCAAGCGATTTAGGAATATATTACTTTGATAAGTACTTGCTGCTCCCATCGGCACGCCATTACCAAAACCATAAAATGTCAGAAATTGATACTGGTTAATCCGGTCATTACCTAATTTACCGTAAGATCCCCGAATTTTGAAATAATCAAGGAAGGACACTTTTTTAATGAACTCTTCTTCTGAAAGCACCCACCCTGCAGAAAGGGCCGGAAAGAAACCAAATCTTTTCCCTTGAGCAAACAAGGTAGAACCATCATGCCGGAAGCTAAATTCGAATAGATAACGCGCATTATAAGCATAACTAGCTCGACCTACAATACTCTGGCGACGATATTGATTTGCATCACCACTTGTCTGCTGATTAACTGTTCCTCCAGAATTGATGATATCAAGTTGATCAGAAAGAAATTCATTACGATTTGCAGAAAGGCTTTCAAAGGTATCGCTTTGTTGAGAATATAACAGTAAGCCATTTACATCATGTTTGCCGAATGATCTGTAATACAAGCTATGCGCTTCAAGTAAAAAGTTTTTTTCATTACTCATTAAATGGTATAATGTTGGATTAGCAAAACCACCTACCTGATCGTAACGAATGTCTTCTCCATCCTGAACGGCTGAATAGATCTTTTGGGGTAATGACCAATTTTTTTGACTATTAGGTTTATAATCAAAAGCCGCTATTCCTTTAAATGAAAGTCCTTTAATTAACGGGATTTCCTGATTAATTTCAAAACGTGAGAGCAAAGCATTGGATTCATTGCGTTGATAACCACTTTCTGTAATAGCCGCCCATCCATTGCGGGCAGAATAACCTGGACCATACAATCCATTTGGATATTTTGCTGCATATACGGGTGCAGGACGGTTCATGTTTTCAAAGACAAAATGATAACCAGATCCAGGATCAGTGCGTATACCCATATATCCTGACAGATCAACTAATATTCTTGTTGTGTTGGTGGCTTTTACATCAATATTTGAACGAAAATTATATCGCTCAAAACCCAGCTGATTATTTATCTTATTAAACAGGCTTTTTTGATTCAGATAATTAAAAGATAAAAAATATTGGACTTTTTCAGTACCTCCGTTTACTGAAAGGTTATGCTGTTCCATAGGTGCTGTACCCCTCGCTATACTAAACCAATCAGTATTAGGAAAGAGGATTGGATCTGAATTATTTTTAAATTTCTGCAAATCTTCTGGAGAATAGAGAGCAGGACGTCCTTCATTTTCCAATGCTTTATTATAAAGATCAGCATATCCGTATGAATCAACATAATCAGGGAAACGAGTTGCTTTTTGTAAGCCATAATTGGTAGTATAACTGAAAGTTGTTTTGCCAACTGCCCCCCTTTTGGTTGTAACCAAAATAACACCGTTGGCTCCTCTTGCTCCATAAACAGCCGCAGCAGCTGCATCTTTCAATACGGTAATTGATTCAATTTCTGTCGGAGAAAGCCTATTAAAATCAATAGAAGAACGAGGTACTCCATCAATCATGAAAAGTGGGTCAATATTACCTGTAGTGGCCATACCACGTACATATATACGGCTCTGGTCGTTGCCAGGTGAACCCTGATCCTGTATTGATGTGACACCTGAAACTCGCCCTGTTATCATATTACTCAAATTCGCTGCGGGAGATTCTTGAAGTTCTTTTTTATCTACTGTAGCAACTGAGGAAGTTAAACTTTCCTTTTTCTGCATACCATATCCCACCACCACAACTTCATCCAAAGAAGTTTCATCTTCCATTAAAGTCACATCAATGGTAGACCGATTTCCCACACTGATTTCCTGTGATACAAATCCTATAAAGGAAAAAACTAACGTGGCTCCTTCAGGTGCAATTAAAGTAAATTTTCCATCCAATCCTGTAGCAATTCCTGTGGTAGTTCCACGCACCAAAACCGTAACCCCGGGAATGGGTTCTCCAACATTATCCGTAACAGTACCTCTTATCGTGATATCTTCATATTCCACCACCGTGATCAAATTTTCCTTATCGGATTTTTTGACATGGATATTCTGGTCTATCTGCTTGAAACTTAAATTGGATTGGGCAGCAATGGATACCAACAGATCATATAGGCTTTCGCCACTGCTTGCCACGCTTATCAGGGGGCTTTCCCTGACTTCCCTAGAGGCAAAAACAAAATTAAATTCTGTTATCCTTTCCAACTCTTTAAAGGCTTTTTCCACCTTCACTTCATTTAGGGAAAGGTACACGCTTACTTCTTCTATGCTTTTCACCTGGGCATTGCCGTTCCAGGCAAGAAGTAGGCTCATGCTGAGGCACTGTAGGGAAAAGGCGATGGTGAATAATTTAGTCATGTAGATCACATGCTTTAGTAGGCATTTTTTCATATCTTTACATCGTTTGTTTAGGCTAATCATTTAAATAAACATTTATCGGAAAGGGATGTCCGTCCCACTTTCGGGTCATAGGTGTTGACGCACTTATGGCCCTTTTTCTTTCTCTATTTACATTTTTCCCATAGGCTGGCTTTATTTAAATAGCAAGGTTACCTCATCATTTTCAATCGTAAAATCAAATCGGGCTGAATAACTCAATCCCTCCAAAACATTCTTTATTGTTTGGTCTGTGAATTTCCCCGACAACTCCAACTCTTTTTTAGGGAGGTTAGAAAACGTTATTGTCACGCCATACCAGTTTTCCAAAACACGCTTTATTTCAGGCATGGAAGTATGGTCAAATACAATGGTTTTTTTGGTCCAGGCCATTACCTTTTGCACGTCAAAAGCTACTTTTTTCACCCGATCACGGTCTAAATTGATGTGAAGGCCCTCTCCCTTTTCAAGGCGTACATTTTGAGATGGGGTTAAATCAAAATCTACAGCCACCAATCCGGTAAGTAAAGCGATATCCATGGATTCATTTTCGAAAGCCTTGATATTAAAGGAAGTACCCAGGGCAGTGGTGGTGACCGGTCCAGTCCTGACCTTAAAAGGTCGGTTTTCGTCTTCCGCCACCTCAAAAAAAGCTTCGCCTTGCAACTCCAACACCCGCTGATGGGGTTCGAAATTTTTGGCGTAACGTAACGTGCTACCTGAATTGAGGATTACCTTAGACCCGTCTTGCAAAGTAAGGTTGGATTTCACTCCCGGAGGAGCCTGATGCTCTTCGTAGACAACCGGAATTTCCACCATCTTTGGGGCTGGCTGGGGGAAAAAGAAATTAACCAGAAAAGATAACGTGAACGCAACTGCCAAAATCCCCACCAACCGGTAGAACTGCATGGATCTGTTGTAGTCCCTTCCTGCTCTCCGCTCAAAGTCCCGGAGGGTACTGGATGAATCAAATGGAATGACCTTTCTTTCGGCGCTTTTAAATTGAATATTATCCAGGCCCTGATCAATGTTTTTCCAGGTTTGCTCAATGCGCTCCTCATCTACCTCCCTTTTTTTTCTGGAAATATTCAGTACCAGCTTCTTGGCCAAAATAATGTCCTTATTCTTTTCCGGATTCTTATTCACATAACCTTACCAATAGGTTTTGGTGCCGGTATCAGGAGCCAACACCCATTTTTGGAATTCGGGGTCCAAAACAAAATCTTCTACTTTATAATCTCGCTTACACATAGAACAGGTATTCAAACAAAGGAGACAAGGACCTGCTTAAGTTATCCTCCGAAAGAATTTTTTTTTATGAAATTCTACGTGGTTTTCTACAAACCAAAATTTTTGATCACATTATTCAGGTAGAAATGAAAAATCCCGAAGTTGTTTTAATTTAGAACAGGGAACCGAAATTGAACAGTGGAGGCAATACGAAAAATGAATAGCGAAGTTGACAAAATTGGGCAATAAGTTATACTCAGACCAAAAAAACCAAAACAAAACAACTTGAAACAACATACTTTTTCAGGCTGGCAATGGCTTTCCACGCTAGCGTATATACGGAACGAAGGTTGATTCCCATCATTTTAGAAACTTCCTCATAGGAAAACTGCTCAAAAAACAGCAATTGAATTACCTGATTTTGCCGGAGAGGAAGTTTTTCAAGTCCATTTACCAATTTAATTTGAAGGGTTTGTTCCCGTTGAATCCCAATTAGTTCGTCTTCTATGGATTCAATGGAAAATAAAAGTGTGCATTCCTCACTAAATTCCTCAAATTTCCATTTGGATTTCTTTTTGTATTCCCGGTAAATTTTATGCGAGAGGGATTTAAAAAGATACACTTTTACATTCTCTGCCTTTTGCAGGGTATTGTGGTATTTCCAGAGGTCTATAAACACCTCCTGCACACAATCTTGAATAAAATCGGCATCGTTAACAAAGGCGAGTCCATATTTAAAAAGTTCATTGGCAAATGATCGATATAAACCCTCCAGGCCATTTCTGTCACCATTTCTCAACCTCACCCAAAGGTCATCCATGGAGATAAAAGAAATTGGGTTAATTTGTGTTTTCACGACGATTATTTTGGGTTATGAAATATATGAATATATAATTATCGCAATAATTCTCAATAAAGCCAAATCTTATGCGCAATTTCATTTAATCTAATTTGTCCCATTTCCCATTGATTCAATGGCATACACCCTAAATTTAACCCAGATTCCAAGACGTTGAAAAAGTAAGGTTAAGTAGCTAACATGTGTCGGGATTTTGGCGGTATTGTTGCTAAAAAAAAACAACAATACCGCCAAAATCATGTCGTACTTATTTTCTTACCACGGGCTTGCACCCGTGGCTATGATATTTTCACCTTTTCAGATACTAAGGAAATATTCAATGCAGGTAGAAAGTCCATTGTATATTTCGAAGGGTGTAGCCCATCTAATAACAGCAAAAACTCAAACCTAATAGCCCTGTAAGGGTGTAATATCAAAACTCTTTAGGATTAATTTTGAATTTATGTCACCCTTTCAGGGCTTAAAAATTAGCCTTGGGTCTACACAGACACAGGGCTATCACCCTGTGCTAAGGTATATCGCCCTTTCAGGGCTATAAATAGAAAAAAAATGAAAAATGGGATTGAGGTGAAACACCTTCCATGTCCTTAAAACCACATTTTAAGGTTAATATTTAGAGAAGTATAACTACAAATTTTGAATAAGTTAGATGGAATTCTAAGCCGTGGGAAAAGAAGTCCTGAAGTGATAATCCACAATAGCTATTGTTAAAAACTTAATTTCAACAAATAAGCCTGCCTGGATCCGGTATGTACTGAATTAAATCCTATCATATCACCCCTGGGGCTCCACCTGCAATGAATATCGCAACGCCAATGTCCTTTAAATGATTCTGGCGTAACAAACTGTCCTAAACTTAGGACAGCATTTGTATTCATATCCATCAAATAAATTTTTTGCTCTCTAAATGCATTTTCACGCGCATAGGTATCCGTGACCATCCATTTGCCATCGGGAGAAAAAGCACCATGCCCATCGAAGTCAAGAAGCCCATTACCCAGCCTTTTATAATCTTGTTTCCCTATAGTAAATAATACGTGTGAATACTGTTTGCCTTCATATGCACTCGTAATCATTAACTCCTCATCATTCAGCCAATCAAAATGGGAACCTCCCCACCCATCAGGAAAACACCTTTGAAGCCCAGTCCCATCTATATTGACTACCAATGAAGTGGTATTTCTATTAGGTATTGCCCTAGCCAGCCAGAATAATTTGGAGCCACCTCGACTAAACAAGGTATGGTTGAAATATTCAATTCCATCTTCAGGGATTTCCGGAACCAGTGGTTTAACATCCGCTATAGAAACAATAAGTTCAGCTTCTCCTGTCTCTAAATCGATAAGAAAAATCCCATCGTCTTCGGGGAATTGCCTATTTTCTTTATTATCCTGACCTTCTCCACCATATCCGTAATCGCTCCTGGTGATACGAAGTCTAGAAAAATTGATACTTACAGCCTTCTTTCCATCAGGAGACACAGCACTCACAGGGTGTGGAATAGTTTTGATCTCCTTCTGGGTATGGACATTCATAATAATGGAAACAAATTTCCCCTCGCGTAGGTCATTATAAATAATAAGCGAGTCCGGAGAAGAAGCCAGCCAATGCGCCATACAACCTTGCTGAAAATTCCACGCCCGGGTGGTAGCAAGAGGCTTAAACTCCATGGTTTCGAGATCTACCAGCCCTAAAGTGGCCGGGTCATTCTCAGTTGGAAGCCGATCCACAATATCTGTTTCTAAAACAGTCGCATATTTCTGGTTTTGACTAAAAGAGTTGATGCCATAATAGCTTGCTTACAGGTGTTCTTTTCCATTATCTACCAATTGGATAGGGGCAGATACTTCTGGGAAATGTACGGTGTTTCCCTGGCTATTTTCTATTACCTGAGGGCGTTCATTACAAGCAAATGCAATCAGGCAAGTTAAAAGAACGATAAATAAAGGTCTCATTTGGGTCTGTTTATTGATTTGATTTTTAGACAAAACCGGTCGAATAAAAGGTTAAGTTATAAATTAGCATGAGAAATTCATATTTCCAATCTCTTTCAAACTAGTTTTTTGAGCTATTTATTATATTTCTTGGTTGTAAATATAATATTAGTCTAATGTAAGTGATTGTAGCCTAGAACAGAAAATACAATTTCTATTTCAGGCTACAATCACTCAGAAATCAACCTTTGCTTTGGTATTTGGGATTTCATTATATATGAGAAAAATTATTTTAACTCGCCTCCTGGTATTGGCTCTGGGAATTCCCTCATTGGGCTGTACCGGATATAGGAGTCGAAGACTTCCTTATCAGGACCGACCACCCTAGGATCATTCGATGCCTTTAATTCATTCAATAAGGCAGCTTGCATTTCTTCCTTTACAGAAGCATATTGAGCCTCATTCACCAGATTATTTAAACAATAGGGATCTTGGTTGATGTCAAACAACTGCACTTCAGGATTTTTTTCGAAGGCAGCATCAAAAAATGGTTTTATAGCCGCATCTTGGTAATTTTCAATGATAAATGATTTGGTAGGAGATTCATCCACATCTGTAAAAGCCCAATCAGAATGACTGATTCCATCCTCATCAATTCCATACAAAGGCAGCAAATCACTTTCATCGTCTGGATTTATCCTTTGAGGTGCTCCTGCTGGCCAGCGGTCTGGCTTCATATTCCATACCAGTAAATAGTCTTTACTTCTAATGGAGCGCTGCGGATAACCCCAGTTTTGATACCTAGAAGCTGAATGCCTTTCTCTTCCAGAAAAAGCATATTTTTTAGAAGGATCAATTGTTCCTTGCTTGTCAGACTCCAATAGTGGCCGTAAGCTTTTTCCTGTAATAGGCATCATCCCTTCTTCATTCGTTTGGGTCAAGTCCAAGATCGTAGGCGCAAGATCTACAAAGCCTATAGGATCATTCACAATTCTACCCCCTGGGAAATGTTTGGGGTACCTGACAGCAAATGGAACGTGGATGCCATAATCATAACTATTCGCTTTAGCCCTCGGAAAAGGCATTCCATTGTCGGCAGTGACGATGATAATGGTGTTTTCAAGTTCTCCTATCTTCTCCAAGTAGTTGATCATTGAGTCAAGATGACGATCATACCATTCAATTTCTACGGCGTAGTCTAACATATCTCCCCGTACAATCTCATTGTCAGGAAAAAAGGCAGGTACTTCTACATCAGACAATTTCTTATCCGTTCTTTTCCAGGAATCCTTTTCATAAGCACGGTGTGGTTCTTTCGCCCCAAACCAAAAGAAAAAGGGCTTGTCCTTTCGTTCATTCTCCAAGAAAAACTTAAAGTTTTCGAAATAATTGAGATTATTGATTTTATCACCGGTCCTGATATCTGTCGGACCTTCTTCATACCTGATTTTGCTGTACTCAATTCCTGCAGCATCCGTTGCTCTCCAAAGCGAATCTTTCTCATCCCTTGCGTATCGAAAAGGAGAAACCCCTTTACCGGTTCTCCCTGTTTTATACCCATTGGCTTCTAGCAAATCTACAAAAGGCACATACTTTTTCAGCCACGGGGCCGCATGCTGACCTGATGACTCATTTTGCCAGTGATACCTACCGGTAATGATACTACTTCTGGAAGGCGCACAACCAGGGGAACCCGCCATACAATTGGTGAAGTAAACACCTTCACTAGCTATTCGGTCAAAGGCAGGCGTATTAACAAATTTGCTGCCTTCAAAACTAGTATGATAAAAGGATTGGTCATCACTTATCACAAACAGAATATTAGGCGGTTTGCTACTTGTTTCTTCAGTTTTGGAGCCGCAGCCCGAAACCATCAGGATAAATAGAATGCCAAAGATCCAGCCTTGGTTTTTCCTGTCTTTTGATTGGTAGTCCTTTGATAGGACCACCAAATTTTTTTTCTTTTTCATATATTTCATACGTTTAATCTGCCCCATAGCCTGGGTTTTGGGCCAATACGGCACCTATATTTCTTTCTATCTCTGTAAATGGAATTGGGAAAAGATTATGATGGGGCTGCACATCCACACCATGATTCGTTACATCCGGTCTTCCATCACAATATTTATTGGTACGTTCAAACAACATGCCCAATCGATTTAAGGTAAGTCTGCGTTTCTCCTCTACACCAAGTTCCCGCATCCGCTCGTCCAAAATATAATCAATGTCCACTTCGGATGGTGACACCAACTTGGCATTGGCACGCATTCGGACAACATTAATATCGCCGGCAGCTTCTCTTGGTTGGCTATTGCCAAGATAGGCTTCGGCGCGTAGTAAATACGTTTCTGCCAATCGGATATGGTATTGATCGCTATACGTGGTAACTGCCGTGGATGAATTTAAGGTTTTCAGTTCAGCATCTACGTACAATTCAGCAGGGTGTTGACCAGGAGTGGTCACCTTGGACTGATAAGGATAGAAATACCTGATGGTGTCATCGATACTTTGTCTGAATAAATCCATATGTTCAGATATTTTTTGTCCATACCATTCTGAGTCTGGGTTGTTGAACAATACATCTCTTACAAAATTGTATTCTGAATTTCTCATGTCATTCCAATCGTATTCCCATACCCCATAATGAAGTGGTTTGTTCCTCTAAATCTTCCTATGCCTCTACCACCGGTATTATCTGATACCCCAAGTGGTAAAAATGGAGAAACGCCTGAAGGGTCTCTGACGATGAAACTCCAAGGCCTTGGCGCATGGTCTCTTTCCAATTGCGGGCCTCTTTTAGCTGAAGACGAAATGACACCTCCGGGAACATCTACTTCGTATTGCCATACCCAAATCCCCTCAGTATTTCCAACTCCTCGATTTTGATTGTATCTTCTAAACAAATCCCAATAAACATCTCCTTCGGCATTGGATAAGGATCCAAATCTTTCAGTCATTAATGCAGTATTGGGGTCATCAATTACCATTGCAGCAGCTTGAATTGCATCAGACCATCTTTCCAAAGACACGTAAACTTCAGCCAAAATATGATAGGCTGCCAAGTTATTAATCTCTCCGTCCTGAACTTCTGCAATACCCGGAAGATTCGTAGCTGCAAATTCCAGATCACTTGCTGCTTGTTGGTAGACTTCATTTCTGCTTGCCCTTACATAATCTGTTTTTGGAGAACTTACTTCTTCTAGCTCCAATGGTACCCCTCCATAAAGGTGGGCCAAATTTCGATAAGACAATCCTCTAAATAGTTTGGCCTTTGCCTCAATGGAAGCTTTCTCTTCAGCGGTCATCATTGACCCTTCAAGCCTACTAAGAATAATATTGGCTCCTGAAATTACTTTGTAATAACTCTGCCAATGAAATTCAGCCACGACTCTGGTAGGCAAAAGAGTAGCCAAAGGTGAAGCATTGAAGGATGAAAGTAAAGGCAAATAACTTGAAAGTATTGTTCAGGTTATTCAGTATATTTTTTTGCATATCTGTTCATTATTTTGGGTACTTGTTCTATTAAATCCATTCACTATTGGATATCTATTGTTACTAATTAAAAGAAGTTTTTAGTTTTTACATAGGCATTTATAAAGTTTAGGGTGCAAAATTCAAACTATCATTATCATGTGGAGATTAGGTGAAGTTAATAATGATGCTATTTAATATTAAACCGAATCAATTTTAAGTTGCTGCATGGTTCCTAAAATTGTGGTTAGGGAGTTCTATTGTACTTTAAGATGAAAATGAATTTCAATTTTCTGTGTGAATTTTAAGTGTAGCAGTTAACTACTATTCTTTCAATATTTTAGTAAAACTGAAAAAGAACTGAAAGACCTACTACGCACAAAACAGAAACGACGTGCTTTTTGAGATTGGCAATGGCTTTCCAAGCAAGGGTATATACGGATCGGAGATTAATACCCATCAATTTTGAAACTTCTTCATAGGCTATTTGCTCGAAAAAAAGCAAATGAATGACTTGTTTTTGCCGCACGGGTAATTTGTCCAACTCCTTGGCCAATTTGGTTTGCAGGCTCTTTTCTCTTTGGATGCCGATCAATTCACTTTCTATAGATTCTACCACATAAGTATTGGCCAATCCATCATTCCATGGCTCTGTCTTTCTTCTGGATTTATGCTGGCTTTCTCTGTATATTTTATGAGATAAAGCCCTGAAAAGGTACGCTTTTACATTTTCTGCTTTTCCTAAAGATTGATGGTACCTCCATAAATCTATAAATACCTCCTGAATACAATCCTGAATGAAATCTTCATCCTTTACAAGGGCTAGCCCATAATTAAAAAGTATTTTAATGAATTGTTTGTAAAGTCCTTCTAATCCCTGGCGGTTGCCGAGCATTAACATGTCCCAATAAAAATTGGGATCCATGGCTGGACTGCTTTTGCTTATTGGGTTCATTTGGGATTCTTGACAATAAAGTTCTCAATAATAACCAAAATTAATTTTTCCTGCAAGGAGAAATTTCGTAGTTTAGTTAAAATAGGAATTTTTTACGTCATTTTACCTTCATAAACACAAATTATATGTTAAATATTTACGATTCTATAAAATTTTTATGGATATAGAGGCAATTTCACCTTATTTTCTCTATTCATTATTGTATCTGATTCGCCATGCTCCTCATTTAAAAGTATCCCAGTCTTAAAGCCAAGTAGGGTCGTACATTTTTCACCATATTTAAGTTTAGAATTCCCAACTGGAACTCAAGAAGCCTGTGGGCCTCAATATTAATAACTATGGGTGGAAACCCGTGGGTTATGGGAATAAAAACGGTACCATTCTGGTGGAATTGTTGCTTATTACTGCAACTATGCTGACAAAATCTCGACCTATGTTAGCTACATGTCGTTACTTTCCTCACCTCATCGAATCCGGACCCAAGAATTCGTTGAACAAAAAAAGCTCAACCGGACAGCAATTTGTTCGGCTGAGCTTAGTCTTTATTTAATCTTTCAACCCTGCTGCATCAAATAAGATTTCCACTGGGTGATTTGCTTTTTTCCCCGTGCCATCTGCTATCTGGTGACGACAACTTGTACCGGGAGCAGCAATCAAATCCTCTTTGCCTGCCTCTCTTACCGCCGGAAAAAGCACCATCTCCCCGATCTGCATGCTTAAGGCATAATGCTCTTTTTCATAGCCAAAAGAGCCTGCCATTCCACAACATCCTGAAGGAATTACACTCACTTGATAGTTTTTCGGTAATTCCAGAATTTTCTTGGAATAATTGACGGATGACAATGCCTTTTGGTGGCAATGTCCATGCAATTTTATCTGACGCGTTTCTTTCGTAAAACTTTCCGGTTTAATATTTCCCGCCAAGGCTTCCTTGGCCAAAAACTCATCTACCAACTCACAGTGAAATTTTATGGATTTTGCCTTTTCTTTCAAATTAGCACTTACCAGTCTCGGATATTCATCCCTAAAACTAAGAATGGCTGAGGGTTCTATACCCAATAGCGGACTTTCAGCACTGATAAGTGACGAAAATATTTCCACATTTTTATCCGCCATTTTTTGGGCGTGGTCAAGTAAGCCCTTGGACATGGCTCCCCTCCCACTTTCTTCATGGTCCACCATCATCACTTCATACCCTAGATGTCTAAGTAACCTAATGGCCTTAACCCCAGTGGTGGTATCATTGTGATTGGTAAATTCATCACAGAAAAAATACACGGATTTAATAACAGGTTTACCCGTAAGTTTCGCATAGTTTTTCTTGTACCATTTGCGCAGGGATTGAGGACTCAATGCAGGTAAATGCCTTTCTTGAGCTACTCCGAGTACTTTTTTCAAAAGGCCACCAGTGACTCCATTGGATAAAAAGAAATTGGAGATGCCTGGAACCATACTGCCCAGTTCATTCAAAGAATTTATATAAGCAAAAGCCTTGGAACGTAAAGGAACTGGATTGGATTTAAAATATTGGTACTGAAACTCAGCCTTTATCGTGGCCATGTCTACGTTTGAAGGACATTCTGAAGTACAACCCTTGCAAGACAGACACAGGTCCATTACTTCCTTAATTTCAGGATGATCGAATGGATTACTCTTGTCACTTTTGGTCAAAAACTCACGTAAAGTGTTGGCCCTTCCTCTAGTCGTATCTTTCTCATAGCGGGTAGCTTGATAACTTGGGCACATGGTACCGCCTCCGGAATTGGGTAGTTTTCTACAATCCCCAGAGCCGTTGCATTTTTCTGCCATTCGGAGAATGCCTCCTACTTCACTAAAATCAAGTTTTGTGTCATGTTCTCTCTTTGGCAGATCGGGCTCGTACCTTAGAGAGGAATTCATAGGGGGCGCATCTACTATTTTTCCTGGGTTAAAAATACCTTTGGGATCCCACTTGGCTTTTACCCGCTTAAAAAGGGCGTAATTTTCTTCCCCTACCATCATAGGGATAAATGCCGCCCTAACCCTACCATCACCATGTTCACCACTCAATGAGCCATTGTACTTCTTTACCAATTTGGCACTGGCTTCACTTATTTTATAGAATTCATCAACATCCTTTGATTTTTTAAGATCAAGAATCGGACGCAGGTGAATTTCCCCCGCTCCAGCATGCGCATAATACACCGGCTGCTGCCCAAAATCCTTTATCACTTCTGCAAATTCATCGATATAATCTGCCAGATCATTAATATCCACCGCTGTATCCTCAATACAAGCAACCGCCTTTTTATCACCGGGAATATTGGCAAGAAGGCCTAAACCTGCACTTCTGAGCTCCCATGCACTACTCGTTCTTTCGGACCCTATTACTGGGTAAGCATAGCCCAATCCTACATTTTTCAAAGCCAACACAAATTGCTGACCTTGTGCTTTAGCCTCCTCAATGGTTTTTCCCCTAAATTCAACCATCAAAATTGCTCTGGGATCACCTTCCACAAAGTCCCTGTTACGGCTTTGCTCCGCATTTTCTTTGGTACAATCCAGTATGATTTTGTCCATCAATTCTACGGCGGTAGGCTTTTCTTTCATGGCCACTTGTGCAGCTTTCATGCTCTCATGGATAGTGTCAAAATGGGCCGCCACCACGATATCAAAAGGATCAGGAAGTGGATCAAGGTGAATCTTTATCTCTGTAGTAATTGCTAATGTGCCCTCAGAACCGCACAATAATTTGCAAAAATCAAATGGATTCTCTTTTTCAGAAAAAAGCTGGGACTCCAACAGGTAATCCAAGGCATAACCTGTATTCCTTCGGTGAATACTTTCCTTTGGAAAATGTTCTCTGATATTGTTCTGGATTTGTGGTTGACTTAACTCTTCACGAACATGCCGGTAAAGCTCCCCTTCCAGGTTATCCTGTTTGCATTTAAGGGCAAAGTCATCGGGTGTCATGGATTTAAAAACAGTTTCTGACCCATCACTTAACAAAACTTTGAGTTCAAGTACGTGTTCTCTGGTGCTACCGTAAACGATGGAAGTGGTTCCACAACTGTTATTTCCCACCATTCCGCCTATCATTGCGCGGGTAGCAGTACTAGTAATCGGACTAAAAAAATACCCGTATTCTTTGAGGTAATTGTTCAGTTCATTCCGTACAACTCCCGGTTGAACCCTTACCCACCCTTCCTCTTTATTAAATTCGATGATTTTATTTAGGTATTTGGAAACATCCACAACTATCCCATCTCCTACACATTGACCAGCAAGAGAGGTTCCTGCAGTTCTTGGAATCAAAGAAAGTCCATTTGAATTGGCGAAATGAATCAGTTTTTTGATGTCGGAATGACTTTTAGGTAGGGCCACCGCGGTAGGTAGAGACCGGTACACTGACGCATCGGTAGCATACAAAGTTTTCATCAAACTATCGTAATGCAGCTCACCATCCAATTCAAGCGATAATTGGCTTAAAAGAGGACTGTCTTTTGTTGTTTTACTCATGGATCAAAAATAAAACAGTTAATGCTAGAAAAGAACTAGGAGCAAAGATTTTATTCAAGGAAAATGACCTTTGTTATCAATTTGGTTTCTAATTTGGGAAATGAAAGGTAATTTTCTAAAAAAACAAATTTGATGTTAATCAAAGCACCACTTGATTCTACCCATATCGCCCACCTGAAAAGGAATGGAATGCTACATCCAGATGAAGATGTAATAAATTCCTACAAGGCAGGGGAAGGAAATATGAACGTCATCCTGACCATAAAAACGAATAAGCGCTATTTTGTCTTAAAACAATCCCGCCCTTTTGTAGCCAAATACCCGCAAATACCTGCTCCTTTGGAACGTATAGAAATTGAATACAAATATTATAAAGCAATAAATAAAGATAATTTGCTGGCCTGCTTTTCCCCAAATGTATTGGGCTTTGATAAGGCTGCCTGGCTATTGGCTTTAGAGTACCTAAACATGGGAGGAGACTATTTATGGCTGTATGAGAAAAATGCTTCGCTTAAAGAAGAAGTTGCCGATCTTATGCTTACCTATCTAAAGAAACTGCATCAATTGCCTGTAACTGATTTCCCAACCAATCAGGAAATGAGAGAATTGAATCACCAGCATATTTTTGTTTTACCTTATCTTCCCGAAAATGGCTTTAACTTAGATGATGTTCAGGAGGGCTTGCAGGATTTATCTGCTATGGTAAAAAATAATCCTGCCTTGATAGAAAAAATACATTTATTGGGAGAAAGGTACCTGCGTCTGGGGAAGGTGCTTATACATGGTGATTTCTATCCTGGCAGTTGGTTTGAAACTGGTAGGGGACTAAAAATCATTGACACTGAATTTGCTTTCCTTGGAGATCCTGAATTCGATTTAGCAGTCATGTTGGCACATTTAAAAATGGCTAGAACTTCCGAAAGTGAACTTCAGCGAATCATAAAAAGCTATCCGCTTGAAAACGCTCTTTTAGCACAGTATACAGGTGTAGAAATATTGCGCCGGCTGTTCGGTTTGGCCCAGCTTCCCTTGTCTTTGTCATTGGTAGAAAAAAAAGAACTGGCAACTTATGCTATAAATTTAATCTTTAATGAAAAAATTTAACCATTGTAAATGGATTTTAATTGGCTGTATATTATGGTCTTGTGAAGGCGGAAAAAAAGGCACAATCGACACTAAAAAGACAGACTTAAAAGTCTCTGAATTAACCAAAATTGAGCTTTCGGACAAAGTTAAAGGCTTGATGGTGGGAAGTGCAATAGGAGATGCCATGGGTGCACCTACTGAAATGTGGGCAAGAGCGGATATCCAGAAAACTTATGGCTGGATCACAGGTCTGGATTCCATGGTTCGGGAGGTTTCTCCCGAAGGGATTTGGAAAGCCAACCTCCCAGCAGGTGGTACTACAGATGACACCCGATGGAAATCGCTGATTGTGGATTATATGGCTGATCAGAATCACCTGAAACTTGATGCGGGATCATTTTCTAAGCATATCATTCATGACTATGAGAAATATTTCAGTGCCCTCAAACCATTAAAGCCAGAACAAACCCTGGCCCTTGAATCCGTTAATCTCAAGGTTTTATGGCTACAAGAATGGTACAAGGTATCGCTCTCCTATCAAGAAAATAACCTGAGGGCCTATCAAAAAGCATTGGGGAAATTTTACGGGGGAGAAATGGTTTGTGCAGGCTTGCTATATTCTCCTGCTGTAGGCTTGATGTTTCCTGGACAGCCTGAAGAAGCATACAACCAAGCCTTCGAATTGAGCATTTTTGATTTGGGATTGGCCAAAGATATAAGCTCCCTTTCAGCGGCCATGACCGCTGCTGCGATGACTGCTAGAGGAGATCAAAATCAGGTATTGAACGTATTGAGGGAGGTAGATCCTGAAGGCTATTTTTCAAGCCGTCTGGTGGGCCGAAGCAGTTATAGGGTTTTGGAACTTGCCAGAGCCATTGTATTAGAAGCCAAGGATAGTTTAGCCGTTAACAACGCAACAGCTGATGGCTCGGTAATACCAAATGCCAATATTCTTCGTGCCTACGAATTGCTAGATCAAAACCAAAAGGACATGCCATTCCATGCTGCAGAGATCCATTTACAGGTATTAACAGCCATGCTATTCAATGATTTTAAATTTACGGAAACCCTGGTTTTCCTTACAAACTATGGAAGGGACAATGATACCACAGCCGCTATTGCTGGAGCTATTTTAGGTGCTTTTCATGGATATGATAAACTCCCTAAAGACATGCGAGAGAAAGTCATTGCGGTGAATAAAGAACATTTAGACATCGACCTTGAAAAAATGGCAGATAAACATTTTCAAAACATCCAGTCCCTGTACTTATGGCCTAATTAAAATAGTTTCAGTATTACAGTGTATAAATAACCCAAAATATCAATTATGGAAAGCAATGTATTTACTGCTGTTTTTTTACCATTAGCGCTCGCCTTTATTATGCTAGGTATGGGACTTACCCTTAGCTTAAAAGACTTTAAAAATATTTTCGTTTCTCCCAAAGCCATTGGTCTAGGGCTTTTTTGCCAACTCATCATGTTACCCGTTCTGGGCTTTCTCTTAATTCTCGCCTTTGGTCTTGAAGGATCGATGGCTGTAGGGGTGATGATCATTGCAAGTTGTCCCGGTGGACCTACTTCCAATATGATCACGCACCTTTGTAAAGGAGACACTGCCCTTTCCATTAGTCTTACCGCCCTGAGTTCTGTCATTACAATTGTCACCATCCCTTTGTTTATCAATTATTCAATCCTCTATTTTGGTGAAGAGGGAAGTGTTGCTTTGCCCGTTATACAAACCATAGTACAGATAACAGGGGTAACCCTAATTCCTGTGGCCATTGGCATGTTTTTAAAACACCTATTCCCCGCAATGTCACTGAAAGCTGATAAAACGGTACGAATAGCTTCTATCGTATTCTTCGTAGTAATCGTTGGGGGTGCCTTGTTCAAAGAAAAAGACAATATTTTAGGCTTTTTTGCAGAGGCAGGACCAGTTACTGTGATCTTAAATGTGCTTACTTTCGGTTTTGCCTTTCTTCTAGCCAAACTTTTCGCCTTGCCTTACAGGCAGCAAGTTTCGATAAGCATTGAGTCAGGCATTCAAAATGGAACTTTAGGGATTATGATTGCGGCCACCCTTTTGCAAAATTCCGCCATGGTAATTCCGGTAGTGATTTACAGTTTGATCATGTTTATTGCTTCAATCCTGATAGTCGTATTTTTCAGCAATAAAGAAAAACCTGTATTGGTGGAAAATTGAAAGGGAGAATGAAAACTTTCATATCTTAATTTAATGTATTTAAAATCGATTTGAAAAACCTAACGATCTAGTTTACTGAAGACCTCCAATCTTCTTTTAAAAAGCCATATTTTCAACACGTATACGATTTCAAGTTTGTTCGGTTATTTCGAACCAATTGAAACGATCAAATGTTATCATATGTCAATAAAAAAATGTTGAGTTTATTACAAAATTTTATCAAATTTATCAAAATATTTCCGATTTTACAATACGAACAATACGAAGTTTATCGCAAATCTCAGTTCATACCATCTCATATGAATAAAGTTAATTTTCAGAAAAAATATGTTAAAAGTGAAAAAATATGCTAGTTTTACATTCAAAATAAACACTTAACTGTCAATTATTACCTAATATTTTTTGAAAAACTTAGAAAACAAATCTGATTTGAACATTTGTGCAGCAGATTTGTTGTTTGAAAATAAAATGTATAATCCAAGTATTCATTGTGCGTATTATGGAGCTTTTCAGTTAACAATGTTAGCGGTATGTCTAAAGAATAACTTTGATTTAAATACTTTAAAAGTAAAAGCGGAAGGTAAATCTTCACATAATTTCACTATTTCTGAATTCTTTAAGAGTTATAGAGAATCGAATAGGCTTATTGCAGTAGATGTAAAAAGAAATATAACTGCGGCAAAACAATATAGATTAAAAGCAGATTATGATTCCGAAGATGTATCAAAAGAGGACACTATTAGGCATATTATATTAATAAAAGACACAATAAATCAAATTAAAAAAGTAATATGAAAAATCAAGAGTTTGTATTGCAGAAATTAATAGAGTTGACTAATAATTTTTATGATGAATTATTAGAATATCATTTTTGTGCGAAAACAAATACACATATAATTAAGATAACCAATGAATCTTTGTATCAACATGATTCATTTAAATATCAAGAAGCTGATATTTATGATGAGTTTTATGAATTAGATACAGATGAGGAGCTAATGTTTATATCAGATTCAAACGATTTTGAGTTCATTCAAAATCCATATTTTATTATTACAAATGGTGATAAATATACTATTGAGAGTTACACAGAGTTATTACATTCCCAAACATCTTCTAAAATTATTGAGGAATTAAAATTTTCAGATTCATTTTATAATGAAACTATCAATTTTGATAGTATAAATTGTAAAGTAAATACTCAGGATTGTAACTTTGCATTAGCAGCCTAATATTACATGAAAACAAAAAACTCTGACTTTCAATTTCAAGGTTTCTTAATATCTAAATCCCTCATTGAATTATCACCTCTTACCAAAAAAAGAGAATTGAGTATTAATATTGTTCCATCTGGAAAAATAAATCAAAAAGAAAACTCATTTCAACTAACATTAGAGATCCAAATAAATAAACCTGGAGACAACATTTACTTGAATGTTACAGGTGTTGGCGAATTTAAATTCGAAAATGAAATTGAAAATACTAAATTAGGGAACTATTTTTATCTTAATGCTCCAGCTATTTTATTCCCTTATATTAGGTCGTACATTTCTACGTTAACTACCTTATCAGGTATTCAACCCATTAACCTACCTACTTTAAATCTTATGGGATATCGAGACGAATTAAAAAATAATACTCAAGTTCTTTAAAATTTTAATTTTTATATTTAGTTTTTTTTATTCCAGATCATTGAATTAATGATTTTATGGAAATTTCATTTTTAAATTCTTGCATCATTTAATTTTTATTGATATAACAATTACAGTGTTATATAATCTGAAATTCGAAATGGTTTTTTCATTATTTGAAAATATTAGCGCTTTACTAGATAGGTTGAAAATAAGTGCCGGTACCTAAGTTTTCATTCTATGAAGTCTATCTTTTTATGGAGTTTAAAACTATTTTTAAAGTTTTTTGTTCGTTTATTAAAAGTTTCCTCAAAATGTTATTGTAAAAAAATAAACCATTTTAGTTGAATTCATTACAATTTTATCTTTTTGTATAATTATTTGAAAGGCTTTTCTATCAATCGGTAGTATTTCAATTTCCAATAGTGTTGCCCTTGAATCAATATTACTATGCAGATAAAGAGACCATATAAAAGAAAAAGTATATCAGAAACGGGATTTTTAAGAATGTGGTAGGTAAAAATCAATGGAAATGAAACAAAAGAGTGAAACCTTTCCATTGGGTAATATTTCTTTAATCGTTTAATCGGTTTTTGTTTATGCATCTTTTCTTTTTAGTCCAGTCCATAACTTTGATTGAATATCTACCGAATAAAGCCACTAAAATAGCCATAATAATTAGATTTACAATCTTCCTGCTTCAAGGAGGTATCTTTTTCAATAAGCACATGCGATGTAGGGTTCTCTGATAAAGTCAAAACATTTAGAACGGCTTAATGCAAGTAGAATCATCCCAAGATTTGGTTTTAGGGAGACATTTTTTCTTACTTAAGAGACGACTATATACTCAAAAAAATCACTAAGCATTGCTGCTATAGGTAATGTAAAGGCCAATGGCAAAACAATTGTGACAACTTTTATCCACCACTTCTTTTTTGAAAGCAAAACAAAAATTATCCCGATTGGGTACAGAATAAGGGTTAAGAATAAAAAAAAGATCGTCCATGAAAGTAAGCTTGCCAAAAGTATGGCAACAAGTCCTCCAATATAAAAACCATTGTATTTTTTAGTTTCTTGCATCATTTAAGTTTATAGTGTAGGAATAAAAAACGGACATATTAATAGTCGTATTGGATTTGACATTGATGAGGACAACATAACTGATAAGGTCGGGAATCAGGTATTGTCATTTATATTCTCCCTTCTAATATAATGATTTTTAATGGATTAGAAAATACTTGTGGCAGGTGGGTAGCGTAGAAACAAACCACTTTTAAAGGTTTTGCCCAATTTATAACAAGGTTCTCTGTACTGTGAAATTTGCACCAAGGCTTCCCCTACCTTATAAATGGCGCCCAGGTAAACTTCCCTTTCATCAAAATCAGCTACAGTTAAGTTTTCGCCAAACATCCCCCACGTCCACTCAAGGTTGGGATACAAATTCTTCCAGTACGGGTATTGTTCAGCAGAAAACAAATAACATGCTGTAATTTAACCCGAAATATTTTTAAGGAACACTTCGTTTTGCCCTTATTAAAAGAATAACCCAGATTTATCCTATTTCGTAAAATTCAATTGGTAAATTGTCTGGGTCTGCAATAAAAGTGAACTTCTTATTGGTGAATTCATCAATTCGAATTTCTTCTGCAGTTACCTCCTTTGATTTCAAATATTCAATTGCCTCATTTATATTCTTTACACCAAAAGCAATATGTCTTAACCCGTTCGCCTCAGGTCTTGAGGGCCTTGAGGGTGGGTTTGGAAATGAAAAAAGCTCAATTAAATATTGGCCGTTTAAGGACAGGTCAAGTTTATAGGATTGTCTTTCTTCTCTATAAATTTCTTTGTCGATAGTAAATCCCAAAATATCCGTGTAAAATTTTTTAGATTTACTGTAGTCGGAACAAATTATTGCGATGTGGTGCAGCTTTTCAATTTTCACTTTATGTGCCGTAGGTTTTTGAAGGTAATGAACAAAACAAGAAAACACTTACCGTGAAGTAGTTTTCAACCGTAAATGCATTACTAATTTAATGGTTTTAACAGTATTTGTGCCTACATAAAGGTATATTTCAACGGTACTGCTTCAAAAATGCCCAATAAGACTGTTATTCGCCTAAAACCTGTTTAGTTTGAACACTTTAGCGTTTATAGAATGTTTTTCTACACATTCTTAAAGTTCTTAAAATATAATTAATTACCCCCTCAACTATTAAGTAATTAATAAGCATAGGATTAACCTCTCCTTTCCATTCAATTATATTTAACTTGACGCATAGTAAAAGATTACTTCTTGAAGGATTTTCTTTATTTTTCGTACTATTATGTTGTGGTTAAGACCACAAGTCAATAAATATAAATTTGAAACATGTCTTTTGTAAAACTCAATCTCCATCCTTCGATACTTTCCAATATTACTTCTCTAGGATACGAGAGCCCTACGCCTATTCAAGCTCAAGCCATTCCTGTGTTAATCAAAGGACGGGATCTACTAGGAATCGCTAAAACAGGCTCAGGTAAGACAGTTGGTTATGTAGCACCAATATTGAATCAAATACTCACTGGTCCTGCAGGTAAAAAAAGTAGACAGCCCAAAGTCCTGGTGCTAGTTCCTTCTCGAGAATTGGCAATTCAAGTTGTCGAAGTATTTAAAGAATTGTCACGTAATTTTCCCCAGCCGATCAAATCGATGGCGGTGTATGGTGGCGTCTCAATCAATCCTCAAATGAAAGCTATTTTCGGCGTGGATATATTAATTGCTACCCCTGGTCGATTACTAGACTTGCAAAGATCCAGTGCTATAGATCTCTCAAAAGTGGAAACATTAGTGCTAGATGAAGCTGATAAGATGTTAAACCTGGGTTTCCAAAAAGAAATGCAAGAGATCTTCGAGCTCTTACCTAGCAAAAGGCAAAACATGTTGTTTTCAGCAACATTAAGTGATCAGTTAGCAGGAATCAACCGTGTATTGCTTTCAGATCCAGTGGTAATAGAGATAAAAGACAATGCTGAGGAAGTGGAATTGATAAACTTATCCGGCTACTTTGTTAGTGATGACCGCAAAGGTCCTTTGCTAAGACACTTGCTCAAAGAAAATGAATTGAGCCAAGTTTTGATATTTACGTCCTCTGGAGTCAATGCAGATGCGGTAGCTGGAAAACTATATAAAAATGGATTTAAAGCCGATTCAATTCATGGGAAGAAAAGTCAATTCGCTAGGTTGAAGGCATTAGAGGATTTCAAATCAGGAAAACTACAAATATTGGTTGCTACGGATTTGATCTCTAGAGGAATCGATTTCCTTGAGCTTCCTTATGTTATCAATTATGAATTGCCTAGATCTCCTAAAGACTTTGTACACAGAGTAGGTCGAACAGGGAGAGCCAAAACTGAGGGCTTGGCCATCACTTTTGTAACAAGAGAAGAGACCCATCACTTCAAAGTCATTCTCAAGAAGATGAAGCGCTATATAGATATGGTGGATAGTGAAACGTTAGAATTTTAACCGTCACTATTATCTTTTAAAATTATTCCACACTGTTGTTGCGGTTTTTAGATTACAGACTGGTTCAATTATTCCAGCTGTTAGGAACAAAGATAGTTCAACTATTCAAGCTGTTAGGAACACATCTAAAGCCCTACTTTTAATCCTTCTTCATATTTTTGAAATTATTCAGTAATTTTTACCTTGTAATCTAATTAAAAGGTAGCATTATTAAGTTTTATTATCGCAATATTTTCGTCAGAAATGGCAGAATATTCTATATAGGAAACTTTAAGGTCTTTATCTAATAACAGTACATAGCCTTCTAAATCATCAAAATGTTTCTTTCTTACAAAAATCCACATATCACCTTTTTTATATAAATCTTTAGGATCATTATCGGATCTGCTGAATAGCAGGAGGCTATTCAAAAAAAATAAATTGCCAATTTCATAAAGTAAATCAAAAACTGAAATAAACATCTGGCCTGAACCCATTCACTTATTCTACCTCCAAGGACCAAAAAGGTAGAAGGAGTAAAAGCATTCCCATTAGTTACTCTAATACACAGCATAGCCTCATTCAAAAGGGCTATCAAACCCTGCTGTTCCAGCCGTTAGTATCCTTAGATATTGAAAATAATTTAATTCATTAATTCTGTTTGGCTAAACCCAAATAGTATTTCCCCAGCTTAGACTCCAACTTCTCAATTGCAAATCTTAAGGTAACTCTTGGCATAGTTGCTGCATACGCATTCAAAAAGGCTTTTAATCTTTCTTCGTCTCTTATACCAGCTTCTCTAATCCAACTACCCACAGCCGTTTGAACGAAGTGTTCTGAATCATTTTCAAGTATTTCAGCAATCTTGAATGTGTCCTCTATTTCATCCTTTCGAATAAAATAATAAGTGCTAACAATTGCTGTTCGCCGCTCCATTGGATTCTTGGATCTGGCCAAATCATATAAAGCCTTTTTGTCCTTACCGAACAAGTATCCTCCAACGACATAAGGCGCTGCTCTATCTACCATTCCCCATTCGTCAATCCATTGATGATTATCAATATATGCATTGTAAATAGCTTGCCTCTCTTCTGAAGAAGTTTTTTTATTCCGTGCTTTCCAATCTATACTGGTGTTGGCAGTTTTAATTTCTTTTCTATTTCTGCAAAAAGTGTTTCTAATTCTTGTTTATTAAGCGATTGCCCAAATGAAATCTTCTTTCTTCTTGATTTTTCTAGGACAATCATTCCGTATTTCTTAACTAAATGAAATTGCCCTACGAGCCTGAAGGTACCAGCAATGGGTTCAGGTTTACCGCTCCGTTGAAGAACCACATTAATTATGTTTTTGTCAGTGACCATTTTGAAGTCCTAAAAATAGGAGGTCCCCACAGATGCTAAAGACCAACGGTATCCATCGGACCACCTTCCGGTGGTTGCGACGATAAATTTTTTGAAATAGGAATTTGATTTAATTCACGTGCATAACCAGGTGGGTTCGGCTCCGCTCACCCACCAAGGTTCCAACGGAGCCGCTATTGGCGATTTTTGCGA
>Ga0105054_10001659_pt1 | contig 36468 bp, 29 predicted proteins | sample BON02_FD_78091 | JGI IMG/M metagenome (GOLD analysis project Ga0105054, IMG submission 78091) | Freshwater microbial communities from Lake Bonney liftoff mats and glacier meltwater in Antarctica - BON-02 (megahit assembly) | ecosystem: Environmental > Aquatic > Freshwater > Ice > Glacier...
CAGGTATTACTGCAAGATGCTACCGGCACATTGGTAATGCTTGAATTGGAAGCTTTTAATTTAAACAAGAGCAAACCGGAAATCGCAGTCCAATATGTAGATCATAATCTGCTTCAAACGGATTACAAGAATATGGATGACCATCTATTTCTTCAGTCGGCAGCGGCACGATTTGGATTCTGGTTCAGCAGGTCAGGAAACGGAATTAGCCATGTAGTGCACATGGAGCGGTTTGGGAGGCCGGGCAAAACGCTGTTAGGTTCAGACAGCCATACCCCTGCCGGAGGAGGTATTGGAATGCTTGCAATCGGTACGGGCGGATTAGATGTAGCGCTCGCTTCAGCAGGTGAACCCTATTTCGTTAAAATGCCAAAAGTGATGGGCATTAAACTCATCGGGAAGTTACCCGACTGGGTAAGCGCTAAAGATGTGATTTTAGAAATGCTTCGTAGGTTTGATGTGACCGGAGGACGTGGATATATCTTAGAATATTATGGGCCAGGGCTGAAATGTTTGAGTGCCTGGGATCGGCATGTTATCGCCAATATGGGAACAGAGACAGGCGCTACAACTTCGGTATTTCCCTCCGATGAAATCACCCGTGAATTTCTACGACAAGAAGGAAGGGAAGACCAGTGGATACAATTGGAAGCTGATGAAGGTGCAACATACGATCACAATATCGAAATCAATTTATCTGATTTAGAACCTTTAATTGCACTTCCCGGCAGTCCGGGCCATGTTGTTCCGGTAAGAGAAGTTAGTGGGTTAAAAATACAACAAGTTGTTATTGGCTCTTCTGCAAATCCAGGACTACGTGATTTTTGGATCGCATCCTCTATTGTAAAAGGGAAAACTGTTTCTCCCGATGTTTCTTTCGATGTCAATCCCTCTTCCCGCCAAGTGTTAGAAAATTTGACAGAAATGGGCGCGCTTGGATCTTTGATAGCCGCCGGTGCACGCCTTCATCAATCCGGTTGTATGGGGTGCATCGGTATGGGACAAGCTCCTGCTACCAATACGATCAGTCTACGGACGATGCCTCGTAATTTTCCGGGACGCTCAGGGACACTCGATGACCAGGTATACCTATGTAGCCCGGAAACTGCCATGGCGGCCGCACTTACAGGGAAAATTACTGACCCAAGAGAACTTGAATCTTTAATGCATATTGCTTATCCAAAATGGACAGAGCCAGTCCAAATAAAAATCAACAAACAGATGCTGATTGCTCCCAATGGAGCATCTGCTGAATTGATTAAGGGACCGAACATTAAAACACTTCCCGATTTTGAAGAACTTCCTAATGAACTGGAAATTCCCATCCTATTGAAAATGGGAGACGACATTTCCACCGATGGAATACTGAAAGCGGGCGCCGATGTACTGCCTTTACGTTCGAATATTCCGGAGATAAGTAAATATGCTTATTATGCCGTCGACCAAAGTTTCTATGATCGAGCAATTCAAAACTACAGGGGCTTTTGTGTTATAGCAGGCGGAAATTACGCCCAAGGTTCAAGCAGAGAACACGCTGCGTTGGCGCCCCGTTATCTTGGACAAAGGTTTGTTATTGCCAAATCTTATGCCCGTATCGGCTGGCAGAACCTAATCAATTTTGGTATAATTCCTTTCGAATTCGTAAACCCAGCTGACTGGTACAAACTAGAGCAAGGCGATATTTTACGGATAGAAGGCTTAAGGACAGCCATCAAAAACAGCGCTTTAGTAACAGCTACTGTAGTTGGAAAAGAAATTGAAATTCCACTTACCTACAATATCAGTGAGCGGCAAGTTGAAATTATTTTAAAAGGTGGAGTTATTAATTTTGTGAAGCAAAAGTAATTTTTCGGCACGGTGTTATTAAAGACAAATAGCACGATAAAATAAAATGGAGACAATAAAAGAAAGCCTGCCCATGACAGGCGTTTGGCAAAAAGCGGGTTCAGTGCTTCGCAATCACTGTTAGTGCGCAGTGCTTGGCTAGCCCACTAAAAAGTAGTCCCTGTTAGCGTTCAATTTCACCTGTCCAGCCAAGGATGCCGCCGGTGAGATTGGTTAGTTTGCCGCTGATACCTGAGCTTGCCATGATCATACAAGCCTGGCTGCTGCGACCTCCCGAACGGCAGTACACATAGTAGTTTTTAGCTGGATCGAGGTCCATCACATGGAGCGAGAAGTCGGGCTGCAAGATGTCTATGTTGGTTGCATTGGGAAGATGGCCTTCTGCATATTCTGCTTCAGTACGCACATCAAGTAGAACGCCGTTGGTGTCGGCGGCAAGCGCTTCCGCAAAAGGCTCGCCTGTAAGATTGTCAAACATGGTGGTAGGTGGGTTTAAACGGGGGTGGTAATGGGGAAACCGGATACATCTTTCATAGCGCCCCAGCCTCCATATATATTGATAAGTTGGTTAAATCCGGCTTTTTTGAGCATACTCACGGCTATTACCGACCGGTAACCGCCAGCACAATGTACCAGATAGGGCTGCTCTTTGTTCAATTGGCCCTTTTGTTCGTTTAAAGTCGACAAACAAAGGTGCGTTGCGCCTTCAATGTGGCCGCTGGCATATTCACCGGGCTTACGTACGTCGAGTATAGCAACACCTTCAAGCTGCATGTCAGCGGCTTGTTGCGCTGTCACAGAGACGAGGGTGTCAATCTCCAGCCCGGCTTTTTTAAAGGCTGCTTCCGAATAAACCACATAACCATCTACCCGCTCATAACCTACGCGTGCAAGCCGAATAATGGCCTCCTCGGCTTTTGCTGCATCATCTACCACCACCACAAGGGGCTGGCGAATATCGAGTAAAGTGGCTGCCCAAATAGCAAACTGGCCATCGAGACCGATACTTAGGCTTCCGGCGATAAAACCTTTTTCGAAATCGAGTACCGGCCGGGTATCGAGGGGTAAACTACCCGATTCGAGCAAGGATTTTACGGCTGTTGTAGTCAATGCTTTGATATTACGTTCCTTTACAACATCTAAGGAGTCGTAACCATTTTTATTGATCAGGGCATCCTGGAAAAAATAGGCAGGGGGTGCGCTCAGACCTTCGGTTACCGCAAGCACAAAATCAGCTTTCGACATGGACTGCAGGGCATAATTGGTCGCTTTCTGCTCTCCTATGGTCGAAAATGTTTCTTTGCCGATGTTTTTGCCGCAACTCGAGCCAGCGCCATGGGCCGGATAAACGGTAACCGCATCGGGCAAAGTCATAATTTTGGTACGCAACGAATCGTAAAGCATGCCCGCAAGATCGTTGATGGTCAAGTCGCTTTTAATCGCCAAATCAGGCCGGCCTACGTCGCCTACAAAAAGGGTGTCGCCGGTAAAAACAGCTACAGGATTTTCGTTTTCGTCGCGGAGCAAATAACAACTCGATTCCGGCGTATGCCCAGGGGTATGCAATACTTCTATGCTCAATTTGCCAAGCTGAAAACGTTCACCGTCCTTAGCAGTATAGGTGTCATACGCCGTTTGGGCACCCGGGCCGTAAACAATGCTAGCGCCGGTTTTTTTGGCGAGGTCGAGGTGACCGCTTACAAAATCGGCATGAAAGTGGGTCTCGAAGATGTACCTGATCCGACTGCCTCTTTTTGCGGCTAAATTGAGATAGGGTGTGGTTTCACGTATAGGATCTATGACAATTGCTTCGCCTTCAGATTCAATATAATAGGCCGCTTCGGCCAAACAAGTAGTGTAAAGTTGTTCGATATACATACGGTGGACTTAAATAATTAAAGCAAAACAGAGTCGAACTAAGTTCAAAAATACGGGAAAACGAATAGGCCAGTTATTTAAAAGACTGCTATTTCAATTCTAAGTGCCGTTTTCTGAAAAACTTCCTTTGTAAGCATGCCCTGTCAAGAAAATATTTTGAGATTCTATTATGGTTTATATCATAAACTTGTTTATGTTTGTAGCAGTTATAAATCTAAGCGAGCAATGGAAAAGCAACTCACGCAAAAAGAAAGTCTGGAAATCATTCACGCCATGGTCCAGCAAAGTCGCCAGCGCGTTGGCGAAAACGGCGTATTTTATCTGCTTTGGGGCTATGCCGCACTAATAGCCGCTTTGGCCCATTACCTCCTACTGCAAGCTGGTATTCAAAATCCGTGGATGAGCTGGGTATTGATGCCAGTGGCAGGCGTCCTCTCCGGCATTATTGGTTACCGAAAAAGTCAGCAAGCAACAGTACTTACCCATGTAGATACCGCCATGGTTTATTTATGGGGGGCATTTTTAATTGTATTGATTACCGTTTTAAGCTTCTCGGGGCAGATTGGTTTTACCGGTTCTTATCCAGTAGTTATCCTACTTTACGGTCTCGGCACCTTCGTTTCTGGGGGTATATTGCGTTTTAAACCCCTCATTTTTGGCGGTATTATCTGTTGGATTTGTGGAATAGCAGCGATGTTTTCGGCTTTTGACGTGCAGTTGCTCCTCATGGCTGGTGCCATATTGTGTGGCTATATTGTGCCGGGCCACCTGCTTTACGCACAACGTAATGACTGATTTTAAAGAACTCGATCCACTATTGCACCAGTCCTTGCGACTCGCTGTGATGTCCTTGCTGGCATCGGTGGTATCGGCAGAATTTGTGTATCTACGCGAAAAAACCGGCTCCACAGCCGGCAACCTCAGCGTACAACTGGACAAACTGCAAACAGCGGGTTACATTACAATAGTCAAAGATTTTAATGGGAAAAAACCGCGTACCAGTTGCGCTATAACGCCCGTCGGCAAAGCCGCATTGGCCACTTATGTAACCGCTTTAAAAACCTACATTCAACTTTAAAAGACATGAAAAATCTCCTTCTTCTCCTTTTTTGTAGCCTGCTGCTGAGTAACAGCACCGAGGCCCAGCAAACCAAACGGTATGGCGGTATCGGCTTCTTTAGCTTTGGTATGGCCGATTTGCAACAACCGGGCTTAAATGCCCAGCTCACTGCCGCAAGCTATACTCCTTTGCAAAGTCGCCAATTGAGCGTAGGTGGCGAAGGTTTTGGCATCATCAATAACTTCCTCCTTGGTGGTCGGGGCGGAAGTATGGGTCGACAGCAGTTCAGTTCGGCGAACAATACCGGCAGTATCCAAAACTCCTACGGCAGTTTTTTGCTCGGTTACACTTTTGCCCTGAGCAAAAAGTTGCTGTTTTATCCTTTGGTCGGCTTTGGCGGCATCGACAGTGAAATCACCATCGAAAACAATACCACGTCGAACAGTATGACGGCGGCCTTTGCCAATCCCAACCAGATAACGGTCATCCGCGCCGAAGTGCCGATACTCGACTTTTCGGTCAATTTTGCCTTACCCATAATTGGCAATGTAAACGGAGGCGGTGGTCCAATCGTTGGCCTTTCGGCCGGTTATTTCTTTTCGCCTGGCGCTGGGCGTTACCGGATGAATGGGCGTGATTTAACCGATATCCCTACGGGCCAAAACAACGGCTTTTACGTCAGGTTGCTTTTTGGTGGTGGTGGTTTTGGCGGCTAAAAATCAACCTTTAGGCGCAAGCCAAATTGTGGCTGAGCGGCAGGGCTGAATCCAGCAAACACATCAACACCCAATAAACGGGCTATTCCATCAAGGCGGTAGCCCGTTTCTATGTACTGAAAAGTAGCTGTGGTCATGGCATTACAAAAAAGCAATTCGTCGAGCCCAAGCTGCCGCATCACTTCGAACTGAGTAAACAACAAACGCCGGGTATTGTAGCTGCTAAAAAACTGGGTATAGGTGCCGGTTGTGCTATGTTGATAATAGTCGAGTGACCGAAACCGGAAAGGCAACCGCCCCATAAAAATGGTCTGGTTGCCATCAAAATGGTGGAAATCGGGGAAATAAACCGGTTTACGCAAAAAAGTACCTACGCTCAGCTGGTAACTTAATGCCCTGCCCTGCCCCAATCCTTTGCGTTGTTCGACACCAAGGCTTGATTTGAGAAAGGGCGTAGTAGGCGAACCTGTTAATCCGCCTATAGCTTCTAAACGGAAGGTAGGAATATTTCTTTTGCGCACATATTCTCGGCCATTGTAACGCGCCAACCGGGCGCCGGGGCGCCAAAGTAAGGCGTATTGTAAGCGAACTAGATTGTGTCGGAAGAAAGCCGTATTAAATGATCCGGAATTGGCCGGAGCATTGCTGCCAAAACGCAAGTTATCCGGATACACCCATAAACGGTCGCTGAGCGGTAAAGCGGTACGTTGAGCAAACTCCAAGCTACTTTCGAACGACCAAGTCGGCGCGAAACGATGTTGCCATTCCAGCTGCAAATAGGCCTTTTGATACAGCGGCATGAGGTGTTGGTTGCCCACGAAGGTGTACAACATATTCATGCCCGGATGAATGGGCTCAGCGGCATTAAACTGGGTATGTACAAGTCCAGCGCCAATGCGCAATTTCCCGCCTTCGTATACCCTTTCGTGGGTAATGCGCGGCAGGATTTTTTGGCGGCCAAAGGAATACCGCAGTAGGAGCTCGGTGGATTCGCGTTTATCTACACCCGTGGCATTGGTCACTATAATTCCCGTATTAAACGCAAAACCCTCGACAGCATTGAAAAAATCGAGATTCGGCGCAAAACTGCTCAGGAGGCCGTAATACTGGAAGGAATACGGGTAGATACGGTCTTCTATTTTCCGTCCTTTGTGGTAACGGTAACCCATCACCACATCTTTTACTTTAAAACGGGCGGGTCCCTGCGCTTCGCGCTTCATTTTTTCGTACTCCGCAACGTACATGGAATCGGACTGCCGGTAGCCCAATATTTCCATTTCTTCGAGGGGCACTTGGCGTAATTCATCCCACACCGAATCGGGTTGCAGCCGCGCCAACGTATCAATATCGAAACGGTAGTCAATCAATGCTTCATTGATTGAAAGGGTATCGTCACGTTGTTTTTCGATTTCGCGGTTATTGCGTTTGGCTGTTTTACGCGCCGTTTTATCCACTTCAATTTCCGGGGCCGCCGTTTGTTTGCTGAGTCGTGCCAACATCGCTGTATTGGGTGTCACCTTGTAATCTCTTACCGAAGTGAGATAACGAATATCAGCCACAGCACCCAAATAGGTGATTTGAACGGTAATATCCAGTTTGGTCGGCATCCAGAGTTCATCAATCTGCTGGTACTGCTGAATAAATTTATACGGATAACCTTCGCTATCGATGTAGTTTAATTCCAAGCTGTGAATGTTCCAGTCGCCATACACCAAATACAATACCCCATCCACCACACCCGGTCCGGGCACACGGGGCTTTACTTCAATTTTCACGATACGTTTGTCGCCCTCTTGCTTGCTGCCCTGGAATTTAAAGCGGTAGATGCGCAAGGCATTCGGCGCCAAGGGTGAAGTCATACCCGCTACTTGTACATTGTAAAAGCTATAAGACGCAAAACTAATCTGGGAATTGACGGCGGGGGGCAGATTGGACCGCAACGATATCACCTTCTCCGAAAAAGTGGCAGGCTGTACATAATTCAACGTACTCACCGATTCCATGACATAGGTAGTGCCGACTTTGAATTTTTCGCTTTCCATGAGCTTGCGGACCGCCCAGGGCGCTTTTTTGACGAGCATGGTGCCCTTTACGTAAGAACGTGCTGCATAGGACTGAACCACAGCCCGGTGAAGGGGAGCTTTGGCAATAGCTTGCCGCATCATGTCATAGGCAGGGTCTTCATTGCTGGCTTTTACTTTTACTTCGGCCAACTCAAAAACCTGACGATCGAGTTGTATGTCGAGGCGGGTAAAAGCAGCAGCGACCGAAAACTGTTTTTTCACGCCTTGGTAACCCATAAAATGCACCTGAATGGTGTAGTTTCCGGGTGGAAGTTTCATTTCAAATCGCCCTTGCTCGTTGGTGATACCCGAATGGTTGCCGGGCGTAATCAAAAACGCAGCATAAGGAAGTACTTCGCTATGGGTTGATTTAACGCTCCCACTTACCCCCTGAGCAGAAAGCCGAGTGAAATAAGCCGTAGAAAGCATCAAAACCAGAAAAAAACACCAACGCATAGGCCGCTAATTTCGGGCAAAACTATTCATTCTACAAGCAACTAACTTTGACACCAACGGTTTCAAACCAAGCCGCGGTTATATTGTTATCTAACTAAAAAAAAATGGCTGTAGCTTCTATTGAACTGATTGCTGTACTTCGGTCGACTGCTCAACGTATTCAAAATAGCCCTAACTACCAGTGGGGCCATATGGGTGCCTGCAATTGTGGTCACCTGGCTCAGGAAATCACCCACTTATCGAAGGCCGAAATTCACCAGATAGCACTCGGAGGACATGGAGACTGGAGCACCCAAATCCGAGAATATTGCGTTGGCAGCGGTTTACCCATGCATTGGATCATCGGGGAATTGTTGGCTTTAGGGCTGAACAACCGCGATATCGAAAACCTCGAAAATCTGGCCGACGACAAAGTTTTAAAAGCCATGCCAAACAATCAGCGACACCCACAGCGCAACAAAAAGTTAGATGTGGTTACTTACATTCAATGTTGGGCAGATTTACTTTCAGCTGAACTGGCTGTTGCTGAATTGCTAAGCCATCCGAAAGCTGTGGAAAGCATAATTTTATAATCTCAATACTAAAGCTGAAATTCGAACCCAATTTGAGTTCAATATGCAGCAGCTGTTCAGGTCGTTTTTTATAGGCCTACTTTTTATATCTAGCCAAGCCAGCGGCCAAAGCCAGTTAGGTGTTCACAAATTCGAAAATTCAAATGCCGCTGACTCGGTAGCAACCCATTTAACGGTTTCAGATGTCAGCGTAAGTAGTGGTACGCTTCTTTACCAAGCCAGCGCAGATGGTGGTGGCGGTACTCAAATAGGCTTTTCAGCCTCTTGGAATCAAGCTTCCTTTTCTACGAGCGGTAAATATTTGCAGTACACACTCGCAGCTGCGAGTGGCTATCAGCTAACGCTAAGCGAAATCAGCATGCGCTTCGGCAGAACAAATACCGGCCCGACCTTGGTTACCGTACAATGGAGCTCGGATGGATTTGCAACAGCAGGAACAACCCTGCTCAATGGGGGTATTGTGTCCAGCACGTTAAGCTCGTCCTTGGACGTTTTTATCCTGTCGACTAATTTACCGACCAATACCGCCCAAACCGTCACCCTACGTATTTGGGGACATGATGCGTCGGGTACAGGTAATTTACGGTTTAATGATTTTAGAGTTTTTGGCACGGTTAGCCAGATAGGACAAGCGGCTGCCTTGCAAAGCTCCACGAATAGCCTAACTGGATTTACCTATGTAGCAGGTAGTGGCCCTTCTTCCAGTCAATCGTTCAACGTAAGTGGTACAAATTTAACCAGCGCACCCGGCCAATTGAGTATAAGTGCTTCGGGAACCGACTACGAAGTATCGTCCAACAACAATAGTTTTGGTGCTACGACAACAATCAACTATAACGCAGCCACCTTAATTACAACAGCTGTTTTTGTCCGTTTAAAAACCGGACTGGTAGTGGCAAATTATAACAGCCAAAACCTACAGATCAGCGGCGGCGGTGCCAGCGCTATTCAAGTCAGTTTGAGCGGAAGTGTACGTTCGTTGATTGGGGGCGGGGTGAGTAGTGGCGCTGCCTTACGTTTAAGCGTCGATTCGCTCCTTTTTAATACGACCAGCGAAAACGGACTCGACAGTGCCATTGTCACCGTTTTTAACGATGGAGGTAGCAGTCAGGCTTGTCAGGTCTACAACTTCAATATCTACAAAAGCAAGGCATTTTGGACGAATGATTCTGCTTTTACCCTCGCTGCAAACAGCAGTTTTCAGCTGAAAGTATATTTTAAACCGCAGCACAATATCTCCAACAATAGCGTGCTGGTGATCCGCTCAAATAATGGCAAAGGTGCGGTAGCCATACGTGTAAAAGGACAGGGGAGTTATAGCAAAACCTATTACAGCTCGTCCCAAAACCTGAACGGAGAGGCGCTCAGGCTGGCTTTACATAGTCGTATTGGCGCGCCCTATACGGTGCTTGGCTATAGTGGCACCAACAATGCGCGTTTGAGGATGTTCGGCATTATCGACAATTGGCACCAAAACGGTCGCAGTACTTTTCGGATTGATAGTCTCTTGAACGAATGTGTATATACGGGACGCACCATTACTTATGCCGCCGCCGGCTTAAATACCGGCACAATCAACAATGCGCCTTACACCATGAATACCGAGCACAGCTGGCCGCAAAGTCAGGGTGCCGGGTCTAACCCGATGGAAAGTGATTTGCATCATTTGTTCATTACAGATGGGCCGACGAATTCGGGCAGAGGCAACAAACCTTTCGACAATGTAAGTAGCCCAACTCTAACCTATTCAGGCGGTTCGAAAGCCAATTCAACCCATTTTGAACCCCGCAATGAGCAAAAAGGAGCTACTGCGCGGGCCATGTTATATTTTGCTTTGCGCTATTACAATCAAGCGGGCGTGAATATGGGCTTTTATTCACCACAGGAAAGTGTTTTACTCGGCTGGCACAACTTATATCCACCGACGAGCACGGACAAAGTACGTAACGACAGTGTTGAGCTTTACCAAAATAACCGCAATCCATTTGTGGATTATCCGCAATTGATGGATCGGATGAGTACGCTTACTGGCATTGCTACCCATCCTGAAATCAGGAGTTTATACCGACCGGATAGCATCAATTTTGGTAAAGTCGTCAAAAATCAACAGGCCATATTCAAGGCAGTATTGGCCAATGCTGGCAATCAAAACATTCAAATCAGCGGTATCAGTTTCACAGGCAGTGGCATGAGTTATGCGGGCAGCAGCAGTTTAAGCATAGCGGCAGGTGAAAAAGCAATAGTGGAACTCCAACATACCGGCACTGGTGCTGATGTACAGGGGAGTTTGCAGTTTACAACCGATGTTCCAGGCAGCACGAGCCTGAATCTGCCTGTTGCGGTAGTAGGCGCACAAGCCGGTTGGAACGGTACCGGCAATTGGAATCAACCCGCCTTCTGGAATGAGTCCATTACCCCAGGTAGCAACGACGATGTTAGTATCGAAAGTGGTACCGCGACCTTGGTTAGCGCAACGAATGCCGCCAATCTTGAGGTGAAAGCAGCTGCTACCTTGGTTGTTGCAGCAGGCACTTCGCTCACCTTAAGCGGCGTGCTCACCAATAACGGCACCATACGTGTTGAAGATGGTGGCGCGCTTCGCCCCCATGTCAATAGCACGCTGGTTGGCAATGGGCAATATGAAGTAAAACGGAAGGGCCACAGCAGCAATGTCACCATCAATTTCTGGAGTAGTCCGATTGAAAACGCCAATCTTTCGACGGTATTTTCAAATGTCATCACCCAAGATCTTTACCAATTTAATACCGGCACAGGCTGGGCAGTAGCTAGCGGCACCATGACTGCCGGGCGAGGCTACAGTGCCCCAGGTGCTGATCAGGTAAGTTTTAACGGCAAGGTACACCATGGCGAATACAGCCCCTTTTCAACGGTCGCCGGGAGTGGGTTTTACCTCATCGGGAACCCTTACCCTTCTCCTTTGGCGGCCGATGTTTTTTTAACTACCAACGGTCCTGCCGGTAGTCAGGCCATTAGCGGCACCTTATATTATTGGTCACAAACCACCCCTGCCAACGGCAGTAACTTCAGTTCGGGCGATTATGCCAGTTGGGCGGGCGGCACAGGTGTTGCTGGAAGTGGCAGTAATGCAGGTAGCCAGGTACCCAACGGTCAGATGGGCATAGCCCAAGGCTTTTTTGTGAAAGCAGGTAATGTAGGCGGACCCATTCGTTTTACGAACGCCATGCGTACCGCCAACAGCGGCCAATGGTTCCGGACGGATGGCCAGGTAATGCGGCTTTGGCTACGTTTGACTTCCGATGATAGTCTTTTTAGCCAAACCGCACTTGTTTTCCGCACAGAGGCCAGTCCGTTTTTCGATGAGATTTACGACGCCCCTCGCATGGGAGATTATGCCCCCATGAGTTTATATTCTATGCTTGACAGCCAGCAATTGGCCATTCAAGCCCTCCCTCCTTTTTACGACACGCTACAAATTCCACTCGGCTATACCAACAACCAGCTCCGCCAACTTACGCTGCACATTGATTCCCTTTCGGGTGATTGGACCAAGGTGCGCCTCTATCTCGAAGACCGGTATTTACGCCAACTCCAACCTTTGGTACGTGGAAACGCACTCCTAATGGCCGGCGATACTACGGGTATTTTCCGCGACCGGTATGTCTTGCATCTGCGCCAGCTCCAGCCCACAATTAGCACTTCCCTCAATCAAAATGCAAACGACCTCATTCAACTGCGCCAAAACAACCGTTTATTACGCCTCGCTGGTTTACCGGGTGCGGCTCAAGTAGCCATTTACGACTTACAAGGGCGCTGTGTACAGCAAAAGCCTGCTTCCAATCAATGGGAGCAGACTTTCGAGGGTGCTGCGGGTATTTATCTCCTCCGTGTAGTTGCAGGAAAAGAAAGCTGGCAACGGAAGATCGTTATTACCGATTAAGTCAGGATTTACGCCATTTGATGGTGCAGCCAATGGCCTTGGTCAAAGGAATCGCTATGGCTGAACCGCTTAACAGCGCATTTACCGCACGTTCAACATAAGGCGTTTCAACAGCTTCGGGTTTTTCGGTATTGTCGTCGATAGCACCGATGTATTTCACAATAAACTGCGTGCCTTCCTTCTGAAGCACAAACACATGGGGTGTGCGCGTTGCTCCATAGGTACGGGTGACGTTGTGAGACGCATCTACCAGATACGGGAAAGTATATTGGTAATTCGTTGCTCTTTCTTTCATCTTTTCGAACGAATCTTCGGGCTGTAGTTTAGGGTCGTTGGGATTGATGGCAATTACCGGATAACCTAAAATGGCGTATTTTTTATCCAACGCAATAATACGTTGTTCGTACGCCTGCGAATAAGGGCAATGATTGCAGGTAAATACGAGGATAAAACCTTTGGCATCCTTGTAATTTTTAAGAGAAACCATTTTGCCGTCTATATTTTTGAGCTTAAAATCGGTGGTTTTATCGCCGAGTTGATATTGCCCGAATACCGGCAGGCTCAGGGTTAGTACAAAAAAGAGACTCAGTAAATGTTTCATATCAGGGCATGAGAGATTGAACAATTGAATTTATTTGAGGGGCACGCAGACTTTCTTCATAGAATGCCCTGCCTTTTGCCGACCAGATTAAGGTAGCCGGTATAGCGCCAGACCAAGTGGAATCAACCCACGGAATCCAGTGGTTAGGGTTACCAGCATCGAGCTGTATCACCTTAGCCCAATTCATGTTTTTTGCCACATACGGCAGCAGGATACTTTCGCGCTTCGACATAAAATCGAGGCTTAGGTAGATAAAGCGCACTGTTTTGCCTGACCAGTGTTGCTGTGCTGCTTTAAATTCTGGCAATTCTTCAAGACAAGGCTTGCACCAAGTAGCCCAAAAATTAAAAACATAAACGGTGTCATTTTGAGTGTTCAGTCGGGCTGCTAAGCCATCTTTTGCCCAAACATCAACATTTTGTGCTTTGACTACCCCGAAAGTGAAGGTGAAAAGGATAAGCCAACGTAAAGCCATAACAAAACAACGGCTCATTTCTGCTTATATTTCACCGCAGCTGCAGTGGTCTTTTTAAGTTTTAATGTTACTTCAATGTGGTTCGATAACAAATCGAGCTGTTCCACGTAGCCCTCGTAAAGCAGTATACGATTCGTATAAAGTATGTAGGACATTAAAAACAATTTGGTGTATTGTTCATTGCCCCGGATCTCTTTAAAAGTCAGTGGTTTTTGGGATTTTGAGTCCGTCATAAAACGGTTGATGCTGCCTTGGTCGATGAGCTTCTCTACTTGCCGAAACTCCAAGCTCGTCATGTGGCTAAAAACATCGGCCAATTCCGTCGCTTCTTGCTCGTAGTTGATGATATCCGATCGGAGCTTAAAGTCATTCAAACTATTCACATTCCCGAGGGTGATCATGGTTTTGACCATGCCCATTGCCGGTCGGAAGTTGATGGTTGAGCGAAGACAATCCCCCAACCAGCTTTGAATGGAGTCCATGGGAACTTGCCGGGCGGTATCGATGTGCGCTATTAAAAGTTCCGCACCCCTTGCCCCAGCGTGTTCGGTCAGGAGATTTTTTTGCACTTCCTGCTTGTTGTGCCTCAGCTCTTCCAACAGATCCGTTAGGTATTGGCGGTTTTGGTCTTTGATATATTGCTCTTTGAAATAATTTCCCAAGGCCACAGCAACCAATACACCGGAGAGTACCACCAGGAATTCGGCGGTAAACCACCGAATCGCTTTGACGTAGTTGAAAGGTTTATTTGTTTTGGTTGGTTTCGTCATCAAGTAGCAATATAATCAGCTTTACCTATTATCGGTTATTACCACAGCTTTTATACGCGTCCACTAGATAGCAAGTAGGCTGAATTTGTCGTGTTTTTTGAAGGAGCTGCCTTTGGCTGAGCAGGGGCGCATCCCCTTCCAATCAACTATCAGGCAGCGCGGTAAAGGCGGTTGTCGTGCGGTTGCCCAACTAAGCTTGTCGGTGATTTGTGTCGAGATAATCGGACATAGAATCCCATTTTGCCTGTGAAATAGGCTAAGAAGCATGTAAACTAGCTACCAGCACCATTGCGGACAAGCGTAAAAATACGCTGGCCTAAAAAAAATAGCCATCTGTCAGCTGACAGATGGCTATTTCGGTAAAATGCTAAACCTTACAAATCAAACTTGATGCCCTGTGCGAGGGGTAATTTGTCGGTATAATTAATGGTATTGGTTTGTCGGCGCATATACGCTTTCCAGCTATCCGATCCCGACTCGCGGCCGCCACCGGTTTCTTTTTCGCCACCGAAAGCGCCGCCAATTTCGGCACCACTCGTGCCGATATTTACGTTCGCAATGCCACAATCCGAGCCACTGGCTGCCAGAAACATTTCAGATTCACGCATATTGAGGGTAAATATGCTTGAGGACAACCCCTGAGGCACGCCATTTTGAATGGCTATTGCTTCGTCGAGGGTTTTATAGGACATAATATAGAGTATGGGCGCAAACGTTTCGTGCTGCACCATTTTCATCTTCGGCGTAGCCTCTAAGATGCACGGCTTTACATAACAGCCCGACATATAAGCGCTACCACTAAATACGCCGCCTTCTACCAAAACCTTGGCACCTTCGGCTTTCGCTACTTTGATGGCATTTTCGTAGGCCTGTACCGCCAGTTTGTCGATGAGCGGGCCTACATGTACGCTTTGTTCCAGCGGATTGCCAATAACCAACTGACCATAGGCTTTGGTCAACCGGCTTTTCATTTCGGCATATTTGCTTTCGTGAATGATGAGGCGGCGGGTAGAGGTGCAACGCTGACCGGCAGTACCCACAGCGCCGAATACGGCACCTACGATAGCTAAATCCAAATCAGCATTTTCAGTAATGATGATGGCATTGTTTCCGCCCAGCTCCAGCAAAGAACGACCTAGGCGTTGTGCGACTGCCGTACCCACAGCTTTACCCATTCGCGTTGACCCTGTTGCCGAAATCAGCGGTATACGTGTATCGTTCGCAAGTAGTTCGCCCATTTTTGCATCGCCAATAACGATAGAAGAAACCCCTTCGGGCACGCCATTCTTTTTGAAGACTTCAGCAGCAATGTGCTGACAGGCTACTGCAGTTAAAGGTGCTTTTTCAGAAGGCTTCCAAATACAAACATCGCCGCAAACCCATGCCAAGGCCGTATTCCAACTCCACACAGCTACAGGGAAATTGAAGGCAGAAATAATACCTACAAGGCCAAGTGGGTGCCATTGTTCGTACATGCGGTGACCGGGGCGTTCGCTGTGCATGCTCAGGCCGTACAACTGACGGGATAGACCGACGGCAAAATCACAGATGTCAATCATCTCCTGTACTTCGCCTAAACCTTCTTGCAAACTTTTGCCCATTTCGTAAGAAACAAGTTTGCCCAAAGGCGCTTTGGCTGCGCGCAAAGCTTCTCCCAACTGACGTACAATTTCACCCCGACGTGGAGCCGGCCAATTACGCCATTCCAAATAAGCGGCTTGCGCCTGCTTTACCACCTTATCGTAATCTTCTTTTGAGGCTTGAATAACGCTTCCAATCAACTCCCCGTCAACCGGTGAGTGGGATTCCAGTCGGGAACCAACCGGTTTCCAACTAACACTTCCAGTACTTACGCCATTGCTTATCGACGCGATATGGAGATCACGGAGCACATGCTCCATTTCATTTTTAAGTTCTTTTAGTTTCATGCCCATCAAAATTTCAATTCGCGCACAAGATCGTAAGGATTTAACTTAAACAAGTCGATTGAGAAGCTTATTTGATCCAGCAGCCCCAGTGTTTGATCGCTAAGCGGATTATAGGTCAGCGATTTACTCATCACCAAGGGGAAATTCACGCTGAAGGCTCCATTAAACAACTGAAAAGCAATGCCACCAGCATAGGTGACACCTTCGGTCTGGAAAGTTGGAAAAGGCAGGCCATTATTGCCCGCTAAAGGCAGAGTTAAAGATTGACCATTCAAATTGCTCAAACTAACATCCGCAAAAAGCACGAAGGGTACTTTGGGTATTTTGAGGTCGGTATTCCAGGCAAATAACCAATCTATTGGGGCAACATTGGCTATGGATGTCGACCAATGTCCATTCGCTACCCGCATCGCGGCATCTCGTTGCATAATTTGACGCCCCCAAATGCCATTGCCCGGCAGCACAGCACGATCTAAAAACAAGGCATCTCCGAGATAATCCTGGCTACCATCCACACTAGCCGTGCTATTCAAGAGCGGAAAGCTGGTATTGCTATTCACAAGGCTATAACCAACAAAAACACGGTGCTGCCAGTATAATTTCTGTTTGGGTAAAAAATTCCAACGGTAGCGTGCATCCAACGCCAAACGCGCCGACACCTCATTGTAGCGGCTATGCCCCGCTGCGGGTAGTGCTGCCAAAACATCGGCCTTCACCGACCATGGGTTACGTATCCGGTTATCTTGGATTTCGTAGCCGAGCTGTGGGAGCAGTTCTTGGTTGCCCGCAACCAATCGTTGCGTTAAACGCACATTAAAATCTTGAAATATTGTATTGCTGTTGGTCTTACGCAGTTGTGCCTTACCATAATATTGAATGAGGCCGCTGCGGTAGCCAAACGTCTCGTATTTACGCGCTGTAACCCCTGCCTGAATTTTCCCAAATGGACCGGTAAGTGGATGCCAATTGTACCGAACCCGCGCTGAGCCTGCTAAAGTTTCGCTTCCAAAACCATATACAGGCATAAAAGCATATTCCAGATCTTGCGGTAAGATAATGCTGCTGTATAGTGCGGCACCCAACATAAAGCCATCGGCTGTATTTGCTCCTACGACTGGCACGAGATACATTCTATTTTTTAACATGCCCAAGCCAGCAAATCCTTTAATGCCGGGTACTGCCGGCCACAAAGCACCTACACGTGCACTCGAACGCGGTCGCATATACAAAGGCATCTTCCCCTCTTCGTCGATTACAAAACGTTTCGCGCCTATGGCAGATACCGTCTGTGTTTGAACACCCGAAAAGCCAGCGAACCACTCCTTGCGGATTACTGCACCTGTATCGTCGAGTGCGCTTAGACTGAACGGTCCGGTATTGCCTAATCCTGCTATTTTAACGGTATATACGTCTTCTTCCGTCTTTTTTACACGGCGAATACGGTAATCCAACGCACCGGCAGTCTGCAATTGTTGTTCAAAAAACCAGCTCACATTCCGATCACCGCGGCCTTTTTCCAAGGATTTTTTAAAATCATCGGGCGACGGATGTTTAAACTTCCACTGGCTGAAATAGGCTTGCATACGCTGGTCGAATTCTGCTTGCCCTAGATAAGCCGCTAAATAATTGAGCTCCAAGGCGGTTTTTTTATAGACCAAGGTGCCATAGGTTTCACTGTCATAGTCGTGAGACGGGGTATTCCACAACGCCACATCTTTGCCTCTGCGCGCCGAAAATAACCAAGCGAGTTGGTCCATGTCCAGGTTTTCCAGCAGTAATTTGAAACCTGCAACATTGGCTTTCATCCCGCTATTGCCTGCCGGATAACGCTGGTGCATATAACGGGCTTCATAGTAAGAATTTACACCCTCATCCAACCAAGGATAGTCTCTTTCGTTGGAACCCAATATGCCATAAAACCAATTGTGACCTACTTCATGGGCAATAATCAAGTCTAACTCTCGGGCGCTGCCACCCGCGCTGACCACCGTCACGGTGGGGTATTCCATGCCGCCCCCTGCCGATAATGCGCCTTGAACGGCCGTACAATAATCGTAGGGGTAATCGCCAATCCACTTGGAGTAATAATATACCGAGCTGTCGACATATTTCAAGGCATCCGTCCATCGTTTAGCAGAATTCCCTCCTTCGAAAAAAGCAAAGGTTGTTACCTTGCGGCCACTATTGGGCAAAATAACCTGACCCTTTTTTACATAATAACCCTTGCCCGCAAACCAGGCAAAATCATGTACCTGCTCTAGGGTATAGCGTACCGCTTTCATAGCCTTAGCCGTAGGCTGCTTGTCTAGTTTTGGAAAACTGTCTAATTCCGCATGTGCAGCTGCCAAGGAATCGAGCCAGTCGCGTTCTTCTAGGTTCTGTAGATTGCCCGAAGCAGCTACTTTATAGTTCTGGGGCACGTGTATGGTCACCTCAAAACTTCCAAATTCACTGAAAAACTCGCCTAAATCGAGATATGGCATATAATGCCAACCTTGCTGGTCAAAAACTGCAGGTTTAGGATACCACTGGGTAATCTGATATTGCTGCCCATCGTGTCCCATCCGCGAAAAATCTCCAGGAAGTTTAACCCGGAAAGGTGTACTCACAGTGAGTCGCTGGCCTGGGGCAAGGGGTTGGTTGAGCCAAAGAATGGCCACGTCGGGGGTGTCGCTGGCGAGGTATTCCCATTTTACTGCTTGGTTATCGACTTTAAAATCGAGACTGTCGATAAATCCACGAAGGCTGTCGGGTGCGTTGTAGAATTTCCAGCTGCGCATGGCCAACTGCTGCCGGGCAAAAGCCGTTTTATTGTCCCGATACGCATTGGCCCAAAGGTGGATGTAGATGCGGTCGAGACTTTTCGGACTTTTATTGTGGTAGATAAAACTTTCGGCACCGTGCAGCATATGCTGCTGGTCGTCGAGGCTAACATCAATGATATAATCGACTTCTTGTTGCCAATAATTCTGCTGTGCAAAAACGCTTAGGCCTAAACTGGCAAATAAGCAGGTTAAAAGTATCCTCAATCGGGTCATGGTAAACAATTAAGTGCAAAAGATACGTTTGAACTTTGAAAGTGAAAAGCGATTCGCTTTCCTTTTCCACCTAAAGCGTGCATAAAAATTCGGTACCTTTACATGGAATTGACGTGTAAAAACGTAATTTGAACCGACTACCTGATCCAACCGTATCTGAATGTAGCCGGTAGGGCAGGAAAACAATGTAACGGTGGGCTTATGGAAATGTTCAACGATGACGATTTAACCAATGGTTTCGACCCCGAAATCCTACTTTCCGTAGAGCGTTTCGAAGAAATGGTGAAAAAGCGTGAGCATTACTATTTCGAGGCAGATGAACTGGAGGAAATTTTTGAATTCTACTATCAGCAGGGCCAGTTAGAACAGGCCGCGCAGGTGGCCGACTTTGGTGTGCTCCAAAATCCCTACAGCGCTGCCTTTTTTATCAAACAAGCCCAGCTCGATTTGAGTCGCGGGCAATTTGAGGCTGCCTTCAATCACCTCAACCAAGCTGAAATTTTCGAGCCAACCAGTTTTGAGCTCTATTTAATGCGTGGCAACATTTACGACCTCACCGGCAATCCCAAGGAGGCGGTCAAAAACCTGAAAGTAGCTGAAGGTTTTGCTGAAGACCAAGTTGACATCGTTTACAGCGCCCTAGCCAGCGTATTCATCAATTGGAAAAAATACAATTCTGCTATTTATTATCTACAGCTTGTCCTCAACCTCAATCCTGAAGCAGAAGAAGCACTATACGACGTTAGCTATTGCTACTTCCAGCTTGAAGATGTAGAGGGCGGCATCAGCTTTTTTCACGCACAAATCGATAAAAATCCGTACAGTGACATCGCTTGGTACAACTTAGCAATCTGTTACAACAAACTCGAACTCTACGAAAAGGCACTCGAAGCTTTTGACTACGCGCTCATCATCAACGATAAAAACAGTTTGGCTTGGTTCAACAAAGCCAATACTTGGATCAATCTCGATTCATTCAGTGAGGCTTTATCGTGTATGTATAAATCCATGGACCTCGAGCCTAGCAATGCTGTTGTCCTTTGCGGCATCGGTGTGTGTCTCGAAAAAATGGAGCGTGTGGAAGATGCCCTTGGTTGGTACAACCGGGCCCTCGAAATCGACCCCTTATTGTCCGATGCCTGGTATGGCCTAGGTGTATGTTTTGAACTGTTGGGAAATTATCCCGACAGCATCAGCAACCTGCGCAAAGCCGTTGAACTATCGCCGGAATCGGAAGAGTACTGGTTCAGTCTGGCCGAAGCCCTCGAGCGCGACGAACAATCCGACACGGCTATAGATGCCTATCAGCAAGCTTTGGCGATAGATATGGCCTATTTCGAAGCCCGTGCCCAACTCATGAACCTATACTTCCGTTTGGAACGCCCAGAAGCTGCTTTTCAGCTTTTTTCTGAAGGTCAGCGCCTGCATCCAGATGAAGCAGATTTTTATTATCGTGCAGCAGCCGTGTTATTGCGACATAATTTTGAGCAGGAAGCATTGGTTCAACTGCAAGAGGCCTTAATTTTAGATTTCGATTCGCACCAGGATTTTTTCGGCTACGCTCCACAGGCAGTAGAAAGTGAAAAAATACTACATATGCTGGATCAGTACAGGAACCAATGAACTACAGTCTGAATAACATCCCCGAACGTACGGCAAAACCCCGCAGCGCTGGCTTAACCATGGTCATGGACAAAGGCCTTTCCATCCGTGAGGTGGAAGATTTTTTAGCTATCTCAGGTGCTTATGCCGATATCGTTAAACTCGGCTGGGCGACCAGTTATGTAACTCCCAATCTCGACAAAAAACTCGACGTTTACCGGGACGCGAATATTCCCATTTATTTTGGCGGCACCTTATTTGAGTTGTTTATCGCACGTGGTCAGTTCGACGAATACCGCAAGGTACTCGACAAATTCAAGCTCCAATACGTTGAAGTATCTGATGGCAGCTTGGAAATACCCCATGACGAAAAGTGTAAATACATCGAGACCTTGGCCAAAGATTTTATCGTTTTGTCGGAAGTAGGTTCTAAGGATGCCGAAAAAATCATCGCGCCTTATAAATGGATTGCCATGATGAATAAGGAGCTCGAAGCCGGTTCCTATAAGGTCATTGCCGAGGCACGTGAAGCAGGTAATGTAGGTATTTTCCGGGGCACCGGTGAAGTTCGTTCTGGATTGGTAGATGAAATCCTCACCCAAATTCCCCACGAAAAAATCATCTGGGAAGCACCACAAAAAGCACAGCAGACTTGGTTTATTCAACTCTTAGGAGCGAATGTAAACCTCGGCAATATCGCACCAAATGAATTGATTCCGCTCGAAACCTTACGTTTGGGTTTACGCAGTGATACTTTCCATCACTTTTTGCCCAAGTAAGATGGACAAGCTTTCGGGTAGGTTAATTCTCTTCCTCAAAGGCATGGGCATGGGTGCGGCTGATGTGGTTCCCGGCGTATCCGGTGGTACTATTGCGTTTATATCCGGCATCTATGAAGAACTCATCGATAGCATACGCGCTGTAAATGGTAAAGCCCTGCAACTGTTCCTCAAATTTGACCTCAAAGGTTTGTGGAAGCACGTCAACGGCAATTTTCTGGCCGTGCTTTTTGCGGGAGTATTCGCCAGTATTCTCAGTTTATCCCGCCTCGCACTCTACCTACTCGAACACCAGCCTGTTCTCGTCTGGTCATTTTTTTTCGGTTTAATCATCGCCTCTATAATAGGTGTAAGTAGACAAGTCAAAAAGTGGAGTCCTGTTGTAGTCGTTTCCTTCCTACTTGGCGCTGCAGTGGCCTATTGGATCACGGTAACGGCACCCACTCAAACCCCAGAAGATTGGTGGTTTATCCTATTATCAGGCGCCATTGCTATCTGTGCCATGATATTACCCGGTATTTCGGGGAGTTTCATTTTGCTGCTGCTCGGTAAATACAAATACATTTTCGGGGCGATAAAAGACTTTCAATTGGATGTCATCTTCTTATTTGGCTTGGGCTGTGTGATCGGACTTACCTCCTTCTCCCATCTGCTCAACTTTATGCTCAAAAGGTACCACGACCTGACTGTAGCCTTGTTGACAGGTTTTATGCTCGGTTCGTTGAATAAAGTATGGCCTTGGAAAATCGCCCTCGAAACTTATACAGATAGCAAGGGAAAAGTGCACCCTTTGCTTGAAAAAAATCTATTGCCCGCAGATTTTGTCAGCCAAACCGGTTTACCCGCCGAATTGGGTATGGCCTTGGTTTTGGCTGCCTTCGGTTTTCTGCTGGTATTTTTGTTGGATCGTTACGGTCGCAAAAAGTTAGTCTAATGCGTGAATACGGATTAATTGGCTACCCGCTGGGTCATTCCTTCTCGCGGCAATATTTCACCGAGAAGTTCGAAAAAGCCGGAATAACAGACTGTAACTATGAACTATTTCCACTCGAAACGCTCGACGGGTTACGTTCGTGGCTCTTACTGAAACCAGAAATTTTCGGCTTAAATATTACCATCCCGCACAAAAAAAATGTGCTTGCCCAGCTTGACTGGATTGACCCTGCCGCTGCCCATATCGGCGCCGTAAATACCATACGTATTAAACACGTCATTGGCGAAATGTGGCTCGAAGGATTTAACACCGATGTCATTGGCTTCGAAACATCGTTGAGAAAGTTGATCGGCAAAAATAAACCCGCGGCACTCGTTTTTGGCACTGGTGGAAGCAGCAAAGCCATTTGTTGGGTTTTAGATAAACTCGGCATCGCTTGGAAGCAAGTCAGCCGCCGACCCACCCCTGAACAGTTGGCATACGCGGCCCTGAGTCCGGAAATCGCCACTGGCTTTAAACTCTGGATCAATACCACCCCAATAGGCATGGCGCCAGAAACGGAGCACTGCCTGCGCCTGCCCTTCGACTGGTTGGGAAGTCAACATTACTGTTTCGACCTCATTTATAACCCCAACGAAACGCTTTTTCTGCAAAAAGCCCGTTTGGCAGGTGCAAAAACTCAAAATGGCTTAGAAATGCTTCAGCTACAAGCCGACGCAGCTTGGGATATCTGGCAAGCCGCCGACTCGAGCAATATTTTTATGGATATGGAGGGTTAGTCTCCACTAATTCTGTTCAGCCTAAAGCCCATAGGGTAAATGGCCGTTAGCCCATCATGAGCCAGTGATACGTCATGAATTGTCAAAAGCCTGTCTTCTAAACAAAGATGATCCCACCTTGCGCTCGCTTACCAAAATTGTTGCGAGGCCAAACTCAAAAATGGCCGATTTGGATTTATCCATCACTGTCACAAGTGAAAAACCAAATATGAACCACTATCATTCACCAGGAATGGACAGGAAAATCTGTTAAAGGTCGCAAGGATTTAAAAGGGTTAAGGGCCCAAAACCTACGAGACCACATGAGCGAAACGGAATTGACTTTTACAGCATGAGCAAAGCTCTGCACCAGACAATTAGCCGAAAACAGACCAAGCAAAAGGAGTCGCTTAAAATGCCGAAGCAGGTAAAAAAGGTGGCAAAAAATGCAAAAAAAGAAGTAGCAGCAAAAACAGCTAAAGTGTAGTAACGGGCGAAAACTTTTTACCACCTGCTAAGGATAGGGAAAATTTAAAATAACGGGTGGTATAGCTTAAAACAGTACTAGGAGAAAAAGTGAAAATTGTGATTGTTAGGGAAAATGAAGGCTTACTCTTTGGCGGCTTAGCACTAAATAGCGAAGAGGAGAGATCAACAGCCACCGCTCGACTTAACTGCAAACCAGAAAAAATTTATTCTCCCAACACACTAGAACCCGTAAAGCGAGACCCTTAGCAACTCAGAAACTATAAATCGTTTTCGGGCTAGGACCGAGCGCCCGCATGACATTATACCCTTAAATCCCCCTAACTTTATAGGCTTAGCACAAAAGCATGGCATTCGAACTCACCTCAGATTATATCCCCACCGGCGATCAACCCGAGGCCATTCGCCAATTGGTTGAAAGCTCACGCAATGGGGATCCCGCTCAGGTTTTGTTGGGCGTGACTGGTTCGGGTAAGACGTTTACCATGGCCAACGTGATTCAGCAACTACAACGGCCTACACTGGTGCTTACCCACAATAAAACACTGGTAGCCCAACTATACGGTGAATTCAAGCAGTTTTTCCCGAACAATGCCGTGGAATATTTTGTGAGCTACTACGATTACTACCAACCCGAAGCCTTTATTCCATCGTCGAATACCTACATTGAAAAAGACTTGGCCATCAATGAAGAAATTGAAAAGCTAAGGTTGCGAACAACTTCTTCCCTAATGTCGGGACGGCGGGATGTTTTGGTTGTGGCTTCGGTGAGCTGTATTTACGGTATGGGTAACCCAAATGATTATACCGACAAGGTCATCCGTATCAGCACAGGTAGTCGCGTAAGCCGAAATGCGCTTTTGTTTGCCTTGGTGGAGAATCTCTACTCGCGCACCACCGCCGATTTTAAACGCGGCAATTTCCGGGTAAAGGGCGATACAGTTGATGTATTTCTGGCCTATGCCGACTTTGCCTACCGCATTGAATTGTTCGGCGATGAGGTGGAGCGTTTAACCGCTATCGACCCTATCAGCGGGCATACCATCGATAAGTTCGAAGACATCGCCATCTTCCCGGCGAACAACTATGTAACCCCTAAAAATAGAATGACTGAAACCATGTTCCAGATACAGGAAGACATGGTGAAACAAGCGGAATATTTCAAATCCGTAGGTCGCTTTATTGAGGCAAAACGTATTGAGGACCGGGTAACTTTTGACCTCGAAATGATAAGGGAACTGGGTTATTGTAGCGGTATCGAAAACTATTCGCGTTATCTCGATCAGCGAAACCCTGGCGAGCGCCCCTTCTGCCTGCTCGATTATTTCCCTAAAGATTATCTGATGGTGATAGATGAAAGTCACCAGACCATGCCCCAACTGCGTGCCATGTATGGCGGTGACCGCAGCCGTAAACTCACCTTGGTTGAACATGGTTTCCGACTCCCCGCCGCCATGGACAACCGTCCCTTGAAGTTCGAAGAGTTCGAAACGATGATGGAGCAAATCATTTATGTAACAGCTACACCCGGCGATTACGAGCTTCAAAAAAGTGGTGGTGTAGTCGTAGAACAATTGATCCGTCCTACTGGTCTGCTCGACCCAATTATTGAAGTCAGACCCGTCGGCACCCAAGTAGATGACTTGCTCCACGAAGCTCAAATCCGCATTGAGCGAAAGGAGCGGGTATTGGTAACCACACTCACCAAACGTATGGCAGAGGAGTTGAGTAAATATATGACCGGTGTAGGCATCAAATGCCGCTATATCCACAGCGAGATAGACACACTCGACCGCGTTGAAATACTACGTGACCTCCGTCTAGGCCTATTCGATGTGCTTATCGGTGTTAATCTACTTCGGGAAGGCCTGGATTTACCAGAAGTATCATTGGTGGCTATATTGGATGCCGATAAAGAGGGCTTTTTGCGCAGCGATCGTTCACTCACGCAAACTGCTGGTAGAGCTGCCCGAAATGTGGATGGCCGCGTGATTTTTTACGCCGATAAAATTACCAATTCTATGCGCCGGACCATGGATGAAACCACCCGTAGACGGGCAAAACAGATGGCCTACAACGAAGAACACGGCATCACACCCAGAGGCATCTTCAAAACTCGGGAAGAAATCATCAAACAAAGCGCTGTACTCGATATCCGCGGCAAAGGTGAGGGCAAAAAAGGACGATATTATATAGAGGAAGAGGTTCTTCCTATGGTCGCTGATCCAATAGTTGCGTATTTGTCGGCCGATAAGCTGCAAAAACTACTCAATGAGACCAAACGTAAAATGGATAAATCGGCTAAAGAACTCGATTTTATGGAAGCTGCACGCCTCCGTGACGAGATGTTTTTGTACGATGCCCGCCTGAAAGATTTAAAGGGTAACTCCTAAATCACAAAGTCAGCGAAAGGCCCACCGACCAAGGACGTACGTTCCGATACACAGCTGAGCCGCCAAATAACTCGGTAAGTCCATAATAACCACTAACCGCCATACGATGGTAACCGATACGGCCATTAAGCCCTGGTCTCCAATCGATTAGCGCCAGATTAGATGCATCGCCAGACACAATGTTTACCAAACGACCTTGTACCCATTTGTGACGAAAACCGATTACATAGCCAAAGTTAAAGCCAGCAACGAACTTAAAGGGTTTAAGATTTCCCTTTGGTTTGGTAGTAAAGCGTATTTCAACAGGTAATTCCAGCGTGGTTACAACATGTTTATTTTTGAAGCTGGTCGTATCGGGATATAAGCCGTTTGTCACCGTCCAGTCTTGTATATTGGTAAAATAATGGCGGTTAGACATGCCTAAACCTGCTGCCAAGCTCCAGTTACTCTGTGGGCCAAATTTAAGATTACCTAAAATACTCAGCGAGAGGCCGCCAGAGCGCCCTTCCTTAAAGTCGACCGGAGCACCGGGTAAACCTTGCAGAAAATCGGCATGATAGGTAAGTATGATCCCTTCGAGCTCTGGATTCCGACTAGGTTTTTTTTCTACTACTTGCTGCGTTAGGCCAATTAATGGCCAACAGCAACACAAGAGTAAAAAAAATAAAGTCCGGCTCATTCGTTTCTTTTTGTAAAAGTGCGCAATTCTATCAAAAAGCACATAAAAAAAGCCGCTCGAAAGCGGCTTAATTCAGTGCTTAATTCAGTGCTTAAAATTAGGCGGGAACCATGACAATTTCATAGGCTGTGCTATCCTCCGTCCAAGTCATTTTAAACGTGGTAGTGGATAAGGTAACGACACTTCCGGTGAACTCATCCACCGTACCTTTATCCATTAAAATACGGGTCTCATCCGCATTAAACTCCCAAGAGCCCGTGGAATTGGAGCCAAAACCTACTGATGTATAGGTTCCATTCGCATTAAAAGTCAAACGAACGCTAGCCAAAGACGGGTCGCTAATCAGCTGACCATCTTCATAAAATTCACTGATTTTCCAGGTTTTAGCTAACAACTCCGTTTTTGTAGGAGCAGGATCTTCCTTTTTACAAGAGGTTAGACTAATTCCAGCTACAGCCAGAAAGAGAATGAGAAATTTGACTTTAGACATTTTTTAAGTTTTGGTTCCATCTAAGAAAGTAACAACTTTTGAAATTAAAAAGCACTTGTTTAAAAATACCGGAAACAGGGTAGTAGATAAAGTGCATCCTAACCCATTTTAGGCTTGCCACAACTTTGCAAGTAACTCATTTACAAGCCTCTTTAAGTCTCTCCAGTATGCCAAAATTCGTTTCTGTTGCCATAATATCGATTCAAAATAGCGACGAACCTAGTTGCATACACGCACTACAGGCACCCTTTGCTTAATGCCCGCTAATAAACCGGCAGGGGTTTCGGCCGGGCTCAACCCATGTCAGATTTTTCAAAAAAATAAAATGGAATGTCGCTGCATTTCAGTTTACTTGTTCATAAGTAGTCGAGCATACCATATATGCAGCTTAATATGTAAATTGGCTAAATACGTTCTTCAACTAATACCAGCGAAGTGGAAAAAAAATACAAAACTTTCGAGTTGTTTTACCCCTATTACCTTAGCGAACACAGCAAAAGCAGCACCAGAACACTGCATTTTATAGGTACCACCTTGTTTTTCGTCTTGCTCCTCACGGGTCTCATCCGTGGCGAATGGTATTATTTCGCGCTATTACCGGTCATTGGCTACGGCTTCGCATGGGTGGGGCACTTTTTTTTCGAGAAAAACAAGCCGGCTACTTTTACTTACCCCCTTTGGAGTTTAGCCGCTGACTTTAAAATGTATTTCGACTGGTTAGGAGGTAGACTAGCCGCTAAGTTGAAATCTGCTGGTGCACATGAATAATTTTCTATTACCCGCATCTTTCGAGCAACTCGGCGAGCACCATCAATTTAAAGCAGGCACGGAACTCCTTCACGAAGGCCAGTACATAAAGGTATTGCCGTTGGTCCAAAAGGGTAGTTTGCAGGTATCTACCCGTTTTGATGACCGGGAATTGCTGCTCTACTACATTGAGCCGGGCGAAAGCTGCGTAATGTCTTTTGCAGCCGTTTTGCAACAACAGCCTAGCCGGGTGTATGCGGTTTGTGAAACAGATTGCGACATCCTACTTCTGCCTGCCGCCCTGGTAGTAGAGCACATCAAACAGGATCAAAAACTCAACGACTACTTCTTCCAGCTGTATAATCAACGTTATACTGCGTTACTTGATACCATCCACCAACTCATCTTCAATAAATTGGATCAACGTTTATTGGAGCAACTACGTGCGAAACAAAAACGTACTGGCCTAAACCCCGCTCTCATTACCCACCGTCAATTAGCGCAAGAATTAGGAACGGCACGGGAAGTTGTGACCAGATTAATTAAAAAGCTGGAAGCAGAAGGTGTTCTCGCGCAAACCGAAAACGGGATTACTTTGCTGAAATAAAATAGTTTCACCCCGGTGACTTTCGTCACCAGTTCAGACGGCTATTATGTGCACTTTTGAAGTATGAAGTCTGAGACTTATAAAAAAGCACTAAAAGTCATCGGCATTTGCGCGCTCTGTTTTAGTCTCTTTTATGGGTTAGCTTTACTAATTCAATCTTAAATCTTTAAACCATAATAAGATGAAAAAGAATGTAGGAAACACCGATCGAATCATTCGTTTAATGATCGCAGCATTGTTTATTGTTCTTTATTTCACCGGAACGGTGAGCGGCACATTGGGACTTGTACTCATGATAGCCGCTGTAATATTTGCAGCAACATCGCTGATAAGTTTTTGTCCGATGTATGCCTTATTCGGCATGAACACCTGCTCGGTTGCAAAAAAGTGAGTCAGTTAAAAAAAACAAAGCCCCGAAGTAGTACTTCGGGGCTTTGTTTTTTAATGGGTAATAATTACGGCAGGGTGATGGTTCTGGTCGTGCCGTTTACGGTTACTGTTGCTTGATTATCGCAAGTGCCATTGCCATAGTCGATGGTCCTAGAAGGACGGCCACTCCGGCTAATGGTCACATTACCACTGGTTAGCCACTGGCAACTTACTTCACGACGTAAAGGCGTATTGATTACCCGATTAAAGGTAAAGCTACCCTGACTGCCACTTGACATACCCCGAATCAGAAATACGTCATCTAGACGAACATTCGGTGTATTAAAGCCGGCAAAAAACTCAACGGTATCTGTCTCTACCCGATTCATGCTTCCACCACGTGGAAATGAAATCGTAATATTGGCAGTACGCATGCGTGCTGGATTGCTCGTTCCTGGATAGGTACCATTAGTAAAAGTACGTATACCCGAAATCTGATGGTCGTTTACGAAATAATTTGAGTGATTGATTGTCATCACACTACCCGGTTGGTTTGGGCGGCCGGTATACGTGATGAGTACGATACCCCTCCGAAAACGTCCATCGCGACAACGGCAATTGACACTACCATAATCCAAGGTTATTAACCGTGGGGTAACCGTTGTGTCGTGCGTAACTGTAAGACAAGGAGATGGGGGGAAATTGAGATTTTCTGCACCAGCAAGTGCTTCATCTTGGAGGAGATATTCATCTGAGAATAAATTGTCGGCCGTCGCATTGTCGGCCATAAGCGTCTCCATTTCATCGGTAGACTGCGCTTCTTCTTTTGTACAAGAAATGAAAATTGTTGTGGCAAAAAAGGCCAAAATGAGAAGGTTCTTCATAGCAATAGGTTTAAAACGGCATTAGGACATGTAATTGAAGCAATGGTTTAATTGTGCGCTGAAAATTTACACAAATAACCAAAGGAAACCTGCTGGGGTTTAAAGTTCTAAGTCAGTGCTCAGCTTAAATCGCATGATTCGGCCATTTCCTGTATCCGCCACATAAACGATGCGCCGCATATAAGCTACACCTTGCGGCTGGTTAAATTGAAAGGGCCCCGAGCCCCTACCGCCAAAACTGGCGATAACCTGTTTGGTTAATCCTGAATTGCGTGGTGGGTTTACCCCTTCAAAACCCAGACTGGTAAATTGAAAGAGGCTATCCTTTTCGCTGTCGATGACAAAAATATAGTTTGTTTCATCCGGAGCGACACATATATCAGCCGGTTTGCCAAACCGAAATGAATCATACAAAAACCGGCTGGCTTTGGTGGTGTCAAAATTCAGCATATTCTGGTTTTCGAGATATACTGTTCCTGCTTCTTCGCTGTTTTGTTGGCGGATCCACAAGGTTTTATATTCAGCAGTTGGGCGGGTTTGCAATAAAATGAAATCCCGAGAGGTGCTCATACCAAAAACCAATTGCGGTGGGGCCAAAAAGCCGGCCATACCCGAAATATCCAAAACAGAACGCAGGCTCGAGCTATTGGCATTTAAGCCAAGCGCGTAACCGTTGTTCGATAGGTCGCTGCGGTAAACCAATATCGCGTTGTCAGGTGCGGCAGTAGAAATCTGGCTATTGGTGGGGCCGCGGCGTGACAGATAAAAACTGTTATCAATTAAAGGAACAAGCCCGGTGAATTCTACATTTTGATCTGCCACACCTCTGAAATTGGTGTTTGCTCTCGTGAGATCGTTAAATGGATGAATCAGGGTGTCGATAATCTGTGGGTTTCCAGTACCAGCGCCGGTAAGCACATAAACGGCAGCCAAATTCCAGTTTTCGCCGTTTATCGAACGACTGGCGCGTCCAAGTACATAGGTGAAGAGTCGGCGATCTTGTACCACCTTAGTCGCACCCGGTATAGGAATCAAAGCCTGACGCGTGCCTTTTAAGTCCAAAATATGCACACCTGCAGCATCTGCTACATAAACCAGCTCATCATAACCCACATATACGTCCGTAGGGTTGGCAAAGCCTCCCCAAATAGGCAATACGGGCACATAACCAACTACCTGCTGATTTACATTCGGGTCGATAGCCCCTTGGCGGAAAACATCCGACACGGTTGCATCTTCTCGGGTACCGAATAAAAACTCGCAGCCCGTGAAGACAAACGAAAGACAAAGCAGACTATAAATCAGTAGGTTTTTCATAGGTCGCTCTAAAATAAGCCAATTCCAACGGTAAAACGATGCACGCTGCCTAAGCGAGATTTATTATTAAAACCGTAGTCGAGTCGGAGATAGCCAAAATTCCGCGGTGCTTGCAGTCCAACGCCAAAGGCTGGTAAACCCGTTTCATCTGCGCCAAACTCATACCCCATGCGGCCATATAAAATATTCTTCCAACTGTATTCCGCGCCTATGCCTAAAGTTTCGTTATTGTCTGTGGGGTGATTCAGCTGTGCTGTGGCTGTAATCCGGTTTACCTCATCTACATAGGGGTCGAGGGCCACGCCGATGCGAAACATAGCAGGCACACTGATTTCTTCAAAATTGGTCACGGTCGTTGGGCCGGTAAACTTTAAAACCGTAAGCTCCCCGTTGGGTTGAACGTTTACCCCGAAATTCTGTATCGTGACGGCAAAACGGGTATTCATCAAACCAACATTATACTGAAAGCCAAAATCGAAAATAGCATTGTTGGTATTTATTCCGGCAATACTTTCGCGGGCCCACCGGCCGGTTACGCCGAAGGCAAATTGATCGGTTAATGCTTTGGCGTAAGTCACGCCAATAGCTGTATTGTTGGCCTGAAAGGTTTCTCCCGTTCCGAAGGGCTGAAATTCGGTTGTGACGTCCATATCGCCTGATCCCAAGGAGACTACACTTAATCCCCAATAACTTTCGCCTATACGCACCACAGCACCGCCGTAAGAAATGCCGATATCTGCAAAATACAAGGTATGGCCAAATTGCACATGTGCACGTTGTGAATCTATGCGCGCGATGCCTGCAGGGTTCCAATATAATGCGCCTACGTCATCGGCCAAAGCTGTAAAATTGCCCCCCAAACCCGATGAGCGGGCATCGACACCAACCTTCAGAAACTGCATGCCAGTTGTGCCTGCACGGCTACCGCCAAAAGAAGGCAATACCTGTGCCTGCGCATTCGAGGCAAACAAAAAACTACTTAGAACACAAATAAGGGCGAAGTGCTTCATCTTCAAACGGGCTGCAATTTAGCACCAAATCCTTACTCCTTGGTTAAGAAAAAGAGAAGCTTCTCGTCCAATCAAAAAAAAATGCCTCTTCCCATTGTGAATAGGTTTCTGGTTAGCTAGCAGCCTTAAAAAAAGAGACTATCCGGACTTCACTCTTTTACCCTTTACAGCGCGGACAGACGCTACCTATGCCTCACCTTTCGGTTTTCGAGCTTGCTGTCGGTTAGCGAGGTCCGACAATGCGTCACCAAAACAATGCGTCACCAAAAGCGCTGCAGTTGATGGGCTCACTGCCTTCCACAACCTTGCAGTCCCTGAAATTTAGCATAACTGCCCAAAACCAAAAAGCGCCTGGAAACCGAAGTCTCCGGGGCACTTTTGAGCATGGGCTTGTTTTTAGGAGCGAAAACTTATTTGACTTCGCCACTTATCGTCAGCACCACAGCTTCTGTGCTGGCCGAGGTGGTAACTTGTATGGTTTTGCGAAACATTCCGGCCGCGGCTGCATTGTAGTTGGCCTTAACCTCGGCCCATTCACTTGGCTGGATGGCAGACCGGGTATAATCCGCTACGGTGCACCCACAAGTTGGCTTCACCGTTTTAATAAATACCACTTCATCGGTATTGTTCTGAAACTTAAATGTGGCTGTTTGTGCTTTGGCCTGTTCCATAATACCAAAGTCATACGTTTGCGTTTCCCAGCTCAGTTGTTTGGTGAGCCTATCAATGGCGTCGGCCAAAGGTTGGGCTTGGACAGTGGTTGCTGCTACAGCAAGCACAAAAAAGAGAAGTACTTTCTTCATCTGCATTTTTTTAAGGGTTAAACTTGCTGTCAAAGTTGAAGCATCCCAAACCAAAATGCTGTTAATGGGCTGTCAAGCCTTGTTAACGAGCTGTTAATTATCCAAAAATCACACTTCACCCACTTAAATTGGCCCCTACCATGAAAAACGCCAGCTTCCGTCGTCTGCTCATTTTGGCTGCCTTGGCCATCATTTGTACTACTGTGTTGCAGGGATTCTGGTTTATGCAGGCTTTCGACCTAAAAGAAAAACAGTTCAATCAACAGGTTACGATTGCGCTTAAACAAGTCGCTCATGTTTTGCTCCGCGACAATCAGAATTTTTCTCCTGTAGGCGACGCGGTGAGCCAGCCGGCTTCGAATTATTTTGTGGTAATGGTAAACGACCAGATAGATGCCAATCTGCTGGAGGTGGCCCTAAGGACTGAATTCGAAAAACGTCAATTGCTTCTGGATTTTGAATACGGTATTTACGACTGTTCCTCTGAAGAGCTGCGCTATGGTGATTATATAAATGGCGGACGCACGGAGAAAGACAAACCCAGCACCCTGCCTCGCGTTTATGCAGAAAACAACTATTTCGCCGTGTTATTCCCAAGTAAAACTGGGGCTTTGGTCGGCCAAATGGGTATTTGGCTTTTCTCGGCTTTGGTGATGTTGTTGGTGCTCGTCTTTTTTACCTATTCATTGTATTTCATTTTTCGTCAGAAGCGGCTTTCAGAAGTACAAAAAGATTTCGTGAACACGATGACGCATGAATTCAAAACACCTTTGTCGACCATTGCCATTTCTGCCGAAACCTTGCGCCAACCGGCCATTCGTGATCAACCAGAACGTTTACTCACCTATGTAGGCATTATCCAAAATGAAACCGCACGTTTGCGGCAACAGGTTGAGCGGGTATTGCAGATGGCCGTCACCGAACGAGAACATATCCAGTTGAAGCTGGAAACCTTAGATGTTGCAGAAGCCCTTGAAAAAGCAACCGCTGCTGCACGGCTGGTACACAAGCAACCCGATCAAATCATACTCTCACTGGAAAAAACAGCACTTTTGGTGAAGGCAGATGAGCTTCATTTCGACAATATACTCTACAACCTCATCGACAATGCAATAAAGTATAGCCCCCCTGGGAGCCCCTTAAAGATTAGTGCGCAGCTGCATAAAAGTGGCCTACAAATCAGTATTCAAGACCAAGGACCAGGCATAGCGCCCGAACATCAAAAACGCATTTTCGAAAAATTCTACCGCATCCCAACTGGCTATTTGCACGATGTGAAAGGTTTTGGCTTGGGTTTATACTATGTAGCCGAGCTGGTTCACCTCATGGGTGGCCGATTGACGCTCGATAGCCAGCCTGGTGTAGGTACAATCATTCATTTGTATTTCAAAGCCTTATGAGTATCGAACGCCACATATTGTTAGTTGAAGACGATGTAAATCTGGCCTACGTGGTCCGCGATAATCTAGAGCAAGCTGGATACCGGGTAAGCCATGCCCCCGATGGTGAAGCCGGCTGGTTGTTTTGGGAAACGGAGCATATCGACCTATGCATTTTTGATGTTATGTTACCCAAACGGGATGGTTTTGACTTGGCTGCCGGCATTCGGCAAAAAAACGCGCGGGTACCTATCCTTTTTTTAACTGCTCGCACCCAAAAAGAAGATCGGTTGCACGGCTTTCGGATAGGAGGTGATGATTACTTAACCAAGCCCTTCAGCATTGAGGAATTATTGTTGCGTATTGAGGTCTTTTTGCGGCGAAGTGTTTCCGATCAGGTCACTACAGCGCGGCACTTGGACATTGGAAAGTACGTATTTGAACCCGAAAATCTGTTGCTTACCCTAGCCACGCATAGTCGTAAGCTCACGCGCAGGGAAGCCGACGTACTTGCTCATTTTTGTGCACACCCCAATCAAATTTGTAAGCGTGAAGACATTCTTCTTTCCATTTGGGGTGATGACGACTACTTTCTCGGCCGGAGTTTGGATGTATTTGTATCTCGACTACGTAAATTCCTGCAAGAAGACACAAACATTACGCTCGAGAATATACACGGCATAGGCTTCCGCTTGAGGATAGCTTAATTAGGCAAGCTAAAACGCCTTTTACTTACACCAGGCCGTACCCAACGCAGCAACGACCTGTGGAGTGCTGCGGGTATATTGCGAGTCTCGCCAAAGCCCTGTGTAAATAAAACGAAAGTACCCTAGCTTAAAGTAGGGTGCGGGTCGATTGGTCCAGAGACGAATGGTTGTGTGGATTAAGTTGTGCCATAGGCATGGCACCTAAACATTGAAGTTTCTAAAAAGACACTGCTCATTTCGAAGTTCCAGTACGTATATGGTAAGAAGCAAGCTTGTAGTGCAAACTTTCCTCGAGCCTAAATACAACTGCGAAAATGTGAGAGAATAGCAAAGTTTTGACAATACATACCAATTAGTATTTTTAAAGTACTTAATGGTATTTTTTAATCCAACATAGTTTGTTACTTTTGTTAAAAGTAGCCATGAAGCATAATTCACGTGAATACATCTTGGAGAAAGCTGCTCCGGTCTTCAATAAAAATGGATTTTTCGGCACAAGTCTCGCCGATGTCTGCGCGGCAACGGGAATGACCAAAGGCAGTATTTACGCCAACTTCAAGGACAAAGATGCGCTTGCCGTTGCGGTTTTTTTCTTTCAGGTAGACCGCCTGCATCAGAAGCTAGAGGATATCCTCAGCTTAAAAGAAGACCCCCATGAGCAGTTGATGCTGATGCTCGATTTTTATGAAAACGCACATAAATACCCAGAATTCAAATACGGCTGTCCAATTGCCAATGCAGCCCCTGAAGCCGACGACACCCATCCAGCACTTAAGTTGGCTATAAACCAAATCATTGAATTGGATCTCGGCCGTATACGCAAACTGATTAAAAAAGGCATCAAACAGGGCGCATATAAAAAGAAAGCCGACCCTGATTTTGCATTTTTTATGCAAGCAACACTCGAAGGTGCCCTGCTCCTCACTAAATCCACCGGTGACCACCGTTTTATGCAGATGAGTTGTGAGCAGTTGCGCAATCAGTTGAATGTTTGGTTGGCAAAGGAGAATAAGGTTTAAAGAGGTATGCACGACCGGGCCTTCGTGAAACCTCAGGCAACGGCCTATGGGAAACCTCAGGCAACGGCCTACGGGACTGCTGCTCGGTGTAGGTGTAATGATTCTCGCCAACCGGTGCCTTCGCGAAACCTCAGGCAACGGCCTATATGAAACCTCAGGCAACGGCCTATGGGACTGCTGCTCG
>Ga0105054_10001662_pt1 | contig 36428 bp, 16 predicted proteins | sample BON02_FD_78091 | JGI IMG/M metagenome (GOLD analysis project Ga0105054, IMG submission 78091) | Freshwater microbial communities from Lake Bonney liftoff mats and glacier meltwater in Antarctica - BON-02 (megahit assembly) | ecosystem: Environmental > Aquatic > Freshwater > Ice > Glacier...
ACGCCGACCGCCGCCGCCGCGCCGACGCCGAGCTTTTCGGTTCCGTGGCGCGCCAGCGCGTGGGCGACCTCGTGCCCGAGCACCATCGCGAGCATGTCGGGATCGCGCCGCATCAAGGCCACTAAGCCCGTAAAGACGACGATGTGCCCGCCGGGCAGGACAAAGGCGTTGGGCTGGGGGTCGGCGACAACGTTGACGCTCCAGCTAAAGTGGGCGAGGTGCCGCTGGTATCCTCCGCCGTGCCCCTCCGCCAGGACGCGGACGAGCCGGCGCGCGATGCCCGCGACGAGCGCCGAGTCCGGGTGCGTCTTGGGCAGCAGCTTGCCGCCCGCCGCGTACTGCGCGATCGTCCTGGCGTTCTGCAGCTGGCCGAGCATGCACTCGGCCGCGGACGGCAGGAGGATGACGTGGCGCCGGCGGGTGAAGGGGACGTCCTGCTCCGCGCGGCCGAACAGGTGTCGGCCCGTGAAAAAGGCGGCGGCGGCGGGCGCCGACACGGGCGAGAGGCCGAGAAAGAAGGAGGCGCAGGCGGCGGCCGCGACGCCCGCGGCGTTGCGCCGCGTGACGAGCGAGAGGGGGAGCGGGAGGGACCTGCGCGCCGCCCGGCGCTCGACCTCGGCGAGCTGCGCGCCCAGGTCGTCGTCGGCGGCGGCAGCGGCGCCCATCTGGGTTTTCCTGCGGCGGCGGCAAGAGCAAAGGCGCGAGAGGATCAGGCACCGACCGACGGCGCTCCTCGAGCAGCAGGAACCGCGCACCCGCGCCTGTCGAGGCGCCCCCTCTTCAAATGGGGAGGCTTGTTGAGGAGCAGGGGCGCGGGTGAGACAGACGGTTGAGATGATGGGCTCTCGGGGTGCTGTGTGTGCGTGCGCGCGCGCGCAAGAAACAAAGTCGTGCCCGAGGTGGTTTAGGAGGAAGAGCTCGGAAGTGTCCGAAGAAGGAGTGTGGGGGACAGATCGGGGCGTGCCTGCTGTGACTTTTCACCTGCGACTCGCAAGTTGCGAGCGCCGCGTCGTCCAAGCGCGCACGCATGCGGCCGTCTGCGGCCGTCGCCTGTTTGCGTCCGCTGCCCGCCGGCGTCGCCGCCACCGCCCCGGCCTTTCCCCTCCTCGCGCCCGCCCAGTGCCCGCAAGGGCGAGCTCGACGACGGCGACGGTTCGAACAACTAGTTTACAAAGAAATTCTGGTGGTACAACAAAAAGAGCTTGTCGCAATCAAGGGAGCGACGCCGTCGCGCGCCGCGAGGACCAGCGGTGCCCGGCCCACGGCCCGCTGCTGCTGCCGCCCCCGCCGTCCCCGCGCTGCCGATCCACCCCCTCCCTCGCCAGCTGCAGCTGCCCGGGCGTCTCGGCGCCGGCAAACAGCCGCCGCACGTTGATCACGCTCAGCTCGCGCAGCGACACGACGGTCAGGTCGGCGCCGCGCAACGCGTGCCGCGAGTGCCGCCCCCACCCGCCCGCGCCGCCGCCCGCGCCCCCACCACCACCGGCCACGGCCACGCATCGCATCGACGCGTTGTGCGCGGCCGTGATGCCCTCGGGCGTCGCGTCGAAGCTCGCGACCGCGCGGGGCGGGCGCCGCAGCTTGACGCACGCCGTCAGCAGCCGGTCCGCCAGCGACTCTGGCTCGTCCTCCGACGACACAAGGGCGTCAAAGTGGTCGTGCAGACCCACGCGCTCGAGGGCGCGCAGCAGCGTGCGGCGGTCCAGCGACGAGACCGCGGCGCAGGGCACGCCGTGACGGGTGAGGGCGTCGAGCCACTCGCGCGCGCCGTCGCGCGCGAGGGCGAGCGGGTGCGGCACGAGCAGCGCCGGGGAGGAGGAGGAGGACTGGGCAGCACCGTTGTTGCTGCCGTCGCCGCCGCCGACGTCGTCCGACGATCCTCGCGACGATGGCGGCGCGTCCGCCCACGCCCGCCGCGCCGCCGCCTCCTGCCTGCCCCCGCCCTCGCTATCACCGCCCTCTGGCGCATCCGACAGCGCCTCCATCACCAGGTCGGGCCCTTCGCTCGCCAGCAGCTCCGCCCCTAGCGCCGCGTGCTCGAGCGCCACCCGCCGCCCCTCCTCCCACGAGCGCGCCCACCCGAGCACCCGCGTCGCCAGCACGTCGGCGGGCGCGGGGTTGGACGCCAGCGCCCGCAAGCCCGCTTCGGTGAGAGGGAGGCCGCGGCGCCGGGCGAGCAGGCGCCAGGCCGCCTCTTTCACGGGGGCCAAGTCGGCGACCACTGAATCGAATGCAAAAACGGCTCCGTGCTGCTCGTCGGGCTTCATCGACTGATGCCTGAGGCGCAGCGCGCCGGAAGGGGCGAGCGACTCGTTGAGCGCGTCGACGTCGAGGCGCCGGGCGCCGCCGCTGCCTAAGGGGCCGATCATGGTGGAGAAGGCCTCGCCATGCTCCGAGCCGGGCCGCAGGGGCGAGGTGTGCGGGTCGGCGAAGGCGCGGCGCGCGGCGTCGGCGTCGAAAGACGAGGACGAGGGGGACGCGGACGCGCGCGGGCAGCGCAGGCGCAGGCGCTGCGTGGGTGGCGCGGCGCGTTGGGCGGCGCCGCTGCGCGCGGGGCCCTTGAGCACATGCATCACGGGGGCCGGTGCGATTTGCGGGAAGGTTTTTTGCGTGTGGAGGGGAGCGTTTTTTGCGTGTGGAGGGGTTCACTTTCTGTCTCTCTCTTTTATGCTTTCGGTTGCGTGAAGCGAGCTGTGGTGCGTGGATGAATGGGCTGTATCAATCCGAGATGATGTTGTGTATGTGCGATGGTGTAGTGTAATGTGGTAGGGGGCCGCGTCTCTTCAAGAAGACTCCCGGGTGGAGACTGCAGGCCACGCTACCGCCCGCCCGCCCAATCCCCAGCTCCCTCCCTCCCCTCTTTTCCTCTCCTGTCCTCACCTTCCTCCTCCTTTCCCGTTCTTCTCCGCCAATCGTCGCGAAGACCAATCGACAACGATCACATCAAGCGCATCACCCCGCACCAGCATCCGCGCGTCTCGTCACACACAGAGCGCGCGCCAAAGAAGAGAAGGCAAGACCCTGTGTAAACGCTCTCTCCGCTTTCCACACGCACAGACAGCGCGCCAGCGCGCGCGCGAGGACTCGTGCTCAGAAGAGGTACGCCCGCAGAGGCTTCGGGAGCAGCCCTTGGTCGGTGCCAATCGCGATCGGTGCTGGGCGACCAGCACGACCAAAAACCGCAACCGCCAAGACGATCACTGCGTTTTCGCGCGCGCGTGTCGCATACCGCCCGGTCCCCCCAATCCTGCGCGCGACGCGGACGGCGCGCGCGCGAGAGCGCCTCCCTCGTCCCAATCACGATCGAGCCGTGGAAAGGGCAGCACATCAGCTTCCCTTCTGTCTTTCGCCGCGCCAGCAATCGCGCGCGCGCGCCGCCGACGCGCGCTGAACTGCCGCCTCGCCAACGTTCCCCCCCTCCCACCCCTCGATCCCCCCACACCACACCACAACAGGGAAAAAACCAACCGAAAATGGCGCGCAAAAAGGTCCGCGAGTTCGCCGGCAAGCGCCTCCTGAAGGACGCCATGCGCCGCCTCCACGGCGTCGAGCTGCCCATCCGCGTCGCCCAAGTTAAAGCCGGCGCCCTGACCGACCTCGCCTCCCTGGTGAGCGCCAACCCCTGGCTGGCCACCGCCAAACTGGTGGTCAAGCCCGACTGCCTGTTCGGCCAGCGCGGCAAGAACGACCTGGTCGGCCTCAACCTGACCTGGACCGAGGCCGAGGCTTTCATCCGCGCGCGCATGGGCCGCGAGGTCGAGGTGAAGGCGGGGGTCTCGGGCCCCGTCGACTGTTTCGTCGTCGAGCCCTTTTGCCCGCACGCCGACGAATACTACCTTTGCATCCAGTCGCACCGCCTCGACACCGAGGTGTCCTTCAGCCCCTGCGGCGGCGTCGACGTGGAGGACAACTGGGACAAGCTGCGCTCGGTGCGGCTGCCGGGAGGCTCCGAGGCGGCTGCCGGCGGGGACGCGTTCGCGCCGCTGGTGGCGGCTCTTGACCCCGAGCGGCGCGAGGGCGTCGGCCGCTTCATCCGCCAGTGCGTCGCCGTGTTCGACGACCTCGACTGCACCATGCTCGAGATGAACCCCTTCACGCTGGACCCGCACACCGGCGCGCCCTTCCCGCTCGACATCCGCGTCGAGCTCGACGACACGGCCGCCTTCCGCTCGGCCGGCAAGTGGGCGGCCGGCGCCTCTGACGCCGACGCCGCCGCGTCCGCCGCCGCCGCCTCGGCCGCCGGCGCCGCCCCCTCGATCGAGTTCCCCCTGCCATTTGGCCGCGCCCTGACCGCCGCCGAGTCGCGCGTCGTGTCCCTGGACGAGGGGACGGGCGCCTCCTTGAAACTCACCGTGCTCAACCCGAGGGGGCGCGTCTGGCTCATGGTTGCGGGAGGGGGCGCCTCGGTCATCTTTGCCGACACGGTCGGCGACCTGGGGTTCGCGCCCGAGCTCGGCAATTACGGCGAGTACAGCGGCGCGCCCAGCGAGCAGGAGACCTACAGCTACGCGTGCACGGTCCTGGACGTGGCCACCGCGGGGCCCGACGGGCGCGGGCGCGCGCTGCTGATCGGAGGGGGCATCGCCAATTTTACCGACGTGGCCGCCACCTTCCGCGGCATCATCGCGGCGCTGCGCGAGCGCCGGGACGCCCTGCGCGAGGCCAAGATGCGCGTGTACGTGCGGCGGGGCGGGCCCAACTACCAGGCGGGATTGGACGCGATGCGGGCCGTGGGCGTGGAGCTGGGGATCGAGGTCAACGTGCACGGGCCCGAGGCGTCGATGACGGGCATTTGCGCCGAGGCGATCGCGTACGTCAAGTCGTTCGACTGATTGATTCCGTGTCGGTCGACTGCTGATTCCGTGTCAGTCGGTTGGTGAGCGGGTTCGTTTCGTGTAGAAGAAACTTTGACGTGTAAGGCCGTTCGTGGTTCGTCGAGGTGTGCAAGCAGACCACACAAAATGAAAGAGGGAGCGACAGCCACGCCGCCGGCGTCGCCGCCGGGCCTCGTCCGCTCCTCGAGAGCGTCCAAACCGCCCACCTCCCCGTTCGAATCGAACGATTTTGACGCGAGCTCCCTCCTCCTTTTCAAGACCCAGACCAATCCGACGCGCGCTCGCTCCCCGTATCGACCTCCGAACGTGCGCGTCTTCGCAAGGCGTCCTCCTTGCCGCGCGCGCGGACGTCCCGTAAAAAACTCTCCCTCCCACCCCCCCTCCCCTCTTTCTCCTCACGCGCGCGCGCCTCTGCCTCTTGTCGCCCCCCCTTCCCCCCCTTGCGCGACGATGCCGACGACCGCCATGCCGACCGCCATGCCTACGTGCACGGCCGCGGTCTCGCTCGGCGCCCCGGCGGGCGCGAAAGGCGCCGTCGTCGCCGCCGCGCCACCCCCGGCGCTGACCGCGCCGGCCGCCGCCGCCGCCCCCGCCCTCCCCGCCGCCCCCGCCCTCCCGGCCCCCCCATCCTACCTTCCGCCCGTCGTCGACTCGGTCCTCTCGCTCATCGGCAACACGCCCATGCTCCGCGTCACCTCCAAGCTGCTCGACACGGGCCCCTGCGAGCTCTTCCTCAAGCTCGAGTGCCAGTCGATCGGTGGCAGGTGAGAGACAGGCCGCTTGCTGCCGCCGAGGGGGCCGCCGCCGCCCTGTTGTCCCAACGGCGTTTAGTTCTAACGAACGCCAGAAGCACCTGTTCACCCCAAAACCCGCCGGCCCTCTCGTTTGAATCCGCGCGCTTGGGCTCACCCCCTCACCCCTGAAGAAACGTCGTTGCCGCCGCCGCAAACTTGCAACGAGGCCCGAAACTCGACCCGCCCCCCCCCCCCGCCTAAAAAAACCACAACAACAACCAAAACGACGACAACAACCAAAACGCAGCATCAAGGACCGCATCGCCGTCTCCATGGTCGCCGCCGCCGAGGCCTCCGGCGCCCTGCGTCCCTTCCGCGCCCCAGCCGACGAGATCTTCGAGGGCACCGCGGGCAACACGGGCCTGGCCCTCGCGCTCGTGGCCTCGCAGCGCGGCTACCGCCTCACGGTGGTCGTGCCGGATAAAATGTCGCCCGAAAAAGTCGGGCAGCTGCGGGCGCTGGGCGCGAGTGTCGTGCTCACGCGCTCGGACGTCGAGAAGGGGCACCCGGACTACTACCAGGACCTGGCCGAGCGGCTGGCGGGCGAGGCGCGCGAGGCGAGGCGCGCGGCCAGCGGGGGGGCCGAGCTGAGCGGCGGCGAGCGCGCGGGCGACGGCGACAGCGGTGAGCGCGCGGGGGGCGACAAAAGCAACGGCGGTTGCGGCGTCCTCTACGCCAACCAATTCGGCAACGCGGCCAACCCCGCCGCGCACTTTGGCGGGACCGGCCCCGAGATCTGGGAGCAGATGCGCGGCCGCGTCGACGCCTTTGTGTGCGGCGTCGGCAGCGGCGGCACGCTCGCCGGCTGCGGCGCCTTTCTGCGCTCGGTCAACCCCGCCGTCGATCTAATTCTAGCCGACCCCGCCGGCTCCATCCTCGCGCCGCTGGTCAACGAGCACCGCGCCGTCCCCGCCGGCAGCTGGGCCGTCGAGGGCATCGGAGAGGACTTTGTGCCGCCGATCCTGCCGCTCGAGGCCCTGGGGGTCACAAAAGCCTTCAGCGTCTCCGACGCCGACGCCTTTGCGGCCGCGCGCGAGCTGCTCCGCGCCGAGGGCGTCCTGGGAGGCTCCTCAACCGGGTGCCTGCTCGCGGCCGCCCTGCGCTACTGCCGCGAGCAGACGGTCCCCAAGCGCGTGGTCACGTTCGCGTGCGACACGGGCACCCGCTACCTGAGCAAGCAGTACAACGACCACTGGCTGCGGGAGCACGGGTTCGCCTCGCGGCCCGAGGCCCCCACAGGCCGCGTGCTGGATTTAGTCGCCCGCCGCCACGCCGACCGGGAGGACTTCACGGCCACGCCCGACCTGCCGCTGTCGCAGATCATCCGGCGCTTCCGGACGTACGACATCTCGCAGCTGGCCGTGGTCGTCGAGGGGCGGGTGGTCGGCATCATCGACGAGACGGACGTGCTGCTGGCGCTGGTCAAGCAAGGGGGCGCGGCGGCGGCGGCGGCGGCAGGGGGGGCGGCGACGGCAGAGGGCGCGGCGGCGGCAGCGGGGGCGGCGGCGGCGGCAGAGGGCGCGGGGCTGGGCGGCGGCGACAAATGCGCGTCGGCGGGCACGGGCGCAGGCGGCGCCCCGCCGCCGGACAGCGGCAGCGGGCCCCCCGAGCCCACGTGCGGCGACGTGATGACCTCGCGCGTTGAGACGGTGCCCCCCACCGCGCCGGTCGAGGCGCTGCTGCCGCTGTTCCGCGCCGACCGGGTGGCGGTGGTGGCGGGCGAGGGCGGGACGCCCTACTACGGCTTGGTGACCAAGATCGACCTGATCGCCTACCTGCGGCGCGCGGCGGACGGCGCCAAGGCGGAGGCCAAGGCAAAGGCGGCGACGGGCGTGGGGGCGGGTGTGGAGGCGTAGAGAGTGAGGTTTTTTCTTTTGCGTCGCTCTCGGCCTTTCGCCGCGCGCCGCAGATTTTTTGCGCACCGACATTTTCTGCGTTGCCTCTTCCCCTTTTTTTCCCGCCCATGGGTTGAGGATCTGTCCAATGATCTACGAAACACCTATGCGCATCAGCCCATTTCTCGCATCCTTTATGCATCCTTTCGCCGGGCTCTCCGGCTTTGTAAAACAAGCGCGCGTGAATGATTTTTTGTTTTCTCGGCGGGGCGCGACCGGCCCGTCTCCTTCGCCTTGCGGGCGCTTGTCGCGCGCGCGCGGTCGCGCGCTATCAAAATCTCCGACTCCGCTCCCCTCTCCGGGTACGATCAGGCTCGCCACCCCAACTCACTCAGACACCCCAACCGCGACCCACACGCAGCACCGATTGCGAGCCTCTCTCGTCTTTACCTCTCCACGCAACATTTGAAAACCGCATCACTCGGTGCACTCCTCCCCTCCTTTCCTCGCTCTCTCTTTCCGGAACGCCGCGACGCGCACAGAGACGTCCTGCGCACCCATACCACAAGGCGGCGAGGTAGCTCGGCTCAAGGCCGCCTCCCCGAGCCACGACAACAAACCCCCGAACGACATCGACCAACGGCATGGCGTCGACCGTCGCGCTCGCCGCCGACACCCGCGGCGGCGCTGCCGCACCTGCCGCCGCCGCCGCGCACGGCGGCGGCGGCGCCGACGAGCACGGCGGCGGCGCCCCACTGGCCTTCCCCACGCAGACGATTCACGGCGGCCAGCGCGTCTGCCCCTGGACGGGCGCCCTGATGACCCCGATCTACGTCTCGTCCACGTACGCGCAGCAGGTGTGTGATCGAGGCTGCCGCCTTTGTCTCGTTCGGGGGACCGCCGTCTCTGCGCGGGCGCGCGCTCTCGCTCACTTGCTCGCTCGCTCGCCCCCCCCCCCAAAAAAGCTCGACCGCCCCCGCAAACCAAAAACGTCAAACCAAAAAAAACCTCGACGAGTATACAGGCCCCCGGCGAGCACTCCGGCTTCGAGTACAGCCGCAGCCACAACCCCACGCGCTACGCCCTGGAGCGCTGCGTGGCGGCGCTCGAGGGCACAGGGCTGTCCGAGGCGGAGGACGTCACGGGCGGCGGGTTCGCCTTATCGAGCGGCCTGGCCGCCACCTCGACCGTGCTCGAGCTGCTGGACGCCGGGCAGGTCGTCCTGTGCGGCGACGACGTGTACGGGGGCACGTACCGCCTGCTGCACCGCGTGCGGGCGCGCAGCGCGGGCCTGGACGTGCGGCGCGTCGATTTCGCCGACCTGGCCGCGGCCGAGGCGGCGATCTGCGGCGGGCCCGGCGGCGCCGCCGCCGCCGCCGACGCCGACGGCAGCGGCGCCGCCAACAACGCCAAGGCCAAGGCCGTCGGCATGGTCTGGCTCGAGACGCCCACCAACCCGACCCTCAAGCTGGCCGACATACGCGCCGTGGCCACCCTGTGCCGCCGCGCGGGATGCCTGCTGGTCGTCGACAACACCTTTGCCACGTCGGCGCTGACGCGGCCGCTGGCGCTCGGCGCCGACGTCGTCGTCAGCAGCTCGACCAAGTACCTCAACGGCCACTCGGACGCGGTGGGGGGGGTGGTGGCCACCGGCCGTCCCGACCTGGCCGAGCGGCTGCGCTTCCTGCAGAACGCGGTGGGCAGCGTGCTCGGCCCCTTTGATTCGTACTTGACGCTCCGCGGGGCCAAGACGCTCCACGTGCGCATGGCCCGGCACTGCGCCAACGCGCTCGAGCTCGCGCGGCGCCTCGAGGCGGACGCGCGCGTGGCTTCCGTGGCGTACCCGGGCCTGGCGTCGCACCCGCAGCACGCTCTGGCGGCGCGGCAGATGCGGCTGGCCGGAAGCGCGCCGCGCGGCGGCGGCGGGGGAGGGGGCGGCAAGGGCGACGCCGGCGACGAGGGCAGCGCCGACGCCGACGCCGACGCCGACGCCCCGGCCTTTGGCGGCATGATCGCCGTCACCCTGAAGGGCGGCCTGCCCGAGTCGCGCGCCTTCCTGGCCGCCCTGCGCCTGTTTGCCCTCGCCGAGTCCCTCGGCGGCGTCGAGTCCCTGGCCGAGCACCCTGCCATCATGACTCACGCCTCTGTGCCCGCGGCCGACCGCGCGCTGCTCGGCATCGGCGACGGCTTCGTGCGCCTGAGCGTGGGGATCGAGCACGTGGAGGACCTCTGGGCGGACCTGGGGCGGGGCTTGGCGGCGGCCGGGGCGGCGGCGGCGGGCGGGGCGGCCAAGGCGTGACGCGGGGGGTTCGTGCTCTTGGGGGCCGGGGCGCGGGAAGAGGGGCGAGGGAAGAGCGGGGGCGGGCGAGGGCGAGCACAAAAGGGGCGTCGGACAGATCTGCGCGCGGCGCCGCTGAGCTTCGGGGAATGAGAAAACAGCACCAGACTTGTATCAACACCGTCATCTCTCCGCGCCCCCTGGTTCTCCCGTGCCCCAGCTGCTCTCAGGCCTCGTCCCCGCGCCTCGCCGCCGCCGCCGCCTCGCCGTTGTCGCCCGCGCTGGCCGCGCCCGCTCCGCCGCCGCCGCGCCGACCGAGAGGGAGAGGCGGAGCGGCCGCGTTCTCTCCTTCTCCCGCCGCGCGCCCGCCGCGCCCACGTCCTCCTCGGGAGATCGAGGTGGGCACCTAGGTCGGAGATGACGCGACAGAGGTCACTCGTCATTGAGCTGAACCAGGGCGGCCCCTGGTGGCGCGCGCCGAACCCAAATCTTGAGAGGGCCCTCGCTTCCTCCCCGCCGCCGCCGACCTGGCCGCCGCCGCCGCCGACCCCCCGCGCTCACCCCTACGCCGATCCCCTTTTTACTTTTCTCAAACAAATGAACCATACAGACCATGGCCGCTCCGCCACGGTGCCACTGCCCGTCGCCGCGCGCGTGCGAGCTGGTCGACGACGGCTTCTACTACTGCGCGCAGTTCAACTGCAGCGCGCAGATCTCGGCAATCGACGGCGGCGGCGGCGGCGGCAGCGCTCCGGTGTCCGCCCCCCGCCCCGCCGCGGTCGGCGGGGCAAACGGCGCGGGCTCGGGGGGCGGGGTCGCGGCCCCGGCTGCTGCTGACCGCGCGGCAGCGGCCGGCGGTGCCGCGTCTGGCGCCGCTGCCCCCGCGGCAACGGCCGGCGACGCCGGCGCTGCGTCCGTCGCTGCCCTCGCTGCTGCTGCCGCCGCCGGCCCAGGTCACGCTCGGCCGGGGCGCGTTGCCCGCGATGGCGATGGCGGCGGCGACGGCGGCGTCGGCGCAGGCAATCTCGGTGGTGGCGGCGGAGGCGGCGGCGGGTGGGCGCGCGTCCGGCCCGGCGCAGACGTCGCTAGGGCTCCTCAAGCAGGCCTTGGTCATCCTCAACCACGCCGCGCGGGGCGCCGGCGGCTCCAGCGGCGGCAACAACGGGGACAGGCTGCGCCCCGGCGCGCAGGTGTTCATCCCCGCCCGCACGCGGCCGAGGCACGGCCTTTCCCCGGCCTCGGCCAGCCGGGACCGCGAGGGCGTCGATTGGTGCCTCTGGGAGCACGCGGCGCGCTTTGCCGACGGCCGGAGCAGTCGCGGCGCCTCAGCAGCAGGGGCCGCAGGAGCCGCAGGGGCAGCAGCAGCAGCAGCAGCAGCAGCAGCAGCGGGGGCAACAACAGCAACAGGGCGGACGGGCCTTGGGCGCCGCGTCCGCGTCCTCTGCCGCATCCGCCGCCGCCGCCGCCGCTCGCCGCCCGCTGTTGCCGGTCGGCGCGCGCGTCTTCGTCCTCGCCCGCCCCGCGGCGCCCGATGCTCCGGAACGCGACGCCACCGTGACTGAGGCCTGGCGGTCGCGGCGGCGGTCGCAGCTCGGCCTCCCCTACTACGTCGTCCAGTGCGGCCGGCGCGCCCGAAAGGGGAAGACGAGGGCGCGACCTGGTGCCTGCCCGAGGACGCGGCGCGCCTGTAGGGCGGAGCGGGCGCGGCGCCTCGGCAGCAGGAGCAGCAGCAGCAAAAGCGGCGGCACGAGTAACATCAGCGGCGAGATGGGGATCAGCGGCAACGCGCCGACTTCAGCCTGTGTCCTCCCTGACCTGGCCCGCACGGCCCGCCCCACGCCGCCGTCGTAGCCGCCGTAGCCGCCGTCGCCCGGCGGCCTGCCGCGCCCGCCGCGCCCGCCGCCGCGCCCGCTTCGCGCACGGCCCCCGCGCGGCGACCGCGACTACCACGATGTCGCCGCATGGATCTCCCGGGGCTCGCCAGCTGTTCTACGCGCGCAAGGGATGTTCATGAAAGGATCGAAACGAACAAAGAGACAGAGAGAGGAGAAGCGCGCCCCCAAAAAAAACCGCTCGCGCCGCGCCCGCTTTTGTCGCCGTCGCCCCCAAAACCCCAGAGACGCTTTTCCCTGCGATTTCACCCCCGAAAGCACATAACTACAGCTCTCCTATCGACCGACATTAACGACATCGCGCACAGAGTCCAACATCGCGCACACAGTCACCCGCGTTCCGACATGGCCCCGAAGAACACCGCGCGCGCAGGAGGAGGAAGGGCGGGGGTCGGGCCAAACGCGACACGGGGGCACAACGACGAGGAGGTCCCGACACCGTCCGAATCCGCCGTGGCGTCGGCGGCCGTCGCAACAGAGGCGCGCGCAGAGGTCGACGGCGACGGCGACGGCGATGGCGCGTGCGCCGTTCCCGCCTCCGACGAGGCCTCCGACGAGGCCGCCGGCGAGGCCGCCGGCGCCGCCGGCGCCGCCGACGCCGCCGACGAGGCCGACGCCGGGGACGCCGCGGCCCCCCCTCCCGCCGGCGCCGACGGCGGCGCGTCCGCCCCCCCCGACGAGGACGACGAGGACTGGTCCGAGGCGCGCGCGCAGCAGCCGCGAGAGGGGCCAGACCGACCGCCGCCACGACCGTCGTCGCCGCCGCCGCCGCCGCCGCCGCCGCCGCCGCCGCCCGCGCCCCCGCCCGCCGATCCCACCACCACCGCCCCCGTCCTCTTCTCCTCCCTCTTTGGCGCCCTCGGCCAGGCCGCCGCCGCCGCCACCGCCACCGCCCAGCGCGCCGCCGCCGAGCTAGGGCAGGCGCTCGCCGAGACCGTGGCCGACGGCGACCGCGGCGGCGACCGGGTCGCGCGCCTGGCCGCCTACGAGGAGGGGCCCGACGCGCCGCCGCAGCCGCCCGCGGCCGGAGAGGGCCTGCCGCCGCCCCCGGGCGTCGAGGCAGCGATGGAAAAGGGCGGCGGCGGCGGCGGGGGCAGGCCGGCCGGAGCAGCGGCAGCAGCGGCAGCAGCAGCAGCGACAGCGGCAGCGGAGAGGGGGGCGGCAGCGAGGGCAGGCGCGGCGCCGTCGCCCTCGCCCGTCCTCCCAGCGAGCACCAAGGGCGCCGAAGACGAGGAAGCGCGCACAAACGCGGAGGAGGGCGTCGAGGGCGGCGGCGACGAGGGCGGCGGCGGCGGCGGTGAGGGCGGCGGCGGCGAAGAGCCGGCAGAGCGCCGCCGCCGCGAGGTGCTCGGCCGTCTGGCCGGCCCGCCGACGTCGTTCGAGCAATTCGAGCAGCAGGTCGACGCCTCGGTCGAGGCCCTCGGCCGCGGCGCCGCCTCGGCCCTCGGCTCCCTGTGGGGCGCGGCCGCCGCCGCCGCGCGCACGGCGGTCGAGGCGGCATCGCGCGCCGAGGAGGCGGCGTCGCGGGCGGTGGCCGGCGCGGCGGCGCGGGCCGAGGAGCTCGTCTCGCCGTCGCCGCTGCCGCCGCCGCCGCCGCGCGGCGGGGCCGGAGCGGGCGCGCCTTCGTCTTCTACCTCGGTTTCGCCGGCCGCGCCTCTGGCGCGGCTCGCGGGCCGCGTCACGCACGCGCTCGACGCGCTGATGCTCGGGGCGGCGGGGGGCGCGGGCGGCGGCGGCGGCGGCGGCGGCGGCGGCGGCGGCGGCTTGTTTGGCGTCGGTGGCGGTGTCGGCGGCGGCGGCGGCGGCGGCGGCGCGGCGCGGCACGGCCCCTCGCCGCCCCCGCGGCCGCGCGCCAAGGACGGCCTCGACCGCCTGATCGACGTCGGCGGGGGAGGCGCCGCGGAGGAGGCGCTGCGCGAGCTGTCGGCGCGCTGCTCGCGCGAGATCAACCGGCGCGCCGCCGCCGCCGCCGCCGCCGCCGCCGCCGCCGCCGCCGCCGCCGCTGCGGCAAGCGCGGCCGCTGCTGAGGGCGACCCCAAGGGCGACAGCGCGGACGGCGCCGGCGACGGCCAGGGCGAGGCGAGCGACGTGCGCCGTCGCCTCGAGCGCGCCGCGGCCGAGCTGGCGCCGCTGCTCAGCGCCTCCTCCCTTGAGGAAAAGGAGGAGGAGCTGGAGGCAGGCGGCGAGGCCGGCGCGGCGTCGGCGTTGGCGTCGGCGTCGGCGCGCGCCGAGGCAACGGTCGGGCCAGAGGCCATGGCGGGCGCGAGGGCCGCGCTGGACGCGGCGTACGCGCCCGTGGCGTCGCTCGCGCGGCAGGCCGTGTCGCGCGCCGCAGCCGCCACCACCACCGCCGCTGCTGCTGCCGCTGCCGCCGCTGCCGGAGCACCTGCGGCCGAGAAAAGTGGCGAGGCGGGGGAGGGGGAGGGCAGCGGCGGCGGCGGCGGCGGCAAGGAGGAGGGCGGCAACGGCGGCAAAGAGGTCGAGGACGAGGACGAGCAGGCCGACGAGGCGTCGTACGCCGAGGCGCGCGCCGCGGGCGCCGCGTCTCAGGCCCTCGCCGAGGTGGCCAGCGGGCAGCTCGAGCTCCTGGCCGCGGCGGCGAGGTCGCTGGCGCGGCCGGCGTTCCCCCTCGAGGCCGACGAGGACGGCGAGGACAGCGGCGGCGGCAGCATCGGCGGCGCCGCCGTCCTGGGCCTGGAATGGCCCTTTCCCCCGCCGGGTTCTTCCTCCGAGGTCGCCGGCCTGCCCTCGGCCGTGCTCCTGCGCGGCCTCGCGCGCGCGATGCGCGCCGACCTGTCGGCCGTCGTCGAGGCGCAGGCGCGGGCGTGCGGCGGCGGCGGCGCGGCGGGGGGAGCAGCGGCGGGCGACGGCGGCGGCGAAGAAGGGGCGGCGGCCGAGCGCGCGAGGCGGGACGGCGCGAGCGCGGCGGAGCGCGTCGGCGACGCGGTGCGCGGAACGCTCGCGGTCGTGCTCTTGCGGACGCTGCTTCACGATTAGCATGCAGACCTTGAACAACAAAGACACCCTAGTATGTTTGTCGCGCCACCACACTCTCTCTGGTAAAAGAGCTGCCATCGGCGACGGGCGATTGGACGGCGCCGCCCTCTTTCAAGAAGAAAGGCGCTCTGCAGTCTGGCAAGCGCCAGACTTTTCCTCTCTCATCGCACCGACGCCCTCGCCACCCCATCGAAACGACGCACATCGTCTCAGACTCGCAACTCTCAACCTGTCCCGCTGACAAAAGACGCGCAGACGTCAACTCGACGTTTGCAGACCTGCCTTCCTCCCACCGCCCCTTCTCCCTTTCCTTCCGCGCCCGCGGCTCTCAACCAGGCCAATCGGCGCGCCGATCGCGCTGCCTGCCGGCGCGCGACCCTCGTGCGGTCGCCCCGAGCGCATCTCTCCGGCGCGTGCGCGCGCACACCTCGCGCAAAGCCAGGCGAAGAGAGGGACAGGGGAGAGAGGCCTTCGGGGCAGACAGACAGACAGGCGACAAACGGCCGCTGCGCGCCGCAGGGCCCCCGCCCCCTCTGATTCTTTCATCGCCCACCGGGCGGCGAGGGACCAACCATGCCCAGCCTGCTGTGTCCCGAAATGCAGCGCGCCTAGAGCGCCCCCGGGAGCGGCGCGACGCGGCAACACAAGGACCCCTTCCTCGAGCTTTGAGAAAGGAGAAAGCGGCGCGGCGCGCGAGCCGCGTGGCCCCCTTGGCCGACAGAGGCCCTACGCCTCTCTGATCCGCAGCGCCCCCGCGTGCCCCTGACCTCCAGCGCCCCCTCTGGCTCGCGCGTAGAGAGGGAGATCGGCGTCTGCGGGCTCCCCGGCCCGCCGTCGCCGCGGCGGCCGCCGCCGTCGGCGCCGCCCGCCGCTCTGCGCGCGCGCGTCCGACGCCCGGAAGGGTTTTCGAAACCCTCGTCCCCGGAAAGCAAACAATGGTGACGGGCGGCACCGACCCCTTCTCGCGCCCCTCGGACGCGGGCGACGAGACCGAGGTGGCGGCAGCAGCGGCGGCGGCAGCGGCCGCGTCGGCAATACCACCGAGCCCGCCGCCGCAGGCGGGCGCCGCCCCGGCCACCCCGGCCGCCCCGGCGTGGCCGCCGCCGCCGCCGCCGCCGCGACAGCAACAGGCGCCGCCGCCGCCGCCGCAGCAGCCGCAGGACGAGGACGAGGTCGCCGAGACCGACCCCGAGGGCCGCTACTACCGCTACAACGAGATCGTCGCCAAGGGCCGCTTCAAGCGCGTCTTCAAGGCCTTCGACACGCAGATCGGCATCGACGTGGCCTGGTCCAAAATCAGCGCCGCGCCCGCGGGCACGGCCGCCGCCGCCGCGCTGGCCGCCGCCGCCGCCCTGGCCGCCGCGTCGGGCGGCGCGCCCGCTTCCGCGCCGCCTTGCGCGCCGCCGCCGCCGGCCGGCCCCACGCGCCCCACCCTGACCGACGGCCAGCTGCGCGCCGTCGGCTCCGAGGTGGCCAAGGGCCTCGACCTGGACCACCCCAACATCATCCGCTGCTTCCGCTGCTGGGAGGACCCCTCGTCGCGCTGCATCAACCTGATTACGGAACTGTTCACCTCCGGCAACCTTAGGCAGTACCGCGCGCTCCACCGGCACCTCGAGCCAAAGGCGGTGCGCCGCATGGCGCGCCAGATCCTCAAGGGGCTCGCGTACCTGCACGCCGCCTCCCCGGTACCTTTGGTGCACGGCGACCTCCGGTGCGACAAGATCTACGTCAACGGGCACTCTGGAGAGATCAAGATCGGCGACCTGGGCCTGGCGACGCTGGCGCCGCTGCGCGCGCCGTCGGCGTCGGCGGCGACGGCGCCGCCGGCGCCGCCAGCGCCGGCGCCGCCTTTGGACGAGGGCGCGGCGGCGGCGACGGCGACGGCCGCGGCGGCGGCAACGGCGGCGGCGTCTGCGGCGGCGGCGGCGGCGGCGGCAACAGCGGCTGGCAGCGGCGGCGGCGGCGGCGGCCCGGCGTCGCCGCCGCTCTCGGGCGACGAGGGCGAGGGCCTCGCCGGCGACGGTCTCGCCGGCGCCCCGCTCGTCGTCGCGGCCAAAGCCGACGACCCGGCCGCCGACATCCGCGCCTTCGGCCTCTGCGTGCTCGAGCTGCTGACCCTGCGGCCGCTCGACGCGGGGCACGCGTCGCAGGCCGCCGCGCTGCTCGAGGGCGTGCCGGACGCCGACGCGCGCCGGTTCGTGGCGCTGTGCCTCGGGCCGCGCGAGCAGCGGCCGTCGGCGGCCGAGCTGCTGGAGGACGCCTTTATGCTGCTGAAGAAGCCGCCGGGGTCGGCGGCGGCGGCGGCGGCGGCGGCGGCGGCGGCGGTCAACGCGGCGGGCCCTGGGGGCGAGGGCGGCGGCGGCGGCAATGCCCCGCCGACGGCGGCGCTCGCGGCGCTCGGCGTCGGCGGGGGCGGCGGCTCGCCGCCGTCGGGCGTTGGCGAGGGCGGCGGCGGCGGTGGCGGCGGAGGCGGGCGCGGCCCCTCGCCTTCGGGCGGCGGCGCCGAGCCGTCGCCGCCGGCCGCGGCCCCGCCGCCCGCCGCGCCCTCGTCGCAGCCGCGGCTGTCGCACGACGCGCAGCCGCTGCTCGAGTCTGCGGGCGGCTCGCACCGGCTCGACCAGCAGCAGCAGCAGCAGCAGCAGCAGCAGGGGCGGCGGCCGTCGCAAGACGCGTCGGCGGGCGGCGCCGCCGACGGCGGCAACGGCGGCAACGGGCCGGCCGGCCGGGCGCCCTCTGCGTCCCTGCAGGCCCACCCGCTGCCCGACCTCAACCAGCCGCAGCAGCACAAGCAGGAGCAGGAGCATCTTGTGTCCGACCCGGAGGCGCACCAGCACCAGTACCAGCAGCACCAGCACCAGCAGCAGCTCCACCAGCAGCAGCACCAAGCGCTGACGCCGCCCGTCCGCCGCGTGCCCAGCGGCGAGCAGGCCGGCAGCGCCGACGCGGCCGCGGCCAGCGGCAGCGACGGCGGCGCCGACGAGGGCCGCATCGCCATCGGCAAGCTGCGCGGCGAGGACTACAACTTTGAGTTCCACGGCCGCGTGCGCGACGGCAAGATGCACTTCCGCCTCTACATGACGGCCGTGGGCAGCGGCGGAGGAGGAGGAGCAGCGGGGGCAGCGGGAGGCGGAGGAGGAGGGGCGGGCACAGGCGCAGGATCGGCGGCAGCAGCAGCGGCGGCCGACGGCGGCGCCGGCGGCGGCCGCCTCTCCGCCGAGGGCCAGCCCGAGCCTTTCCCCGCGCCCTCCGCACCCCCCGGCGCCGCCGCGGGCCCGGGCGTCGTGCGCACCATCGACTTTGCCTTCGACCCCGAGGAGGACACGCCCGACGCTCTGGCGGCCGAGATCTCCGAGGAGTTTGATCTCAGCCCGACCGACACGGAGATCTGCGCGGCGGCGCTGCGCGAGTGGCTGGCCAAGGAGATGCCGGGCTTGGTGGACCAGCAGGACGGGTGAGCACGGGGCGGGAGGTTCGCGCTTTTCGCGGGGGAAAAACGGACGCCGGCGGAAGCGGGAGGGAGGCGGGCGAGGGTGTTGCCGGCCGCGCCGTCGCGCCGCCGCCCTTGCCCCCTCGTGCTGCGCGCCCCTCCGTCGCTCCTTTCCTCCCTGCGACTACCCGCGTGCGCTCTCTCGGTCGCCTTTGACCGACTTGTGAATGTGTGTGCAAGGGTGAGCGGGGCAAATCCGTTTAGAGATAGAACCCGATGAAAGCCTCATTTGAAAAGAGTCGGAAACGATCGATCGGCCTCGAGGCGACGGGCGACGGCTCGAGGCCGCCCCGCCTCGAGCGCCCGGCGACGACGGCTTGTCTCAAGGTCGCGCCCCACGGCAACTCCTCCATTCGTTCTCCCCTACACGCAGCAATCACACACATACGCATCCTTCCCACCAGCAATCACACGCTCGTCCTACGACACCAGGACCAAAAAAGCGGGCGCTTGCCACCTGCCAATCACACTGCCCGAGACACCGCAAAAAGGCACGCCTCTCCCATGCATCTGTCCGCCGCCCCGATGGCGGGGCGGCCGGTAGGGGCATGCCCGGCAGCAATGGTGCGGGCCCCGACCCTCGGCGGCATTCACGCCGCCGTATTGAGGCGCGCGCGGCGTCCCGCAGCCCGACAACCAGGAGGAGCAGGGGCAACATGGGCACCATCAGCAGCAGCGCCGAGCCGCCAAGCCCGCGCGCGCCTGGGTCCAGCCCCTTCGCCCCGCCCCGTCGTGGCAGCGGCTTCGGCATCAGCGGCGGTCGACCCGGGACCATCGACCGACCCGCACGCCGCCCTCCAGCGCATGTGCAAGACGCTGGTGATCGGGGCGTGCGCGACCGCCGCGTGGGCCGTCTTGGCCTCCGCGACCGGGGGAGGCGCGGGCGGGCCCCTGCTCGCGTCCATGTCGTTCGCCGTGGGAGGGACGGGATCCGCATCAGGTGCGAATTGCTCTCTCGATTGGAGGGAGAGGACAGAGCAAGCGAGCGAGACGGCCCCCGTCGAGCGAGCGCGCGACGGCGGCCGCCCCCCCCACACACCCGCCGCGCCGGTGTCGTCGTCGCCCCCCAGGTTTCCCGTCCTCTCCTCTCCTCGCTCAAAGCTCGTTCCCCGTCGTCGCCCTTTCCCCCATCCCGCGCCCCCGTCCAAAACAAAATTTTTAACGCACAAACACACAACAAAAAACAACGCAGCCGCTGCCGGCAGCAGCGCCACCGCCGCCCAGTCGGCCTGGGCCGGCCTGGCCGCAGGCTTTCTGCACACGCTCTGCGGCCCGGACCACCTGGCCGCCCTCGCCCCGCTGACCATCCGCCACAGCCGCGGCACCGCCACGGCCCTGGGCGCCCTGTGGGGCCTGGGGCACTCGACGGGGCAGCTGATCCTCGGCCTGGTCTTTGTCCTGCTGAAGGAGCGGTTTGACAATTTTGCGCCAGCGCTCTCGCGGTGGTCGGGCGTGGTCGTCGGCCTGACGCTCGTAGCCATCGGCGTCATGGGCCTGTACGAGACGTACGTCGAGGGCAGGGCCGGGGAGGAGGGGGGCGCGCACGGGGAGCTGCCGCTGGCGCTGGCCGGCGCCGGCGCCGACGGCGCGGGCGGCGCCGAGGCGGCGGCGGCGGCGGCCGGCGGCGCCAACGGAAAAGGCGCGGCGGCGGCGGGCGGCGGACGCGGCCTCGCCGCCACCACCTACGCCACCGGCATCGTCTACGGCCTGCAGCCCGACGCCCTATTCGTGGTCATCCCGGCGCTGGCGCTGCCGACAAAGCTGGCGGCCGTCGCGTACTGCGCCGCCTTCGTCGTCGGGACCGTGGCCGCGATGGGTGGCTACACCGCGGCCATCAGCACTTCCTCTTCCGCGCTGACCCGCGACCGCCCCTGGTTGCAGGCGCACCTTTCGACGGTGGCGTCGGCCGTGGCCCTGCTGGTCGGCGCCCTGGTCCTGGCGGCGGGACTGGGGGCGAGCGTGCCCTTTTTCGGCGCGCCGGCGTGAGGCGCCGGCCTGGCCGCTTTGCTCGAGCGAGCGCTGGGCTTTTTCCAAGCTCGTCCCGCGTTTCTTGTTTTGCTCGCTGGCGCCCGATTGCTGACCGGACCCGCAAACTGTTTGCGGCAAACGAACTGCCTTGTCTCGGAACTCGAAAAAAACAGGCGCGAGTTGAAAGGAGCGCGGCGCGACAACGCCCCCCCCCGCCCGCTTTTGCCGTGGTGTTTTTTTCCCGAACGACGAAACGATTTCATTCGCGTCTCCCTCCATCTATAGACTCTATCGTAGGTCGCCGCCGCCGCCCATTTATTTCTTTTTCTGTGTGTGTGTGTCTCTCTGTGTCTTAGCGTCGCAAGCAGGGAGCGGGCACCTCCTCCCGCTGTTTCAGATGTTGGCCAGGTAGGCCTTGAGGTGGCGGTTGAGCAGGTCGAGCGCCAGCGCGCTCGACGCAAAGTCGCCTTCCGCGCCTTCTTGCCCGCCTTGGCCGCCGCCGCCGCCGCCTCCAGCCGCCCGGCCGCCGCCGCCTCCTTTTGCCCCCCCCGTTCCGCTCAGCGCCTTGCCGAGCAACACCGCCCCCAGCTGCGCCGCGACGCCGTCCACGTCGGCGCAGGTGTCGCGCATGCGCGTCGCGAAGAACTGGAGGTCGCCGGGCGTGCCCAGGAGCGAGGCGTCGAAGCGGCCCGCCGCCGCCGCCGCGCGTGCGGCGCGGCCGCCGGCGTCGTTCTCGTCGGCGCCGCCGTCCTCGTCGCCGAAGCCGCCGCCGCCGCCGCCCTCGTCCAGCATCAGCACGGCCGCGGGCGGCGGCAGGCACTGCACAAAGTGCGTGGCGACGACGGCGAGGCAGCCCTCGAGCACGAGGAGCACGCGGCGCAGGCGCTGCAGCAGCATGCCAGCGCCGCGCGCGGCCGCGTGGCGCGCGAGGCGGCGCGCCGTCGCTGGGTCGGGCGCGCCGCCGCCGCCATTGCCGTTGCCGTTGCCGTTGCCGCCGCCCCCGCCCGCCGCGCCTTCCTGCTCCTCTTCGCCGCCGTCGGGGCCCATGGAGTAGGACGCCGCCGCCGCGGCGCGCGCCGAGGCCATCGCCGCGGCCGCGGCGGGCCCGCCCCACTGCGCCAGCTCGCGCAGCAGGCGCGCGGCGTCGTCGGGCCCGGCGAGCAGCGCGTCGCCCGCGCCGCCGCCGCCGCCGCCGCCGCCGCCGCCGCCCAGCAGCGACAGCAGGGGGTCGAGCTCGCCGAGCACGGCCAGCGCGTTGCGGCAGGCCTGGCGGGCCGTGTCGCGCACGAGCATGAGCGTGGGGCGCCCGCCGTGGGGGTCGACGCCGACCTGCGTCGGCAGGCCCACGCAGCGCAGGAGCTCGGGCGGCGCGGGCGGCAGCGCGGCGCCGCCGCCGCGGCCGCCCTTGCCGCCGCCGGGCGTCGCCGAGCCGCCGCCAAAAGCGGCCGCCGGACTGACGACGGCGCGCAAGAAGCGCACCAGGCCGACGCGCAGCGCCAGGACGCGCTGCACGCGCGCCTCCAGCTCCGCGCGCTGCCCCGCGACCGCCGACAGCGCCTCGGCCGCGTCCGGGCCCCCGGCGGCGGCCGCGGCGGCCGCGGCGGCGATGTGCCGCGCCCGCCGCGCGAGCGCCGCCGACGTGCCGCCGCCAGCGCCAGAGCCGCCGCCGCCGCCGCCGCCGCCGCGGCTGTCGTCTCCGCAGTAGGCCGGCCACAGGCGCATGAGCGGGGCGCGCAGGGACGCGGCGCGCCCGGCGTCGAGCTCGGGCGTGCCCACCAGGCGCGCGAGCAGCGAGACGGCGAGGGCGGCCTGCTCGACCTCGGCGTCCCCCAAGAGCGCCGAGCCCGAGCGCAGAGGGCCGCCGCCCCCGCCCCCGCCAAAGCCGCCGCCGCCAAAGCCGCCGCCGCTGCCCGCCAGCGCCCCGGCCTCGCGCAGCAGGCGGGCAAACATGTCGACGTGCGCCTCGACGAACGCGGCGGCCTCGGCGCGCACGGCCTCCGAGGCCGGAAAGGTGGCCAGCAGCGACAGCACGAGGCGCAGCGACGGCGCGACGACGTGCAGCAGCCGGCCGCGCAGCGTCGCGGAGGAGCCCGCGCGCCCGCCGCCGCCGCCGCCGCCGTAGCCGCCGCCGCCGCCGCCGTAGCCGCCGCCGCCGCCGCCGTAGCCTCCTCCGGCGAGCACCATCGCCCCGCCCTGCTGCTGCTGCACCCCGCCGCCCGCGCCCGCGGGCTCCTCCGGCTCGTAGTCCAGGGCGCGGCACGCCGCCAGCCGCGACAGGGCGCCGGCGTCGAGCAGGGCCTTGGCGCTCGCGCGGCGCGCGCCCGGGCCCGCGCCCGCGCCACCGGCCTCGGCGAGGCGGAGCAGGAGGGACAGTTTTGCCTCCACGGCATAGGCAGCCGCGCGCGCCCGCCCCGAGGGGCCCTGCAGGAGCAGCGCGCGGGGCGCCTCGGCGACGACGGCCTCGAGCAGGGCGCGCGGGACGCCCTGGGCGTGGACCTCGGCGGCGACGTCGGCGCCGTCGTCGGCCGCGATCAGGGCGCCTAGGGCGTGGAGGGCGACGGCCTGCGCGGCGCCGGCGTCGGCATCGGCCGGGGCGGACGGGGCGGCGCGGGAGCCGTCCTCGTCTCCGCCGTCGCCGCCGCCGTCGCCGCCGAGCGCGTCGGCCGCCAGCATGGCCACCAGCGGGCCGCGGTGCCGGCGGATCTCGGCCGCGTTGGCGCGGTCGAGCTCGCCCTGCGCCGCGACCAGCTGCGCCGCCATGGCGGCCGCCACGCCGCCGCCGCCGCCGCCGCCCAGGTCGCCGCCGCCGTCGCCGCTCGCCGCCGCCGCCGCCGCCGCGTCAAGCATCAGCAGCCGCGCGCCCAGCCCGCCCGCCGCGCCGACGCCCAGGCCCCCGTCGCCCGCGCCGCCGCCCCACGAGGCGCCGCCGCCGCTGCCGGACCCGGAGCGGCAGAACTGGAGGTACTGCAGCAGGACGCTGTATAGCTCGAATCGCACGCCGCGCGCCGCCGCGCCGCCGCCGCCGCCGCCGCCGCTGCAGGCGGCGGCCGCCAGCAGCGCGTCGACCGCGGGCCTGAGCAGCGCGAGGCAGCGCGCGGGCAGGCGCAGCTGCGCGAGGGGCTCGGAGGGGTCGGCCGCGCCCGTGCCGGCCGCGGCGGAGGCGGCCAGCTCCTGCAGGCGCGAGAGCAGCACGCGCGCGGAGGCCGCGAGCGCGCCGGCGAGGCGCAGCGCGGCGGGGCCGGGCTGCGCGGACGCCGCCGCCGCCGCCGCCGCCGCCGCCGACGCCGACAAAGGAGGGCAAACTAACGCGCGCGCGGCCTCGAGCGTGCCCGCGAGGGTCGCGTGCAGGGCGGCAGGGGCCAGGGCGGCGCCATCGGCAGCCACCGCAGCGGCGTAATCGCCAGCGTCGCCCGCGCCGAAACCGTACCCGTCCCCGTCGCCACCGCCGCCGTCCGCCGCCGCCGCCGCCGCCGCCGCCGCCGCCGCCGACGCCCCGAGCGCCCGGCAGAGCGCGCCGTACCGGCGCGTCACGGCCACCTCGACCGCCTGCCTCCAGCCCGCGAGCGCCCCGGCCTGCGCCGCGCTCACCAGGGCGTACGCGTTGGCCTGCTGCGCGTACCGGAAGGCCGACGCCACCGCGCCGCGCAGCAGGGCGCCGCCGCCGCCGCCGCCGCCGCCGCCGCCGCCGCCTGCGCCGGCCTGCGCCGGCCACCCGCGTTGCTCGCCCGAGCGCGCGCACGCCTCCTCGTACGCCTCCTGCAGCGCGCCCTGCAGCGCGGGAAAGTCGAACAGCGCGACGCCCTCGTCGTTGTTGGCGGCGGTGACGACGCCCGCGGCCTCCATGGCGTCCGGGCGGGTCAGCAGGGCGCGCACGCTCACGTAGTCGTCGTCGGCGCCGTTCCCGCCGTTCCCGCCGCCGCCGCCGCCGCCGCCGACGGTCATTTCGCCAAGCAGCCGGAGCTCCTCCGGCGAGCAGCAGGCGCCGAGCGAGGGCGGCTCGGGCGGGAGCGCGCCGGCCACCGCCCGCAGCAGGCGCAGCGCGACCGAGCCCCCGCCGCCCCCGCCGCCCGCGAGCAGCGCGGACGGCAGGGCGTCGGCGGCCGCGGCCTCGGCCTCGGCGGCGGCCTGCGCGGCGGCGGCGGCGGCGCCCTCGGCCACGCCGCCCGCGGCAGAGGCGGCCGCCAGGGCGGCGACGACCGCGGGGGACTCGAACAGGCCGAGCAGCAGCGGGCGCACGGTGTCGCGCTCGGCGGACGCGGCCGAGGCGGCGCCGGAGCCCCCGCCGCGCAGCAGGGCGAGCGCCTGCCAACGCAGCACGAGCGCGCGCTGACGCAGGGCCGCCGCCAAGTCGACGGCGCTGACGCCGCCGCCGCCGCCGCCGCCGACGGCCGGCAGGTCCGCCGCCAGCAGCCCGCTCAGGCCCGCCAGCAGGCCGTCGCCGGCCTCCCCGGGCGCCAGCAGCCGCTCCACGGCAGCGCCCGTGAGCGGGCCCGACGCCAGAGAGAAGGCCAGGGCGAGCGCTTTCGCGTAAAGCGCCGGCGCCGCCTCGGACAGCCCCCCGACGTCGCGGAGGGCGTCGAGCACGACCGTGAGGCAGCTGAACTCGGCGCGCGGCATGAGCGGCGCGGCGCCCGAGGCCCAGTCCTCGGGCGGGGCCGTGACGTCGAAGCCCATGAGCAGGTGGACGAGGGCCGGGCCGGCGGCGGCGGCGGCGGCGGCCGAGCCGCCGGCCGCCAGGGACGAGGCGTCGGCGGCCGAGGCCAGCAGCAGAGAGAGGATGAGGTCGGCCCGGGCGACGGCGCCCGAGGCGGCAGCGGGGAGGGCACCCGCGCCGAGGGCGGCGGCCCAGCCGTCGTCGTCGTCCGCGGCCAGGTCGGCCCCCGCAACGGCGGCGGCGGCGGCGGCGCCGCCGTCGTCGTCGTCCCATCCGCCGCTGACGCCGCCACCAGCCGACCCGCCTCCCGCCGCCTCGCCGTCGTCGCCCTCGCCCGCCGCCGCCGCCACCAGCGCCGCCGCGAGCGCCTGCGCGTAGCCCGTGCGCAGGGCCAGGGCCGCGCCGTCGTCCAGCTGCGCCCCGCGCAGCAGCAGGGGAACCAGCCCGGGCAGGCGCGCGGCAAGGTGCGCCGCCAGCCTGACCGCCTCTGCCTGGATGCCCGGGGAGGGGTGCCCGACGTACAGCAGCAGCCGGCCGAGGCGGCGCGGGGACGCGGCCAGCGCGCGGTCGAGCGGCGCGTAGCGGTCGCGCATGGCGAGGCCGTTGAGCGCGGCCGCGAGGTCCCGGTCGTACAGCAGCGCCGCGTTCAGCAGCCGCAGCGCCGCGGCTGCCGCGCGCTCGCGCGGCGCGCCCTCGTCCCCCTGCTCAGCGCTCGCCTCGAGCGCCGCGTGCCCCTCCTGCAGCACGTGCGCCACCGCGTGGAACGCGGCGCCGCCCGAGAGCAGGTCCACCAGCACTGTCAGCCCCGGAGGCGGGCGCGACAGGGCCTCGGGGCCCAGCGGGGCGCCCGCGGACACGTAGGCCTGCACGGCCAGGCCGCAGTGACTGAGTGCCGCCTCGGCCAGCTCCCACTTTTGCCGGGGAACGGCGTAACCGCGCTGCCAGAGGCGCGCGAGCACGTGGTCCAGGGCGAAGCGGGTGTACTGGGCGACGCCGAGGCCGGCGGCGGGGAGCAGGAGCAGCTGGGGCCCCGAGGAGGAGGGGGAGCGGCGGGACGCGCCGCCGCCGCCGCCGCCGCTGCCGCCGTTGCCGCCGCAGCCGAGCACGAGGGCGTTGACGAGGCGCAGAAAGGAGAGCGACTCGCCGTACTCCTCGCGGCGCGCCTCGACCTCGGCCATCTGCTCCAGAAGGTCCAGGCGGGGGGGCGGGAGGGCGGGCGCCCCGGCGGAGCCGGGGAGCGCAAACATGGCGGCGGTGGCGGCCGCTGCAACGGCGGCGGCGGCGACGGCGGCCGCGCTCATTGCGGCCGCGCTGTCGCCGCCGCCGCCGCCGCCGTCCGCGCCGCCGGAAAAGGGGGACAGCACCGCCGCCACCTGCAGACGCTCCAGCAGCCTGGGCGCCAGGTCCCGGAAGCGCGCCAGCGCCGCGAGCGCCCCGTTGACGGCCGCCTTGACCGAGGTGGGCACGCCGCGGCACATGAGCTGGAAGAGCGGCTCGTACAGCGGCAAGCCGCGCAGCGCCGGCGCGCACGCCGCCTCGAGGTCCCGCAGCGCGGCGCGCACCTCGGCCTCGCGCCCCTCGCGCGTCACGCGCGCGAGCAGGCCGAGGAAGGCGACGAGCAGGGCGGCGTCGCCCGCGGGCATAAGGGCGGCGGCGTCGGCGTAGGCGTCGGGCGGGGGCGGCGTGGCGGCGGCGGCGGCGTCAAAGCCGCCGTACAGCCCGCCCGCCCCCTGCTGCTGCGCCTGCTGCAGCTGCGTCTGCTGCTGCTGCTGCGCCTGCGCCCGCCGCTGCGCGCGCGCGGCCGCGTCCTGCTCGATGGCCTGGTACCGCGCGCAGTACTCCACCACCGACATGAGCAGCGCGCGCCACGTCAGATGCGCCAGCTGCGGGCGCGAGGCGTTCTCGCGGAACTGCAGCAGCACGAACGAAGCGCCGCGCGCGCCGGCCGAGGCCAGCGCCCCCATGACGTGCAGCAGGGCCACGCGCGCGGCGGGCGCGGCCGCGACCCGGTGCACGGCCGCGTGGGACAGGTAGGCGGCGACCAGGCGGAAGGCGTCGGCCGTGGCCGGGGAGCAGGCGCCGATGCCGCCGCCGAGGGCGAGGCCCGTGGCGATGCCGCCGCCGCCGCGGCTCTGGGCGCCGCCGCCGGGGCCGCCGCCGCCCGCGCCGCCGCCGCCGCCTCCCCCAGCTGCCGTCGCGTCAAACCAGAGTCCCGGGTCCGAGCGCAGCACCGCCGCGAGCGCCTCGAGCAGCGTCGACGTGTCGTCCTGGCAGGGCGGGGGGGCGTAGGCGCGGCCGGAGGCCGCGGCGGCGGCGGCGGCGGCCCCCGGGGAGCCAACCATCTCGGCGGCGACGGCGGCCACGGCCAGCGACGAGGGCAGCGGCGGCGGCGTGAGCGGCGGCTCCTGCTGGCCGCCGTATTGCTGCTGCTGCTGCCAGGCGTCTCGCTGCTGCTGCTGCTGCTGCTGCTGCTGCTGCTGCTGCTGCTGCTGCTGCTGCTGCTGCTGCTGTTGCTGCTGCTGAAAGAAGGCCTGCTGCTGCTGCTGCTGCAGCTGGTACGGCGAGGCGCCAAAGGCGGCCATCGGCGACACGCCAAAGAGGCCGCCGCCGCCGCCGCCCGGCGCCGCGCCGCCGCCGCCCGCTCCCCCCGCCAGGCCCGCCGCCGCCGACGGCGCCTCGGCGCACGCCGCCGCCGCCGCCGTGGCCGCCGCTATGCACGAGGCCGCCAGCGACGCCGACAGCTCGCGCCCCGTCGCCGCGTCCACGAACAGGGCCTCCGTCAGCAGGCGGTACGCCACCCCGGCGCACAGCTCGCGGTGCTCCCCGCGCGGCTCCTGCGCAAAGGCGGGGCCGGTCAGCATACGCGCGACGGCGCCGAGCGCGCCGGAGCGGAAGGCAGCCTCGATCAGCGCGCGCGGCGGCGACGACGCGGCCAGCGGCGCGGCAGGCCCGCCCGCGGCCGACCACGGCAGGGCGCCGGCCCCAGCGCCGCCCGAGGCGCGCGCGAGGGCGTCGCGCAGCGCGGCCCAGGCCAGGACGACGGCGCCCTGGTGGCCCGAGGCGTCGTCGGGGGCGCCGCCGCCGCCGCCCAGGGCGCTGTCGACGCACGACGAGACGGCGCGAGAGACGGCGGCGTCCGTGCAGAGGCGGCGGAGCGACGGCTGCGAGCGCTCGTCCCCCGGGTCGTCGCGCAGCAGAGCGTGCACGGCGGCCAGGGTGACGAGGGTGGCCTGCTGCACGAGGGCGTGCGGCGCGGCGGCGGCGGCGGACGCCGAGGCGGCGGCCGCCGCCGACGGCGAGAGCGCGCCGCCCGGCGACCGCATCTGCAGCTGTCCCCGCCCCTGCTGCCGCGCCGCCGCGCGCCGCGCGCCCGCGGCCGCGTCGCGCGCCCGCCCCGACGCCACCCCCACGAGGTCGACCAGCTCGGCCACGCACGCGGGCGGCAGCGGGCCCGGCGCCAGGACGACGGCATAGAGGAGCGAGCGCGCCCAGAGGGTCCGCTCGAGCCGGCCATAGGAGGACCGCGGGGCCACCCGCCCGTACTGGTCCTGCACCAAGCCCAGGGGGCCGGCGTCGCACGCGGCGCTCTGCGCGCTGCCGGGCTCGGCGTTGGCCGCGTCGCCGCGCAGCAGGGCGCACAGGCGGGAGATCAGGGCGCCGCCAACGCCGCCGCCGCCGCCGCCGGGCGCGCCCGCGCGGCGCGGCGCCGACAGCACGGCGGCGTTGAAGGCCTCCACGACGGCGACCTGCGGCGGCAGCGCCGGCTCGTCGTCCCCACCGCCGCTGCCACTCCCCCCGCCGGACAGCGCCGACCGCCGGAAAAGCTGTGTCGACAGGAGGCGCGCCAGCGCCTGCGCCGCGTCGAGCCGCTCGCGGAGGTAGACGCCCGCCGCCGCCGGCCCCGTGTAGATGCCCCACGCCTCGTGCGCGTGCGTCAGGAGCTCGGCGCACAGGCGCTCGTCCAGGGCGTAGGCGTCGCTCAGGCCGAGGACCAGGCGCTGGTCGGGCTCGGGGTCCAGGAGTATGTCGCCGCGGCGGCGGGTGGCGACGCGGCCGGAGCGCACCTCTCGGCGCGCGCGCGCGTTGGGCCCCTGCCGCCGCCGTTTTGGTGTCGTTTTGTTATTGTTTGTTTTTGTTGTTTTTGTGTTTTCGTGAGTGGGTCGGGTTTTGTTGGTCGGGGTGGGAGATGGGATCGCGTCAGACGAGTGGCGGGATGCTGGCGCCTTGCTTCTGGGGCGACGAGGGACAAGACAGGGAGGGGGAGAGGGGGGGCGACAGAGACGGCGCGCGCGCGATCGACGGCGGCGGCGGCGGCTCTGTCGTTTGGTCTGCTGTTTCGCACCTCGTTCTCGAGCAGGTGCACGAGCCGCTCCTTGTACGGCTCGAGCTCGAGGGCGAGCACCTCCGGGTCGGCCGTGGGCAGCTGCTGCACGAGCTGCCACAGCGCGGAGAAGTCGTCCATGGCGATCACGGTTGACGACGATTCAGTTTCAAGTGTGTGCTTCTTTTGCGCGCCCGCGCGCGCGTGCCGCCCCCTCTCCGCGCAAGAGGCGCAACGATCTCTGTGGTCAATGTGCACGGGAGGGCGGTGAATGGCGTTTGAATGGGAGAGCTCCGGGGGGAACCCTTCCCTCTCGTTTGAAACGGATTGCACGCGAAAGAGAGAGAGGGCTCTTTATCAGCGCGCGAGAGATTCCGTCGTCCTCTAGATGGTCAAATGTTGAGCGCGCGGGGGTCCGGTCGTGTGATCCTGCATTGCGCGAGAGGGGCGGACGATCAGTCGCCGGCGTCGCCGTGACGGCGTCGTCGTCGTCGGCGGCGGCGGAAAGTCGCCACGGCGCCACATTCGACGGCGTCGAACGCCGAGCGCGCGCAAGCACACCGACCGCTTTGATGAGCCCTGGCCTGTGACCGGCCCTTTTTTTGCTTTGAATCGCTCAGTTTCACGACACCAGCTTGATCCGTAGCCATGATTCGAACGATAGAGCCGTAGGTTACCCGCGGGCCCGGAACAGCACAATTCTCGACACCCGCGCTTCTGCTCGATGAGCGCCAATCCAGCTATGGGGCGGTTGCTGCGGCTGCTGTCTGCGGTCGACAGCGGAGAAGACGACCCGTCGGCCCTCGAACTGCTGTTCGCGGCGCTAGCGCCCACCGACGGCACCGCCGCAGTGCCCGCCGCCGACGACGGCGACGGCGACGGCGACGGCGACGGCGACGGAGACGACCAACGCAGACCGCGACCGCCGGAACGCCGCCACCACTGCTGCCAGTCGCAAGAGCTTCTCTTCTCCCGCCTGCGCGCCCTGCCCCCGTCCCGCGCCGAGGCGCTTTTCGGCCCGGACCTCCTGCAGCTGGTCCACGTCGCCGCCTGCAGCGCGTCGTGCCCGGCCGTCGCGAACGCGGTGGTCGCCCTGTGTGGCGCGTCCTTCGCGCTGGCGCTGCGGACGGCATGGCTGGTCTCGGCGCTCTCGGCAGACTTTGCGGGTTTGGCCGGCGGCGGCGGCGGCGGCGGCAGTGGAATCGGCGGCGGCGGCGGCGGGAACGGCGGCGGCGGCGGCCGGCAGGGCCTCAGGCCGGCGGGCCTGCGCGCCCTGGAGGAGGGCGTCGTGCGCGGCGCGCTGGAGCGGGGCGCGTGGCCGGCGCCCTTTCCCTCGCTGGGGGGCGCGAGGCCGGCGGGCGCGTTGCGCGGCGGCTGCCCCGCCGCGCCCCCGCCCTGCGCCCTGAGAAACACACGGCAGCAGCAGCAGCAGCGCTCGGGCGCCGCTGTTCCCCTCGCGTGCGCCTCGAGCCCGAGCGAGCGCTTCCGGCGCTGCCTCGAGATGGCGGGCGGGCGCCCAATGTCCCCGGTTGCCCTTCCGAAAGGCGGCGGCCCCCCCACGGCGTCGCCGCCGCCGCTGCAATCGCCGCCGCCGCCGCAATCGCCGCCGTCGCCGTCGCCGTCGCCGATGCCGCGACAACCCGACGCGCGCGCCGACCCCTTTTTCGCCTCGCTCGACTTCGTCGCGGCCCTCGTGGCGACGGGGGCGGCCCTCAACCGCTGTGCCGGCGGGCTCGGCGCGTCCGAGGCGCGGCGGGCGCGCGCCGCGCTGCTGACGCGGTGCCTGCGCTCGATCTCGGACGAGGTCGAGGCGGCGGCGCGCGCCGGCGTGGGCGTCTGGTGGCCGCTCGGCGGCGGCGGCGGCGGCGGCGGCGGCGGCGGTCCGCCCGTACGAGTGCTGCGCCTGTGCGTGGACGAGGCGGTCGTGCTCAACTCGCGCGACAAGGCGCCCTTTCTGCTGGTGGCCGAGGTCGAGGTGCCGCCGCCGCCGTTTGCGTTGGAGGGGCGAGGCGGGGGAGAAGGAGCGGCGGCGGCGAGCAGAGGGGGGGATGGCGCGGCCGTCCCCTCTTCGCCGCCACCGCCTCTGAGCGACGGCAAGGCGGGGCGGGCGGCCAGAGCGGCTGCCTTGTCTTCCGCGCCGCTCTCGTCGCCGGCGCTCTCGCCGTCGCCCTCGCCGTCGCCCTCGCCGTCGCCGCCGCCGCCCAGGTCGCCGCGAGTTTCGTCGGCCGCGAGGGAACAGCAGGGCGCCGCTGCAGAGGCGGACGCGCCGCGGCACGACGTGGTCGCCCTGATGGACGTTGGCTTTTGCGGAGGCGGGAAGCGAGGCGCGCCCGTGCTGTCCGCCCCTCCGTCGCCGCCGCCGCCGTCGCCGCCGCCGCCGTCGTCTTTTTTGCCGCCGTGGTCGTCGCCCTTTTCGCCGCCGGCCTCGCTCCCGACCCGCCCCGCCCGGCTGCCGCGCACGCCCACGCGCGAGGCCCTCGACCGCATGGCGCGGGACTACGGGCGGGTGGCCCCTCCGGCCGAGCTCGGGCCGCCGCTGCCACCGTCTCCCCCCTCCTCCTCCTCCTCTTGGCTGCCGGCCTGGGTGCGCCGACGCCTCGCGCGCCTCGGCAGGAGCGACAGCGCGGCGGCCCAGTTAGCACCGGGTACCGGCGGAGAGGGCAAGGATGTCGCGCTGGCCGAGGCGGAGCGGCGCGCCGTATACGGGGAGCCCTGGGCGCGGCGCAGCAACCGCCTGCGCCGCGCCTCGCCCCACGGCGGCGGCGCCCCGGCGCCCGCGGCGCCCGCCTCCGCCGCCGCCGCCGCCGCCGCCCGCGGGCGCTGGCAGTTGCGCGGATGCGTCGTGAAAGTCGGCGACGACTGCCGCCAGGAGGCCCTGGGCATGCAGCTGGTGGCCGAGCTGGCCGCCCGCTGGCGCCGCCGGGAGCCGGGCGCCGCCGGAGGAGCCGACCGGCCTTGGGCGATGCCGCTCGGCGCGCTGGTCGCCGGCCCCGCCGCCGGCCTGATCGAGCTCCTGCCCGACGCCGCCTCCTTGCACGCCGTCAAGCAGCGCAGCACGCCCCGCGCGGCCCTCGCCGCGGCGCGCGAGGTCGCCGCGGCCTACGCCTCCGCCGTCGAGGCCGCGCGCGGCGCGGCCGCGGGGGCGGCGGCAGCGGCGCGCGCGGCGGCCGAGGAGGCGGCGTCCGGATCGGGCGACGGCGGGCCGCTCTTCCCGTGCGCGCTCGCGCCGCCGCCGCCGCCGCCGCCCCCACCTCCGCCAGAAGCCCCGGCGCCGCTCGTCCTGATGGCCGCGCCCCCACCCCCGCCCGGCCCTCTCGCGTCGCACTTTTTTGCCCTCTACGGCCCCAGGGGCTCGCGCCGGCGCGACGCCGCCCAGCGGCGCTTTGCCGAGTCGCTCGCCGGCTACTCCCTGGCCACGCACCTGCTCGCCGTGCGCGACCGGCACAACGGCAACATCATGCTGGTCGGGGGGGGAGGAAAGAACGGGGGAGGAGGGGAGGACGGGGGAGGAGGGGATGAGGGCGGCGGCGGCGAGGGCGGGGGCGGGGGCGAGGGCGGCGGCGAGGGCGGGGGCGAGGGCGAGGGCGAGCTCGCGCTCGCGTTCGCGTCCGCCGGTGCTTCCACCGCCGCCGCCCGCCTCGTCCACATCGACTTTGGCTTCATGCTCACCAACGCGCCCGGCGGCGTGCGCTTCGAGGCCAACGCCGCAGGCGCTGCGCCCTTCAAGCTGACGCGCGAGCTGCTCGAGGTCCTGGACACGGACGCGGCCACGGGCGCGTCGCTGCGACCCGCGCTGCTGGAGCTGCTGCGCGCGCTGCTGGTGCGCGGCTTTCTTGGGGCGCGGGGCGCGGCGGGGCGGCTCGAGGCGCTCGTCCGGGGCGCGGCGGGGCAGGCGCCCGGCGGCGCGCCCGCCGACCCGGCGTCGGTGGCCGCCTCGGCGCGGCTCGCGGCGGCGTTCCCGTGCTTCTCGGCGGGCGGCGTCGAGGCCGCGGCTGCGGGGCTGCGGGCGCGCCTGCTCGCGCCGCCGCCGCCCGGCGGCGTCGGCGGCGGCGGCGAGGGGCAGGAGGGGGCCGGGGCGGGCGGGGGGGCGGACTGGGGGGCGGACGAGGCCGCCGCCGCATGCGCCGCGCGTCACGTGCTCGAGCTGCTCGCCGAGTCGATGGACGCCTTCGCGTCGCGGCAGTACGACGTCTACCAGCGGGTGGTCAACGGGATCCTGTGAGATCGGTCATGTGAATGGACTGGCTGGGCCGCCATCGTTTGCCCCCGCGATCTCTCTCTCGCGCGCGAGTGACGGCGGCGGCGGCGGCGGCGGCGACGATCACGAGCGCGCGCGAATCTCGAGACGTTTGAATGTTTCTTGCAAAAAACACACCCTCTTTCTCTCCCTCATTGCTCTCGAAATCGACCTCTGACAACATAGGCATCTCCTGACCACTAGTTATGACACCCGCGCCATCGGGCTAGGCGCACGACAGACAGCCGAACGACACAGGAAAAGGGCTGTCGCGATCCACCCCCACTCGCCCCTACCTCAAGCCCGTCTCTCTCTCTCTCTCTCCGCGAGGGGAGCAGCGGGTGCGCGTCGCAACGTGGCGCCATGAGCGCCGAGTGTGGCGGTCGCCCCCGCGGCGATGACGAGCGCAGCAGAAGCAGCAGCAGCGGGAGCACCGGCATCGAGTGCCGACAGCAGCAGGAGCAGGCGCCGCCCGACCCGCCGCCCGATCCGCCACCGCCGCCCCATCTGACGAAGCCGCTGTCTGCGCTCGCGGGCTCGGCGCGCGCCGAGGAGGGCCACCCCCGCGTGCCGTTCCGCGCGGCCGGGGCGGAGGACGCCGCGCGGCTCGAGGAGGCGGACGGCGACGGATTGTGGACTGAGCGCATGCTTACCGAGGCCGCCGCCGCCGCGGGCCTCCTGCGCGCCCCCGACGTGCCCCCCTCCGATCGATCGGAGCGCCTCCTCGCGCCCGCGGGCACTGGCAAGATCTACATGATCTCCGCGGCCGAGGCCAAGCGCGCCTTCCTCGACCGATCGCCCGGCGCGGGAGAGCCCTTGCTACACAAGGCGGCACGACAGGGCAACACGTCTTGGGCGCTGTCCATGCTCTCTGCGCTCGAGCACGCGCCGGCCGCCCTGCAGAAAAGAAACGAAGGCGGGCCTGACGCCGCTGCACGTGGCCGTCGCCAACCTTCAGTACACAGTCCCCTTTTCCTGGCCATACCCCAAGGAGCTGATCGCGCGCGTAGAAGGCCCGGAAGGGGCGTCGGTCTGGCACCTGCTGGTCGACGGCGGTGCGGCGCTGAGGGCCGGGCTGCAGGGCGAGGCCGCCGCTGTGTCGTCGTCGTCGCCGTCGGGTGCAACGACTGCGCCTCGCGGCCGCGGCGTCATCGGCGGCGGCGGCGGCAGCGGCAGCGGTCACACGGCAAAAAAGCCGAAAAAGGGCGCCGCCGCCGAGCACGGTGGACCCTCTCCCGCCGCGCCCACCGCCTTCGCCTACGATGCCCTTGCCGGCGCGGATGAAGTGTTCCTCACGGCCGCGGGCCTGTTCGGTCATTTGGCAGGGGAGGCCGAGCGCAACGCCGCAGGGCGCTTGGAGGCGGCGCTCTGCGGCATCGACAAGTCTTGGGACCCGCGCCTGTCCCTGCAAGAGATGCTCGTCTCACACGCCACCGACCGCCAACTGCGCGTCCTCTTGACGCAGCCGCGCTCGGCCGCCGAGCTCAAGCGCCGCGCCGGCGCCCGCGGCACGCCGCTGGACGCCGCGCTCCGCGCCCGCCACTACTACCGCTGCCGCCTGTTCTTCCTGGCCGCGCCCCGGCGCGCCGACGCGCCCCTCGGCCGCGGCGGCGTCGGACTCGACATCCCCGACGCCCGCGGTTTCTCGCTGCTCGCGGTGGCGATCGAAGGCGAGGACTGGCCGCTCGCGCTCTGCTTGGCGCGCCACGGCGCCCGCCTCTGCTCGAGCGACGGCGGCGACCTGGACGGCCAGGACCCGATCGCGATGGCAGTGGGGGGAACGGAGGCAAGGACATCGAGCCGCTGGTACTACACGCGCGAGCGCGCCGAGTTCATTCGGACGGTCCTGTCGCGGCCCGATGCCGCCGCGTGCGTGCGCGAGGGGCGCAGGCTGCGGGGCGGGTCCGGCGCAATGCTCCTGCACCTGGTGGTCCGCGAGCGGCACTGGGGCGTGGCGCTCGAGGCCGAAGTGGCGGCCACGGCCCTCGCCCCGAACATGGCGGCGGCACTGCGGGCGGCGACCGAAATGGCGGATGTGTCGACGCGGACGGCCGAGGCGGCCGAGGCGGCCACCGGCGGCGGGCGCCGCGCGGCGGCCTCATCGCGGCCGGCGCTTCAATGGGGAGCGCTGGGCGACATGCCGGCGGCGTTCGTCCTCAACCTGACCATCCACCAGCTCTTGCTCGCGGGCGCGGACCCCGACGCGCCCGACGCGGCCAATCAGACGGCGCTGGAGTACGCGCGTGAGGTGCTCGGCGGGCCGGCGCACGAGGCGGGCGGCAAGAGCAGCAGCAGCGGAGGCGGTGGCAGCGGCGGCGGCACGCGCGTTCCCGCGCCCTCTTCCTCCTCCGGCGCAGGCATCGGCGACGAGGACCTCCTCGACTACCTCGACATGGACGTGGTCGGCCTGCTCGAGCGCTACAGCAAGCGCGAGCGCGTCGCTCCGCGGCGGTCGAGGCGGCCGAGGCGGCCGCGCGCGCGTCGCTACAGCGGTCGGCGGCCGAGGCGGATGAGGCGCGGGCGGCGACCAAAGAGGCCGAGGAGGCCCGAGCGGACGAGGCCGAGGCGGCACGGGCGGCGGCAGGCGCACAAGATGCGCGGGCGGCGGCCGAGCAGGAGCAGCGGAGGGCGGCCGAGGACGAGGAGATGGCGCGGGTCGCGGCCCAGCAGGCGCGAGAGGCGGCGGCGGCGGCGGACAAGGCGAGCGAGGAGGCCCGGGCGGCCGATGCCGAGGCGGCGCGGGAGGCGGCGGCGGCCGACGCGCACAAGGCGCGGGCGGCGACGAAAACGGCGAAAGAGTCGAGCCGAAAGAAGCAGCAGCGGGCGCGGCAGAAGGCGGCGGCGGCGGCGGCAATGGCGGCGGAGGCGGCAGCGGCGGCAGCGGCGGCGGCCAAAGAGGACAAGCAGGACGCGCCGCGAGACTCGTTGGGCGGCCGCAGCGCAGGCGCCGCCTCCCTCCCTCCTGCCACCGCCATCGCCGCTGATGCCGCGGCCATCCCTCCACCTCCTCCGCCTTCGCCGCCGCCGCCGCTGCTGCCGTCGCCGCAGCCGCCCGCCCACACCCCCGCCCACCCCCCCGCCCCCGCCCCCGCCCCCGGCCCCCCCCCCCCGCCCGCCCCCCCCCCCC
>Ga0105054_10001665_pt1 | contig 36393 bp, 28 predicted proteins | sample BON02_FD_78091 | JGI IMG/M metagenome (GOLD analysis project Ga0105054, IMG submission 78091) | Freshwater microbial communities from Lake Bonney liftoff mats and glacier meltwater in Antarctica - BON-02 (megahit assembly) | ecosystem: Environmental > Aquatic > Freshwater > Ice > Glacier...
CGCCAGAACGATGAACAGGTTATAGCCCCAGAACACGAACCATCCCAGGTTGCCGCCCCACAGCCGCGCGCCGCAGGTGCGTTGCACGATATAGAACGACGAAGCGATCAGCGCGTTGCCGCCAAAGGCAAAGACGACCGCGCTGGTGTGCAGCGGGCGAAGGCGGCCGAAGTTGGCATAGGGCTGGGCGAATTCCAGGTTCAGCACCGGATAGGCCAGTTGGAACGCGATATAAACCCCCACCAGCATTCCGACGACGCCCCAGAACGCGGTGGCGATCACCCCGTACCGAATCACCCCGTCCATATAGCCGTTGGTGTCGACCTGCACGGCCGGTTCGTCGGTGTGCCGCAGCACCCACACGAACATGCCCGCCGCGACCAGCATGATGATGACGGCGTGCACCTGATAGGCAATATCGCGCCCGTAACTGGCGGCAATCGCAGCCAGCAGCGCGATCACCGCGAATGCGATAAGTTTGAAAGTGTTGAACATGCGCTGTTCCTCGTTCTTTTAATCGCCGCGCACGATTCGTCCGTACCCGGTCCTGTCCACGGGACAGCAATGCGCGATTGGGCCAGGCGCTGCCTTGATCTGGATCAACAGCCTGGGGCGCAGGGGCTGACAGGGATCAAGGCAGGAGTCCGCAGGATCTGCCATACTTCAACCAGATCACCACACAAGAGGACAAAAGCCATGGCCTATCACACGCTGACCACGCTGTTGCACAGCGAATCGAAAGACACCGATTCGCTGGATGCCGCCATTGACCTGGCCCGCAGACTCGAGGCGCACCTGACGGTGGTCCTGGCCGGGGTAAACACCATCGACCCGGGGCTTTATTATGCCAGCATGAACACCGCGATGATCACCACCGCCCTGACCGAGGCCGACGACGCCACCCGCGACATGTCCGCCACCCTGGCCAAACGCATGTCCGCCGAGGACATCGCCTGGGACGATTCCGTCATCGTCGCGTCGACCAGCGAAATTGGGCAGGCGCTTGTCGAACGCGCCCGGTTCTCCGACCTGACAATCCTGCCCCAACCCTATGGCAAGGGGCGCAGCCTGGCCGATGTGACCGTGGCCGAGGCCGCGCTGCTGGACAGCACCGCGCCCGTGCTGATCCTGCCCGCAGGCATGCGCAGCGTGGCACCGCCCAAACGGGTGCTGCTGCCCTGGGATCAGGGGGCGCCCGCCCTGGCCGCTGCCCGCGCCGCCATTCCGTTCCTGGTGCAGGCCGAAGAGGTGGTGATCTGCGTGATCGATCCGACCGCGCAAAGCTCCGAGCGGTCCGACCCCGCAGGCGCGCTGGCGGTGTTTTTGAACCGCCACGGCGCGAATGTGCGCATCTCGGTCATCCCCTCGGCCGGCGAGCGGATTTCCAACGTCATCCTGACCGAGGCCCGGTCGCAAGAGGCCGACATGATCGTGATGGGCGGCTATGGCCATTCGCGGATGCGCCAGTATTTCCTGGGCGGCACCACGCGGCGGATGTTGGAAAACAGCCATCTGCCAATGTTCATGGCGCACTGACGGGGCCTGCGCCAAGTGTTTGCCCGGATATTGACCGACCTGTCGGCGGGGTAGAATCATGTCGTGCAACAACGGGGGCAGGGGCCGATGGCAAACGTGGTGACGCGGATCGCAGACAGAGCTGCCACACTGCTCTCCGTTCTCATCGTGCTGGCGTATTTCCTTTATTTCACTGTGCCAAGCCTTTCTTCCTCGGTCAGTTTCGGTCGTGGCGAAACCCAAAGCGACGTTGGCGGGATGACCTCGCAACCTGGCACCGAGACGGTTCTCGCCGCCTCGGTCGTCGCGCTGATCGCGCTGTTCGGATGGTCCCGCGCCACACGGCCGACCTCGCCGATCCGATGGCGCGAACTCTGGTGGATGGTCTTGCCGATCGTGATGATTGTCCTGCTGCTATCCTCATCGTCGCCCTGGGCTTTGACGCGCCCTAGGGCACCGTTTCCGACGCCCCGGCGATCATCGCCCTTCTCGCGACAATCGCCCGCGTCGGGTTGTTCGGGGAACTGCTGTTTCGCGGCATTCTCTTCCAGGGCATCGAAAAGGTGTCCGGGCCCGTCACCGCACTTGTCCTGTTATCCGTCGCCTTCGGTCTCATGCACCATGTCAACTGGGTCGAGGGACAGCCATTGGATGACACCACCGTGCAGGTTTTTCATGCGATGACGGGGGCTTTCTTTATGGCGCCCTGATGCTGATGACCGGTTCGATCTGGCCGGGCGTTATGCTGCATGCCGTATGGGACGCGATGGTCGGCATGATCTCGACGCTGACCGCTGCGGTGCCACCGGCCCTGAACATCGAACCCGATTCGGTCGATGCCGCCGCAGCCCTGTCGGCGGCGGGGGCCGATACGGGCGGGGGGGCGAAGTCGCCACCTTCGTGTTCTATGGATACGAGCCCCTGTGCGGTCTCGTCGTCTTGCTGGCCTGGCTGTTGCTGCGCAAACGCCAAGGCCAAAGCTGACAATTTGGCACCAGAGCGTCCTGGCCCAAAATCATCGCGCTGCTGGAGCGTGTTGCTCTCAAAACACGACTCCAATTGGCATCAACAGGCCCTAGCGCACCGCCTCGGGCGCTGCGTCGTCATCGCCAGCCTCGCGGCGCAACCGGGCCATGTTGGGCACCCAGATGGCCCGGTTGCCGTCCATCTCGATGATGCCTTCCGCCTTCAGCGCCGAAATCTGGCGGCTGACGGTTTCCAGGGTCAGGCCGAGGTAATTGCCCATCATCTCACGCGTCAACGGCAGCTCAAAAGGTGCAGACTGTGTCCCGCCCTGCGCGCGCGACCGCCGCGCGATCAGCAAAAGCAGGCTCGCGATCTTCTCGCGCGCCGTCTTGCGACCCAGCAGCAGCATCCATTCCCGCGCCGCGTCCAGTTCGTCCAGCGCCATTTCCAGCAGGCGGCGGGCGACGTTGGGCGTGCTGGCGATCAGAGTCTCGAACGGGCGGCGGCGGAAGCAGCACAACGTCACCGCGCTGACCGCCGTCACATCAAAGGCTGCGTACTCGCGCCCCGGACGCCCGATGAAATCGCTGCCCATCAGCAGGCCCACCATCTGCGTGCGCCCGTCTTCCATCGACTGGCTGATCGAAGCAACGCCACTGACCACCGAGGCCACATGCTCCATCCGGTCGCCGCGCCAGATGATCGGCTGGCCGGGCGCAAAACTGCGATAGTACTTGATGTCCTCAAGCTGCTGCAACTCGTCAGGCTCGCAACGCGAACAGACAGCGTTGTGACGGATCGGGCAGTCACTGCACTTTCCGATGTTCAGCGGCGCCCCGGCGTCGGCATGCAGGTCGGGAAGATTGGGCGTGAAACTGCGATTTGACATCGGGCAAGCGTAACTTGACACTCGATATTGGACAAGCGGCAACACCCGGTTAAATGCCGAAATCAGAATGTATAAAATGTCGCAGGCACCGGCAGGACCAGACCCCGGCTTGACTCGGCGCTGTGCGACCCATTGTCTGATCCCGACCCCAACCGGACGGTTCCATGCCCATACCCGCTGAATTGATCACCACGGCGCGCGAACTGTTCGACGTCGCCGTGGCCCGCGCCGATCCGGCCGCCGCCCTCGCCCGGCATCTCGCCCACAGCCCGCTGCCCCGCCCAGCCGGCCGGACGATCCTGATCGCCGTGGGCAAGGCGGCTCCGGCGATGATGCGCGCGGCCCTCGATCACGTTGCGGGCGATCATGTGGCGCTGTGCGTCACCCATCACGAAAACACCGCCCCTTGCCCCGGAGCCACGGTCATGCGGGCGGGCCATCCCGTGCCCGATACCGCCGGTCTGGCGGCCGGACGGGCGGTGATGGCGCTGCTGCAACAGGCGGGCACGCAGGACCATGTCGTCGCGCTGATCTCGGGTGGCGGGTCGGCGCTGTTGCCTGCGCCCGCCCCGGGGTTGGGCCTTGCGGACAAGATCGCTCTGAACCGCGCGCTTCTGGCCAGCGGACTCGACATCGTGGCGATGAACCTGGTCCGCCAGCAGGCCTCACAACTCAAGGGCGGCGGGATGCTGCGCCTGGCCGCGCCGGCCCCCGTCACGGGCTATATCCTGTCCGACGTGATCGGCGACGATCTGAACGCCATCGCCTCGGGTCCGACGACCGCACCGCTGGGCACCCGGGCACAGGCGGCAGGGGTTCTGAAAAAGGCGGCCGTATGGGACGCCCTAACCGACCCGCTGCGCGCCCATTTCTCAGCCCCGGCGCCCGTTGCACCAGCCCTTGGTGCCACCAACCACCTGATTGGCTCGAACGGCCAGTCCCTGCGCGCCGCCGCCCAGGCCGCCCGGGGCCGGTTCGACACCCGCATCGTCGGCGACAGGCTGATAGGCGATGTCGCCGACGCCGCCCGTGCCATCCATGCCGCAGCCTGCGGACTTGCCCGCGATGCGCCACCCACCGCCCTGCTCTGGGGTGGCGAAACCACGGTGCGGCTGGCCGGAAAGGGGCGCGGCGGTCGCAATCAGGAACTTGCCCTGCGCGTCGCGGCTCTGGCCCATGACACACCGCCACCCCGCCGCTGGCTGTTCCTGTCCGGTGGCACCGACGGGCGTGACGGCCCCACCGATGCCGCGGGGGGCATCGTCGATCAAGCCACCTGGGCGCGCATCCCGGGTGCGGCGGCGCTGCTGGCCGACAACGACAGCCATGCCGCGCTGGAAATGGCCGGAGCGCTCCTGATCACCGGGGCGACCGGGACAAACGTGGCCGATGTCCAGATTCTGCTGTCGCTGCCCGAAACCTGAAACGGCAACCCGGCAAAACGTCTTGCGATTTATCTGAACCACGTTTTATCGAAACCCGCGTTCGAGCGAAGCGAGAGACAGCGGGTTCCGATTCACCTCAAACGCAAAGCGCTTCAGCCGTGTGTCGGCGCGCCATAATGGGTCACGATGGTCGCCATATCGTCGGGATGGGCATTGACCGCAAGAAAGGTGCAGGTGTTGGGCACATGGGCGAATACCGACCCGTCCGAAAAGAACGTATCGGATGTGACCGGGATGATTTTCATGTCCGGGTGGCGATAGCTGGCGTAATCCGCCACCGCCAGCGGCGATCCATCCCGAAGCCCGAGGTTGAGGATGAGAACATCCGCACATGTATGCTGAAGATACGAGATGGCAGCATCCTGCGATGCCACAATGCTGACATCGGCGCCCAGCCTGCGCAGGCTTGCCGACCAGAGGGCGGCAAGATCCGCCTGATCTTCGACCATGAGCACGTTCATTTTTTTCTCCTGGCCCAATTTCAACACCAATTAGGTGATCCGGTTCCACAGGACGAGTCCATCATTCCCTAACGGAAAGTTGACAGAGTCGCCAAGGCTTAACACATTCGCCACATCTTGCCCCACTGGCAATTAACCGCTTGCAGTCCGGTCCCATAAGGTGAAATTTCGCGCGGATTTCATCCCATGCGAAAGACGAGCCGACCCGATGACCACCTGGATCACCATCTGCGACACCTGCAAGCGCGACGGCTGGGCCGACACCGGTGCTGCCCTGACCGACGGCGAAGTGCTGGCCACCCTGATCGAGACCGAACCGCGCCCCGGCGTGCGCACCCGGCGCGTGTCCTGCCTGATGGGGTGTACCCATGGCTGCAACGTCGCGGTCCAGGGGGCGGGCAAGCTGGCCTATACCCTCGGCCGGTTCACCCCCGACGCCGGTGCGGCAGCAGCGATCGCCGACTATGCCGCCCTGCACGCCGAAACCGAAACCGGCCAGGTGCCGTTCCGCCAGTGGCCGCTGGGGGTCAAGGGCCACTTCGTCACCCGCCACCCACCCCTGCCGGACGATCCCGAATGAGCGGCGGGCGCGACCACGGCGGCGCGCTTGACGCCGCCTGCGCGCGCTGGGGCGGGGCGCGGGCCGACTGGATCGACCTGTCCACCGGCATCAACCCCGTCCCCTACCCCCTGCCCGACCTGCCCCGCTCCGACTGGACGGCCCTGCCCGACGCTGGCGCAACGCGCGCCCTCGAACAGGCCGCCCGCGCCTTCTGGTCGGTGCCCGCCGATGCCGCGATCCTCGCTGCCCCCGGCGCCTCCTGCCTGATCGCGGCCCTGCCCCGCTGTCTCGCGGGCGGCGCTGTGCAGATCCGCCCCGACACCTACAACGAACATGCCGCCGCCTTCCGAGACGCAGGCTGGAGGGTCACACCCGAACCGGCCGAGGTGCAGGTGCTGGTCCACCCCAACAACCCCACGGGGGAATTCTGCACCGCCCCCGACAGCCCCACGGCGGTGATCGACGAAAGCTTCTGCGACACCGATCCCGCCCGCAGCATGGTCCACACAGCCGGTCCGAACCGCATCCTCCTCAAAAGCTTCGGCAAGTTCTGGGGCCTGGCGGGGCTGCGCCTCGGCTTCGCCATCGGTGCACCCAGCCTGATCGAAAAGCTGCGCGCCCGGATCGGCCCCTGGCCGGTCTCCGGCCCCGCCCTCACCATCGCCACCCGCGCCCTGTCCGACAACGCCTGGGCCGCCGGGACCCGCGAACGCCTCACCCGCGACGCGGACCGCCTCGACCGCCTGCTGTCGAGCACCGGGGCACGACCGACCGGCGCCTGCCCGCTGTTTCGCCTCTGCACCCTGCCCGATGCGGCCAGGCTGCACGCCCATTTCGCCCGTCACAGAATCCTGACCCGCGTCTTCCCCTACGAACCCGGCTGGTTGCGCCTGGGTTTGCCCCACCCCGATCACTGGCAGCGGCTGGAGCACGCCTGCGGGACGGTGGGTGGGGCGTCGGCGCAGCCGCGCGCCGCCCTCCGGCCATGATCCTCGCCGCCGCCCTCGTGCTCGACGCCGCCCTCGGCGAACCCCGCTGGCTCTGGTCGCGTACCCCGCACCCCGCCGTGCACATGGGCCGCGCCGTCGCCGCCTTCGACCGACATCTCAACACCGGTCCCTTGCGCCGCGCCAAAGGCGCGCTCGCCCTCGCCCTTCTTATCGCCCTCGCGCTGGCCACCGCCGCCCTCATCGCCGCCATTCCCCTCGGTCCGCTTCCCGAACTCCTGACCGTCGCGATCCTGCTGGCCCAGCGCAGCTTGGTCGATCACGTCCGCGCCGTCGCCGACGCCCTTCGCCTGTCCACCCCCGAGGGCCGCCGCGCCGTCGCCCGCATCGTCAGCCGCGACACGACCGCAATGGACGACAGCGCCATCGCCCGCAGCGCCATCGAATCCGCCTCCGAAAACCTCTCCGACGGCGTCATCGCCCCCGCCTTCTGGTTCGCCGTCGCGGGCCTGCCCGGGCTGTTGATCTACAAGTTCACCAACACCGCCGACAGCATGATCGGCTACCGCACCCCCCGGCACGAGCATTTCGGCTGGGCGGCTGCCCGCTTCGATGACCTGCTCAACCTCGTCCCGGCCCGCCTTACCGCTCTGCTGATCGCCGCCACCACCGGCCAACTGCGCCAGATCCAGGCCATCCGCGCCGACGCCGCCCTGCACAAATCCCCTAACGCCGGCTGGCCCGAGGCGGCGATGGCCCGCGCTCTCGACATCGCCCTCGCCGGGCCCCGCAGCTATGACGGCCAACGCCGGAATTTCCCCTTCGTCAACGCTGCCGCCCGTCACACCCTCACCCCCGGCGACATCGACGCCGCCATCACGGTGCTCTGGCGCACCTGGGCCCTCGCCCTTGCCTTCGCGCTGCTGACCGCCCTCGCCTGACCCGCCCCAAAGGACAGACCATGCTCCGCATTCTCGCCACCCTCGCCTTGTCCACCGCCCCCGCCTGGGCCGACGTGCCCTGCGGCGGCAGCTTCGCCGACTTCCGCGCCGCCATGACCGCCGAGGCCCTGGCCCGCGGCCATCCCGCCGCCGCCGTCGAGGCTTTCTTTGCAAGCACACGGCAGGACGACCGCACCCTCGCCGCCGACCGCCGCCAAGGGGTGTTCCAGATGCCCTTCGTCGACTTCTCGCGCCGCCTGATCAGCCAGAACCGCATCGACAATGGCCGCGCCAACCTGCGCAAATGGTCCACAACCTTCGATCGGGTGCAGTCGGAATGCGGCGTCAGTCCCGGCGTCCTGCTGGCCTTCTGGGCGCTTGAAACCGATTACGGCGCGGTGCAGGGCGATTTCAACACCGTCAATTCCCTGATGACCCTGGCCCACGACTGCCGCCGCCCCGACCTGTTCCGCCCCCAGGTCTTCGCCGCCCTCGAAATGTATCGGCAAGGCACACTCGATCCCGCCACGACCACGGGTGCCTGGGCGGGCGAAATCGGCATGGTCCAGATGCTGCCCGCCGACATCCTCGAACACGGCACCGACGGCGATGGCGACGGGCAGGTCAGCCTGAAAAACTCACCTCCCGATGCCCTTGTCTCAGGCGCCTCGATGCTGCGCGGCCTCGGCTGGCGCGCGGGCGAGCCGTGGCTGCACGAAGTCACCGTGCCGCGCGATCTCGACTGGGCGCGCACCGGCCTGAACCACCCGCGCCCGGTCGCCGAATGGCGCGCCATGGGCATCGCGCCGCGCAACGGCCCCCTTGCCGACGACACGCTGATGGCCGCCGTCCTGCTGCCCCAGGGGCGCAACGGTCCTGCCTTCCTTGCCTATCCCAACTTCAACGTCTATTTCCAGTGGAACCAGAGCTTCGTCTATGTCGCCACCGCCGCCTATTTCGCCACCCGGCTTGAGGGCGCACAGGTGTTCAACGCAGGCACCCCCGACCAGGGGCTCGACGATGCCAGGATGAAAGCCCTGCAAACCAGACTCGTCGCCCTCGGCCATGATGTGGGCGGCATCGACGGCATCCTTGGCGAAAAGACCCGCGAGGCGGTGCAGGCCGAACAGCAGCGCCTCGGCCTGCCTGCCGACGCCTGGCCCACGCAAGACCTGCTGAACCGGCTCTGACCTGCGGGACGGTGGGTGGGGCGTCGGCGCAGCCGCGCGTCACCCACCGTCCCCGCCCGGGCCTCAGATACCCAGCTGCCGCTCCCAATGGCCGATCAGCTGGCGCCACAGATCGACATAGGTCGCAAACAGCTTCGGCCCCATCCCCTCATCGCGCATCAACAGATCCATCTGCATCCGCGGATAGCCTTCGTCGTTCAGGAACGACCGCATGAACCGATAGCGCGAGTTGAAATCGTTCAACTCGGCCGCATCGATCGGACGGTTCAGCATGTAACCGCTGTGGAACTGAACCGCCTTGCAGTTCGCCCCATCGGTGCAATCCTGGAAATAGACCCAGTAGTCGGTCTTGGAAACCCTGCCTGTGATCATCGGATCGCCGTTGCTGTTGGTGGTCAGCCTTGCCTGAAATCCCTCGGCCAGCATCGCCGCCTGAATCGCCAGCGGGTCCGACGCCAACAGCCCCACCATCCCGCCACCCGCCGACGGTTCGGGCGGGGCAACGGGAACCACCCCAGCCACTTTCGGCGCCTCTGTCACCGGAAAGCTTCCGACGCCCTTGCTGATCCCCTGCGCCAGACCGGCCCCCCCGGACAAGAGGGCAAAGACCGCCGCAACCAATACCATTCTTTTCATGACAACCCCTTTCGCTAAATCCAATACCACGATCTAACCGCATCCCGGTGCGCCCGGTCAAGCGCTGCCAAGTCACGCGACCATCGATCTTGACCAGCGTCGCAAGGTGGGGTGGCGTTCGACCGGGGCAGCGATGTGACTGTTTCGGGTGCCACTCACCAGATCACCTGCCCATTGCTCGGGAATGGCACGATCCTTGATCTCCACCCATGGACCCCAGATGACCGACTTACCCAATATCAAGACGCATGCCTGCCGGTCCGAGGTGCCCCTGCCTCGGCCCGGCGGAGGAATACAACTCTCCAGCTGACCGCAACACGTTCTCGGGAAACACCCCCCATGCCGGAGCATGCCGTCAAGAAGGGCATGGCACGTCGGCGGCGAAGCCGGATCGGCCTCAGCCGTTCTGGCGCAACAGGCGCGATTTCTGGCGCTGCCAGTCGGCCTTGGCGGCATCGGCGCGCTTGTCATGGTTCTGCTTGCCCTTGGCGATACCGACCTTGAGCTTCACCAGACCCTTGTGGTTGAAGTACATCACCAGCGGCACGATGGTCATGCCCTTGCGCTGGGTGTCGTTCCACATGCGCGACAGTTCCTTGTTGTTGGCCAGCATCTTGCGCCGCCGACGGTCCTCGTGGCCCCAGGTTTTTGCCGGCAGGTAGGGCGCGATATAGCTGTTGACCAGCCACAATTCGCCATCCTTCACCTCGGCATAGCTTTCGGCGATGTTGGCGCTGTTGTGGCGCAGGCTTTTCACCTCCGACCCCATGAGGATGATCCCGACCTCCAGATCGTCCTCGATGGCATAGTCGTGCCGCGCCCGCCGGTTCTCGGCGATCACCTTGTAGTTGGGGTTGTCCTTCGGCTTGACCATCGCAATCAGATAACGGCGCACGGTGCGGGTTTCAACCGGAATGGCGGTGCAGGGGTTGGCAGAAAGTATCCGACTAAAAGAATCGGAATTGACAAGTCCGCGTGTTTCGATCAAGTGTGTTCCATCGCCCCGGCCACCATCCGGCAGCCCGGATCGCACCACACCAAAGGAGCTTTCCCATGAAAACGTCCCAGTCTCTGTCTCACCCGGTCATACCGCCGCGTTCCGATATCTGCTGGCGCGAAATCGTGCACAGCGCGTTGGATGGCATGATGCCCAGCGATCCGCGCCTTGAGGATCTGATGGATTGGCTGGAGCGTCGGACATGATGCCGGATCGTTCCGTCGCAGCACCCGCCCCTCCCCATGTGCCGGTACACGACGCCCGCGCCCTGACCGGGGGCGTAGGACAGGCCCAGGTTCTGCTGGATGGCAAGGTATATACCCTGCGGATCACCAAGGCGGACAAGCTGATCCTGACCAAGTAGCCGCTTTCGACCGAGGCCGCGCCATGTTTGGCGCGGCCCGAACGTCTCAGGCGGCCAGACGGGCGGGTTTGACCACCGCTTCCCACGTCAGCCCACCGACATAGCGCCCGGCGATCTGACCCGAACCATCCAGCCGCAAAAGGTGCAGCCAGCGGTTGTCAAACAGCGCGGCGACCCCGGGGTGGCGGCGCAGAACGTCGGTGATCGCCTCTTCCGGCGCCTCGATGCAGACGGTCAGGCGCAGCGGATCATGGGCAAAGCCGGTGCCATCGTGCACCGACTGCCACGGCAGCCCGCCACGCAACACGCCGCCATTGCCCTCGACCACGCCCATGCCGCCGGTGACATTGTGCAACAGCTTGTTGCCCGCGCCGAACACCTCGGGCGCCACGACCGAGCCGTAATATTGCAGGCTGATCCAGCTGGCCACGACCACGGGCGCCGTCATGATCAACTCAAGCACGCCGAACCCTTCGTCGCGCTGCCAGTTGTAATCGTGCAGGAACGCCCGCCCGTCCAGCGCCTTGCCCCGCGTGCGCGGGCGCGGCGCGGCAATGAACGCGCTGCACCCGGCCAGTGCCCATTCGGGGCGGGTTTCGGCCCAGTCGCGGCTGCGCTGTTCCACCTTGTTGCCACCATCGGCCCGGGGCAGGCGCAGGGCGCGTTCGGTGCGCGCGATCTTGCCCGCAGCGCCCAGCCAGTCCTTCGCGCTGCGCAGGCCCTCGGCGGGCACGCTGTGGCCATCCGAAGTGTACAGCGTCACGGCATCGGTGGTGGTATCATGCAGCCCGGCGACGAACACCGTATCGGCGGGCACCGTGATGTCCTTGGCCACCAGCCCCTTGCGCACCGCAGGATCGTTCAGCAGACCGGCCAGCAGCCGGGCGTTCACCTCGCCCGAATACCCGCCACAGGCGCCGCAGTGCAAGGCGCTGGCATGGGGGTTGTTCACGACGTTGGCGCCATGACCCAGCATCAGCACCAAAGGCGCGAAATCGCGGGTCATCGACATGGCGTTCAGGATGCCGGCGGCCGCCGCGATCCGGTCGTCCGGCGCCATCTCACCGTCGAACCGGGGGATGACGGTGCTGGGCGCCGGGGCTTCGATCATGCCCAGCGCATCCTTGACCAGCTTGCCCAGGTACACCGGCCCCGTCGCCTCGACGAACGCAAAGGACGACACGGCGGCCAGTTTGAACCGGCCCCAGGCCCGGCGGGCGCGGGCGGAAAAGCGAGCGGCCCGATCAGCCTCGGCTGTGGTTTCATCGCCCGAATGACTGTGGAAACCGGGGTTCAGCAGAACCGGCAGGCGCAGTTCGGTCACATCGGAGGCGAACCCCTGGTGCGAGGCGGTCAGCCCGAAGAACCCGGCGAACCCGACAGTCTGGATCCCCGGGTCCAGCGATTCCAGCGCCCGGCGGAACACTTCAGAACGCACGTCGATGCAGAACGCCGCCTGCAGTTTCGGCCGCGCGTGCAATGGCTCGGCCGACGCACCGGCCAGGGTTGCGCCCAGCCGCCGCTGGCCTGCACGCTCGGCTGCCTCCTGCACCACGGCGTTGACGATCTGCGCGTCGCTGGCCGCCACTGGTTCGGCGTGGGCGGTGCGCACCTCGGCCCAGCGGGCGTTGATCCGGCTGCCGTACTGCGTCAGCAGCGCCTGTTCCCAGATCAGCCGGATCGCCAGAAGATCGGTCACGGTTCCATCCGTCTCGCCCGCCAGTTCCGCCTGCCAGAGCCGCCAGCGCGCCAGTTGCGACCAGCCGCCAAGGCCCAGCAGCAACTGGTGAAAATAGGTCTGGGCGGCCTCGCCCGTCAGTTGCAGCGCATCACAGGACAGCGCCAGCGCGGCCCGCGCCGTTTGCGGCGTGGCATCGACGCAGGCGGCAAAGCCTGCCAGCCCGATGATTTCCGGTGTCAGATCCCGGCTGGCAAAGTTCCGCCAGTTGGTGAAGGCCGCCTGCCCCGGTGTGACCTGCCACAGCGCCTGACCGGTGTCGAAATACCCCGCCGCCCAGGCGCCGAACCGCTCGGCAATCAGGGCGGGCCAGTCGATGCCCGAAACCTCCGCCGCGAGGTCAGCGATGGTGGGCAGGGCGCCGGGCGCGGGTTCGGGCGATTTCAGCGCCGCGATCAGCGCCGCCACGTCGCCCGGCGCGCCATCCGGGGCAGCGTCCAGCGCCGCCTGCAGGTCGGTATCGGTGATTTCGCCGCTGTCGATGCGGGTTATGTACCAGGCGCGCGGCATCGTCACCGCCGTGCCCGACACCCGGCCCAGACGTGCGGCGACCTCGGACAAGGACTGTTCGGCCTGGCCGAGGAACGGGTTGACGGCAACCGACGACGACAGCGGCCAGAGCGGCGGGATGGCGCGGGTCGCTGCCTCGGAGGCGGCGAAAAGCTCCAGATGGGGTCCGGAGAAACCGGCGCGGGATTCGATCTTCATGACTTCGCTCCTTTATCGGAAAGCACGCTCCAGCCGCCCAGCAGCCGGTCGAGAAACGCATTGGCATAGAGGCCGTTGGACAGATGCACCCGCAGCCCCTGGGCCGCCGGATGGTGCGACCAGGATGCGAACGTCGCCTGCGCCAGCGCCACCGCGCCAAAGCTGAACAGCGCCAGCAGGATCAGCGCCCATTCCAGCGCACCGGGCGAGGGGGTCAGCGGCAAGGTGCCCGCGCTGAGCCACTCCGCAGCGCGTTGCAGAGCGAAATAACTGACCGCAGCGGCAAAGGCATAGATCGCCGTGCGCCGGGTCAGCGCCCGGGGTGCCGCGTCGGCCAGACCCTGCGCCAAGAGATAGGCGACACCGAAGATCAGGATCGCGCCCAGCGCCACCGCCTGCGGCGATTTCGCGTCCAGCCCGAAGAGCATCGCCGAGGTCGCGAAGACCGCCGCATAGATCGCGATGGCAGCGCCGAAGGCCTTCGTCACGGCGCCCATGTCGGGCACGGCCACGGGGCCGGGGCGACGGATCGCGGCGACACGTTCAACCGCGCCACCCGACGACAGGAACGCATGGGCCTTGTAAAGCGAATGCGCCACGATGTGCAGCAGGGCCAGCGGGAACAGCGCAAGGCCACACTGAAAAATCATGAACCCCATCTGCGCCACCGTCGACCACGCCAGCGAGGTTTTCACCGCCGGTTGCGTCAGCATGACCAACCCGCCGAACAGCGCGGTGAACCCGCCCACCATCACCAGCGCGGCCATGGTCAGCGGCGACAAGAGCAGCACATCGGCAAACCGGATCAGCGCGAAGCCCCCGGCGTTGACCACCCCGGCGTGCAGCAGGGCCGACACCGGCGTCGGAGCCTCCATGACCTCGGTCAGCCAGCCGTGCATCGGGAATTGTGCCGATTTCAGGATCGCTGCCAGCGCCAGGAACGCCGCCGCCGCAATGGCCCAATTGCCCCCCTGTCCCTGCGCCGCCGCGCCCAGAATGCCCGAAATGCTGCTCGTGCCATAGGCCAGCGCCAGCGCGAGAACCGCGCCGATCATCGCGGCGTCGCCCAGACGGGCCGCGACGAACTTCTTGTGTCCCGCCCGCTGCGCCGCCACCCGACCGGGGTAGAACAACAGCAGCTTGTGCAAACACAGGCTGGTCGCAATCCAGGCGCCGACGAACTGCACCGTATTGCCCGACATCACCAGCAACAGAACCGCCGCCAGCGTCGCCAGCAGCCAGACGGTGAAGTGGTGCTGCCCCGGTTCGCCATCGAGATAGGTGCGCGAATACCGCACCACGACCCAGCCGATGAACGACACCAGCAGCACCATGGCGATGCTGACCATATCCAGCCGCACCGACAGGCCCACACCTGCCAAACCCAGCAGCACGCTGTCTCCCGGCCCGGCAACGATCAGTACGATCAGCGACAGGACCGACACCGCCAGACTGCCCAAAGCCGCCAGTTCCGCCCAGGCTGCCGCCTGTTCAGGGGCTGTGGCGGGGCGGGATTGCAGCCAGAACGCCAGTGTGATCAGGATCAGGGGGGCCAGCAAGGGCAGGATATGTGTCATCGTAGGCTCCGGTCTTGAGTGAACTTGTCCGGGTCCGGATAACGGGCGGGTCAGCCATAGAAAAATACATTGTTTGTGAAAGATCGTTCGCCTAAACAGAACGGAATGGCCGAGATGAATTATAACCACCTGCGCTATTTCTGGGCCGTGGCGCGCGACGGCAACCTGACCCGCACCGCCGAACGGCTGAACCTGTCGCAATCGGCCCTGTCGGTGCAGATCAGAAAGCTTGAGGATCGGCTGGGCCATCCGCTGTTCGAGAGGCGCGGGCGCCGGTTGCACCTGACCGAGGCGGGGCGAATCACGCTGGATCACGCGGAAACGATCTTTGCCGCCGGACAGGATCTGCTGGGCACGCTGGCGGGTCAGGGCAGCCCGCGCCAGGTGCTGCGCGTCGGCGCGCTGGCCACTCTGTCGCGCAATTTCCAGATCGAATTCCTGCGGCCCCTGCTGCGCCTTCCCGATGTCGAACTGGTGCTGCGCTCGGGCACCTCGGCGGAACTGTTGCAGGGGCTTGAAACCCTCAGCCTCGACGTGATGCTGACCAACCGGGTGCCCGCGTCCGATGCGATGACGACGTTCATCGCCCACCCCCTGTCGGAACAGCCCGTGTCGCTGATCGCCACGCCCGCCCGTCTGACGCCGGACCACACACTTGCGCAACTTTTGCGCGACAATCCCGTGATCCTGCCCACCGAAGGCAATCCGGTGCGCGCCGGGTTCGATGCCCTGTGCGCCCGCCTGTCCCTGCGCCCGCTGATCGCAGCCGAGGTCGACGACATGGCGATGATGCGGCTTTTGGCGCGCGAGGATATCGGGCTGGCCGTGTTGCCGCCCATCGTGGTGAAGAACGAACTGGCCAGCGGAATGCTGGTCGAGGCGGATCATCTGGTGGGGCTGGTCGAGCGGTTTCACGCCGTCACGCTGGATCGCAAGTTTCCCAACCCGCTTCTGGCGCGGCTGCTGGAGCATCACCCGCTGGGCTGAATCAAAAAGGGCCACTGCAATGCAGTGGCCCTTCGAATGCTTTGGAGATGGGCCCGGTTAGAGTGGATACCCAATCTTGGATGTTTCCGCCCTCAGGATTGCCCTTGGGCGACGGCCTCCGCGACTGTTCCGACCTCATACTCCTGGATCATTCTAGACACTGGACCACCTCCTTTCAAATGTTGCCGATAAGCTGAGGTTGGCACACATCTGGTGTATGTCAAACCCTTTTACGCAACCCGTGGCGCCAACCGCCCAACGATGAGGCGGAAGGGCACCAGAGCGATGATTGCGAGGGCAAGTTTGACACCCCAATCCGCCACCGCAAGGCTGATCCAGAGGGGGGCAACCGGCCCCAGACCCAGCACCGGCACAGCCTCGTTGGCCCAGGACACGTCGTTTCCCGGCTCTACAAACGCCAATGCGGCGGAAAACGCGATGGAGAAGAAAAGCGCCGTGTCCAGCGCCGAGCCCACAAGGGTCGAGGCCAGCGGCGCGCGCCACCATGTGCCCGCCCGCAGCCGGTCGAACACCGCGATATCCACCAGCTGCGCCGTCAGGAACGCCAGGCCCGAGGCCAGCGCGATTCGCCATGTGACCAGCGGGCCGAATTCACCCATGATCTGCGTGCCCACCAGCGAACAGGCAACGCCGGTGGCAAACCCGGCCAGCACCACGCGCCGCGCGGTGGCGGCACCATAGACCCGGTTCATCACGTCGGTGACGAGAAAGGCCAGAGGATAGGTGAATGCGCCCAGGGTCAGCCAGTCGCCCCAGAGGAACTGCACCAGGATGTTGGAGGCCACAACGATGGCGGCCATGGCAAGGATGCCGGGAAGAAGTCGGGTCATGGAACGGTTCCGTTTTGACAAGGGGTTCGGAGACTTGGCCACCCGCCCGGGCGACGCGTGCTGTTACCGCCGCAGCCAGGCCTGCGCAAGTCATTCCGTAACGCGGTATTCCACGAATTCGGTCAATTGAAACATGCTGAAATTGTCGTCGACCACCATGGTCAGCCGGATGTCACCCGCCGCGTCGCGCCAAACCGACAGCCCTTCGAGATTGCCGTGGCGCAGGTTGGGCGTGGTCAGCACGGTTTCCTCGTCCTGCGCACCCTCCGCACCGAGGGTGAACCGCCGCACCCGACTGGAGAACCCAAGCAGCCCGCTGAAATCGCGTTCAAGCAGGTAGAATTTGCCGTCGGGCCCGAAATCGGCCGCCACCGGCAGATGCGTGCCCCGGCGCGGCAAGATATACGGGATCGACCATCCCGCGCCATCGTACCTGTAGAGCGGAAAGGGCGTGCTCATCGCGCCGGATCGTTCGGGCAGGGTATAGAGTGACCCGTCACTGTCGATGGCCAACGCCTCAAGCCCGGAATTGAGCTGCAATGCCGCGAAGTCGGGATGAACCGGCAAGGCCTGCGCCGCCGCGCCGAACCCCGCATAACTCCACAGCCGGTGCTGCCCCTCGAACGACACGAACAGCGTGCCATCGGGGGCGATGGCCAGACCCTCGGCATCCTCGGCCTTCACCAGCACCGGCGCGCCCTTGGTGTCGCGCAACCGCTCGAACCGCAGATCGGCGACGCCTGTGATCGCCCCGCCCTCGCGCAGCAACCGCCCCGAGGCGATGCTGCCCCGATCCGAGATGGCCGTGAAGGTGGCGCCATCATCGGACAGTTCCAAGCCCGAGAACCCGCCGTGCATCGGATCGTCGGACACCCACACGAATCGCGACAGATAGTGTGCCCCGATGGCATGGGCCATCGGGGCACAACCGGCAATCAGCGCAAGGATCAGCGCGACAGGACGGATTGGCACTGCCCCGGCAGATCGGCCAGCATCAGTTCACGTTTCGGCTGCGGTGCCGGGGCGTTCGGGTCGCGCGGTCGCGGTGGCGGTGGGTTGAGGATGTTGTTCACCCATTGCTGCGCGTCGCCGCAGCCATCTCCCGCCGGTTGCGTGTCCTGATCCACACAGCCACGCGCCCCACTCGGGCATTTCAGCCGCACATGGAAATGATAATGGTGGCCATACCAGGGGCGGACCTTGTTCAGCCAGGTCCGGTCGCCCTTTTCGTCGTTGCACATCTGAACCTTGGCGCCCGGAAAGATGAATATCCGGGCGACATCCGGATCGCTGGCCGCCGCCTTGAGCAACTCGTGGTGCTGGCGCGTCCAACTGTCGTTCACGAAGGCGCCGTCGGACCGGCGCATCGAGATCGACGACAGGCTTTCGCGCTCGGCCCGGCTCAGGTTCAGCCGTGTGGCGGGCAACAGCCAGATGTCGGCATCCAGCCCGATCTGATGGCTGGCATGACCCGTCAGCATCGGCCCGCCCCGGGGCTGGCTGATGTCGCCCACATAGATGCCGTTCCAGCCGGGCAGCCTTGCAGCCTTTTGCGACAGGCGCTGCAGATAGCTGATCGTCTCGGGATGGCCCCAGTTGCGGTTGCGGCTCAGGCGCATGGCCTGCCATGTGGGGCCGGTTTCGGCCAGTTGCACACCGCCCGCAAGGCAGCCCTTGGCATAGCTGCCCAGCGGCGCGGACGCCTGGGGCGATCCGAACTGTTCGGCGCCGAACACCTGTTTGGCGATGGCATTGCGCATGGCGAAATCGGCGGGCGAGGTGGGCACGGGCAGGGCGGTGCCCGGTCGGTCGCGCCCGCCACAGGCCGCAAGGGCCAGCAGAAGCGCCAGGGCAAGAAGGGGTTTGAAAGGTCTCATGCTGCTCGATCTCCGTCGGGTTTCACCCATATTAGCAGAACAAGCCCCACTGCGAAAAGCCCTAACAGGGGAGAAACGCCGATCTGCTGGCTGCCGCTGAGGTAAGTGACCGTGCCGATCAGCAGCGGCGCCATGAAGGATGTGGCCTTGCCCGCCAGCGCATAGAGGCCGAACGCCTCGGTCATCCGGGCGGGATTCGCCTGGCGCACCAGCATCGTGCGGCTGGCCGATTGCAAGGCCCCTCCCGCCGCACCGATGCCCACGCCCACCAGCAGGAACGCCTGATCGGGCAGGGCCGAGCCGGGCGATACGGTCATGAACAGCACGGTTTCGGGGGTGATCGTCACCACCGCAAGCGCCATGGCGGTCAGCACTGCTATGCAGACGGCGATCACCGGTTTCGGGCCAAAGGCGCTGTCGGCATACCCCCCCAGCCAGGCGAATACCGTGCCCGCGACAATGGCGAGAATGCCGAAGATGCCGGTTTCCACGACAGTCCACCCCATCACCCCCGCAGCATAGATGCCACCAAAGGTATAGATGCCGTTCAACGCGTCGCGGTAGAACAGCGAGGATGCGAGATAGGCGAACAGGCTGGGCGTTTGCGGCAGGGCGCGCAGGGTGCCCGCCAGACCCTTCAGCGCCAGTTTCACCGCACCCCGGGGGGCGGGGGGGCGCTTCGGCTCGCGCACCCACAGAAAGAACGGGATCATGAACACCGCGAACCAGATCGCCGTCAGCGGGCCGACGAAACGCGTGCCCTCGCGCTGTTCGGGGTCAAGCCCGAAGGGCGGCGTGAACCCGACAAAGGTTTTGCCCGTCGTCCCGCTTTCGGCGAAGAACACCAGCATCAACACCAGCGTGATCAGACCGCCGACATAGCCGAACGCCCAGCCATTGCCCGAAATGCGGCCCAGCCGCTCCTTGGGGCCCAGTTCTGGCAGGATGGAATTGGTGAAGATCGTGGCGAATTCCATGCCGATCAGCCCGACAGCAAAGAACGCCATCACCAGCACGAGATTGAAATCCCCCGGTGCGGCCAGCCACAGCCCCGCCGCCCCCACGACATAGAGAACCGAGAACGCCCAGATCCAGGGCAGGCGCCGCCCCGACGTGTCGGCCATCGCCCCGAGGATCGGCGCCAGCAGGGCGATGACGATCCCCGCCAGCCCGATGCCGAACCCCCAGGCCGATTGCGCCGCCGTGCCGTCGCCCAGCAACTCGTTGATGTAGGGGCCGAAAATGAAGGTCAGCAGCAGGGTGTTATAGGGCTGACTGGCCCAGTCGAAAAAGAACCAGCCCCAGATTCGCTTGCGGTTGGAAATCTCGGCCATGTCGCCCCCGTTCCGTTCGCGCGGATCAAACCCCGAATGGCGCGCGCGCGCAATCCTTCTGTCAGGTCTGCGGCGGCCATGGGCGCCGGGCCTCGGCCTCGCTCCAGGCTGTCACCCAGTCGGGCAGGGGCGGGCTGACCGGGTCGACGCCCAGCGCCTGCGCCACCTCGGCCATGGGCACCATGCCCTGAGCGCTGGTCACGGCGTTGCGGAACAGCGCGTTCGAGGTGCATTCGCCACCCCGCCACATGGATTGCTCGATATAGAAAAATCGCGCATCCCAGCCCAACATGCGGCTGCGCATTTCCACCTTGTGAAACATCCGCACCCGGCGCCGATAGCGCACCGAAGACCCCGCGACGGTGCCCGCCCAGCGCCGCGCCCGCATCACCCCGATCACACCCGTGCGCCGGAACAGCACCAACCGCCCGAAATCGTAAAGAGTGAGGGTGCGGCCATTGTTCAACTCCATCCAGGGATCAATGTCCTGGGGCCAGCAGATGTGCTGCGAGATGTGGGTGTCGAACAGCCCGAGACGGGGGGCGGTGCGGTGGATCAGCAGTTCCTTGGCAAAGCGGACGACGGGATACATGAACGGGCTCCTTCGTCGTGTGTCTTTTCCCGGCTGACGCCAACGTCAACCCCGGACGTCGCGGCAGTCGCTTGCCCCCGTCGCCCGGGATGACTAGGTGTCGGGCAGTTGCAACACGACAGGTGGCCCATGACCTCGATCTTTCAAATCCTGATGCTGATCCTTGATGTGGTCTGGTTCATCATGATCGCCCACATCATCATGTCGTGGCTGATCAACTTTCAGGTACTGAACCTGCGCCAGCCGATCGTGTCGCAGGTCTGGAACGGGTTGAACCGGCTGCTTGAGCCGATCTATGCGCCGCTGCGCCGGGTGCTGCCCAATCTGGGCGGAATCGATCTGGCGCCGCTGGTGGCGCTGATCGGGGTCTATGCAGCGCGGATCATTCTGGTGAACAACGCGGGGGCGTTCTTTTAGGCAGGTGCGCAGCAGGGGCCGGCACGTCCTGCCGAAGACCGGCATCGGCAGCCCCTGCCCCGGGAGTATTCTTGCAAGGAAGAAACACGGCGCGGGGAACGGTCTTGGGCTTGTTCACCGAATCTTCATATGGAATTGTCCAGCCTGTAGAGCAGTTGAATGAAATATCGGGCGGTTCATGACCCAGGCTTCCGACCTTCTGGCATCCGTTTTCGGGTTCGACGCCTTTCGCCCTGGCCAGGCCGAGATCGTCGATGCCGTGACGGCGGGACAGAACACGCTGGCCATCATGCCGACGGGCGGCGGAAAATCCCTGTGTTTCCAATTGCCCGCCCTGTGCCGCGACGGGGTGACAGTGGTGATCTCGCCGCTGATTGCCCTGATGCGCGATCAGGTGCGCGGGCTGCACGAGGCGGGGGTGAACGCCGGTGCGCTGACCAGCGGCAACACCGAGGAAGAGACCGAAGCCGTGTTCGCAGCCCTGCGGGCAGGCGAGATGAAACTGCTGTACATGGCGCCCGAGCGGCTGGCGATGGGCGGCACGCTGGCGATGCTGCGGCGCATAGGGGTGGGGCTGATCGCCGTCGACGAGGCCCATTGCGTGTCGCAATGGGGGCATGATTTCCGGCCCGATTACCTGGCCATCGGGGCGCTGCGCCGCACGCTGGACGTGCCCTTGGCAGCGTTTACGGCCACGGCGGATGAAGAGACCCGCGAAGAGATCGTCCAGCGGCTTTTCGACGGAGTGGCGCCGCGGTTGTTCATGGGCGGGTTCGACCGGCCCAACATCCACCTGGCGTTCGCGCCCAAGGACGCACCGAGAAAGCAGGTCCTGGCCTATGCGGCGGCGCGGCGCGGGCAGTCGGGCATCGTCTATTGCTCATCCCGCGCCAAGACTGCGGATCTGGCCGCAGCATTGCGCGCCGAGGGGCACAGCGCCTGTCACTATCACGGCGCCATGGACCCGGGCGAGCGGCGCGAGGTCGAGCGGCGGTTTTCCCAGGAGGATGGGCTGATTGTCACCGCCACGGTAGCCTTCGGTATGGGCGTGGACAAGCCCGACATCCGCTGGGTGGCCCATGCCGATCTGCCCAAGAGCATCGAGAGCTACTATCAGGAGATCGGCCGTGCGGGGCGCGACGGGGCGCCGGCCGAAACCCTCACGCTCTATGGCCCCGAAGACATCCGGCTGCGCCGTACCCAGATCGACGAGGGGTTGGCACCGGCCGATCGCAAGGGGGCCGACCATGGGCGGTTGAACGCGCTGCTGGGTCTGGCCGAGGCGCTGGGCTGTCGGCGCCAGCAGTTGCTGGGGTATTTCGGCGAGGAAAGCGGGCCCTGCGGCAATTGCGATCTGTGCGACAAGGCGCCCGAACTGTTCGACGGCACCACTGCCGTGCGCATGGCTTTGTCGGCGATCCTTCGCACCGGGGAATATTTCGGGGCCGGACATCTGATTGACATCCTGCTGGGCCAGAACACCGACAAGGTGCGCGCCCGGGGGCACAACGACCTGCCGACCTTCGGGGTCGGCAAGGAATATTCAAGATCGCAGTGGCAGGCGATATTCAGACAGATGATGGGGCGCGATCTGGTGCGCCCCGATCCCGAACGCCATGGCGCGTTGCGGATGACCGACGGCGCCCGGCCGATCCTGCGGGGCGAGGCGAACATCCAGTTGCGCAGCGATGTGATCAAGGCGGCGCAATCGGCCCGGCCTGCGGTGAAGACTCTGGTCAGCGACGAGGATGCGCCGCTTCTGTCGTCGCTCAAGGCCAAGCGGCGCGCCCTCGCCGAGGCCCAGCGCGTGCCGGCCTATGTGATCTTTGCCGACCGCACGCTGGTGGAAATGGCCGAGCGGCGACCCGTGACGCTGGACCAGATGGCGGGCATCACCGGTGTGGGTGCGACAAAGCTGGAACGCTACGGCGCGGTGTTTCTCGGGGTGATCACAGGGGCCGCCCCGGCCCCCATGCACCCGATGCGGCGCAGGCTGGCGGGCCGGGATGCGGGAGCGGTGTTCGATGCGCTGAACGACGCACAGATGCGGCTGGCCCGGGGCGAGGCGGGGATCGACAAGCCGCTGTCCTGCACCACGGCCACGTTGAAATGGATTGCCGAGCGGCGGCCAGGCTCGCTCGACGATCTTGAACGGGCGCCAGGCATGACGCCGCAAAAGGCTGAACGGTTCGGCCCCGCGTTCCTCGACGTGCTGCAGGCGGGCTGAGTTCCGCTTTGCCTTCCGCCCTCTGCCTGCTATCTGCCTTCGAGACTGAAAGGGGGTGCGGATGCTTGTCGTGATTTCACCAGCCAAGCGGCTGGATTGGGAGGTTGAGCGGGGCGCGGTGAGTGAACCGGAATTCCACGCCGATGCCAACCGTCTGGCCGCCCATGCCCGGCAACTGACTCTGACCCAGTTGAAAGGCCTGATGGATCTGTCCGACGATCTGGCCCGCCTGAACCGCGACCGGTTCCGCGCCTTCGCCGCTGCCCCCACCGCAACCAACAGCAAACCCGCCGCCCTGGCCTTTGCCGGGGACACCTATATGGGGCTGGAGGCGGGGACGCTGGAGCCCGAGGACATGGACTGGGCGCAGGACCATCTGCGCATATTGTCGGGGCTTTACGGGGTGTTGCGCCCGCGCGATGCGATTCAGCCCTATCGGCTGGAGATGGGCAGCCGGTTGAAAACCCGGCGCGGGGCCACGCTCTATGACTATTGGGGCAGCACGATTGCCAAGGCGCTGAATGCGCAGGGCGCAGCTGTGGGCGCGGACACTCTGATCAACTGCGCCAGTCAGGAGTATTTCGGTGCGGTTGATCTCAAGGCGCTGAAACTGCGGGTCGTGACGCCGCAGTTCATGGAGTTGAAGGACGGCAAGGCGCGGATCGTCAGCTTTTTCGCCAAGAAGGCCCGGGGCGCCATGGCGCGGTATGTCGTGCAGAACCGGCTGCGCGATCCGCAGGGCCTGTCGGGTTTCAACGTCGGCGGCTATGCCCTTGCGCCCGAAATGTCACAAGCCGACCGCCCGGTGTTCCTGCGCGATCATCCCACCGACTGACGCGCCGCGCGCACGCTGTCGATATGCGCCAGAAGGCTGGCCCGGTTCAGCGGCTTGGCCAGGTGGTGGTCAATACCCGCCGCCTTGATTTCGGCCTTGTCGGTGTCCATGGCATGGGCGGTCATCGCGATGATCACGGTGCGTGGCAGGCCGGTCTCAGCCTCGAAGGCACGGATCCGGCGCGCGGCCTCGCGCCCGTCCATGCCGGGCATCGAGATGTCCATGAACACCATGTCGGGTGGGCGGGCCTGAAACTCGGCCAGGGCATCGGCACCATTGGCGACGATCTTCAGGGCGATGTCGGCATCCTTCAGCATCTTTTCCAGAACCAGCTGATTTGTCTTGTTGTCCTCGGCGGCCAGAACACGCAGCCGGCCATTTGCGGCGTCGGGAGCGACCGGGGCGGACAGGCCGGACGCCAGACCGGCCAGTGCCCGGGCCAGGTCACCCTGCGACACCGGCTGGGTCAGATAGCGGTCAAAGGCATCGGGCGAGCGTGCGCCGTCATGGGCGCTGTCGGACACGAGGATCATCGCCCCTGGCCCCGCGCCCTTGACCGGCGGGCGTGGCGTGTCGCCCCGCGGTGACAGGACGAAGACTGCATCCGTGGGCTTCACCCCATCCAGCCGCCCCGTGGACAGCTTGCAGTTCAGCCCCAGCGCGGCCAGTTGCGCCGCCAGCGCATCGCGCGCCACCCCCTTCGGGCCGACCACCAGCGCCCGGGTCACGCCGGTATCCGACAGCGGTGGCTCGCCCGCCGCCAGCGGCACCTCGACGGTGAAACAACTGCCTTTGCCCAAGGTCGAGACAACGCTGATCCTGCCGCCCATCTGTGCGACCAGTTGACGGCAGATCGCCAGACCCAGGCCCGTGCCGTCATAGCGGCGGTTGCGGTCATCCTCGACCTGGTTGAACTCGCCGAAGATGTGATCCAGCTTGTCCGCCGGAATGCCTATGCCGGTGTCACGCACGTCGATCCGAACACCTTCGGGGCCGCGCGAGACCTGCACCGACACCTCGCCCGCCTCGGTGAACTTCAGCGCATTGCCGATGAGGTTGGTCAGAACCTGCCGCACCCGCCCAGCATCGCCCATCACAATCGCGGGCTGACTGGGGTCAAAGGCCACCGAAAGGCGCAGCGGCTTGCCGATCACCGTGGGCTGCAACAGGCGCACCACATCGTTCAAGCAATTCTCAAGATCGAATGGCGCCCGGGCCAGTTCCAGCCTGTCCGCCTCGATCTTCGAGAAATCCAGGATGTCGTTCAGGATCGCCAGCAGCGCCTCGCCCGACGACTTGATGGTCTGCACATACAGGGTCTGCTCGGGGTTCAGGCCGCTGCCGGCCAGCATCTCGGCCATGCCGACGACACCGTTCATCGGCGTGCGGATCTCGTGGCTCATGTTGGCCAGGAACGCTGATTTGGCACGATTTGCTGCCTCGGCCCTTTCCCGCTCACGCTCCAGCGCGGCCTGCTGTTCCTTGATCGCGGTGATGTCGACGCGCAATCCGACACGCCCGCCATCGGGCGTCGCGCGCTCCAGAATGCGCAGCCAGCGGCCATCGTGCAGCTGTTGTTCGATCATCGAATCGGCCCGGCGATGTTCGTTCAATCGCTCTTCGAGCCACTGTTCCTCGCGCCCCACAGCGGCGGCAATCTGGCCCCGCCCCATGCTGAAACGCAGAATTTGTTCAAAGGTGGTGCCATAGGGCACCTCGGCCTCGGGCAGATCGTACATCTCGCGGTACTGGGCGTTGCACATGATCAGGCGGTCTTCGGGGTCGAACAGGACGAAACCGTCGGGCACCGTCTCGACCGCCGCCCACATGCGCAACTGTTCTGTCTGGTTGATGCCCAGGGTCACGGTGCCGCCATCGGGCGTGCGCCGGTCCATCAGCTTCACGAACTGGCCGTTCCACAGGCGCAGCACCACATCGGCGGGCTGATCGCTGTGCCAGCGTTTCACCATGGCCCCGACCCAGTCACGCGGCGGGCCCTGCGGGTCGATGATACCCTCGTCCACAAGGATCTGGGCGATTTCGGGATAGGTTATGCCGGGCGCCAGGCATTCCAGCCCGTCGAACACCGAAAGATAGGCCTTGTTCGCCAAAATCAGCCGGTGATCGGCGTCAAACAGTGCGAATCCGTCGCGCACCGATTGCAGCGCCGACCACAGCCGCCCCTCGGCCACTTCGGTCGCCGTCTGGGCGCGGGCCAGATCGTCGCGCGTCTGCACATATTCGTCACGCAGGTTTTCGGTCTGGGTCTGGATCGACTGCATCTCGTCGCGCTTGGCGATCACCTGCTGGCCGAGGATGCGGGCATGATCGGCCAGCTTGCGGTTGGCCGCCTTCAGTTCGCGCTGGCGCATCTCCAGCAGCCGCTCGGCGGCCAGCCGGGCCCGACGCTCATTGGCGAGAAGTGAGGCAACATCCATGTGATACGCACCCTGACCGGCTTTTGCGATTACGGTTGATCGCCAGACTGGATGATTCCCGTAAACATCGTCTTAAACTGGAACAGCATCGACTCCTTGTTTCGACAGCCCGACATGTGGCAGCATGTGCCAACTCCAGCGCATCGAGGTTTTCCATGACCCGCCTGCTTTTCCTGATCATCGGCCTGTTTTCCCTGTCGCTGCCCGCGTTTTCCGATCCGGCGATTCCCGATCGCCGCCTGTCGGTGGAACGCGATACCGATTTCTTCGGCGGCGATCTGCGCGCGATCTTCGACACCACCTATGAGGTCTGCCGCACCGCCTGTCTGACCGACACCGCCTGCCGCGCCTTCACCTTCAACAGCCGCTCGAACGCCTGTTTCCCCAAATCCTCGCTCACCGACCGACAGCCCTATGCCGGGGCCTTCTCGGCCGTTGTTACCGAAGTGCCCCCTGCCGATGTGGCGCGCGCCGACACGCGCCGGGGCGAACTGGCCTTTCTTGGCGACACCGACATCGCAAGGGCGCTGAACGAAGCCGGGGCGCTGCCCGCGAGGCACACCAACACGGGGCTGAGCGCCGTCGATCTGTTGCAGGGTGCGCGCGAAGCCCGCGCGGGTGGCAACACCGGCGCCGCGCTGACATTCACCGGCATGGCGCTGGGGCTGACCGATGCCGCCGATCTGTGGGTGGAATATGCCCGCCTCGCGCTGAACCTCGAAGCCGATGACAACCGACAGCGCGCGATGTGGCGGGCCCGGGCGTTGACCGGCGCGATCAACGGCTATCTGCGCGCCACCACCCTGCCGGTGCAGGTTTCGGCCCTGTCGGTCATGGCCGACGCGTTGGAGCGCACCAACCGGGGCCGCGACATGATTCCCGCCCTGCGCCTGGCCCAGACCCTGGCGCCGCGCGATGACACCGCCGCGCGGCTGGACGATGCCATCGGCAAGTTCGGCTTCCGCATCACCGAGCATGAGGTGGAAAGCGATTCGGCCAGCCCGCGCATCTGCGCGTTGTTCAGCGAACCGTTGGTGCAGGCGGGGGTGGATTATGCGCCTTTCGTGCAGACCGAGGTGTCGGGCCTGTCGATCCAGCCACAGGATGACAAGCTGTGCCTTGAGGGGGTGGAACACGGTGCGCGCTATCGTGTGACATTCCGCGAAGGGCTGCCCGCCGCGTCGGGCGAGACCCTGGCAAAATCCGTCGTTCTGAACCTGTATGTGCGTGATCGCGCGCCGGTGGCCCGGTTTGCCGGGCGGGGCTATGTGCTGCCCGCTGGGGGTGAAATCGCACTGCCCATCGTCACGGTGAACCTGTCCGAGGTCGATCTGGTGCTGCGCCGGATTTCCGAACGCAACGTGATCCGCGCCATTCAGGACCGGATGTTTGGCCAGCCTGTACCCGAATATCGACAGGATGCGTTTTCCAATGAGATGAGCGCGGAGATCTGGCGCGGCACCGGCATCGTGCAGAATGAACTGAACCGCGACATGACCACCCGTCTGCCCCTGGCAGAGGTGGCGGGCGATCTGTCCACCGGCATCTATGCCTTGCAGGCGGGTATTCCCGACGCCGATCCCTATGAAAACCCGCCCGCGACGCAGTGGTTCGTCGTCTCCGATCTGGGCCTCACCACGCTGAGCGGCACCGATGGGTTGCACGCCTTCGTGCGGTCCCTGTCCAGCGCCGATCCGGTCGCGGGCGTGAAAGTGACCCTGCTGTCGCGCGCCAATGCGGTGCTTGGCATTGCCAGCACCGATCCCATGGGCCATGCGGTGTTCGCCGCCGGGCTGACCCGGGGCACCGGCGGCGCGGCGCCTGCGCTTTTGCTAGTGGAAAACGGTGCCGACGACATGGCGTTCCTGCCCTTGACCGACCCCGAGTTCGATCTGTCGGATCGCGGCGTCGAAGGGCGCGCGCCCGCCGGGCCGATGGACGTGTTCCTGACCACCGACCGGGGCGCTTACCGCGCCGGCGAAACCATCGTCGCCACCACACTGTTGCGCGACAACACCGCCCGCGCCATCACCGATCTGCCGCTGACCGCGATCCTGCTGCGCCCCGACGGGATGGAATATGCGCGCACCCTGTCGCCCACCGGCAACGCGGGCGGCCACATCTTCCGCCTGCCCACCGGCCCCGAAGTGGCGCGCGGCACATGGCGGATCGACATCCATGCCGACCCGGATACCCCCGCTTTGGCAAGCCAATCATTGTTGATCGAGGATTTCCTGCCAGAACGCATCGACGCCGAACTGGCCCTGCCCGATGGCCCGCTGATGCTGGCCAACCCCGCCGACCTGAGCGTGACCGCGCGCTATCTTTTCGGCGCCCCCGCCGCCGATCTGTCGGTCGAAGGCAATGTGCGCCTGTCGCGCGTCACGACGCTGGACGCCCATCCCGGTTATGAGTTCGGGCGCCATGACGAGGAATTTGGCGCCGAAACCCGGTATCTTGACACCGTGACCACCGACGCCGATGGCGCCGCCACCCTGCCGCTGGACTTTCCCGAGATGGGCCTTGCCAACGGCCCGCTGTCGGCGCGGATCACAGTGCAGGTGCAGGAAGGTTCGGGGCGGCCCATTGAACGCCGCATCATCCGCGCCGTGGCACCCGCCGGTGCCTTGCTGGGCATACGGCCCGGGTTTGACGATGTGCTGCCCGAAAACACCGAGGCTGCATTCAGCCTGATCGCCATTGAAACCGCTGCCGAGATCCCCGTGCGCTGGACGATCAACCGGGTCGAGCGCGAATATCAGTGGTACACGCTGTTCGGCAACTGGGAGTGGGAGCCGATCACCCGCCGCACCCGCATCGCCACCGGCGAGGCGACTTTGGGCGCAACGCCCGTGAGCGTTTCGGCGCCGGTGGGTTGGGGCAGTTATGAGATCGTGGTCGAGCGCTTGGGCGCCCCCTTTGCCGCATCGTCCATGGCGTTCGAGGCCGGATGGTACACCGCCGCCAGCGCCCGCGACACGCCCGACACCCTGGAAGTGTCGCTGGACAAACCCCGTTATGCCCCCGGCGATATCGCGAAACTGCGCCTTGTGCCGCGCTATGCGGGCAAGGCCCTGGTCACTGTGATGTCGGACCGGCTGATCGACATGGTGGCGGTCGAGGTGACGGCGGGTGAAAACCTGATCGACATTCCCGTGACCGACCAGTGGGGCGCGGGCGCCTATGTCGCCGCCACGGTCCTGCGCCCCTCGGGCGACACCGATGAAACCGCGCCTGCCCGTGCGTTGGGCCTGTCCTATGCGCCGGTTGATCCGGGAATGGCGCAGTTGCGCGCCAGCTTCGATGTGCCCACCGAGGCCGCCCCCCGCACGCCCTTCGAGGTTGCGCTGAACGTCGAGGGCATCGCCCCCGGTGAAACAGCATGGGCCAGCATTGCTGCTGTCGATCTGGGCATCCTGAACCTGACCGGGTTCCAGTCGCCCGACCCCTCGGAATATTATTTCGGCCAACGCAAACTGGGCGTCGCGATCCGCGATATCTATGGCCGATTGATCGACGGTGGCGCCGGAACCATGGGCGCCGTGCGCTCGGGCGGCGATGCTTCGGGCGCCATGCGCCTGCAATCGCCCCCTCCGACCGAGGAATTGCTGGCCTATGTCAGCGCCCCCGTTCAGGTGGGCGCCGATGGCATCGCCCGCGCCAGTTTTGAGCTGCCGGCCTTCAACGGTACCGTGCGCCTGATGGCGGTGGTCTGGTCCGACACCGGCGTCGGGCAGGCGACAACCGATGTTCTGGTGCGCGACCCCATCGTCGTGACCGCCACGTTGCCCCGGTTCATGGCCCCCGGCGACACGTCACGCATGCTGCTTGAGGTGGTCCACGCCAGCGGCCCCACCGGCATCGTCGCCCTGCGGGTGGGCGGTGCGGGCGTGACCCTGGGCACCGACGCCTTACCTGCGCAGATCCCTTTGGGCGCGCAGGAAAAACAGGTGTTCAGTGTGCCGATCACCGCAGGCGCGGTGGGCGACTACACCATCGAAGTCACGCTGACCACGCCCGAGGGCCGAACCCTCGCCCGGCAACTGACCCTGCCGGTGCGTCTGAACGATCCCGAAACCCATCGCACCAGCCGGTTTACCCTGGCCCCCGGTGCAACCTTCACCTTCGACAATGACGTGTTCGCCGGTCTGCGCCCGGGGTCTGGCACCGCCACCCTGACCGCCGGGCCGCTGGCAAGGTTCGACAGCCCCGGCCTGCTTGAGGCGCTCGACCGCTATCCCTATGGCTGCACCGAACAGGTGGCAAGTCAGGCCCTGCCGCTGCTGTACCTTGACGAGGTCGCCCGCGCCATGGGTCTGGGCACCCGCGATCAGTTGCGCGCCCGCATCGAACAGGCGGTGGCGCGCGTGCTTTCGAATCAGGGCTCGGGCGGCGGTTTCGGGTTGTGGCGCCCGGACTCGGGCGATTTCTGGCTCGACTCATATGTCACCGATTTCCTGTCGCGGGCCCGGGCGCAGGGCGTTGCCGTGCCCGACATCGCCTTCCGCCTTGCGCTGGACAATCTGCGCAACCGGGTGAACTATGCCCCCGATTTCGACGACGGCGGCGAGGATATCGCCTATGCGCTGCACGTTCTGGCCCGCGAAGGGGCGGCGGCGATCGGCGATCTGCGATACTATGCCGATGTGAAGTCCGAGGCCTTCGCCACCCCGCTTGCCGTCGCGCAACTGGGCGCCGCGCTGGCCGCTTACGGTGATCCGACCCGCGCCGATGCCCTGTTCGCACAGGCGGGCCGGATGCTGACACAGGCCCCCGCCGAAGACGCCGCGCTCTGGCGCAGCGATTACGGCACCCGCTTGCGCGACAATGCCGCCGTGCTGACCCTGGCCGTCGAGGCGGGCAGCACCGCGTTCGACCGCGCGCCGCTGATCGACGCCATCGCGCCAGTGCAAGGCGGGCCGCAGCGTTCGACGCAAGAGGCGGTGTGGTCGTTGTTGGCCGCCAATGCGCTGCTGGACGACACGACCGCCGATAGCCTCACCGTGAACGGTCAGGTGCCGGATGGCCCGCTGATCCGGGTTCTTGAGGCACAGACGACAGGCGACCCGCTGGCCATAACCAACACCGGCGCCAGTGAATCCACCCTCACCCTGACCACCTTTGGCATCCCCGAAGTGCCCGAACCGGCGGGCGGCGAAGGTTATGCCATCCAGCGCAGCTATTTCACGCTGGAGGGCGACCCCATCACCCCTGACGCCGTGCCTGTGGGAACCCGCCTTGTCACCCTGCTGACGGTGCAACCCTTTGCCTATTCCGAGGCGCGGCTGATGGTGAACGATCCGCTGCCCGCCGGGTTCGAGATCGATAATCCCAACCTGCTGCGCGGCGGCGAGATTGCGGCGCTCGACTGGCTGGATACGGTGCAGGACGTGGCGCACAGCGAATTCCGCAGCGACCGGTTTCTGACCGCCATCGACTGGCGCTCGGCCCAGCCGTTCCGCCTGGCCTATATCGTGCGGGCGATTTCGCCGGGCACGTTCCACCACCCCGCCGCCAGCGTCGAGGACATGTATCGCCCACGGTATCGCGCGATCACCGAAACCGGACAGGTGGTGGTGACGCAGTGACCCACCGCCTTTGGTTCGCGCTGGCGCTGGTGTTGTTCGCGACGGGGGCGGCGCGGGATCGGTTCGATACTTGGGTCGATGCCACGGTGTTGCCATCGCTGGCTGTGGAAACGGGGGCCGAGGTGCGCGACCGCGACGGCGATTTGCTGCGCGCCTATACCGTCAGCGACGGGCGTTGGCGGCTGGCGCTTGCCCCCGGCTCGGTCGATCCCCGGTTCATCGCCATGCTGATCGCTTACGAGGATAAACGGTTTTACCGACACAACGGCGTTGACCCTGTGGCCGTTCTGCGTGCGGTTTGGCAATCGGCACGCAACCGACAGGTGGTATCCGGCGCCTCGACCCTGACGATGCAGGTGGCGCGGTTGCTGGAAGACGGCCCGACCGGTCAGATCGGTGGCAAGCTGCGGCAGGTGCGCGTGGCACTGGCGTTGGAGCGGCGGCTGGGCAAGGACGAAATCCTGACGCTGTACCTGAACCGCGCGCCCTATGGCGGCAATGTCGAAGGGCTGCGCGCGGCGACGCTGACGTGGTTCGGCAAGGAACCGGCGCGCCTGACCCCGGCGCAGGGCGCGCTTTTGGTGGCGCTGCCCCAGTCGCCCGAAACCCGCCGCCCGGATCGCCATGCGCAGGCCGCCGGGGCCGCCCGTGACCGGGTTCTGGCGCGGATGCAAACCGCCGGAGTGCTGAGCAGTGAAACCATCACCGCCGCCACGCATGAGGGTATTCCCACCGCCCGCCGCCCGTTTCCCGCCCTTGCGCCGCACCTGTCGGACAGGATGAGCGGCGCCAACCCCGGCGCGGTGCAGATCACCACCTTGCACCGCCCGACGCAGATCGCGCTTGAGGCGTTGGCGCGGCAGGCGGTCATGGGGCAGGGGGCGCGGCTGTCCGTCGCACTGGTCGTGGCCGATCACCGCACGGGCGAAATCCTCGCCCATGTCGGGTCATCCGACTATGACAACGATCCGCGTCAGGGCTTTGTCGACATGACCCGCGCCCTGCGTTCGCCCGGATCGACGCTGAAACCGCTGGTCTATGGGCTGGCTTTTGATCTGGGGTTGGCGCATCCGAACACGTTGATCGACGATGTGCCGTTGGCCTTTGGCACCTATGCGCCGCAAAACTTCGACGGTCAGTTTCGCGGCACCCTGCCGGTGCGCGAGGCGCTGCAACTGTCGCTGAACCTGCCTGTCGTGCAACTGACCGAGGCGGTCGGTCCCGCCCGCCTGTTGGCCGAGATGCGCCGTGCGGGCATGCGCGCCGAACTGCCGGGGCGGCCCGGTCTGGCGCTGGCGCTGGGCGGCGTCGGGGTCAGCCTTGAGGGGATGGTGCAGCTGTACGCCACTCTGGCCCGGGGCGGCACGGCGGTGAACCTGCACGCAACGCCGGGTGATCCGGCCCCCGGTGCGCGCCTGTTGTCGCCCGAGGCTGCGTGGCATCTGGGCGATATCCTGTCGGGTCTTGTGCCGCCATCGGGTGCGCCGACGGGCGTGATCGCGTACAAGACTGGCACATCTTACGGCCACCGCGATGCCTGGGCGCTGGGCTGGGACGGGCGCCATGTGATCGGCGTCTGGATGGGCCGCCCCGATGGCACCCCGGTGCCGGGGGCGTTTGGCGGCGATCTGGCGGCGCCGGTGCTGTTTCAGGCGTTCGCCCGGCTGCCCGGGCCCCGCACACCCCTGCCACAGCCGCCCCCCGCGACGCTGATGGTGGGCACCGCCGACCTGCCCGCGCCGTTGCAACGGTTCCGCAGCCGCGCCGCCGCCTTTGCCCCCGATGCCGATGCCCCGGTTATCGCCTTTCCGCCCGATGGCGCGCGGCTGGCGCTGGGAAATGGCGCACTGGTGGTGAAACTGCGCGAGGGGCGCCCGCCGTTCACGATTCTGGCCGATGGCCGCCCCGTGGCGCGCAGCCTGACAGCGCGCGAAGCTTGGATCGACGCACCCGGGCGCGGCTTCGTCACCCTGTCGGTGATCGACGGCGCCGGCCGCTCGGCGCGCAACACCGTGCGGCTGGACTAAAGCGCTTTGCGTTTGATTAGAATCGGATCCCGCCACCTCTCGCTTCGTTGGAACGCGGGTTTCGGTAAAGAGTGGTTCGGATAGAACGCAAAGCGCTCTAGATCCGCTCCAGCGCCATGGCGATGCCCTGACCGCCGCCGATGCACATCGTGATCAGCGCGCGGCGGCCCCCGGTCCGATCCAACTCATACATCGCCTTGATCGTGATGATTGCGCCTGTGGCACCCACCGGATGGCCCAACGCGATGGCGCCGCCATTGGGGTTCACCCGTGCCCATCAAGCCCGAGGGCGCGATTCACCGCAATGGCCTGCGCCGCGAACGCCTCGTTGCTTTCCACCACGTCGAAATCGGCCACTGTCAGCCCGGTGCGCGCCAGCAGAGCCTGCACCGCAGGCACCGGGCCGATTCCCATGACCTCGGGCCGCACCCCGGCATGGGCATAACCCAGCAGGCGGAAGCGCGGCTTCAGACCGGCGCGTTCGGCGGCGTCCGCGCGGGCCAGCACCAGAGCGGCGGCGCCATCGTTGATGCCGCTGGCATTGCCCGCCGTCACGCTGCCGCCCTTGCGGAACACCGGGCGCAGGGCGGCCAGAGCCTGCGCCGTCGTGGCCTTGGGGTGCTCGTCCGTTGCAAACGCCACCGTGTCGCGGCGCACCGTCACCTCGACCGGGGCGATCTGATCGGCGAACCGCCCCTCGGACACCGCAACACCCGCCCGCCGCTGGCTTTCCAGCGAAAAGGCGTCCTGATCGGCGCGGCCGATGCCATGTTCGGCCGCCACATTCTCGGCCGTTACGCCCATGTGCCCGGTGCCGAACGGGCAGTTCAGCGCACCCAGCATCATGTCCTGCACCGCGACATCCCCCATTTTCGCGCCCCACCGTGCGGCGGACAGAAGATGGGGCGAGCGGCTCATGCACTCGGCCCCGCCTGCCAGCGCGAAATCGGCATCGCCCAGCGCCAGCGCCTGCATCGCCGACACGACCGCCTGGGCGCCCGAGCCGCACAGCCGGTTCACGTTCATCGCGGGCACCGTTCCGGGCACCCCGGCCTGCATCGCCGCGACGCGCGACAGATACATGTCGCGCGGTTCGGTGTTGATGACATGGCCGAACACCACATGGCCGATCTGCGCAGGCTCGACGCCCGCCCTCTGCAACGCCGCCTTGGCGACACCTGTGGCCAGATCGATGGGTGGCACGGCGGCCAGACTGCCACCGAAGGCACCGATGGCGGTGCGGGCACCTGACAGGATCACGATGTCGGTCATGGGGTTGCTCCTCCAGCGTTTCGGGAAAAACCTGAATCGCCAATATCCTGCCGCGCTTCGCGCTCTCGCGACATTGGCGATCTATCATGTCCCGGGGTATTCCCGAAACGCTTTGAGGGCTCAGGGATGGCGCAGCAGCGCAATCGCCTTTGGCCTGGACCTTGGTCAACCGTCTGAGAATACTTAGAAGAAACGCATCGCTCCAACCCGCTCGCTTCGGTTTGATCGAGAACGACCCCTTGGATGTGTCCCCGCGTGCAAGGTCGTCGGCGCGGCGGCGCAGGATGGCGATGTTTGCGGCGCCGTTATCCTTTCGCTTGCGTGCGGCGTCCTCGCGGTACGAGACGTCAAGCTGCCCGCTGACCGTCAGGGCATGATTTCATGCCCGAGAGGGGGCAGGGCGTTCTCGATGGCCCGGTGGGCGCGGACGGTGGCCATGAAGACCTCGGGCGCGGGCACCCAGGACAGCGCGAAATGGCGGGTTTCGGTTTGTACCATGCCACCCGTCTCGCGGCGGTTCCCGATCCGGCCGAACGCCTTCAAGCCGGGGAAATCATGGGGTTCGGCCAATCCCCTGGCGCAAACCACGGTGCCGGTGCGGGTCTGCTTGCGGCCATGTCCGGCCTCGTCCTGCCACGCTGCGGGGTGGTCGGGCGCGACCTTGCCGAAGCACGACCGGGCATCGGACAAGCGCGGGTTCTGGTTGGCCTTCAGCGCCAGGCACCCATCGCCGCTCGTTTCGTTGATCGCTGCAACCGTGCGGCGATTGCAGTGCAGGGCATCGGCGGTCGCAACCTTGCCCTTGAGCGCGATCGGGCCAGGCAGTTCCAGCGCCGGGTCCAGTTCTCCACCCTGGTCGGCGGTGGCCGTGGCCAGCGTCAGGCGCAGGCCCGCGGCATGGGCCGACACCATCATCCGGGTCCGCGCGCCCTGTCCCTTGTCGCGCGCACCACGCAGCGCCTTGCCGTGAAGGGCGATCACAACGCCGTCGCCAAGCAGGGCCGGAACCTGC
>Ga0105054_10001681_pt1 | contig 36225 bp, 25 predicted proteins | sample BON02_FD_78091 | JGI IMG/M metagenome (GOLD analysis project Ga0105054, IMG submission 78091) | Freshwater microbial communities from Lake Bonney liftoff mats and glacier meltwater in Antarctica - BON-02 (megahit assembly) | ecosystem: Environmental > Aquatic > Freshwater > Ice > Glacier...
TACACCGCCATTATCGACCTGAAGTCGTATCAGCGCATCATGGCATCTGTAGAGGATGCCAAGCAAAAAGGGGCCACGTTGATCAACCTGTGTGAAGGCCAATCTGCTTCACAGGAAAGTCGTAAAATCCCGCCGTACCTGGTGTTAAACGTCACCCAGGATATGGAGGTTTTGCAGCGCGAAATATTTGGTCCATTGCTACCTATAATTCCTTATCAGAACAAGCAAGAAGTTGTTGATTATATTGGTGATCGTGATCGGCCTTTGGCGTTTTACCCTTTCACCAAGGAGCAGGATTTACAGGCGTTTTATCTGGATCACGTTATGTCCGGCGGAGTCTGCGTTAATGATGCCCTGATCCACCCCGGTCAGCATGATTTGCCTTTTGGTGGCGTTGGTGCCAGCGGTATGGGTCATTATCACGGCTACGAGGGTTTCTCGACTTTCTCCAAGCTGCGGCCGGTATTTTACCAGGCCGGCTTTAGTAGTTTAAAGCTGCTTGCGCCACCATATGGAAAATTGGCCAACACAATGCTTAATGCTATTTTGAAAATAAAGAAGTGATGACTCAGACGCATGAATAATTTGATTGAGAAGATCCAAAGGATCGTCGGGCCAAAGGGCGTTTTGTTGGGAGAAGATGTTACTGCACGGCCTGTCACCTGGCCACCTGAAGGAGGTTGTCAGGCCAAGGCGATTATCCGCCCTGCTTCCACCCTGGAGGTATCAGAAGTGATGAAGCTGTGTCATGCGGCAGGCCAAAGCGTGGTTACCCACGGTGGTTTGACCGGTCTGGTGCAAGGTGCCATCGCTACTCCGGACGATATTGTTTTATCCATGGAGCGCTTAACGCATATGGATGAGGTGGACGTTGTTGGGCGCACCTTGTTGGTTGAGGCCGGTGTTGCGTTACAAAAAGTTCATGAGAAAGCAGAAGCTGCAGGTTTGTTGTTTCCGCTGGATCTTGGCGCGCGTGGCAGCTGTACCATCGGCGGTAATATTTCGACCAATGCCGGCGGCAACAGTGTGATTCGCTACGGCATGATGCGTGATCAACTGATGGGTGTGGAGGCGGTACTGGCTGATGGAACCATCATTTCCTCGCTAAACACGGTATTGAAAAACAACACCGGCTACGATTTGAAACAGATGTTTGTCGGCTCAGAAGGGACGCTGGGTATCGTCACGCGGGCGGTATTACGCTTGCGGTCCCACCCACGGTCTTGCAATACCGCTTTGGTGGCGGTAGAAAACTTTGAGCAGGTTGGTCTTTTTCTCGGTGATATTGATGCGGCGCTAGGTGGCACATTGAGCGCATTCGAAGTTTTGTGGAGTAATTTTTACCAACTGATTGTTGGCGACGGCAGCCAACATGGGCAGCCGCTGGATAGTGGGCATGCTTTTTATGTGTTGTTGGAGGCCACCGGTGGACACCCTGAGTCTGATAAAACGCAGTTCGAGGGCGCCCTGGAAAACTCGCTGGAGCAAGGTTTGATCGTTGATGCTGTGATTGCACAGTCGCGTCAACAACGCGCCGATTTGTGGGCGATTCGGGATGATATTGAAGCGCTCACCAGTGGCATGGCACTTTCGATTCTTTTCGACATCAGTTTGTCAATTCCTTTGCTGGATAAGTACGTTGTTGAAGTCACACAAAAACTGCAACAGCAATGGCCTGATGCGCGGCTGATCGCCTTCGGGCACGTGGGTGATGGCAATATTCATCTGGTGGTCACGGTTGGCAGCAAAGCGCCGCAAGATGTCCATGCAGTAGAGACCATTGTTTATGAAACGCTGGGTAAAATGGGTGGCGTTATTTCTGCAGAACATGGTATTGGACTGGAGAAGCGTGAGTTTTTGAAGCATTCGCGCAGTGAAGATGAAATCAACTTGATGAAAACACTCAAACAGGCGCTTGATCCATCGGGCATTCTTAATCCGGGCAAAATATTCGAAATCGAAGAACGGATAGGTGAAAGATCGGCATGAATGGCGCAGAAAGATTACTCGAAACATTGATCGACAGCGGCATCGAGCTGTGTCTGGCCAATCCCGGTACTTCCGAAATGCAGCTCGTCTCCGCGATTGGCGATAGTGATTCCATGCGCGCGGTGCTGTGTTTGTTTGAAGGCGTCGTGTCCGGCGCTGCCGATGGCTATGCCCGCATGACTGACAAGCCGGCCATAACCCTGCTACATCTGGGTTCCGGGTTTTCCAATTCCATGGCCAACCAGCACAATGCCAAACGCGCACATGTGCCATTGATCAATATCGTTGGCGACCATGCGACTTACCATCTGAAATACGATGCGCCGCTGACCTCGGATGTGCCGGCACACGCCAGGTTAAGTTCTGAATGGGTGGCGGTTTCAGATTCGGCTGATGATCTGGCGGCGTGCGGCGCCAAAGCGGTGCAAGCATCCATGCAGGGCTGGGGCAGAATCGCGACGCTGGTTGCGCCTGCTAATCATGCCTGGGAACCTTCTACCGTCCGCTCGCCGGCGCTGGAACTGGCCTCGATGGATAAAGTCGCTGGCAGCGCGATGGACAAAACGGCCAAGGCATTGAATAACGGTAAGCGCACGGCCTTGTTTATGGGCGGCCGGGCTTTAAGAGAAGACAGCTTATGGGCGGCGGGCAAAATCGCCAAAGCCTGTGGTGCCGATTTGTTGTGTGAGACCTTCCCCGCCCGCTTGCAGCGAGGTGTCGGGCGGGTACCTGTGCAACGGCTTCCCTACTTTGCAGAACAGGCTGCGGAAGCGCTAAGCCAATATGAGCAACTGATTTTGGTGGGTAGTGCTGCGCCTGTGTCATTTTTCGCCTATCCCGGCAAGGAAAGCTGGCTGGCACCGGCAAGCTGTGAAGTGATCACGCTGGCTGCAGTCCATCAGGATACGGTTTCTGCCCTGCGTGATTTGGCGGCTCGCCTGGGTGCCGAAGATGAGCCTGATACCATCCCTCCAGCACAAAAACCAGTCAGTTCGCCAACAGGGGAACTGACACCGCTTGCTATGGCGCAGACGGTGGCACAGTTGATACCAGAAAACGCCATTGTGTCGGACGAGGCTGCCACCTGCGGTCTGGCGATGTTTCCCTCTACCGTGCAATGCCCGACTCACGACTGGCTGACGCTTACCGGTGGTGCCATCGGCCAGGGCCTGCCTTTGAGTCTGGGTGCCGCCCTGGCCTGTCCTGATCGCAAAGTCGTCTCACTGCAAGCCGATGGCAGCGCCATGTATACCGTGCAAGCTCTATGGACCATGGCGCGCGAAAACACTGACGTGACCGTAGTGATCATGAACAATCGCAGTTACGCTATTTTGAATATTGAGCTGGCGCGAGTCGGTGCGGGACAGCCAACGCCGAAAACCCTGTCTATGCTGGACCTGTCACGGCCCGGCCTTGATTGGGTATCCATTTCCAAAGGGATGGGCGTGCCGGCCACCCGTGCGAACACGGCTGAGGAATTTCATCAGCAGTTTGAGCAGGCCATGGCGCACAAAGGGCCACGATTAATTGAAGCAATGGTGATCCAGCAGATGCCTGATTAGGCGAACTGGACTTCGCATATTCGCTAGACAACCAGCCGGCTCGAATATTGGGAATTCGGACGGGTAGAGCAACTGGCTTGAACCTTGTTTTTTGGTGGTCTACTTGATAAATATCTGCAGCGACGACCAAGTGTTGCCGTCAGCTTCGCCGCCGATTTTAATCGCATTTCGCTTACTGTTCGCCAGTGCGGTTGCCACATTGCCAGTTGTTTCCATCTCAGCATAATAGTTCTTTAAAAAGGCATCAGCTGCTTCATCAGTGGTTGACCATAATTGGGCCACCACTGCTTTTGCTCCACTTTGCAACACGTCTGAAACCAACCCGAGCTGTTGACTTAATGGTGATAAAGTTTGCTCTTCGGTATGTGTGCCGGCCATATAGACCAGATCTGCTTGCATCGACTCAGCGCGTAAAGATTCAGGTCGCAACAACAGTCGCCCCAGATCCCTAAGCGGTTCCGACAACTGTAGCCAGGACTGATCCGGGTGGATCAAATTGATCATGCCGGGCATGCTCAAATGCACCAGATCTGCTTGCAGAAATGTGTCGCTTTGAAATTCATCCGGAAGCAAGGCGGCACCTTGAATGATGTTCAGTCCGGGGCCGACAAAAATATCCTTGACGGTTTTTATAGGTTCTGAGGGCTGCCAGGTATTGGCATACTCTGCCTGAAAATCCTGAGGATCGCCGGCCAAAAATACTTTTTGTAGCGCTGGTCGCTGCAGCCGGCTGGCGGGCACGCCCATCGGAAATGCCAACACATTCACCACGCTATGGTTTTCGACCAGATAGCGCTGATCCAGCCGTAAGCTATCGAATGGCAGCGATAACATCAATCCGGATGAGACCAGGTAGATGGTGCTTTTCAGATTCTGTTTGACTGGTGACAGCAAAGCACTACCAAGCGCCGACATCTGCGAGGCAAACTGCGACCCAAACTGCGATGAGTTGGCTGGCGGAATCTGATTCAGCCCATTCTCCAGCATGCCCAGGATCTGCGTCGGGTTGGACAATCGCTGCATTCCAATATGTTTGGAATCTGCCGCCCATACGTAGCAGCCTGCCGCACTCAGGTAGTAAGTCAGCACGATTTCATCTGCTGACAATTGACTTAGATAGGACTGAATACCTGCGCCAGAGAGGAATTTAAAATTCGTCGAAAACAGACTGCGAAGCCTGGCCAATTCGGCCTTTGAAGTTGCATCGCCAGCACCACTTTGCATTAACGAGTTGCGCAACGCAGTTGTGTCGGTGGGATAAAGCGGGGCTTTACTGGCAAATCTGGACTTGCTTAGCGCCAGCAATGCATCAGTATCATCAATTGCACCTGGGGCAGCTGCATCCAGGGCAAGATAATCGTCCATCAAAGCCTCGCGCCGTTGCCAGTACCAACTGCCCAGAACGCCAGGTAGCGATTGTCGTAAAAACAAAACCTGATCCAGCAGTTGCTCCAGTTGCTGCCGCGCTTCGCCCTGTTTGCCGCTTTGCGCCAATGCGCGGGCTGATTGATAACTTGCTTCAGCCTGACGGCGGAAGCCGGAAGCATCGGAATTGGCATTCTGAGCGCTTTGCTCAAAATAGCTGTCAGCACTGCCTCTGCTGACACCGGCGGCCTGAAGGTATTTCAGTGCCTGCGCCTGTTGTCCGATTTCATGACTCGCCAACGCCAGTTCACGGTTTATCTGGCTGGCAATCGAACTGTCATTCTCAAATCCCAGCGCTTGGCGCAGCACTTTTATGGCCTGGGGATACTCCCAGGTGCGCATAAAAATGCGGCCTTGTTGAAGCAGGTTCAAAGCGAGTTCGTCGCTATCACTACCCTCTTGCGCGAGTTGTGTTTCCAGTTGCCTTAACACCTCTGCAGTAGCCTGATCATCACCCTGCCCGGCATGCATGTCAGCCATGGATTCCCGGATTAATTTAACCAACCCGGCATCGTTGACGGCTTCTGCAATGGCCAGTGCCTGCTCAAATGATTGCAAGCCAGTGGCTTCGTTGGCCTGTGCAACATATTGCTGACCGCTTTGATAAAGCGCCTGTGCCTGGGTTACCCGGAAGCCCAACCTTTCCGCCTGCCCGGCAGTTTTTAGCAGCTGTTCCTGAACCAACGTTGCATTGGTTGCACCACCCTGCTCCATCAACCCGATTAGTGCTGCGCTCTTCGTCTGCTGGGTAGCAAGATCAATCTCCTGCCATTGCGTTGCCCGGGTAGAGGCTTGAATTTCTTTGAGCAAGCCCAGGGTCATGTTGTTGTCATTCAGGCGCGATTGGATTAAGTCGGTTGCCAGCCAGGTTGACCACAGCCTCAGCTCGGTCATTCCAAATTGATTGAAGGTCTCGGCGGCTCCCATCAGGCTGTTGATCCTGACGGTCCAGCTGGCGGCGGTCTCGGCCCCCGAGGTTTGCATGCCGAATGACAACAATGAATAGGCTCGGGCCAACGACTTACTGCGGTTATCCCAGATTTTAAGCCGGGTGATACCGACGTCAAACTGCGTGTTGGCAGCAAATTGACTGGCAGTGACTTCTATATCCACCTGCCTGTCTTTACCTTCGCTGTCGATGAATTGAAACAACGGTGTAATACGATTGCCTTTGGTGCTGGAGCTCATTAGCAAGCGTCTTTCCGGTGCGTAGATATTTGAACTGATATCGGCATCATTGCCGGTGATACGAATTAACAAGCTTTCATCAGCGCCCTGGCGGATGAAATACTCGCGTTTCATTTCGCTGCCAATGGTCTGGGCAGGCGCCTGTGTGCTCACACACAGCACCGCCAAAGCGGCTACCAGCCAGATAGCACGAGGCCACAAGTACCCGCCGCAGATGCGTCCAATTGCAAATTTGTGTAAATTCATGTCGTCATGACAGCTATTCGTTTAAAATTATCCGCATATGTAGTGGTTGTTTGTATTGCTCAGACAGCATTGAACATAAAGGCCCTCATCGGTGTCAACTAGCAAACGATCACGAAATCCCATTTAAGTGTGAATTAACCAGTGAGAATCCCTGAAAGAGACACGGCTGTTTTTTCAACCTCGGCCATTGATCTGTTCGCCTCCGCATTGGGGGCGTTCATTCTGCTGGTCATGCTGCTGTTTCCATATTATCGTCACGCCGGACCACAAGAAGCCTTTTCCAAAACCCAGGACATTATGGAAAAGCGCAGGTTGGCGTCCGGTGATTTGGACGATCTGCAGGTTGAGCGCAGCAAATTGCTGAGTCAGTTGGACGAGCTGACGCAAACCAATCAGGGCGTGGCCAGCAATATTTCCCGTCTGAAAACCCAGCTCAATGATATTAACTCACAACTGGCAGATTTACCGACGCCAATTGTTTCACCTGTCGCGACAGTTGAGGAAATACCTGAACCCAAGGCTGTTACCGAAGGCATTGAGTTTTCCATACTCGGGCTGGCAACCGAGAAAAAGTCTTTTGTGATTGTCGTGGATATGTCAGGAAGTATGATCCAGTACGAGGATCTGATGGTACGTTCGGTTCTGGAAGTGCTTTCCAATCTGAATGAAAGCAACGAATTTGCCATCGTCGGTTATCAGGGCAACCCTCAGCCGGTGTTATGGGCGCTACCCAACGACAATACGTTAATGCGTGCGACGCCTGAAAACCTGAAGCTGGCAGCAGATTACACCCGTCAGTTAGGGCGTAAGTTTGTTGGCTCGACGCCTACGCATTTTGCCTTACAAGCTGCGATGGAATACCAGTCACAAGCGGTAATATTGATGAGTGACGGCGAGCCAAACAGTCCGCCCGGATTTATCATTCAGAACATCGGCACTTTGAACCAGTTCAGGCAAACAGAAATTCACACGGTTGCCATCGGTGACTACACCCACAACCGCAGTCTTGTGCTGTTTATGCAGACACTGGCGCGGGTTAATGGCGGTGATTTTGTGGGGGTTTCAAGATGAGAACCCGGATGCGCAATTTTGGTGTGTTCTCTATGTCGGCAGTTGACCTGTTTGCCTCTGCCATGGGCGCCTTTATCATTATTACAATTATCCTGATGCCGGATTACCAGAAGGAAGTGCGACTGGAAGGCCATCTCGACTATATCGAAAGCCTTGCCGGCCAGACGGATGCCTTGCTGGACGATAGCATCAAAGGCAAGCAGGCAAGTCAGGATTCACTGAAAGCCGCTCAGGCTCGTCAAGCCGAACTGTTGGCGGAACAGGACATCATTTCCAGTGAAGTCGAAACGGTTGATGCCTTGCTTCAATCGCGCAAAAAGCAACCTGCCCCGCCACCGCCGAGCATCGCAGAAACAGAAGAAGAGATATCAACCAATCTGGTTACGTTCCGATTTCTGGGCTTAAAAACCGATAAAACAAAGATCATGCTGCTGATCGATATGAACAAATATCTGGGTGATTACAACAATTTGATTTACCAATCGGTGTCCAGAGCTTTGTCCTCGCTGCAACCTGGCTATGAATTCAGCATTATGGGGTTCCAGCAGCTTGATTCCGGCGCACATTACTATCGCTGGCCTGAGACTGGTGGGCTGGCTAAAATGAGTCGCGCCAGCCGCTCACAGGCGCTCAAGTTCATGCAAGGCCTGTCTGGCAAATACGCTGGCGGGTCTTCCTTGCAAGCGGCTTTTGAAGAGGCATTTGCATCGCCAGCCGAGGCCATTATTTTAATCAGTGACGGCTTACCCAACCCGGACTTTAATGGCGATTTGCCGCCACGAGCGCTGGCGCAGGACATCACCCGTATCAATCGTGAAAAGAAGGAAATACATGCGGTCACGGTGGGTGATTACTTCAAATACAAAGGCACGGTTGAGTTTATGGAAAGTCTGGCCCGGGCCAATTCGGGCGGCTTTCTGGCGCTTGCCCAGTAACCATGGGAATATAAGACATTGAATATTAAAATTATTGGTCGCGACCCTGATTGTGATTTGATTATTGATCAGGCTGACATTGCAGGGGTGCAAGCCCGGCTTGAACTGTGTGATGACGGGCGTGTCTATTTGCTGGATGCGGGATCCGGTGTCAACACCTACCTGAACCGCCATGAGCAATGGATCAAAATTCACAAAATTCGCTTATGTGTTGCTGACCGGATCCGCTTTGGTGAGCACGAAACGCCATTGACACAGTTGATAGCAGCTTTTGGCAAACGTGTTGATATTCGACTGGACGACGAACATTTTTCATTACGCCGGCACAAATCAGCGCGCCCGAACAACCGCGACGACTCCACTTCCGGTGCCAAACTAGCAAGGCCAAGGCGTAATCCCTTGACCGGTAAAATTGAACAGAATTACACTGATGAGTAACACAATATGACACGTCAATTAACATTGCTGATCGCATTTGTTTCAGCCATTCTGGTAATTGCCTTAATGGCCCGGATTTTACCACCGGATGCGGCAGCCATTCTGCTGGACGTCAAGCGGGCCAGTTGGCCAATTACCGTGCAGAATATTCTGTGGATTGCTTTTTTTATCGGCTTGGGTGAATTGGCATTGCGCTGGCAGGCCGGCCGGCAGGAAGAGGATCAGTTCTCCCGCGGTTATTTGCCTGTTGGAGAAGAAATCGTTTTGAGCCCGGGTGATGACCTCACGCCCATTTACCAGAAAGTTCGCAGCAGTAAATATCGCAGCATTTGCTTTTTGCCAAGGCTGATCGAACGTTGTGTGCTCAATTTTAACCTGGGCCACTCTGTTGACCAGACCAACTCCTTGCTGAATTCGAGCCTGGAACTGTTTTTGCACGAACTGGACCTGCGTTACAACATCATTCGTTACATCACCTGGCTGATTCCATCACTCGGCTTTATCGGAACAGTTATCGGCATCATGCTGGCACTAAACTACGCAGGTGACCGGGCCAATGTCGAAAGCCCCGAAATGCTGTATCAGGTGACCGAGCGTCTGGGCGTCGCGTTCAGCACAACTTTGGTGGCACTTGTCATGGCCGCCATTCTGGTGTTTCTTCAGAATGTGATTCAAGGCCGTGAAGAGCAAACGCTGAATAAATCCGGTCAATACTGCCTGGACAATTTAATTAACCGGCTGTATGCACCTTAATGCAGGTGCTGAACTCACATGACCTCATCGTGAGGATGAGTGCCAGAACTTGCCGCAGCTTGCTGATTGTTTTGGCCGCAATGGTGCTCGCCGCATGTCTGTCTGCAACTGCCCGTGCGTCGGTTTATTCGGATGGCCCGATTGTGCTGGTTTTGAAGTTGGTTTCAACAACCCGCGTCCAACCAACGACTGGCGTGGTGGTATCGGCAGACGGCCTGGTCATTGTATCCGCCGATTTTATATCCGACGCTGACGAGATTGTGGTCATGGATGGCGGTACAGATATTTCGACCTATGCCCGTCCTGCAAAGCTGGTTAGTCGCGATGACACATCGGGTTTGGCCCTGATATCAGTTGATGGTTTAAGTCGCACGCCGATTCTCCAATCCAAATTAGGTTCACCTTCTGATGGCGACCTTCATCTGGCTGCATTTCCGCCAGCTGAGCAGATTGCGGAAGGTGCTGCACCGCTCTGGTTGCCGGTGGACGTATTGCCTGCCAGTGGGCGTAACCAGTGGCGTGTGGTCAATGCGGACGAATTACCCAATGTCAGTGGTCCTATTCTGGATGTCTGTGGTTTTCTGGCCGGTGTAAGCCTGGCCAGCGGCGCTCAAAGCCTCACAAGTGGAGGCTCGACATCGATCATAGGCGCAGCCTTGCTGAAAGCATTGGCGAACCTGGAAGTTAAGTTAGCGCCTGCCAGTTGCGATACCTCTGCGGCCAGTGAAAAAGCGCCGGACGCGCGGATAACTGAAAACGCACCGGTGATATCGAGCAATCAGCCGCCTTCGGTCGTTGAAAAAATGCCAAGGCTGATCGACGGTATCAATGATGCAAGCGATCCAGTCGTTGCTGATGCTGAGCCAGAAATACCTGGCGGTAATGATAGCCTGGACGGGGAAGCAACAACGGGCAGAACGGTTGAATCAAATGACAATCGCCCCGCTCCGTCGATCTGGGCATTGGTGCCATGGTGGCTATGGTTACTGATCGCTGTATTGTTGGCAGCTTTGATTTTCAAATTGGGCACGCTCTGGCGCCTGGTCAGTAGCAATACTGCGCCGCCTGCCGCAAGCCTGCCCCGACGCGCGCCGGTTAAAGAGCCACCAACAATCGAGCTGTCGAGAGGTTCAACTGATCGAGCCGTACATGGCCTGACTGATCATGCTGCAGTCGAAGACCAGATGCCGGATATCACACAGTTGCCGGAGGGTTTTAATGCCATCATTTGTGTGACGGGGCAGTTGAGCAATCTCAGCAAGTTCAGCCGTTATTGCATTGCAGACAAGGCCCACATTGATATCATTATTGGCCGTGGAGATGCTGATATCAGCATTGAGTCGCCGACCATCAGTCGCCAACATGCGCGGCTCAAAGGCACAATGAAAGCCCTCACCTTTTCAGATCTGAACTCCAATAATGGCACCTTTATTGGTGCTGTGCCGTGTTTGCCAGGTGAGATTATGTATATCGGGCCGACGGATGAAATTACTCTGGGTGATGTGCGTTTCACCATTGCTGTGAAGTACAAGATCGAGCGATTGTCATGAATCCAGAATCGATGGCGCTACAGCCCGGTACCAGCATCGCAGACCTGCATATCAGTGAGATACTCGGTCAGGGTACTTCTGGCATCACCTATCTGGTAACCGACCCGTTGATCGGGACACGTTTTGCGTTAAAAGAATACTTGCCTGCAGATCTCGTTTCGCGGCATGACGATGGCAGTGTTGAGTGTCTGAATGCGGACGCTGCTGAACAGTTTGCTGATGGCCTGAAAGTGTTTCTGGATGAGGCAAGACTGGCTGGGGGTTTTGATCACCCCAACGTGGTCAGAGTGCTGCGATATTTTCAGGAAAACGGCACGGCCTATATTTTGATGCCCTACTATCAGGGGCGGTCGCTGCAGCAATTGTTGGAATCGGACGGTCTGTTAAAGCCGGATGCCGCCCGGGCTTTGTTGCTGGCCTCAATGGAAGGGCTCGAGTACATTCACGCACAAGGCGTGATTCACCAGGATATCAAGCCAGCCAATATCTACATGAGCAGCAGCGGCCAGCCGGTGTTGCTGGACTTTGGCGCTGCAGCTGCCAATAACGGTGATGTCGCGGGCGGTAAACGTTTTGGCAGTGAAGGCTACGCTGCGCCTGAGCAAAGCGACAAAGAAGGTGTTATTGGACCCTGGACGGATATTTATGCCCTGGCAGCGTGCGTTTATCGTGCAGTAACAGGCGTTATACCGGCACCCGGCGACAGTCGGAAACAAGCATTAGCAGCCGGGCAAAGTGATCCACTGAAACCGTTTACTGAAATGTTGCCTGCCGGACAATATGGCGGAATCCGTGACGCGGTTGAGCTCGGGTTAAATATACGCTCTGAGAACCGGCCTCGAGATGTCGCGCATTGGAAAAAATCATTTAAGAGTCTGGACTGGTTGCGCACGGTATCGGTCGGCACCTCTGAGAAGGCCAACAACGAAGAAGGCAAAGAGTGGCTGCCGAAAGTATTATTGGGCGCGTTTGTTGTTTTGATGTTGGTAATCGCAGGGTTTTTGTTAACCGATAAATCCGATGACGACATCATCAGCCTGCCCGATTTTTCAAGCAAAGCTAAACAGCCAGGTGCGCCAGGTCGTGGTGGATACGAGGAGCCGACGCCCGAAGAGACCACCCGTTGGCACGCGGCGCTCGACGCTGACACTATTGATGGCTATCGACGCTTTATTCAGGACTATCCAAAGTCAGTTTTCAGGCCGCAAGCGGCAACCCAGCTAGACATTCTGGATGAAAATAACTGGAGCCGACTGTCACCTGAAAATACGGTCCAGGCCTATGAAGATTATCTGGAGCTGTTTCCGGATGGCCTGCATCAAACTGAGGCCATGACCCGGATTGATAAAATCAAAAAGGAACAGGCGCGCAAGGAACGTGAACGACTGGAGTTGGAACGGCAGGAACAGGAAGCCTGGGAAATGGCTTCAGGTACGCGTAGCGTTGCAGCTTTTGATCAATACATCACGTCGTGGCCAGCGGGCAAGCACGTTGAGGAAGCCAATCGTATTCGACAGTTGCTGCTAAGTGCCGGTAGCGAAAAGCAGGCGTTTGAGTCAGCCAAAAAGATCAACAGCAAGCAATCGTTGCAGGCGTATATCGATGCTTATCCCACAGGTAAGCATGTGGCCGAGGCCTTGCAGTTGCTGGATAAACTTGACCTGCGCCCGGGCAAAACATTCCACGATTGTGCCGATTGTCCTGAAATGATGGTACTTCCTGCCGGGACTTATTGGCAGGGTTCTGAAGAGAATTCTGCGCTTGCTCTTAGTATGGAAAAACCCCGTCGCCAGGTAACGATCGTTGAGCCATTTGCAGCTGGAGTACATGAAGTCACCATGGCGCAGTGGGATGCTTGTGTAGCCGATAGTGGCTGCAGCACCCGTCCACCCGATAACAATTGGGGGCGCGGTCAGCGTCCGGTGATTATGGTATCGTGGAATGACGCTCAGGAATATGTTCAATGGCTGAGTGATAAAACTGAACAAAGCTATCGGCTTCCCAGTGAAAGCGAATGGGAGTATTTTGCCCGTGCCGGCGAAGAATCTGATTGGTCGGGTGGTTCGCCGGAACAGGTGTGTGCTTTCGCCAATATTGCCGGATCAGAAACTGGTTTTAAATGGCAGCACACGCAATGTGGCGACAAATTGCCGCTGGGTACTGCGCCTGCTGGATCCTATAGTGCCAATGCGTTCGGCCTTTTCGATACAGTTGGTAATGTCGCGGAATGGACCGCGGACTGCATGAATCTTTCTTATCTGGATGCGCCGGTAGACGGCAGCGCATGGGGTCGTGGCATCTGCAGTTCGCATATGACGCGCGGCGGTTCGTGGGTGACCGGAAGTCGCGAAATCCGGCTGCCGGCTCGTTTTAATCTGAAAAATGGCGATCGCAATGACTTCACTGGTTTTAGAGTGTTACGCAAGGTAGAAGACTGATGCAGCTCAGGGTACACATCAATGGTTTGAGTGTTTTTACAGCGGGATTGTGGTTACTGATGGTGCCGGGTGTGTATGCGCAAACTACACAAGAGCCATCCGCCGATGAAGCTGCAGCAACTGCTGTTCCTTCCGAGCCCGATGCTACCAGCACCACGCAAACAGATGTCACCCCGGCAGAGGCGGCCCCGGCGGATTCACCGGAGGCAGAAAAAAGTAAGGACAGCGGCAGTTCTGAAGTTGAACATAACGAAGAGAACTACCGTCGTTTTATGGAGCTCAGGGATCGGGACCCCCGAACCAACACCATGCCCATCAATACTTTTCAGCCCGGCAGCCAAAAGCTGGATGAATTGCCGGAGTCTTCCCAGAAACACCTGAGGAACGAGTTGCGTGAAGTGATTGTTGAGGAAGGTGCATGGCAGGAAGGCGATGAAAACAAGCAATATGCCTATGTGCCAAGCGAGGCTGCGAAAGGCGACCGGGAATTGCAGCTACAAGAAGCTGAGGCCTGGGATGAACTGGTAGATAAATATCAGGAACGCGAAGCCCAGATACACGGCAATTCGGCTCGCACTGAGGCAGCACGAAAATCGGCGGACGCAGCGGCTTCAACGTCTGGGGGCTCCAACAATAGTCAACCAGACAAGCAGAACGGAGATCAACCAGGTTCTGAGGGGCAGAATGCGGGTTCACAAGGGCAAGACGGCCAATCCGGTCAAGCGGGGAAGTCAGGGCAAGAGTCTCAACAGCAGTCCACAGAAAGCAGCAAAGCACAGGCACAAGAAGGCTACTCACCTGGCGCCAGCGAAGCTCAACAGGAAAAAGCCCGTAATGCCGGCGTTTCCGAAAACGCATTGCAGTTTCTCACACAGGGTCAGGGTGCACAAAGTCAAAACGGCTCTGAATCTCAATCCGGAGATCAAGGTCAATCTGGCAAGCCACAAGACATGGCACAAGCCACCGCGCAGGAAAATCAATCGAACGACCAACAGTTGGCTGAATCAGGTGAATCATCAGAATCCGATGCTGAAGATGAAATGGCTGAATCCCCGGAAGAAGATAATAGTGAGCCTGTCACAGAGCCAGCACCTGCCTCTACTTCTCCTTTGGCAAATGACGATGACGAGGTATCGAAGGCAGGAACTACTCAAAACGCCTTCGAAGCACTGAGCCGGGGTACGCAAACTTCTCCACCGGCAGATACCTTGTCCATCGAGGATTTGATGAAGGCTCAGGGTGTCTCGGTAGAAGATTCGCCAGACGGTTCAAAAGGTAATGATAAAAATGAAGGCCGACCGAAAAATGAAGTCCAACCGGAAAATGGTTAGTCCGGGTTAGACTGACGCTTTATGAATGTAGATTGGCAGATGGGATGCTGAATCAATCCGTTTAAGGGTTGGGTTGGCTTTTCGACAGAATCATGAACTCCATAATCTCCTGCGTCATTTTGGCGGCCTTTTTATCGAAATCTGCATCTCGGTTATAAATAAATTCAGCCGATTCAATTTGCTTGTCAAAGCCGGTTGTTTCGAGTTCTTCTTCAAACATACGCTGGTAGGCATCCAGCTTGCCGCCCACTGACAAGATGGCTTCCTCCGTCAACTGCCCCAGTTCTTTGTTGTAGTCTGCAAATTCCATCATGTTTCTGAATCTCACAGTACGCACCCGGTAGTTCTGCAATTGTTGCTCAAGCAGGTCGGTATCAGCTATGCCGGCATAGCTCACACTATCGGCAATTGCGTTGCGGATAATGATGGCATCCTCGCTAATTGCCTTGAGGTCGACCATGCTGATAAGCACAGGGTTTTGTGTGTTGGTCTCTTGCAGTTTCTTTTCAATCTCTGCTGCGGAATCTTGCGCAAAGCGCAACAAAGCTGCAGCGCCATTGAGCATGGACTCCTGATCGACAATTCGGGTCAGAGGGGTTTTGTAGGCGTCCGGGTCAAAGCTGGTGCTGCTATCTGAAGATGCGCCACCTGATTGCTGATACATGGCCTCGATCAATTGTGGCTCCGCGCCGCCGTGGATCATGAGCACCAGACTCAACTGCCGGTACTGCTCGCCCGGAGGCAGCGAATCTATGGCGTCAAAATTGATGGCTGCAAATGCATGCGAGCTTGCAATGAGCAAAATGCAAAGCCAACTTGCCTGATGAAATGCTTTAAATTTCATGGATTGTTTGTGATCGCTGCAGCTGAGCTGGTTTTAAAACTCAGTGATTGAAAATTGTCATATCTGGCCCTGCCGGTGTCCTGGCCGGCTGTAAACTGCCGCAATGAAGGTGTGGATCCCAGCTTTTCTACTTTGATCGTGCCGTCGGGTAAGCCGTTTTTGAATTCGCCCTCCAGATAAGTAGCGCCCAGCTGCCCGCGTTTCCTCATGATCATGCCGCCGCTACCGGAAGCCATACCGTCTTTGGCAAAGCCCAGGTATTCGATTGTCTCGCCGCGACCGTTATCCAGTAATCCATAGCCGCGGCCGCTGGCCTTGCCTTCATTACATGTACCGTACCAGTTACTTTCGCTGGCTGAAATACCTGGATAACTGAATGTGCAGTACTGTTCCACATTGACGGTCATGGAACGTACACGCGCCTGGTAAAGGCTTAATGTTTTGTTTCTGAATTCTGAAAACCCGCGAGCAGTGATTAATTCTTTGGATTCCAACCACTCCATTTGCACCGACATCTGACGGTCAAAAGTGGGTGCCATACGGGTTAGAAAATAGCGCCCCACTTCCTCTGACTCTGTTTTGGTGCCGAGTGATTTGTGCAAAGCCCATGCTGATCCAGCCAAAGCTGTACCGGATGCTGCAACGACCGCTGCTGTGCTGGCAGCCGATGACGCCACCGCACCATAGACGGAACCTGCCAGCGCAATGATTGCGACCGCTGTGGAGATGTTCTGCCGGCGCGCTAAACGGCGTCGTTCTTCCAGCATGCGGTATTCAGCGGACAGAATTTTGCGCATTTTCTGGCCATAATCACCGCTATAAGTGCCGTCATAAATGCTGTCCGACTGAGCGGATAAAAATTCTCGTTCCGCACCTACCAATGCTTCTGCTAATTGCAGTCTGGCTCGTACGCTCTCGTCCTGGGATTGCACGAAAAACACATCAGCCAACTCCGGATCAAAACGGCTGAGCGCGGTCTGACGCGAGAAAAAGGTTGCGCGGTCATGATCGATGGAATTGAGAATGTCGACGATTCTGGTGCTGGCGCCGTTTACAAAACTGCTCACAAATGGGTCTATCGATGCATCATCTTCGAGTTGGCCAACAATCGGGCCATCCATCTGGATTTTCTCTAACGGGTATTGTTCTACTGCTATTGTTTGATAGTCGCCACTCAAACTTGATTTGCCCGGCAAGCCGATCGCACGTTGATCGCGCTCAGCCAGAAATGAAATGAAATCCAGTGACGAGGGTTCACTCCAGACGTCGCCCTGCATACGGGCTGCAAAGTGTCTGGCCGCATCATCCTGCACGTCGCGCCAGGCCGCACTTTCCAGTGGCGGGCTACTGACCAGTAACCCACTCAACGACGGTTGTACCCAGCGACTGCTTTTTACCACGATCAACGGCGTGACCAAATCGCCAAACGTAACTGGCGGCGCATCCATCATCTTCTCGATATCCGGGTAGGAATAAATACTGAAATCGATCGTTAACACACTGGGGACCTGCTCGGAGGCCAGTAATGGACGGGTGTGCAACTGCCGCTCTTTGTCCCAGGCGATGATATGCGGAGACAACAGCACTGAATTCTCGGGCAACACTTTCTTCAATTCGCGATAAAGTGACATAGCGTAATAGCTGGACTTCTCTACCATCGATTGCGCGACCCGTGAAGTCTGTGCTTTGGCGGTAGCCGCCGGCACATCACCACCAATCGCATTGATCGCAAATGAACTCACAAACAGGTTTTCGGCATACTCATGAATCATCGCCGGATAGCGGATCACCACCATTGCTGCAGCATCGGAAGAGGTTTGTTCCGTGATTTCCTCCGGCGCCAATCGCGAGTATTTAGAGGTATCCACACCCGTAGCCATGCCGGCACAACCCACTAACCCGCCTGTAGCGCCAATCGCCAACGCGATGAATAGCCATCTGAGGTATCTATGTGACGTCGATTTGGTTTTGTTCAAAGTTTGCAAAACTGTTTTTCTCAATCTCTTTACTGGCGCATAAGATAGTTAGGAACATCAGAATCAATAAGGGTTCCGGACACTGCCCCGAATTTCTAATCAGGCCGCGTATTGTAATCGAACCGGGACATTCAAGTCGCAGTTTGAAGTGCACTTGATGCCTCTATTGATTAACTGTAGTCTGCGAACTAATTGATTGCCGACCAAAGGAATTGAAATGAAATTGATTATAGCCGCATTGGATTGGTTCAACGATAAGTTACAGCGCACAGGGTTCGGTAAAAGTCCGAAATGTAACGAGGTTGAAAGACAGCGATGAAACCGCACCAGTGAGCATGGACTTCTACAGCTGGGCCGTAGATCTCCCCAACTACAAACTCGGCAGCATCCCGAACCTCAATTCTGAGAAGAAAATCACATTTGATATTGGCGGCAGCGAACATTCGTTCAATTTGAAAGGCTCGCATGAAGTATTTCAGGAGGTTTACGATGCGTCAGCAGGCACAAACGCCACCAATTAATACGAAGTGCGGTGGCTCGCTACCGGCGCTCCACCATGATTTCCATTTTGGTGGGCCGAAGGTCCACCAAAATGGAGGCCAGGGTCGGAATCGAACCGGCGTAGACGGCTTTGCAGGCCGCAGCATAACCACTCTGCCACCTGGCCTCAGGGTAGAGTTTCCGGACAGGTTTCCGGAAGCGCGCTATTCTACTATCGGTTGAATCACTTTGCCACGGATTAAGCGCGAAAACTCAAAGTTTGCCCGGATTTAAACTTGAAATCCGACTGTTAAAATAACCACAGGCAATAAAAAACCCGGCGCTGGTATAAACCATGCCGGGTCTTTGATATTTGGAGCGGGAAACGAGACTCGAACTCGCGACATTCACGTTGGCAACGTGATGCTCTACCAACTGAGCTATTCCCGCTTTGAGGGAGCGTATTTTAAGCATATAAGGCGTTGTGTCAACAGTAAGTACAAGACAATTTTGTAATTGACCCTTTCAGGCTGAGCCATGTGGACGTACAATACCGCTTCCTTAACAAAACATTAACGACATATGGCTAAAGAAGACGTAATTGAAATGGAAGGCAAGGTTCTGGAAACCCTGCCCAACACACTGTTTAAAGTAGAACTTGAAAACGGTCACGTTGTGACTGCACACATTTCAGGTCGGATGCGTAAACATTACATTCGCATTTTGACAGGCGACGGTGTGAAAGTGGAATTGACTCCCTACGACCTGTCCAAAGGACGCATTACCTACCGCATGAAGTAACCCTGCCTCGCTTTCCCAATCAGGTTTCCAATTCAGTTGAAGCAGGCAGAGCCTTTTGAGGCTCCTGACGGGCGTGCGTAAGAATCTTTAATTTCTTGCCGCCTTTCTTTGAAAGTGACACTTCAACATCACCGCCGTCAGCCAGTTTTCCAAACAACAAGTCGTCGGCTAATGGTCGTTTGATCTGGTTTTGAATGACACGCTTCATTGGGCGGGCACCCATTTCCGGGTCAAAGCCCTGCTCTGCCAGCCACTCACGTGCCGGTCCGGAAACTGTGATTTGTACATCTTTTAATTCGAGTTGGGCTTCAAGTTCGAGAATGAATTTATCTACGATGCGCAAGACGATACTGAAACCCAGTGCCTTGAATTGAATCACGGAATCCAAACGATTGCGGAATTCGGGTGAAAAAGTTCGTCTGATCGCCTCAGTTGAATCAGATTCGTTGGCCTGTTCTGTAAAACCAATCGAGCGGCGTGAGCTATTCTGCGCGCCTGCGTTGGTGGTCATCACCAGAATGATATTGCGGAAGTCCGCTTCGCGGCCATTGGCGTCTGTTAGTTTGCCGTGATCCATGATCTGCAGCAGGATGTTGTATACATCAGGATGAGCTTTCTCAATTTCATCCAGCAACAACACCGCGTGCGGGGTCTTGGTGACAGATTCAGTCAGCAAACCGCCCTGGTCGAAACCTACATATCCAGGCGGTGCCCCCAGCAGTCTTGAAACCGAATGCGCTTCCATATACTCGGACATGTCAAAGCGGATCAATTCGATCCCCATCACCATGGCCAGTTGGCGCGTTACTTCGGTTTTGCCGACGCCGGTAGGACCTGCGAATAAAAATGAGCCGATGGGCTTTTCTTCTTCGCCCAAGCCTGCGCGAGACAGTTTGATAGCAGTCGACAAAGCATCAATCGCCTCATCCTGTCCAAATACTGTCAGTTTCAAATCCCGGTCAAGCGTCCGCAATGCATCTCTGTCAGAGCGCGAAACCTGTTTGGCTGGTATGCGTGCCATGTGTGCAATGATGGCTTCGATATCATGCTGGTCCAGCACTTTTTTGCGTTCGGACTCAGGTAGCATGCGTTGCCTGGCACCGGCTTCATCGATTACATCGATCGCCTTATCCGGCAAATGCCGATCGTTGATGTGGCGGTGGGCCAATTCTGCTGCGGTACACAAAGCTTCGTCGGTATATTCCACATTGTGGTGCTCTTCAAAGCGGGATTTTAAGCCGCGCAGAATATCGATGGTTTCCGGAACCGTAGGCTCAACAATATCGATTTTCTGAAAACGCCGCGCCAACGCACGGTCTTTCTCGAAAACACCCCGGAATTCCTGGAACGTGGTTGAACCCATACAGCGTAGTTCTCCAGAGGCCAGTACAGGTTTGATCAGATTGGAGGCATCCATAACACCGCCGGAGGCAGCACCGGCACCGATGATCGTGTGGATTTCATCAATGAAGAGGATGGCACCTTCCGTTTTATACAACTCTGAGAGTACTGCTTTTAGTCGCTTCTCAAAATCGCCACGGTATTTGGTGCCGGCCAGCAAGGCGCCCAGATCAAGTGAGAAAATGATCGCATCACTTAATATCTCCGGTACATCGCCTTCGATAATGCGCAGCGCCAGGCCTTCGGCCATAGCCGTTTTACCAACGCCTGCCTCGCCAACAAATAACGGGTTGTTTTTACGCCGGCGGCATAACACTTGAATGGTGCGTTCCACTTCGTGGTTACGGCCGATCAACGGATCGGTTTTACCCTCACGCGCTCGCTCATTCAGATTGCTTGTGAAACTATCGAGCGCACTTTTCCTGGGCTCGCTACCCTCCTCATGAACTTCTTCCGCGCCATCTTCAATATCTGCAGCTGATTCCTGCTCCAGAGGTGAAATGCCATGCGAAATGTAATTCACCACATCGAGGCGGGTGACATCAAATTTATTCAACAAATAGGTGGCGTAAGAGTCTTTCTCACTGAAAATTGCGACCAGTACATTGGAACCAATCACTTCCTGCTTGCCGGCTGATTGCACGTGATAAAGCGCGCGTTGCAAGACCCGCTGGAAACCGATCGTGGGTTGCGTATCACGGCTGTCTGATTCTTCCAGAACCGGCACAGTCTCGACCAATGCTTTGCGCAACTCCTCTTCCAGCCCTTTTATATCAGCGCCGCTACTGGCAAGGACAGACAATGCTGAACTGTTATCCAAAAGTGCGAGAAGCAGATGCTCGACCGTCAGAAACTCATGACGTGCATTGCGGGCCTCTTGATAGGCTTGCGAGATGGTGATTTCAAGTTCTTTGCTGAACATGACGGAAGACTCCTGCTTTATGCGCTTTCATTTAACTATGCCCGGTAGCCGGGTTGGCAGCGCTCGAGATTGGCACACTGCTATGATCATTTACCTATGACAGATAGATGTCTGTCCGGTTCATGCTTTTTCAATCGTACACTTCAACGGATGTTCGTTCTGACGGGCATATTCGTTGACCTGCACAACTTTTGTTTCGGCAATTTCATAAGTAAACACACCACACACGCCTTTACCACGGGTGTGAACATGCAACATGATCTGGGTAGCTCGATCGTGCCCGAGACGGAAAAAGGTCTGGATGACGTCGACGACGAATTCCATCGGCGTAAAGTCATCGTTCAGCAACACCACCTTGTACATCGGTGGTGGCTTGATCTCGGTACGGGCTTCTTCCAGCGCAAGATCGTGATTCTGGTTTGATTCAAGTTCATTTGTCATGTTGATATTCTAATACAACTTTGCTGTAAAGTTGACCTCTGTAACTTTGACCCCATTTAATTTTTATGAATCAAGATCAGCCTAATATTATGGTAGCCATGTCCGGTGGTGTCGACTCGGCAGTGTCAGCCTTGTTATTACAACAACAAGGGCTGGATATCGCCGGAATGTTCATGAAAAATTGGGAGGAAGACGACCGGTTTGATGAGTGCCCGGCTACCCAGGATGCCGCGGATGTACGTGCGTTGGGCGCCAAATTGGGCATACCCATTCATACGCGTAACTTTGCAGCCGAATATTGGGACCATGTATTTGAAGAATTTCTGGATGAGTACCGTGCTGGTCGAACACCTAACCCGGACATCCTGTGTAATCGTGAAATAAAGTTCAAAACCTTTATGCAACACGCTGAAGCATTGGGTGCCGATAAAATTGCTACCGGTCACTATGTTCGTACGGACAGTCAGAATGGAAAAAGTCGCTTGTTGAGAGGCCGCGATCACAACAAGGATCAAAGCTACTTTTTATATGCCGTTGGCCATGAGCAATTGGCGAAAACGCTGTTTCCGGTAGGTGAACTGGAAAAACCGGAAGTCAGAGAAATGGCCGAAAAAGCTGGCTTCAGTGTGTACGATAAAAAAGACAGCACTGGCATCTGTTTCATCGGCGAGCGCAATTTTAATGAGTTTCTGGCGGGTTATCTGCCGGCCCAGCCCGGAGATATCAAGACGCCTGAAGGCCAGATCATTGGACAGCATCAGGGTTTGATGTTTCATACCCTGGGCCAGCGACAGGGTTTAGGTATCGGTGGTGTAAAAGGTTTTCCGGATGCGCCCTGGTATGTGCTTCATAAGGATATCAAAAACAACGTGCTTTACGTGGCTCAGGGCCATGAGCATCCCTGGTTGCTGTCGACCGAGCTCACAGCGACCCAACTCGCCTGGGTGTCCGCAGATGCACCCCTTGCCGGCCAGGCATTAACAGCCAAAGCAAGATACCGGCAGGCAGATCAGGCTGTCCGGTTAATTGAAATTAACGATGGCACTATGACTTTGCAGTTTGAAGAGCCGCAGCGAGCTATCACGCCTGGCCAATCAGTCGTATTGTATGACGGTGATGTTTGTCTGGGTGGCGGCATTATCGAAACCATGAATTGCGCACCGATGACGGGACAAATATGACAGAAGGTACAATTATGAAAGAGCGCACAATGGCATTGGCCGGCATTTTTCAGGCCACAGAACTGGTCCGTCAGGCGGCCAACCACGGCACCTGGTCTGGCTATGCTGCAGAGGCCAGTTTGCAGTCCCTGTTAGCGATTGAAGCCGACTCGGTAGATGAGATTTATGGTGGCGCTCAACATCTGCGACTGGGTGCTGAAACACTGGTGGCAATCCTTCAAGGCGACAGACGTCATATGGAAAGCCTCAGCTATGCCGTGACTTTGATGCAATTAGAGAGCAAGTTTAGAAAAGATGAGCTGATGCAGACCAAAGTAGGTGACGAGTTGATCAGAATTCAACAAATGGCCAACCTGCAAATGAGTGATCAACATGGGGGCGATCAACTTGGGGTCGCTGAGATGGAAGAGCACGAGTTCCTCGACCTTCAAGTCGAGCATATCGCCACGCTGTACAGCAATACAATTAGTAAAATCACCCCGCGAATTGTCGTGAACGGAAAGCCGCAACATCTGCAAGTGTCCAGAACCGTCAACTGGGTGCGGACATTGCTTTTTTCAGGCGTGCGATCTGCTGTGCTATGGAGGCAATTAGGAGGGGGTCGTTTCAGCTTGATGTTTGGTCGCAAAAAGATGCTGGAACAGGCTCAAGCGCTGTTGCCGGGATCAACTTAGACACCCCGTCCAGATTTGATTTGGGAAATGGGTGTCTGATGAGTGATAATAGATAGCTGATTTCAGCCGTAGGAGGCCAGCATGCAAGATTCTTTTTCAGTCCGCCGCAAACTTAACGTCAATAATAAAGAATATACCTACCTGAGCTTACCGGCTCTGAGTGAGAAATTTGACGTTACCCGCCTGCCCTTTTCTTTAAAAATCCTGCTGGAAAATTTACTTAGGCATGAAGACGGCATTGATATTTCCCACAGCGACATTGAAGCGGTAGCAAAGTGGGATCCGCATGCAAAACCAGTTACGGAAATTGCATTTACGCCCTCACGAGTCGTGTTGCAGGATTTTACCGGTGTGCCTGCGGTAGTCGATCTGGCCGCCATGCGTGATGCGATGAAGAACCTCGGCGGTGATCCTGAATTGATCAACCCGCTGTCTCCAGCGGAACTGGTCATTGACCACTCGGTGCAGGTCGATCGCTACGGCAGCGCCAGTTCTCTGGCTGAAAACAATGAAATTGAATTTGAACGCAATCAGGAGCGCTACAGCTTTTTGAAATGGGGTCAGGGCGCGCTAAGAAATTTTGTGGTGGTTCCTCCCAATACCGGCATTGTGCATCAGGTAAATCTTGAGCATCTGGCACGTGTGGTTTTCGGCGCAGAGCGTGAAGGTGTCTTGATGGCCTATCCGGATACTGTTGTGGGTACAGACTCTCACACCACCATGATCAATGGTATCGGTGTACTTGGTTGGGGCGTTGGCGGTATTGAAGCCGAAGCTGCCATGCTGGGTCAGGCCATTACCATGCTGATTCCGCAAGTGGTTGGATTCAAGCTGAGCGGCGAGTTGCCGGAAGGCGCAACTGCAACAGATCTGGTTTTAACCGTGGTGCAAATGCTGCGCGAACTGGGTGTGGTTGGCAAATTTGTAGAATTTTTCGGCCCGGGACTTGCCGGTTTACCATTAGCAGACCGTGCCACCATCGCGAATATGGCGCCTGAATATGGCGCGACCTGTGGTCTGTTCCCGGTTGATGAGGAAGCACTTAATTACATGCGCCTATCCGGCCGTTCTGAGGAACAAGTCACGTTGGTCGAAACTTATGCTCGCGAGCAAGGCATGTTCCACACGACTGACTCTCCGGAAGCTGAGTATTCAGACGTCCTCGAGCTGGATATGTCGAGCGTCGTTCCTTCTCTGGCCGGACCTAAACGCCCGCAAGACCGTATCCTCCTGACAGAGGCCAAACAGGGCTATCTTAAGGATGTTACCGAGTTTACCGAAGGTCGCAAGGGTTCTGGCAGTGCCACTGTTAACTACAAAAACCAGGAATTTGAATTGGAAGATGGTGCGGTTGTCATTGCGGCAATTACCTCTTGCACCAATACTTCCAACCCCGCCGTAATGCTTGGCGCTGGCTTGTTAGCCAGAAACGCGGCAGCCAAAGGCCTACAGGTCAAGCCGTGGGTTAAGACTTCACTCGGCCCCGGCTCCCGCGTGGTTACAGACTATTTGAAAAAAGCAGGTTTGATGGATGATTTGGAAGCACTGGGCTTCTTCGTCGTTGGCTACGGCTGCACTACTTGTATTGGTAACTCCGGCCCATTGCCCGCCCCGATTGGAGATGCTGTACGCGCCAATGATCTGGTTGCCACAGCAGTACTTTCCGGTAATCGTAACTTTGAAGGACGTATTCATGCGGATGTGAAAATGAATTACCTGGCGTCACCGCCATTGGTAGTTGCCTATGCATTGGCCGGTAACATGAATATTGATATCACCACCGAGTCTCTTGGTGATGACAAAGATGGTAAACCTGTCTATCTGCGTGATATCTGGCCGAGCAGCCATGAGATTCAGCAATGCATTACTGATAGCGTTAGTGCTGACATGTTCAGCAAGAGCTACAGCAGTGTGTTTGACGGCGATGAACATTGGCAGAACATTGACTCACCTGTTGGTGAGATGTTCGATTGGCAGGATGACTCTACGTACATCCGTAATCCGCCCTACTTTGAAGGCATGAGCATGGAAGTGCCGCCAGTCAATGATATTCACAATGCGCGCTGTTTGGCACGCCTGGGTGACTCTATTACGACGGATCACATTTCGCCTGCTGGCGCGATTGCTGAGGACTCACCTGCTGGTGATTATCTCAAGTCCAAAGGCATCCCGCGTTCAGACTTCAACTCCTACGGCTCTCGTCGTGGTAACCACGAAGTAATGATGCGAGGCACTTTTGCCAACGTGCGGCTGCGTAACCAGTTGGCACCGGGTACTGAAGGTGGCTGGACAACTATGCAGCCTGGCGGCGAGCAAATGACTATATTTGATGCATCCATGCGTTATCAGGAAGCCGATGTGCCGCTGGTTGTTCTTGCGGGCAGTGAGTATGGAACTGGCTCTTCGCGCGACTGGGCGGCCAAAGGCACGCAGCTATTGGGTGTTAAAGCAGTATTGACTACCAGTTTTGAACGCATCCACAGATCCAACCTGATCGGCATGGGCGTGTTGCCCTTAAACTTCATGGAAGGTGAAACTGCGGATAGTCTGGAGCTGGATGGTACTGAGACCTATGACATCACAGGTCTGGAAAATGGTTCTGCCAAGTTTGTTAACGTCAAAGCAACTGCTGAAGATGGCAGCGTCAAAGAATTTCAGGCCAGAAGCCGTCTGGACACGCCTAAAGAGGTGGATTACTACCGACATGGTGGAATCCTCAACTTTGTGCTGCGCCAGCTAGCGAGCTAGAATTACCCTCTTGGAGACAAGAGGGGCGAACGTGACCAAAGGGAACATTTTAAAGGTCTTTTCAATATCTGCTCTGGCGTTATCAGCTCTCTTGCTGGCAACGCCAGTGTTAGCCCTTACTTCTGAAGAACAAGCCAACACCGAGTTGGCCCATCAGCTCTATCAGCAAGCCTGGTTTAATGGATACGGAATTGAAAAGAGTTTGTAATGACTGATATAGCCCTCAACTGCGGTTGCGGAAAAGTCCAGCTATTGGCCACACACGTAGCGCCGGAAACCGGCACCCGCATCGTTTGCTATTGCAAAGACTGCCAGGCCTTTGCGCATTTTTTGAGCCGTGGTGATGCGGTTTTGGATGCTCACGGAGGCACTGAGATTTTTCAAATGCCGATAGCCTATGTGCAAGTTACCCACGGCATAGAGGATTTACGCTGTCTGCGTTTAACCGACGGCGGCCTGTACCGCTGGTATACCGGCTGTTGCAATACCCCCATCGGCAATACGATGGGCGCTGGCATGCCCTTTATTGGCTTGATCCAACATGCGGCTGCAGATAGAAGTGCCCGGGATGAAAGTTTTGGTCCGGTACGTGGTTATGTTCAAACCCGTTCAGCTGCTGCCAAACTAGCCGGCAAGGAGAAACATCCGGACGTGCCTTTCCCTCTACTGCTTAGAATTTTATTCAAATTGATGGTCTGGAAGCTCAGGGGCTTGAACAAACCATCCTCCTTTTTTGAGGATGGACAGCCAGTGGTCAAACCTTTCATTCTCAACCCAAAATCCCGGAGTACTACTTGAACACGGTTGGCAGAAATCAGGATCGTGTAGATCTTAAGATTACCGATGGCATTGCCTTTGTCACTTTGAATCGTGCCGACAAGCACAATGCATTGGATATCGCGATGTTTAAGGAGATTGATTCTGTTATCCGCTCTTTAAGAAAAAACAGGCAGATTCGCGCTGTGATTGTGCAAGGGCGTGGCGAAGATTTTTGCACCGGTCTGGATATCAAATCAGCTATGAGTAGCGGCAGTTCCGCACTGTCATTGCTGGCCAAATGGTGGCCCGGAAAGGCCAACCTGGCACAACGGGTGTCTTGCCATTGGCGCAAAATTCCGGTGCCGGTCATCATGGTAATACAAGGTCGTTGCTGGGGTGGCGGTATGCAAATTGCGCTAGGTGGCGATTTTAGGATTGTGCATGAGAACGCCAGCTTTTCCATCATGGAAACAAAATGGGGCTTGATTCCGGATATGGCGGGAAGTCTGGGCCTGCGTGAATTGGTGGCCAAGGACTTTGCACTTAAAATGACCATGACTGCCGATGTGATTTCTGCTCAAACAGCCTTGCATCATGGTTTGGTGACGGAGATCAGCGACAATCCACTGCAAAGCGCGTTAAACCTGGCTGCCTCGATATCAGAACGGTCCCCAGATGCTGTAGCAGCCGTCAAAACGCTCTATACCCGCCATTGGCAAAGTGCCAGCTGGAAGTTATTAGCTCTTGAAAGCTACTATCAAATTAAAGTTCTTGCGGGTAAAAACCAGAAAATTTCAGTGCTTAAACAATCGAAGCCTGACAAAGATGTCAGCTACCAGCCGCGCAAAAAGTAGATGTAAACTCCAGAGAAAAATAACGCATCATCTGAGACTTTCCGCAAATTGGATGCAGGAAACTTAATTCTGAGTTGCAGAGAAAGGTAGACGTCGCACCACCAGCATACGCTTTGCTGCCGCGTGCAAATCGGGATTCTTGGATTTGCTGAGAATTTCAAGTTCATCGCCAAGTGCGCGGGCTACAGCCACGCCATTTTCCAGCAGAATTCGATTGCTCGCGTGCGAAGGCGTTTTGTTGCCCGCTGTGATAAAACCGCCCAGATTTAACGGGTCGCAGGCATTGATTACGGTGTAAGCCGGTCGTTCGAGAGAAACGGGTTGGCGTAACAAGCCGAGAGCCTCCGGCAAAGCAAATTGTTCACCCGAAAATCCGTCGACGAAGCGCCCCCCACGAACCTCACCGCGATCTTCCATTCTTCTCAAATAATATAGCAGGTCTCTCCAGGGTGGCAGAAGTGTTTCACGCTGTATAACAGCCCTGAAAACAACACCGTAGCGGCGTAGCAATACGTGGCAAATAATTGCCATTTTATTTTGTGAGACATCTTTTTGTTGGGTGGCATTGTTTGAATTGGTGGCCGGGTTGTTTGGTTGCTTGCACAGACTCCAGCGCCCCACTGGCAAATGTGTGCCATGTATGCCCTCTCGTCTGGAGCGCTTTAACTTTTGAGCTTCGGGGCGCAATAACCACCTAATTGGTGAAAACGCATCTGCTGTGACACGACCCTCTGCAATTAACGTTTTCAGTGCCTGCTCCAACTGAGGTCGCAGAAGCCCGGACCCCTGCTCCAGATCTGAGGTAAACATGGCACCATGGGTCTTTAACAGGTTCAAAAGTGAGTTTGCAGATGAGTCAGACATTGGTTCATCATCAGCAATTGGCGATTGCCATACTTGTAACTGCTCGCGTGGCACGATGGCCAACGGTGTAGCGGAACCGATGGTGCGGCCTTGTTCTGCTGTGGTGGCAGGTCTGAACCAGCTGAGTTGGCCGCTAAGGAATCTTTGATCCAACTGTTCTGGCGAATAGGTCTTGCAACGTGACCCCAGCAATGAGCGTTCCCACACCGTTGCCGGTGCTGCCCAACCCTGAAACAGTGACAGCGTTTGATCAAGATCGCTGCTGGCTTCGTCCAGACCATGCCATTTGACCAGAAAGTTCATAAATTGTGCTGGTGGTACCGGTTTGATTGCGCGGCGGCGCTGCTCACGCGAGTAACGATGAATTCGGGCAAGCAGTCGTCTCTCGCACCATAAGTGCTCTATGGCCTCGTCTTGCATCAATACCGCAACGCCCTGGTTTTGCAGGCTCATGAGCGCGTTTTGAATAAGTGATTCTGGCAGGCTCAAGTCTGCCGCCAATTGCCCCCGGCTAATCGGCCCTGAAGCGCTTAAGCGACTGCCTAGCAAAGACGCAAGTGCTTCCTTTTGAGTCCAGGCGCGCGTGTTTCGCAGGAGTTTTGTAGGGTCAGGTGAAAATTTGGCATCCGGATGAATGGCTAACCATTCTGTCAGGCGTTCAGAGGCCACCCACCAGCTTCGATTCGCAACTCCATCAGAATGTCCATCAGCACTTCCATTGGAACTCTCCGGCTTGGTCAAGGCCAGTTTGCAAACCCTGAAATCTTCCGACAAAACTGAAAACCAGGCGCCCCATCGGGCGACATTGCCGGTAGCACCTGTGCTTGAGTTGCCGCTTGAGTATTCAGCCTGCGTCAAACAGCCAAGTTGCAATATTCCGTCATGCAGTTCATCAGCATTCCTGGGTTGAATCCACGCTTCTTCCCTTACCTGTGTGGTGGCTTCAACGCTGATAATGCTCAGGGTTGCTGCTGAGGACAGGTCATCCGGATCATGACCGATGGCGCGTGTGCGGCGATTTTCGGCTTCACCGTCATCCAGGAATGCATATGGGCGAGCGTTGATAATTTCCCGGGCCAGAGGCGAGGGGCCAACCAGATCAAGACAATGAATGGTCACCTCACCTGATGCCATTTTGCTTAGCAGGCTTTCAAGCCCTTCAATGTCCATGCTATCTGTCAGGCAATCAGCAATAGTTTGATTAACCAAGGGGTGATTGGGAATTTCGCGAGAGCCGCGAATATTTTCCAGACAGGCAATCTGATCCGGAAAAACAACCGCGACAAGATCCTCCGCCTGATTACGCTGCCATTGTGGCGGCAGTTTTTTGCCATTGCGCATGCGTTGAACTGCCAATGCAATGGTCGCATTCCAGCGCCAGCGTAGTTCAAACATGGGCGCGTCCAGTAATGCCTGAACAAGCACATCGCGGACTGTTTCGGCCTTCAGGTAATGAGCAACGTCGGCAATTTCAAAACTATGGCTTTCGCCGAGAGAAAGTATCAGGGAGTCTTCCAATGCGGCCGCTTGCAGTTCAAAATTAAACTGGCGACAGAATCGTTTACGCAAAGACAAGCCCCATGCCCGCATCAATCGAGAGCCCAGTGGCGCATGAACAACCAGGTGCATATCACCCGAGTCGTCAAAAAAACGTTCCATGACAATATTGTTGCTGGTTGGCAGGCAACCCAGAGCCTGCCATGAGGCGTGCAGGTACTCGACCAACTGACTGGCAGCGACCGGCGCCAGGCCATCGTCGCATAGCTCCGCAATTATCTGCGCAGGCTCACTTTCAGTGAATCGCCGCTCCATGTCGCTACGTAAATCAGAGACGGCGGCCGATAGTTCATCGCTGCGGCCGGGTTTATCACCCGTCCAGAATGGAATATTGGGCGGTTGGCCATGGGCGTCTTCCACCAGCACCCTGCCCGTTTCAATTTTGATCATGCGATAACTGGTGTTACCCAGCTGAAAAATATCGCCGGGAATACTCTCGAACGCAAAGTCTTCATTCAGAGTGCCGACGCGATGACCCTGCGGCAACATGATGACCTCATAGTCGAAATGATCCGGAATTGCGCCGCCATTTTGCAATGCCGTTAACCGTGCAGCAGGTCGCGCTCTGATCTCACCATTGATAGCATCATAAAAAATATAGGCGGAATGTCGGCCGCGCCGGGTGGCGTAGCCTTCTGCCAGCATCCGTACCACCGACAGGAATTCATCTTCGCTGATGTTTCTGTAAGGCCAGGCAGTTTGTACTAGCCGCCATAATTCATGGGCAGACCAATCGCGCGCCGCGATCTCCGCCACGATTTGTTGTGCTAACACATCCAGTGGCGCTTCGGGGATTACAATGCTGTCGAGCTTTCCTGCCTGCAACGCATTTTGCAAGGCCACACATTCGACCAGATCATCCCGGCTAAGCGGAAACAAGCGTCCTTTCGGGGTTTCGCCGACACCATGACCAGACCGCCCGATACGCTGTAACAGTGCTGCAATACTGCCCGGCGTGCCCAACTGACAAACCAGATCTACGTGCCCGATGTCGATACCCAGCTCCAGCGAAGCGGTAGCAACCAGCGCCTTGAGTTGGCCGGATTTAAGCGCCTGTTCCGCATGCAGGCGATGCTGGCGCGACAAGCTGCCGTGATGGGCTGTAACTGATTCTTCACCCAGGCGTTCGGCCAGGTGTCTGGACAGGCGCTCTGCCAGCCTGCGGGTGTTAACAAATATCAGTGTGGTGTGATGCGCTTGAATATAGGTCTCAAGGCGCTGGTAGATTTCTTCCCAGACTTCATTGGCCAGCACCGGCTCGAGAGATGAGTCAGGCAGTTCCAGTTGCAGGTCCATGTGGCGCTTGTGGCCGGTATCCACGATCGCACACTCCAGACCCCCACACAGGTAATCCGCAATACGTTGAATGGGCTTCTGGGTGGCAGAAAGGCCGATGCGTGCCGGCGGTGTTTGACACAAGGCGTCGAGTCGAGCAAGTGACAGGGATAAGTGGCTGCCCCGCTTGTTGGCGGCCAGTGCGTGTATTTCATCGACGATCAGGCTGGTCACGCCGGCCAACATGTTACGGCCTGATGCTGAGGTTAGCAGCAGGTACAGCGACTCCGGCGTTGTCACCAGAATATGCGGCGGCCGTTTGACCATTTTGGCGCGTTCACCGGCGGGTGTGTCACCGGTCCTGACCGCAGCCTTGATGGTGTGATTGACTTCGCCTGTTGCTGCCAGCGCCTGGGCAATGCCCAGCAATGGTGCCTGCAAGTTCTTTTCGATATCGTTCGATAGCGCCTTTAATGGTGACACGTAAAGTACGTAGATCTTCTCTTCCAAAGGCGCACGTTGACTTTGCAAGACCAGATCATTAATTGCGCACAGGAAAGCAGCCAGCGTTTTACCGCTGCCAGTGGGGGCAGCAATTAAAACCCTTGGCTGCTGCGTAATCGCTTGCCATGCTGCCGATTGCACCGGTGTTGGTGACTGAAATGTATTCTCGAACCAACTGCGCACAGCAGGATGAAAAGAGGCAGGCAAAACCGCCTTGGGTTGTAAACCAGAAGCAGATTTTGGCTTTTCCGATGGCATGCTTCGATTGTAGCGCAGCTGTTCTCAAAAATTGAGAATGCGACGATATTGAGATTCCAGTTGGCGTGTAAAGCTGATTTCATCTCGCAAAGACGACCGACTAAACCGCTGCCGCAGTTCGCGTCGGGTTATGATCAACTGTGATGGGTCGCTGCATAGCTTTTTAATAATCCCGACATACGTAGCACCATCGGCTGCAACCCATTCATTCAATCCAAGCGAGTTCAAGACACTGGCAACCATACGTCCGGCATGCGAGTTGCCGGATATCGACACCACAGGAACACCCATCCAGAGCGCACAGCAGGCCAGCGTATGCCCACTCCACGGGAACACATCCAACAATATATCGATCCCGGCAAACAATTCAAAGAAGCTTTGGCCCTGCGCATCAAGTTCGAGCATCTGAAGGCGCTCAAGAGCGATATTGTGCTGACTGAATAATCCCTGCAAACGTGCTTGATGCCACTCATCCAGCTGGTCTCGAGCCAACACCAGGCGCGTATTCGGGTTCTCGCGCAAAACATCGGCCCACAGCTCAATAACCTGCGGATTCAGCTTCTCGAGCTTGTGTAAGCTGCCCAGCGTGATGTAGCCGTTCTTCAGGCAAGGCGCATCCAAAACCTGCGGTGCCTGCGCCGGAGGTCGGAAACAGGCAAAGCCTGTCGGCATACGAATCAGAGTTTCGGTACCCATATCGGCTTCATCGGAAGGAAACGTAGTGCTATCGACTATACGGAAATGCATCGCCGGCAGACCACTGGTGTTCGGAAAACCCAGCCAGCTTAACTGCACGGGCGCTGACTGGCGGGCAAAGGCCTGCAGGCGGTTATGGCGGGTATAACCTGCCAGATCAACCAATATGTCTATGCGGTCAGTCTGCACTTGAGACATCAGCTCACTGTCACTACATCCGAGAATGTCGCGCCAATGCGCTGTGTTGGCCTGCAAGCGCGCCGTGGCATCATCGGGTTTGACAACATCAGCGTAGCAATACACTTCAAAGGCTGACTTGTCGTGGTGCTCAATGACAGGCTCGAAAAAGTAATTGACCGCATGGCGACAGAAATCGCCCGATACATAGCCGATTCGGATTGGCTCGCTTGCAATCCGTTGGCGTGAGGTCGGCTGCACTGAAGTGACAGGCGCTTTGGTGAACGCAGCAGTTGCGACGCGCCGGGTTTCCTCAGAAACAGCCTTTGGACTACTATCGGGAAGTAAATTCAGAACGTAAATCAAGCTTGTAACTGCTGCTTGATAATCCGGACGCAGTGCCAGTGCCTTGCGGAATGCTTCAACACAATCCTCCAGCAAAACATGATCGAGATAACACAAACCAAGATTAAACCAGGCTTCGGGACGCCCCTCGTCCAGTTCACATGCGCGTTTGCAGTGGCTCAGCGCCAGCTCATGACTGCCGGTTTTTAGATATATCGAGCTCAGATTCTGGTGTGCGCCAGCATACCCGGGGCGTAATTCAAGCGCTATATTGAGTTGCTGAACGGCTTCATCGATCTGCCCTGCCCGATGCAAAGCGTCGCCAAGATTGTTGCGCAATACCGCTTGTGCAGGTACACGCTCAACGGCTTTGCGGATATACCTGATTGCAGTTTCGTGATCGCCAAGTTGATGGCAGACCAGTCCGTACAAATGCAGTGCATCAGGATGATCGGGCTGTGAATTGAGGATCTCGCGATACTGCGCTTTCGCCTGCCGCAACTGACCAGCCTGGTGCAGTTCGATGGCGTTTTTAATCATGCTCTACTCTGTGAATTCTGCAGCTTCCCAGTCAGCGTTGAGTAGCAGCCACTGTCCGCCCTGCCTTATCCAGCCGGTGCTGACATCGAACAACTGGCCACGTTCGGGCAGCAAGCCTTCCCCACCTGTCACCAGCAAACGAAACGTTGCAGTTGCCTCGGGTTCGCCAACTGATTCAGGTTTGCCGATAACTTGAATTGGAAAAAAATTGGCATGGACGCGACGATTCTCATTGATTTGCAGCATCATGAAACGCTGAAAATCCTGCCGGCCCAGAGCGCCTTGCTGACCTTTAAAGTCTTTCGCGATATGTTTCATGAAGTCCATAAAGCGCCCTTCTTCGGCATCTGCTTCCATGCTTTCAAGGCTGGCAATAATCTGCTGCTCGACGCTGGGCTCTTTACCGCAAGCAGAAAGCATCAAGCTCATGGCCAATATGCTCAGGCAGATTGCGATTTCAGCTAACGCCCTGATGGGCAATATTTTGCTCCTCATCAATCCCTTCACTCTTCTTCTGTCAGGTATTGCTCGAGTAAATGAGATGACACCACAATCAGGTCGTGCTCTGAAATCATACCAACCAATTTGCCGGCTTCCACAACGGGTAAACACGCGATTTTGTTTTCGCGCATCAAACGGATAGCTTCGACCGTGTCGGCGTCTGAATTAACCGTTACAGGCATGCGAGTCATGATCTCATCAACCGAAACTTTGTTGTCGCCACCAATGCGACCATTGGCCACCAATCGCAATAAATCACGGTGAGAGATCATGCCAACCAATTCGCCATCATCTCCTTCCACCGGTACATGGCGCACATGTCGCCAATCCATTAAAGTGGCAGCAAAATCGACAATGTCATTAGGCCGGACGGTAAATAAATCAGTCGTCATGATTTGCGCGACCTTTAAGTAGCTATCGCGCCAATTGGTCTGTTCGCAGAATTCGGCCAACGTCCATTCAGAGATCGGACGTCCACGAGACTGCTGTGCGACCATACTGGACACTAGGCAACGCAAGCGCTGATCTTCCGTGCCGCGGCCTTTCATTTCGCTCAACGATTCCAGCGCCCAGCGCGCGCCTGTCCGCCGTGTTGCCACGCGGTCGTGAATGATGCCCAGGTAGCGGGTGATGTCGCGCTGCACTAAACCGTATTTTTTGAGTCCGCGCTCGGCCATCGGCAGCAAATGCTCGAGAATGAGTTCTCTGGCTGGCAAGTGGATGTCACCGAACCAGCTCATCTGAGCCTTAATGCCATCGCGGGCAGCAGCCATGAAATTTGATTTCACGTCATCAAAATTGATCAACTCCCGCACATCATCAATTTCGTCCGACATGCCGGCCATCATGCCGACAAAAAAGGCGGTGTTGGCAATTTCATCCAGCACTGTTGGCCCGGAAGGTATCACCCGGTTTTCAATTCGCAGGTGCGCAATACCTTTATGAATACCGTAGCAGGCACGGTTCCAGCGGTAGACGGTGCCGTTGTGCAAACACAAGGCCTTTAGTTTTGGCACCTCGCCTCTTTCTACCATGCCCAGAGGGTCTTTTTCAGTTTCGGTGGATAAAAGAACGCGGAATCTGGCGATGTCCTCTTTGAAAATTTCCACCACGGATTTATCTACCCAGTGGTCACCAAAATGAACGCGAGGTTTTAGCCCCCTGGATTGATGCGACGCCGAGCGAACATCCACGGAATGTTCAAATACTGCAATTCTGGTTTCATGCCACAAACGTTTGCCCAGCAGTATGGGTGAGTTGACAGAGGCTGCCAGCAACGGGCCGGTTACCGTCTGGGCAATATTGTAAAGTTTGGCGAAGTCGTCAGGACTGACTTGAAAGTGTACTTGAAAGCTGGTGTTACAGGCCTCCAGCATGACGTTGTCGTGATTGACGATTAACTCATCGATACCATTGATGGTGAACTTAAGGTTGTCACCGCGCAGGGCCATGATGGCATCGTTCAAGGCGTAATAGCGGGGTTCCGGCACCATCGAATCCA
>Ga0105054_10001684_pt1 | contig 36205 bp, 32 predicted proteins | sample BON02_FD_78091 | JGI IMG/M metagenome (GOLD analysis project Ga0105054, IMG submission 78091) | Freshwater microbial communities from Lake Bonney liftoff mats and glacier meltwater in Antarctica - BON-02 (megahit assembly) | ecosystem: Environmental > Aquatic > Freshwater > Ice > Glacier...
CTCGATATCCAGCGGCTGCGCGCGGGTGCGGATCACGGCGATGGTCTGCGGGTGGCAGTTCTGATCGACGAAGAAGGCGCGGGATTTGGATTTGGCGCTGCGTTCGGCCATGGTCATCGCCTCTGCCGCCGCGGTCGCTTCGTCCAGCAGGGAGGCGTTGGCGACGGGCAGGCCGGTGAGGTCGGCGACCATGGTCTGGTAGTTCAGGAGTGCTTCGAGCCGCCCTTGGGCGATTTCGGGCTGATAGGGGGTATAGGCGGTGTACCAGGCCGGGTTTTCAAGGATGTTGCGCTGGATCGCGGGGGGGGTGACGGTGCCGTGATAGCCCTGCCCGATGAGCGAGGTCATCACGGTGTTTTTCTTGCCCACGGCGCGCATCCGGTCGAGCAACTCGTGTTCCGCGAGCGGCGCCCAGTCGAGCGGTTTGTCCTGCCGGATCGCATCGGGGATGGTTTCGGCGATGAGTTGATCCAGCGTGGCGACCCCCACCACCTTGAGCATCTCGGCCATTTCGGAGGGCGAGGGGCCGATGTGGCGCCGGTTGGCGAAGTCGTAAGGGTCGTAGTCGGTGGGGGTGAAGGTCATCGCGTGTCCTTTGGGGTCATCAGGTCCGGGATCGGTGGCGCGGTTGGCGGGGTGCGCCAAGGCCCGCCGTTGCTGTCACCCGATCATCTCGTTATATTCATCCTCGTCCATCAGATCGTCGAGCACCGAAAGGTCATCGACCTTCATCTTGAAGAACCATGCCGCACCGGTGGGGTCTTCGTTGACCAGACCGGGTTTGGCGACAAGTTTGTCGTTCACTTCGACGATTTCGCCATCGAGCGGGGCGAGGATGTCGGAGGCGGCCTTGACGCTTTCGATCACGACGACTTCGTCGCCTTCGGCCACCATCGCCTCAACCTCCGGCAGTTCGACAAACACGATGTCACCCAGCTGGGTGGCCGCGTGTTCGGTGATGCCGACGACGACCAGATCGCCCTCTACGCGCAGCCATTCGTGATCTTCGGTGTATTTCATTCTGGTTTTCCTCAGCGTTTGTAAGAGGTTGGGTGAAAGGGAAGCGGGGACACGGTCAAAGGCAAGCGTTTGCCGCGCAATTCGGCCATGAGCGCGGTGCCCTCGGTTGCATGGGCTGTATCGACATAGCCCATGGCGATGGGACTGCCGACCGAAGGGCCAAAGCCGCCGGAGGTTATGGTGCCGGTGGCGGTGTCGCCGTGAAACAGCGGCGTCCCTTCGCGCATCGGCGCGCGTCCGTCGGGGCGCAGGCCCACGCGGCGGCGCGCGGGGCCGGTAAAAAGCTCGGTCAGGATGCGGGCGGCGCCGGGAAAGCCGCCTTCGCGGGCGCCATCGGTGCGGCGGGATTTCTGGATCGCCCATGTCAGCCCTGCCTCGACCGGGGAAGTGCTGGTGTCGATGTCATGACCGTAAAGGCAGAGCCCCGCCTCGAGCCGCAGACTATCGCGCGCGCCGAGCCCGATGGGGGCTATGCCCGGCATCGCCAGCAGGGCGCGGGCGAAACGGTCTGCCAAAGGGGCGGGGACCGAGATCTCATAGCCATCCTCGCCGGTGTAGCCCGAGCGGGAGATCCAGAGTGCTGTGTCCTGATATGGCAGCACGGCCACATCCATGAAGCGCATGGTTTCGACCCCCGGCAGCAGCCGCGCCAGCGCGGTTTCGGCCAAAGGCCCCTGCAACGCCAGAAGTGCCCGGTTATTGACCGGGATCACGTCGCAGACGTCCGAGAGATGGGCCTGCATATGCGCGATGTCTTCGGCTTTGCAGGCAGCATTGACCACCACGAGAATTTGATCGCCCCGGTTGGCGAACATCAGGTCATCGAGGATGCCGCCTGCGTCATTGGTGAACAGCCCGTAGCGCTGCCGACCGGGGGCGAGCGAGAGCACATCGACGGGCATGAGCGATTCCAGCGCAAGGGCCAGCGCCTCCATGCTGCCTTTGGGTTGCAGGATCACCTGCCCCATGTGGCTGACGTCAAAGAGCCCGGCCGAGGCGCGGCAATGCAGATGTTCGGCCATGACGCCCATCGGATATTGCACCGGCATGTCATAGCCCGCGAAGGGCACCATGCGCGCGCCCAGTTCGCGGTGCAGATCGTCAAGGCCCAGTTGTTTCAGATCACTCACGCCGCCACTCCCCTTTGCAGCACCGGCGGTCATGGCGCCCGGCACCGTTCCGGCAGGATGACCCCTGCCCTACGATGCCCCCTCTGTCCTTGCCCGAAACCGGGCGCCTGAGATCGTTATCCCTTCGGCGGGTGCAGCTGCACCACTCTCCAGAGTCTGTCACGTCAGAACGGTCCTTTGCGCCTGAGAGTTTACCGGGGCGGTTGCTCCTTCGGCACCGTCGCGCGGATGGGTGCGCGTCGGATTCTCCCGATCTGACAGGCCACAGATAGCGCGGGCCGGGGTGATCCGGCAAGCGCAAAGCAAGCGGTCTTGCGACATGGGATTCGCGTCGTCTGTGGCCGTCAACACGGTTCTGTTACGTGAGGTTAGCCGGATTAACCGGCTTTTGCGCTAGCAATGCCCGATTTATGGGCAGTCGCGGTCAAATCATGCTGCAGTTGCAGCCTGTCTGATTGTGCGCCGGAACGCATGCTCTCTTATGGGGTTCGGGTTTGCCACTGGGCAATCCATCAAGAGATGCCGCGCAAGGGAGCAATCCTGGCAGATGTCACCCCTTGCGCGACTGCAACATAACTGCTGCGGGCTGGACGTAGCACCGGGGGATGGAAATGCAAGCCGCTGCTTGCCCCGGTGACACCCTGCCACAAGGCACCTGACCGGGGACCTAGGAACCATGACGACCAAAATGACATTGACGGCGCTGGGCGCGGCCAGTTTTCTGGCTGGCTCCGGCGCTGCGCTGGCACAGGATTGTGCCGAGCCGATCCGCGTCGGCGTGCTGCATTCGCTTTCGGGCAGCATGGCGATTTCGGAGACCACGCTCAAAGACGTGATGCTCATGCTGATCGAGAACCAGAATGCTGCGGGCGGTCTGCTGGGCTGTCAGATCGAGCCGGTGGTGGTCGATCCTGCCTCCGACTGGCCATTGTTCGCGGAAAAGGCCCGTGAATTGCTGACCGTGAACGAGGTCGATGTGATTTTCGGCAACTGGACATCGGTGAGCCGCAAGTCGGTGCTGCCGGTGATCGAGGAGTTGAACGGATTGCTGTTCTATCCGGTGCAATATGAGGGCGAGGAATCCTCGCGCAACGTGTTCTATACCGGTGCCGCGCCGAACCAGCAGGCGATCCCGGCAGTGGATTATTTCCTTGAGGAACTGGGCGTTGAATCCTTTGCCCTGCTTGGCACCGATTACGTCTATCCACGCACCACGAACAATATCCTCGAGGCCTATCTGCGCGATGCCGGGATCCCGCCCGAAAACATCTTTGTGAATTACACCCCCTTTGGTCAGTCGGACTGGGCCACGATCGTGTCCGATGTGGTTGCACTGGGTGCCGGCGGCCAGCAGGTGGGCGTGATCTCGACCATCAATGGCGACGCCAATATCGGGTTTTACAAGGAACTGGCCGCGCAGGGCGTGAGTGCCGAAGATATTCCTGTCGTCGCCTTCTCGGTTGGTGAGGAAGAGCTTTCGGGTCTGGATACATCCGAACTCGTGGGCCATCTGGCGGCGTGGAATTACTTCATGTCCGCCGATACCCCCCAGAATGCGGCGTTCATCGCGCAATGGCACGCCTTTGCCGGACCCGAGCGGGTCACCAATGACCCGATGGAGGCGCATTACATCGGCTTCAACATGTGGGTGAATGCGGTGACCGCCGCCGGCACCACCGATGTCGATGCGGTGCGCGCGGCGATGTATGGCCAGGAATTCCCGAACCTGACCGGGGGTATGGCCGTGATGCTGCCGAACCACCACCTCGCCAAGCCGGTGCTGATCGGTGAAATCCGCGCCGATGGCCAGTTCGACATCATCAGTCAGACCGGTGAGGTCGACGGCGATGCATGGACCGATTTCCTGCCCGAAAGCGCGGTGCTGACCTCGGATTGGAAAGACCTCGGCTGTGGCATGTACAATACCGAGACGGCAACCTGTGTGCAGCTGACTTCGAACTACTGATCCCGTCGCCGGGATCGGCATGGAGGGGGCGTCTCTCGCGCCCCCTCCGTTCCTGACCAAGGACAGCCTCATGCTGCGTGCGTTCCTATTGACCCTCACGCTCTGCTTTGCCGCGCCGGTGGCACAGGCGCAGACCCTGCAGGACCTGCTGCAGGCCGATCCGGAAGCGATTGCCGATCCTTCCCGGCGCACGGTGGGCGAGGTTCTGGATGTGCTGGTGGCAAGCGGATTGCCCGAAGTGCCGGTGTTTCTTGAGCGTTGGCGCGAAAAGCTGGTGTTTCAGCGCGGCACTGACGGGTCGTTCTTTTATGCAGTCGAGACGGAGGACGGCTATACGCTGATCGACATTTCCACCGGTGCCGAGGTGGGCAGCGTGGGCCCGCGTGATATTTCGGCGCTGCTGCCAAATGCCGGGGTGCGCGGCGTGATCGGCACCGCGCTGATCGAATTTCAGCTGATGGAGCCGGATCTTGTGCGCCGCACCGCCGCCGTTGATGCGATTGCGCGCAGCCCGGAGGCCGAGATGCTGGAGCCTTTGCGCGGGGCGATCCCTGACGAGAGCGACCCTGACCTGCTGACCCGCAAGATCAGACTGGAGCGGTTGTTGTCCGCCCGGTTCGAGACGGATAACGCCACCCGCGTCGCGGCGCTGCGGACACTGGCATCCGATTTGAGCGTGGATGTGCGTGCGGTACTGAACACGGTGCTGGCCAAGGATCTGCGTGCCGGACCGGCCCTGCCCGAAGATGCGAATATCGCTGATGTGCTGGAACCGGGCAGCGATGCGCTGGGCCGGGATGCCGCCTATCAGATGCTGGTGGATGCAGAGCTTGCCCCCGCGCTGGTGCGGGTCGATGCGGTGAAGGCTGCATTGGTCGCGGCGGTTGTCAATGGACAGGTGGCCGGGGTGCCGGTAGCAATTCTGGGCAGCGATGCGGCGCGCGCAGCGGCTTATGAAATGCTGGCTGCGTCCGGTGCCGCGCCGCCGCTGGTCACCGATGCCAATATCGACGCCAGCCTTGCCGCGCATCGGTTCTGGCTGGAATATCGCGAGGATGACCGGGCTGTCACCGATGCGGCGGCGCTGGCGCTGGCCGCGCTCAGCACGCGGGTCGCGGCCTATCAGGTGGCCGATCTCACGCTCGACGCGCTCTCGCTGGCCTCGATCTATTTCCTCGCGGCGATCGGGCTTGCGATCACCTTTGGCGTTATGGGGGTGATCAACATGGCGCATGGCGAATTCATCATGAAGGGCGCCTATACCGGCTATGTGGTGCAGTTGTTCATCCCCGATTACACGGCTTCGTTGATCGTGGCGCTGCCGCTGGCCTTTGCGGTCACCTTCGGAGCCGGGGTCGGCATGGAGCGGCTGGTGATCCGGCACCTCTACCACCGGCCATTGGAAACGTTGCTCGCGACCTTCGGCATCTCCATCGCGCTGCAACAACTGGCCAAGAACATCTTTGGCACGCAGGCACGCCCACTCACCTCGCCCGACTGGCTCGGCGGGGCCTGGGCCTATAACGACGTGCTGGGGATCAGTTCCATCCGCATCGCGATCTTCGTGCTGGCGCTGACCTTTCTGGCGCTGCTGCTCTATATCCTGAAACGGACCCGGCTCGGCCTCGAAGTGCGCGCGGTGACGCAGAACCCCGGCATGGCGGCAAGCATGGGGATCAACCCGGACAAGATCAACATGCTGACCTTCGGGCTCGGCTCCGGCATCGCCGGGATCGCAGGGGTCGCCATCGGGCTCTATGCGCAGGTCACTTCTGAAATGGGTGCTGCCTATATCGTGCAAAGCTTCATGACCGTGGTGGTGGGCGGCGTCGGCAATGTCTGGGGTACGCTGGCCGGAGCCTCGCTGATCGGCTTTCTGCAAAAAGGCATCGAATGGTTCAACCCCTCCAACACGCTGGCGGCGCAGACCTACATGATCCTGTTCATCATCATCTTTATCCAGTTCCGGCCGCGCGGCATCGTCGCGCTCATGGGCCGGGCCGCGAGGAATTGACGATGACTCCTGCTGCATCTTTTGGCCCTAAATATCCCGGGGGGAGTCTGCGCTGCAAGGCGCAGACGGGGGGCAGCGCCCCCCGTTCTGTCGCCCGGCGCAGCCGGGCGAAACCACCCCTGCCCACTGGCGCGGAGCTTGGCGCGGAGTCGGGCGCATGAGATCCTCCTTCATTGCGCGCAACCCTTCGGTCCTGTGGTTCCTTTTGGCGCTGGCCGTTTTCACCCTTGGCGTAACCCTTTTGTCCGAGGCGACGGGCACGGGGATGATTTCCACGTCTTTCGTCAAGACGCTGGGCAAGACGCTGTGCCTCTGCCTCATCGCCGTGGCGATGGATGTGGTCTGGGGTTATTGCGGTATTCTGAGCCTTGGGCATTTCGCCTTTTTCGGGATCGGCGGTTATGCCGTGGGCATGTGGCTGATGTATGCCCGCACCGAGATCATCGTGCTGGGATCGCTGGCCACCGCCGCCTTGCCGCCGACCGAGAAAGAGGTGGTCGATGCCATCGGCAGCCAGATCTTCGGCGTGGTGGGTTCTTCAGAGTTTCCGTTTCTCTGGGGCTTTGCCGATTCGCTCTTTCCGCAGCTGCTGATGGTCGTCGTGGTGCCGGGCCTTTTGGCGCTGGTCTTTGGCTGGCTCGCCTTCCGCTCGCGCGTGACCGGGGTGTATCTGTCGATCCTGACGCAGGCGATGACGCTGGCGCTGTCGCTCTACCTGTTCCAGAACGATTCCGGTTTGCGCGGCAACAACGGCCTTTCGGGGCTGCAGAATCTGCCGGGCCTTGATCACGTCTCGCAGGATGTGATTTCCATTGCGTTTTTCTGGGCCTCGGCGCTGGCGCTGGGCTTTGGTTATGTCCTCTTTGCCTGGATCGTCTCGGGCAAGATGGGCTCGGTGATCCGCGCGATCCGCGATAATGAAAGTCGGGTGCGATTTCTGGGCTATCATGTCGAGACCTACAAGCTGTTTGTCTTTACCCTCACGGCCGTCGTCTCGGGCATTGCGGGCGCGCTTTATTATCCGCAGGCGGGCATCATCAATCCGGCCGAGATTGCACCCATCGCCTCGATCTATCTTGCGGTCTGGGTCGCGATCGGCGGGCGGGGCCGGCTTTACGGTGCGGTGATCGGCGCGGCTTTTGTCTCGCTTCTGTCCTCTTATTTCACAGGCGGCTCCGCCCCTGCGATCAATCTGGGGTTCTATACCGTCAACTGGACCGACTGGTGGCTGGTATTGCTCGGCCTGTCCTTTGTCGCAGTCACGCTGTTCTTTCCCAAAGGCATCGGCGGCCTGTTCGACTATCTGGTGCGCATCCCTGCCCCAGACCGCGTGGGCGATTACGGCCCCGACAAGGGCGCCTGGCGCAAGGAGGAAGGCGCGCCATGAGCACCCTGCTCGAAGTGTCCGGCGTCACTGTTACATTCGACGGGTTCCGCGCGATCAACAACCTGTCGATCAGCATCGCCGAGGTTGAGTTGCGCGCCGTGATTGGCCCCAACGGCGCGGGCAAGACCACGTTCATGGATATCATCACCGGCAAGACCAAGCCCGATTCGGGTCGCGTCCTCTGGGGACCGCGCAGCCTGTCGCTGCTCGACATGTCCGAAAGCCAGATCGCCCGCGAGGGGATTGGCCGCAAGTTTCAGCGACCCACGGTATTCGAGGCGCAGAGCGTGACGGAGAACCTGCATATGGCGCTCAAGAACAAGCGCGGCCCGTTCGATGTGCTTTGGTCGCACAAGACCGCCGATGACGAGGCGCGGGTCTTGGCTATTGCGACCGAGATTGGCCTTGCTGATGCTCTGTCCCGGCCCTCGGGCGAGTTGAGCCATGGTCAGAAGCAATGGCTGGAGATCGGGATGCTGCTGGCGCAGGATCCCAGGTTGCTCCTCGTCGATGAGCCAGCCGCCGGGATGACCCCGGCGGAGCGCGAGCATACTACCGCCCTGCTGACCCGCGCCGCGCGGGACCGTGCTGTTGTCGTGGTGGAGCATGACATGGAATTTGTCCGCCGGTTGAACTGCAAGGTGACGGTCCTGCATGAGGGATCGGTGCTGGCCGAAGGCTCGCTCGATCACGTCACGCAGAATCAGGATGTGATCGACGTGTATCTGGGGCGCTGAGCGCAATCCGAAACGTGGCCACGGTTTTCGGGCCAAATTGCGCGAAAAAGGATAGAGCCATGTTGGAAATCAAGGGCCTGACCCTGAAATATGGCGCGAGCCAGATCCTGAACGGGATCGACCTGACCGCCCGACCGGGGCAGGTCACCGCCGTGATGGGCACCAACGGTGTGGGCAAGACCAGTCTGCTCAAGGCGATATCGGGCCGCCATCCCTATGCTGCGGGGACGATGATGCTGGATGGCAAGCCGCTGGATCATCCAAGCGCCTTTCAGGCCGCCCGCGCCGGGATCGCCTATGTGCCGCAGGGCCGCGAGGTGTTTCCGATGATGTCGGTGACCGAGAACCTTGAGTCCGGGTTTGCCTGTCTGCCGGTGGCCGAAAGGCGAGTGCCGCCCCGGATATTCGACCTGTTTCCGGTGCTGGCCGAGATGAAGGACCGTCGTGGTGGTGATTTGTCGGGGGGTCAGCAGCAACAACTGGCCATTGCCCGCGCGTTGATCACCATGCCGCGCGTGCTGTTGCTGGATGAGCCGACCGAGGGCATCCAGCCCAATATCATCAAGCAGATCGGCCGGGTGATCGCGTCGCTGCGTGATGAGGGCCAGATCGCGATTGTGCTGGTGGAGCAATATTTCGACTTTGCCTTCGAACTGGCGGATGAGTTTGTCGCGCTAAATCGCGGGTCGGTGGTGCTGCGCGAGCCAAAGGCGCGGATCAAGCGGGAGTTGCTGCTGGAGCGGGTGTCGATCTGAGAGCGACGCGGTCTTTGCATGCCATTGCGGTGGGCGTGACTCAGAGATTGTTCACGGTAAAGACGCAGCCATCGCTGACCAGCACCGGTGGCGTCTGACAAAGCCCGCGTGCGACAGCGAAGGCGGCCAGCACCTTTGGCACATAGGCGCGGGTTTCGGCAAAGGGCGGCACGCCGAAATTGTCGCGCACCGAGCCTTCGCCGGCATTGTAACCGGCGAGCACGAGGATCGGGTCGCGGTCGAAATGTCCCATGAGCCAGTCGAGATAGGCGACCCCGCCACGGATATTCTCGGTCGTGATCAGCCGGTCATCGACGCCGAAGCGTTCGGCGGTGGCGGGCATAAGCTGCATCAGGCCCTGCGCCCCGGCAGAGCTTTGCGCGTCGCTGCGTCCCGCACTTTCGACTGCGATCACGGCCAGCGCCAGCGCGGGAGAGACTTTGGTGCCGACGGTGGCGCGCAGTATATCCTGCCCGTGCAGGCGTGCGATTTCCTGCAGGTCCTGCAGGCGCGGTGCGGGCACACCGCCGCCGCCGGGGGGATTGGCGATCAGGTTGAGTGCTACCTCGAGCCGACCGGGGCCGGAATCGGTCAGCGCGGGCGAAACAGTGTCCCAGAACCATTCCGAGCCGCTGACCGGCGGCCGCGCGGCGGCCAGCACCTCGTCGACGATGTTATCGAGCGCGGGCTCGTCGAGGCCGGACCCGGTCGAAGGTGCCGAGCGCACCTGCGCTGCGGGGTCGATCTGCACCGTGATCCGGCCGGAGGCACCCTGCTCAGGCACGCCCACCCGGCGAAAGGTGAAATCCGCGTGAACGATTGTGCCCTGTGCGCCGATTCCGGCACAGAGGGTTGCGGCCCAAAAGGCCGACTTTCCGAAGCTTCGCGTCATGCGCGTCCTGCCTTGCCCCGATTATTATTGACGACTTCATCGCAGATTTTTCGAATCCGCGATAGCGGGGCGGCAAATTCGGCCGCGAAATGCGGAGGAATTGACACGGTTTGGGGGTTTGCGGGCGGTGTCAGAAGGCAATGACACCAATATTTTTATATAAAACATGATGTTACACGAAAGTTTAACAAAAAGTGATGCGCTGCAAAAACGTACCAAACCTGCCCCAATCCCGCCCCAAACGACCGGCTATATAAGCACATCCAAGACGGGGATCGGGCCAAACAAGAGGCCGGCCCGAAATGATCCGGTTGGTAGTTTGAAACCCTGAGTGAACACCCTGAGGAGGGACACAACATGCTGAATTTCATCAAAAACTTCCGTGCCGACGAAGATGGCGCCGTGACCGTTGACTGGGTCGTGCTGACCGCCGCAATCGTGGGTATGGGCATTGCCATTCTGGCTACGGTTCGTGGCGGTGCGCAAGACATGGCGACAAGCATCGGAACTTCGCTGGCCACCGATGTTCCGGTCGTGGCATTCCAATAAACATAGCAATAGAGACAGGTGGGATCGCAACAAGTATTGCGATCCCACCAAGACGACAGAATGTCGGCTTGGTGACGCGAGACGCAGTCAGTAGTAGTTCGGGCATCTGACATGAACATCAGAGATCTGGAAATGCAATTTAGCGAAATTTAATCCGGGGGCCTGGAGGAAGAAAGAAATGCTTACGCTGCTGCAAAAGTTCCTCGTTGACGAGGACGGCGCGGTGACCGTGGACTGGGTTGTCCTTACGGCCGGTATCGTCATGTTCGGCGCTTTGGTCGTGGGCACGATCCAGCGCGGCGCCACGGACACCTCCTCTAGTCTAGGTGCCAATCTCACCGCAGCTTTTGTACCGGTGGTCGTATTTGAATAACCGGCCGGTCGCAACCCGACCGGTCTTTTTGACGAGAAAGGATACCAGATGCGCGCCGTTTTCGGATTGGTCCTGATCCTGGGCCTCGGTCTGGCAGGCTTTGCCGTCTATATGGTCAAGGATCACTTTGACCAGCAGGCTATCGTGCTCGCGCAAGAGCGCGCCAACGCTGCCGCGATCGTGCCTACTACCTTTGTCATCGCGGTCAATCGCGTGATCGGGTATGGCGAGCGGATCCAGCCTGCGGATATCGAGTTCATCCATTACGTCGCGGACCAGGTTCCCGACGGGGTGTTTCTGACCCAAGAGGAATTGTTCCCGCAGGGCCCCGAGGTCATGCGGATGGCGCTGCGCCAGATGGAGCCGCGAGAGCCGATCCTGGCCGTCAAGGTAACTGAACCGGGCGAAGATGCCGGGATCACCACCCGTCTTGGTCCGGGGATGCGTGCCTTTACCATAGCTGTCGATGCCTCGTCCGGTGTGTCAGGTTTTCTGCGCCCCGGTGACCGCGTGGATGTCTATTGGACCGGCACTGTCGGCTCCGGGCAGGACAGCGGTCAGGAAGTGACCAAGCTGATCGATACCGCACTGGAACTGGTGGCTGTGGATCAATCCTCGGACATGTCCAGCTCTGAAATCAATATTGCCCGCACGGTTACGGTGCAGGTCAGCCCGCAGCAGGTGGCCAATCTGGCACAGGCGCAATCGAGCGGATCGCTGTCTCTGGCACTCGTCGGGCAGAACGATACGTCGGTCGCGCAGGCCATCGAAGTCAACCAGCGTCGCCTGCTGGGTATCGTCGAGGCAGAGCAGGTGATCGAGGTCGAAGCCGCGCCGGTGCAGACCTGTTCGGTGCGCACGCGTCGCGGCGCGGAAGTGGTCGATATCCCGATCCCTTGCACCAACTGACCGGGATAACAGTGAAAATTCAGAACCGCGCGTCCGCGAAGGGCGCGCGGTTTTTGTTGCGCAAATGACCCTGTTGCTGGTTATCCACATAAGAACAGGCCTGCAATACATTGATTCTTGCAATAAAACCGGGATCAGGGCATGTTGCATCCAACGACGGGAAAAATCTCCCGCATGCAGGCGTGATCGGAGAGGCAGGTCACATGACAATTGACAGATTTATCAGGGCCGCTATTGCGGGCTTTGCCATTGTGGTTGCTGCGGTGCCGGCACCGGTGCCGGCAGAGACGCTTCAGGTCATGCGCGGATCTCCGTCTTCGGCATTGCAGGTGCCGATGAACCGGGCCGTCGTGGTTGAGAGCGATGTGCCCTTTACCGAGCTTTCCATCGCAAATCCGGGGATTGCGGATATTTCCTCGCTCTCGGATCGCACGATCTATGTACTGGGCAAGGCACCGGGGCGGACGACCCTGACCCTTCTGGGCGCTGATGGCCGCCTGATTACCAATGTCGAAGTGCATGTCACCCCCGATATTGCCGAGTTCAAGGAACGGCTGGAGCAGATCCTGCCCGGCGAGCCGATCGAAGTGCGCACCGCCAATGACGGGATCGTCCTGTCGGGCACGGTAAGCTCGATTGCACGGCTGGATCGCGCGCTTGAGCTCGCCGAGCGTTATGCGCCGGAACGTGTGTCCAATCTGATGAGCGTCGGCGGTACCCAGCAGGTGATGCTGCGCGTACGATTTGCCGAAATGCAGCGGTCGGTCTCGAAATCGCTGTCCTCCTCGCTCGGTCTGCAAGGCATCGGCCTTGGTGGCGATCTGGGTCTGACGGGCGGCACCAATGCGTTGAACAATGCCGGCGGGCTGACCAATGCGCTGGATGGCGGCATACCCGGCAGCAACGAAAATAACGGCGCGATGCTGTTTGGTTTCAACGCGGGCGGCGTCGAAGTGGGTGTCCTGCTCGAAGCGCTGGAAGCGCGGGGCGTGGTCCGCACCTTGGCCGAGCCGAACCTGACCGCGTTGAGCGGGCAAGAGGCGCGGTTTCTGGCGGGTGGGGAATATCCGGTCCCGGTAAGCCAGGACGGCGGTTCGATTACCATTGAATACAAGCCATTCGGGGTTGAACTGAACTTTATCCCTCGCGTGATAGACGGCGATATCATCAATCTGGAATTGCAGGCGGCAGTGTCGTCGATTGACCCATCGAACGGGTTTACCTCGAATGGCTTTACCGTCGATGCCTTCCGGCGCCGCGAGACATCGACCACGGTCGAGATGCGCGATGGCGAGAGTTTTGCGATTGCGGGCCTGTTGTCGGATGATTTCAGCGATCTGAACGGGCAAGTGCCATGGCTGGGCGATATCCCTGTGCTGGGCGCGCTGTTCCGGTCGGCGGAATATCAGCGCCGGCAGACCGAACTTGTCATTATCGTAACCCCGCATCTGGTAACACCGACCCGTGGCGAGGCGCTTGCCCTGCCAACGGACCGGGTGCGCCCGCCGACGGAAAGCGAGCTCTTTCTGTTCGGACGTGTGGCCGCGAGCGAGGCACCGACACGTGGTGGCGCGGGAGAGGTTGCGCGACAGGACTTCAGCGGGTCATATGGTTACGTGCTCGACTGACAAGGGCGGCTTTGGCAAGGAGATCGGGGCGATGAACAGATTTGTGATCCCGGCGGCGGCCATCGTTGCGATGACGGCACTGAGCGCCTGCGCCCCCGACCCGACCTATAACTCGTTCTTTCGCGAGGCAGGACTGCCGCAGAATGACGGCGGGTTTGGTAATGCTACGCTGAACAACATGGCGGTGCAAAGTGGCGAGGCGGGTTATACGCTGAACCTGGCGCATCGTTTTGCGGCGGAAGTGCAGACGACAGTCAATTTTCCGTTCAATTCCACGGCTCTGGATGAGAATGCCCGTGCGATCCTGCGGCAGCAGGCGGCGTGGATCCGGCAATTTCCCGAAGTGCGGTTCAAGGTGTATGGCCATACCGATCTGGTCGGTTCTACCGCCTATAACCGCAATCTGGGGCTGCGCCGCGCCGAAACCGTTGTGCTTTACCTCACATCGCAGGGTATCAGCCGTTCGCGGCTTGAGGCGGTCGTCTCGTTTGGCGAGACCCAGCCGCTGATCGTGACCGAGGGGCGGGAACGGGCGAACCGGCGTACTGTGACGGAAGTGACCGGATTCGTGCAGAATCACCCGATGATCATGAACGGCAAATATGCCGAAGTCATTTTCCGCGACTATGTGGCGAGTGCGGTGCCGGCCTCGACACTGACCGAAGGGTTGACGCTGGACGCGGCGGCTGGCGGCTGATCGCGCCGGGCACCCTACCCTGAAGATCGCCCAAGACCCCTGGATGGCACCGTCGCGCGCGGTTGCGCTGGGATATGACTGACAATCGGTTCTGCTGCTGCCGGATCGTCGCAAATCTCCCAACAATTACAGTTTTTCGGCCCCAATCTCGTCACCTTTGTCGACGACCTTCTCCCCAATGGGAAACCTCGGTCCGCAAAAAGCGGGTCGGGCGTTGACGGGGCAGGCCGGGGTCATGAACTGATCCCCTCACCTGCATGAGGCCCCGCGGCGCATCCCTTGGACAAAGGACGTGAGGCACAGAGCATGACTGCCGTACTGCAACCGGAACCGCAACCGATCCTGGCCTGCACCATCAGCCGGGATGTGCAGATTTTTGACCTGCTGATCGAGGACATGGAAGCGGCTCTGGGTGAAAACTGGGGCGATCTCAATTTTGGCGATGCATTGGCGTTTCTGGAGCAGCCGGAGGCTGGGCAGCTCGAATTTGTCGCGGTGGCGCTGGATGCCGAGGATGAGGCGGATTTGTCGCTGGTCATTGACATCATCGCGGCGGCCAAGGCCCGGTCGATCAAGGTGATCCTGATTGCCGAAGATGTGAGCCCGGCGGCATTGCACCAATTGCTCAAAGAGGGCGGTGACGAGTTTGTCCCCTATCCGCTGCCCGATGGCGAATTGTCGCGTGCGATTGCGCGGGTGCAAGCGGCGGAGCCCCCTGCCCCGCCTGTCGCCCCGGCGCAGCCACGCAACACGCTGAAACCTGTGGATGACCGCGAAGGTGTGGTGATCCCGGTGCAGGGCATGGCGGGTGGCACCGGTGCCACGACATTCGCGGTCAATCTTGCCTGGGAACTGGCCAATATCGACAAGGAAACCCCGCCGCGGGTCTGTCTGCTCGACTTTGATTTGCAGTTCGGATCGACCGCGACCTATCTGGACCTGCCGCGCCGGGAAACCGTGCTCGAACTGCTGTCGGATACTGAGGCGATGGATGCGGAATCCTTTCTGCAGGCGCTGTTGCCGTTCAACCAAAAACTGCATGTCCTGACCGCGCCGACCGATCTGATCCCGATGGACCTGATCGGACCGGCGGATGTGGAGCGCATCATCACCATAGCGCGGGCCAATTTCGATTACGTCGTCATCGATATGCCCAAGACGATGGTCGACTGGACCGAGACGGTGCTGAACGCCGCGCATGTATATTTTGCCACGCTCGAGCTCGACATGCGCTCGGCCCAGAACACGCTGCGGATGAAGCGGGCGTTGACGGCGGAGGGCCTGCCCTTTGCCAAGTTGCGGTTCCTGTTGAACCGCGCCCCCGGATTTACCGATCTGAACGGCAAGAGCCGGGTCAAGCGGCTGGCCGAGAGCCTGGGGATATCCATCGAGGTGTTGCTGCCCAATGGCGGCGCGCCGGTGGCGCAGACCGGCGATCACGGTGTGCCGCTGGCCGAGGGTGCGCCAAAGAATGCGTTGCGCAAGGAAATCGCCAAGCTGGCCAAGTCCGTGCATGAGATCAACGTGGCCGATACCGCCAAAGCCAAGACGAAAGCTGCCGGAAGGGGATAAGCCATGTTTGCAAAATACAAGAAATCTGCGGTTGCCAAGCCGCTGCCCAATGCCCGCGCGGCTGCCCCGGTGACCCCGGTGGTGGCCAGCGAGCCTGCGCGCGCCTCGCTGATGCGGGCGATGCCGAGCAAGGCCGCCGAGAGCGTGCCGCAGGACAAGGAGAAAAAGCGCAAGGAGCGGCTGTCCGAGATCAAGCTGGAACTGCACAAGGCCCTGCTCGACAACCTGAACCTTGCCGCGCTGGAAAAGGCGAGCGAGGCGGAGTTGCGTCAGGAGATCAATGCGATCTCGACCGAGACGCTGGAACAAATGGGCGTGGTCCTGAACCGCGAGGAACGCCAGACCCTGAACCAGGATCTGTATTTCGAGGTGGTGGGGCTGGGTCCCCTGGAAACCCTGCTCAAGGATGACAGCATCAACGATATTCTGGTGAACGGCCCACAGCAGATCTTTGTCGAGCGTGCGGGCAAGCTGCAACTGACCGATGTGACCTTCAAGGATGAAAAGCACCTGCTGCGGATCATCGACAAGATCGTGTCGGCCGTGGGCCGCCGCGTTGATGAAAGCAACCCTTACGTTGACGCCCGCCTTGCCGATGGGTCGCGTTTCAATGCGATGGTGCCGCCGGTGGCGGTGGACGGAAGCCTCGTTTCCATCCGGAAGTTCAAAAAAGACAAGTTGGCGATTGATGATCTGGTGAGATTCGGCGCTTTTACCGAAGAGATGGCCGCATATTTGCAAGCGGCTGTCGCCACCCGCCTTAATATCATCGTGTCCGGTGGGACGGGTTCGGGCAAGACCACCACGCTCAATGCACTGTCGTCCTTTATCGACAACAACGAACGCATCCTGACGATCGAGGATACGGCGGAACTTCAGTTGCAACAAACCCATGTGGGCCGGATGGAAAGCCGCCCGCCCAATGTGGAAGGCAAGGGTGCTGTGACCCAGCGCGACTGTCTGCGCAACGCCCTGCGGATGCGACCGGACCGGATCATCGTGGGGGAAACCCGCGGCGAAGAGGTTATCGACATGTTGCAGGCAATGAACACCGGCCATGACGGGTCGATGACGACGATCCACGCCAACTCTGCCCGCGACGGCGTGTCGCGTCTGGAAAACATGATCGCCATGGCGGGGATCGAGATGCCGATGAAAGCGATGCGGTCGCAGATCGCCTCGGCTGTGAACCTGATCGTGCAGGCCAGCCGGTTGCAGGACGGCTCGCGACGGATGGTGTCGATCACCGAGATTACCGGGATGGAAGGCGATGTCATCTCGATGCAGGAGGTGTTCCGCTATCAGCGCGTCGGCCTGACGCCGGACAACAAGATTATCGGCCATTTCACCGCGACCGGTGTGCGCAGCCATTTTTCAGAGCGGTTCCGGCTTTGGGGATATGACCTGCCCTCGTCGATCTTTGAACCGACATTGGGAGACTGAGGATGGAAATCTCTACCGAATTCATCATCTATGGCGTGATCTTTGTCGCGGTATTGCTGCTGGTCGAGGGCATCTACCTGACGGTGTTCGGCAAATCCATCAGCCTGAACAACCGGGTCAACCGCCGGCTTGAGCTGTTGGAAAAGGGCGCGGGCCGCGAGCAGGTGCTGGATCAGTTGCGCAAGGAGATGACGCAGCATATCAAATCGCGCCAGGTCCCGCTTTATTCGATCCTCGCGACCAAGGCGCAAAAGGCCAATATCGCGTTTTCGCCCAGCCAGTTGATCATGATCATGGCGGGGCTGTCGGTGGTGGCCTTTGTCGGGCTGACGGTCGGCACCTCGACCTCTGCAATCGTGCGTGCGGTGATTGCCATTCTGATGGGCGTCGGTGGCGTCTATGTCTGGATCGACAAGAAGGCCAAGACCCGCACCGGCCTGATCGAAGAACAATTGCCCGATGCTGTGGAACTGATGGTGCGCAGTTTGCGCGTGGGCCATCCGTTTTCATCGGCCATCGGCATCGTCGCCAAGGAAGTGCCCGATCCGCTGGGCACCGAAATGGGCGTCATTTCCGACGAAGCCGCCTATGGCCGCGATATGGGCGAGAGCCTGAAGGCAATGGCCGAGCGGATGGACATGCAGGATATGCGGTTTCTGGCCGTGGCGGTGAACATCCAGCAGACGGCGGGTGGTAACCTGGCCGAGATTCTGGACGGTCTGGCCAAGGTGATCCGGTCCCGCTTCAAACTGTTCCGCCGGGTCAAGGCGATTACGGCCGAGGCGAAATGGTCGGGCATGTTCCTGTCGATGTTCCCGCTGCTGGCGCTGGTTGCGATCAGTGTGCTGGAGCCGAACTATTACGACGATGTGAAGGAAACCCAGTATTTCATCCCGGCCTGCCTTGTCGTGGCCGCGTTCCTTACGGTGAACATCTTTGTCATGCGTCACCTTGTGAACATCAAGGTCTGAGGGAAAACCCATGGAAATACTGAATAAAATCTCTGACTGGCTGACCGGGATGATGGGGCCGATGGGCCCGCTGATCGCGGTTGGCGGGTTGGGCGTGGTGCTGATGCTGATTACGCTGCCCATGCTGATGAAGAAAACCGCCGATCCGCTGGACAAGCTCAAGGCGGCCAATCTGCCGCCGCCGGCGCAAAAGCGCAGCGACAAGCTGCGCGCGGCGCAGGGCAAGGACAAGCTGGAGAAATACTCCAACTTTCTGGAGCCGCAGGATGAGGGCGAATATTCGGCCATCCGCCTCAAGCTGTTGCAGGCGGGATATCGCACCAAGAATGCGGTGCGCATCTATCATTTCATGCAATTCGCGCTGGGGATCGGCATGCTGATCCTGGGGGCATCTTATGCGGTGGTGCTGGCGCAGACGGGCGAGCCATCGACGCAGCAGACCGTGCTGACCATCCTCGTGCCCGCTGTGATCGGCTATATGGCCCCGAAATACTGGGTCACCCGGCGGCAGGGTGCGCGCAAACAGGCGATCACCAATGGCTTTCCCGACTCGCTCGACATGATGCTGGTCTGTGTGGAAGCGGGCCAATCGCTTGATCAGTCGATCATCCGGGTGTCCAAGGAGCTGCGCGCCGGTTTTCCCGAACTGGCCGAAGAATATGAAATGGTCAGCTATGAAATGAAGGCGGGCAAGGACAAGGCATCGGTGCTGCGCGACATGTCAGAGCGGTGCGGCGTGCAGGATGTGTCGAGTTTTGTGACCGTGCTGATCCAGAGCCAGCAGTTCGGCACCTCGATCGCCGAGGCGCTGCGGATCTATGCGTCGGAAATGCGTGACAAAAGGGTCATGCGCGCCGAAGAAAAAGCCAACGTGCTGCCGACAAAGATGACTTTGGCCACCATGATGTTGACGGTGCCGCCGCTTCTGATCATCCTGATCGGGCCTTCGATTTTCGAGATTTCGGTGACCTTGGGCGGCGGTGTCGGCGGCACGCAGGAAGCGCCGGAGGAATAACAGGCAGTTACTGGCGGATGGTGCGCGGAACTCTGACTTTGGGATTAGTGGCGCTGGCCACACTGGCCGCCTGTTCATCGGGCGGCCAGAGCCGTTCCGGTGACGGGGTCTATGCCCCCGGCGTTGCCGGTGAGGCGGATATCGACGGGCTGATCATTGGCCACCGGCTGATGGAGGCGCGGGAATATGAGCTTGCGCTGGATGCCTATACGCTCGCCGCCGGGCAACAGGGGCTGAATGTCGATACACTTTCGGCGCTGGGGTCGGCCAATCTGATGCTGGGCAGGCTCGGGCAGGCCGAGGGGCTGTTGCGCCGTGCTGTCGCCCTCGACCCCGATTTTGCCGCCGCATGGAACAATCTGGGCGTGATCCTGATGGAACGCGGCAATATCGGCGAGGCGAGCGAGGTGTTTCGTCGCGCCTTTGCAACGGATAGCGGCAATAGTGAACAGATTCGCGCCAACCTGCTCTTGGCACTCGCCAGATTGGGCGACCCGTTATATGAAGACCCCAATGAGAATGAAATATTCCAACTGGTGCGCCGGGGTGCGGGAGAGACCGTGCTGTTGACGTCACTTTGAGGCCGAAGCAGTAACAAGGACGCAGGCAAAATGCGCCACCCTATTCTATTTACCATCTCGGCCGCGGGGCTTTTTGTGCTTGCGGCCTGTGGACAGTCCGGTGATGCGCAGGTCGAACAGGCCATGCGCGATGCCGCTGAACTGAACGATTCAAACCTTGGTGACATGATGCTGACGGTGGGTGATCCTGCCGAGGCGGTGAATTATTTCACCCGCGCTGCCGCGACCGGGCCGGATGATATCGCCCTGCTGCGCGGTCTGGCGACATCGCTGACCCGCGCCAGCCGTCCGACCGAGGCTGTCCCCGCATGGCAGGCCGTCGTGGCCCATGCCGAGGCGACCCCGGATGACAGTGTCGATCTGGCCGATGCCCTGATCCGCAATGATCAATGGGACGCCGCCGAGACGGTGCTGAACACGATCCCGCCGACGCATGAAACATTCAAACGCTACCGCCTTGAAGCGATGGTGGCGGATGTGAACGAGAACTGGGTCAAGGCCGACAGTTTTTACGAAGTGGCCGTGGGTCTGACCACAACGCCGGCCAGCGTTTACAATAACTGGGGATATTCCAAGCTGACGCGCGGTGACTATGCCGCTGCGGAGCGGCTGTTTTCGGATGCGCTGCGCTATGATCCGGGCATGTTCACCGCCAAGAACAATCTGGTCCTTGCGCGTGGCGCCCAGCGCAATTACGACCTGCCGGTCATTCCGATGACCCAGACCGAGCGGGCGCAACTGCTTTACACCCTTGCCCTGACGGCGATCAAACAGAACGACATCACCATCGGCAAGGGGCTGTTGCGCGAGGCGGTGGACACGCATCCGCAGCATTTTGAAGAAGCCGCCCGGGCGCTGCGCGCGCTGGAAGACAATGTGACGAACTGATCATGCTGGAAACCTCCGCCGCCACCGCCGCGTGGTTCTTGCCTGCTGTCCTGCCCATTTGCCTTTATGTGGCATGGTCGGACATGCGGACGATGAAGATCCCCAATATTGCCGTCTATGTGCTGGTCGCGGTCTATGCGGTCATCGGTCTGATCGTGCTGGACCTGAATGACTACCTGTGGCGCTGGTCGCATCTGGGGGTGGCATTGGTGGCGGGCATCGTGTTGAACCTGATCCGGCTGATTGGTGCGGGCGACGCCAAGTTCATTGCCGCGTCGGGGCCGTTTATCGCCACAGCCGATCTGCGCGCGCTGATCCCGATCTATATCTTGAGTTTTCTGGCCAGCTATCTGGTGCATCGCATCGCCAAATTCACCCCGATCCGCCAGCTGGCTCCCGATTGGACGAGCTGGGACGCGGGCAAACGGTTTCCGATGGGGTTTGCGCTGGCCACGACATTGGTCGTCTATCTGGTGCTGGCACTGCGCCCGGACTGGTATGCGGCGGCGTTGGGGATTTTGCCGGCTCTGATGGCGCTGTGATGCCCGCTGCCCGAACCTTTCGCTCCAAACTTTTGCCATAAATCCCCGTCATACCCTGCCCGAGGCAAAAGCAGGATGGGTGACCCCGCATGAACATGCAGACCACGGCCGTGATGGCCCCCCCGGCCCCGAAAACCATGGCGGGCATGCAACTGCATCCGGTGATGATGCGGGATATCCTGCTGAAAACCATGTTCCGCATGAATGTGACCATGGTGTCAGAGGTGTCGCGCGCGATCTGTCTGCCGATCCCGGTGACGCAGGAACTGATCGATCTTGCGCGCGGCCAGAAACTGCTGGAGGCGATGGGCACGCTCAACGCGAACAGCGGCAATGAAATGGCCTATCAGTTGACCGATGCGGGCAAGGCGCGCGCGCTGGATGCGCTGGCGCAGTCGGAATATTATGGCGCCATGCCGGTGCCGCTGGCGATCTATACCGAACAGGTCAAGCGCCAGTCGATCCGTAATCTGCAGATCACCCGTGATCAGCTGACCGCGGCGATGGGCCATCTGATCCTGCCGCCCGATCTGCTGGGCCAGTTGGGCCCCGCGGTGGGTGCGGGCCGGTCGATCCTGATGTATGGCCCGCCGGGCAACGGAAAATCCAGTATTTCCAACGGCATCCGCGACGCGCTGGGTGACAAGATCTATGTGCCGCGCGCCATTGAATATTCCGGACAGGTAATCGTGGTCTATGATCCGATCGTGCATTCGGCCGCCGAGGAGGATCTGGATGATCCCAACAACTTGCGCCGCACCTCCGGCCGCTATGACACCCGTTATGTGCGCTGCGAGCGGCCCACAGTGATCACCGGGGGGGAATTGTCGCTCTCCATGCTCGATCTGGTCTATAACCCGGTGGCGCGCACCTATCAGGCGCCGCTGCAACTCAAATCCACCGGCGGCATCTTTATCGTGGACGACCTTGGCCGTCAGGCGGAGCCGCCGCAAAAGCTGGTCAACCGCTGGATCGTGCCGCTGGAAGAGGGCCGCGATATTCTGGCGCTGCAGTCGGGCGAAAAATTCGAGGTGCCGTTCGATACGCTGGTGATTTTCTCGACCAACTTTCACCCGAACGAGATATTCGACAAGGCCGCGTTGCGCCGGATTTTCTTCAAGATCAAGATCGACGGACCGGCGCAGGAGGATTACCTCAAGATTTTTGCCATGGTCGCGCGCAAGCGCAAGATGCCGCTGGACGAGGCGGCGCTGATCCACCTGTTGAAGGTGAAATATCCCACGATCAACAATGTTTACGCCAATTATCAGCCGATATTCCTGATCGACCAGATGATTGCGATCTGCAATTTCGAGGGTATCCCCTATCAGATGTCGCCGGAACTGATCGACCGGGCCTGGGACAACATGTTCGTCAAGGAAGGTGCGATCATTCACTGAGTGTAAGGTGGGTCTTGACCCACCCTCGCCCGCCGAATGGCCATGGCTGCACCCACCCTACGTTGCGGCACTGTAAGGTGGGTCTTGACCCACCGCGCCTGCGATGCACCTTGGCGGCATGACAGATCTGCCGCCGCAATTCAGCCAATGGTTCACCCGGCAGGGTTGGTCGTTGCATCCGCATCAATTGGATATGCTGGCGCGTGCGGGTGCCCCTGCCCTGCTGCTGATCGCACCTACCGGCGGCGGCAAGACGCTGGCCGGGTTTCTGCCTTCGCTGGTGGAACTGGCGGATGGCGGCCATCAGGGGTTGCACACGCTCTATGTCAGCCCGCTCAAGGCGCTGGCGGCGGATATCAAGCGCAACCTGCGCCGCCCGGTCGAGGAACTGGGTCTGCCAATCCGGATCGAGGACCGCTCTGGCGACACCTCCTACACCCAGAAACGCCGCCAGCGCGCCGATCCGCCACATATATTGCTGACCACGCCGGAAAGCCTCGCGCTGCTGATCAGTTACGAGGATGCGCCGCGCATCTTTGCCGGGTTGCAGCGGGTGGTGGTGGACGAGATTCACGCGCTGGCCGAAAGCAAACGCGGCGATCAGCTGATGCTGGCGCTGTCACGGTTGCAGGGCCTGTGCCCCGGTCTGCGCCGGGTCGGCCTGTCGGCGACGGTGGAGGATCCGGGTGCCATTGCCCGGCAGTTGGCGGGGCCTGCGGGCTGTGAGATTCTGAACGCCGATCCGGGACCGGACCCCGACATTTCCATGCTGGTCACGGCAGAGCGGCCGCCCTGGATGGGGGGTGGTGCCGCCTATGCGATCCCGGCGGTGCTGGAACAGGTGCGGGCGCATCGCACGACGCTGATTTTCCACAATACCCGCGCGCAGGCGGAGGTGTTTTTTCATAACCTCTGGATCGCCAATACCGAAGATCTGCCGATCGGCATCCATCATGGCAGCTTGTCGCGCGAACAGCGCGAGGCGGTGGAGGCGGCGATGGTGGCGGGCCGGTTACGCGCGATCGTCTGCACCGGCAGCCTCGATCTGGGCATCGACTGGGGCGATGTCGATCTGGTGATCCAGATCGGCGCGCCCAAGAACGTGAAACGCCTGATCCAGCGGATCGGCCGCGCCAATCACCGCTATAATGCGCCGTCAAAGGCGCTGCTGGTGCCCGCGAACCGGTTCGAGATCGTCGAATGTGTGGCAGCATTGGAGGCGGCGCTGGCGCATGATCTGGATGGCGACCCAAAGGGTCCGGGGCCGCGTGATGTGCTGTGCCAGCATATCCTGATCCTTGCCTGCGCCGGGCCTTTTGCGGCGGATGATGTCTATGCCGAGGTAACGGCAACCGGGGCCTTTGCCGGGCTCACGCGCGCCGGATTTGACGATTGTCTGGCGTTTTGCGCCACCGGCGGCTATGCCCTTCGCGCCTATGACCGCTGGCAGCGGTTGCTCCTGCGCGACGGGCTATGGCATCTGCGCGACCCGCGCGCGGCGCTGCGCATCCGGATGAATATCGGCACGATTCAGGATACCGACACGGTCAAGGTCCGGCTGCGTGGCGGCGGGGGCAAGCCGCTGGGCGAGGTCGAGGAGGCCTTTGCCGCGACGCTGACGCAAGGCGATACGTTCCTTATAGGCGGGCAGATCGTGCGCTATGAGGGGTTGCGCGAATTGACGGTGGAGGTGTCGCGCTCTGCCGCGAAACGCCCGCGGGTGGCGACCTTCATGGGCACGAAATTTGCCACATCGACGCAGTTGTCGGCGCGGATACTGGCGATGTTCCAACAGCCCGACTGGCCCGCCCTGCCCGCGCATACGTCCGGTTGGCTGGCCTTGCAGCGCGAAGTGTCGCATCTGCCGCAGGCGGAGCGGATTCTGGTCGAGAGTTTTGCGCATGAGGGGCTGGAATACACCTGTTTCTACGGTTTTGCGGGCCGCAATGCGCAGCAGACGCTGGGCCTGTTACTGACCCGGCAGATGGAGATGGCGGGGCTAAGTCCGCTGGGCTTTGTCGCCACGGATTATGCCACGCTGATCTGGGGGCTGGAGCCGGTGACAGCACCTGCTGCATTGTTCAATGGTGCGGATCTGCGAGAGGGGTTCGAGACATGGCTGGCGGGCAATGCGGTGATGAAGCGGAGTTTCCGCGCCTGTGCCACCATCGCGGGCCTGATCGAGCGCAACCTGCCACAGGCGCGCAAGAGCGGGCGGCAGGCGACGTTCAGTTCGGATATCCTTTATGACACGCTGGTGAAATATGACCCCGACCATCTGCTGTTGCAGATCACGCGCGAGGAGGCGATGCGCGGGCTGGTGGATTTTGGCCGCATCGAAGAGATGATCGCGCGCAGCCGCGACCGGATCGACCATGTGAAACTCGACCGGGTGTCACCGCTGGCGGCACCGCTGCTGCTCGAAATGGGCCGGGTGCCGGTGATGGGCGAAGGACGCGAGCGGATGATTGTAGCTGAGGCGGAGCGGCTGCTGGCCGAGGCGGGGATCGCGGATTTCTGACAAGGAGGGTGGGTTGAAACCCACCTTACGCTTGCACTTGCGTCGGGGCCGGGGCAGAGAACGGAGCATGAACGGATTGGATTTCAGCTTTTGCGGGGCGGCGCTGACGGCCCTGCCCTCTGGCGCGCTCTGGTATGAGGCGCAACGTCTCCTGTGCGTGTCAGACCTGCATCTGGGCAAATCCGAACGGATCGCCCGCCGTATTGGCCTGATGCTGCCGCCATATGAGACGCGCGCGACGCTGGACCGGTTAGCTGCCGATATTGGCGCGATCGATCCTGCAGAGGTGATCTGTCTGGGCGACAGTTTTGACGATCTGGAGGCGGCGGGCAGCCTCGATCCTGACGATCAGGCGAGCCTGTTGCGCTTGGCTGCGGGGCGGCGCTGGGTCTGGATCGCGGGCAATCACGATCCGGGGCCGGTCGATCTGGCGGGTTCGCATGTGGCCTCGCATCGCGCCGGGCCACTGGTGTTTCGCCATGAGGCGACGGCGGGTGCCGAGGCCGAAGTCTCGGGTCATTATCATCCGAAACTTTCCCTGCCCGGCATGGGCCGCCCGCGGGCCTGTTTTCTGCTGGACCGGTGCCGGCTGATCCTGCCTGCTTATGGCGCCTATACCGGCGGTTTGTCGGTCACAGCCCCGGTGTTGCAGGCGCTGATGCAGCCACGCGCGGATGCGATCCTGACCGGGCAGCGCCCGCTGCGGGTGCCGATGCCGCGCGGTTGAGGCGCGCCGCGCGGGCGTATTTGGGCCAAAATGAAACTTGTCGGGCAGGTGCAGATGACCGGGCGCCCGGTTCAGACGGTCAGCCCCTCGGGTTCGCTGAGTCCGTTGGTGCGGCAGCAGGCGGTGAGCGTATTGGCCAGCAGGCAGGCGATGGTCATCGGGCCGACGCCGCCGGGCACCGGGGTGATTGCGCCCGCAACGGCGGCGACGCTGGCATAATCCACGTCGCCGACGAGCCGCGTCTTGCCCTCGCCCGCATCGATCCGGTTGATGCCGACGTCGATCACGGTGGCGCCGGGTTTGATCCAGTCGCCGGTGACCATTTCGGGCCGCCCGACTGCCGCGATCACGATATCGGCCTGACGGACGACGCCGGGCAGGTCGCGGGTCCGGCTATGCGCGATGGTGACGGTGCAGCTATCGCCGAGCAGCAGATTGGCCATGGGTTTGCCGACGATATTGCTGCGCCCGATCACCACGGCGTTCATCCCGGAGAGTGATCCGTGATGGGCGCGCAGGAGCATCAGGCAGCCGAGCGGGGTGCAGGGCACCATCGCCTTTTGACCGGTCCCAAGCAGTCCCACGTTTGAAATGTGAAAGCCGTCGACATCCTTGGCCGGGTCAATCCGGTTGATCACCAGATCGGAATTGAGGTGAGCCGGCAGCGGTAACTGCACGAGAATGCCGTGAACTTTCGGATCAGCGTTGAGCCTGTCGATCAGGTCGAGCAGCGTCGCCTCGTCTGTGTCCACTGCCAGCTTATGTTCGAAAGATGCCATTCCGACTTCGCTGGTCTGCTTGCCCTTGGCGCGGACATAGACTTGAGAGGCGGGGTCTTCGCCGACCAGAACCACGGCCAGACCGGGGGTGATGCCGTGGCTGTCGTGAAGCACCGCCACATGCGCCGCGACCCGGGCCCGGACATCAGCTGCAAAAGCCTTGCCGTCGATCACCGTGGCACTCATTCATAGTCCTTTCGCAGGCTGTCAGGCCCGAGCTTGCTTTCTTCGCGGGCGATCGACCAGTCGATCAGCCGACGCCAGAGTTTTTCGACCAGATCGGGCGGCAGCCCGTAGGTGAGGGCATGCGCGCGCACATTTTGCACCACCTCTTCGACGCGCGACCCGATGCGGGCGGGCAGGTTGACCCCGACCTTTACCTCGGAGGCGCGGTCGATATAGGTCGCGCGTTCGGCGAACAGCCGCACGAGATCTTCGTCGATCCGGTCGATTTCGGCGCGGATATCGGCCATGGTGCTGCAATCCTGTGGTTTTTTCACCTATCGCCCTCCGTGGTCATCGGGGTGGTCATCGGGATGCCCGCCTGATACGACGCGGACCACCCGATGACAACGCGACATGTCGTGTCAGAACAGCCCTTCGATCTGGCCGACAGCGTTGAGCCGGATCGTCTCGGCCGAGGGCACGCGTGGCAGGCCGGGCATGGTCATGATCTCGCCGCAGATCACCACGACGAAACCGGCCCCGGCAGAGAGCCGGACCTCGCGCACCGGGACCGAATGGCCGGTGGGCGCGCCGCGCTGGGTGGGGTCGGTGGTGAAGGAATATTGGGTTTTTGCCATACAGATCGGCAGATGGCCGTAACCCTGATCCTCCCAGACCCTGAGTTGATCGCGGATGGATTTGTCGGCCAGCACCTCGTCGGCGTGGTAGATCCGTTTGGCAATGGTCTCGATCTTCTGGAAAAGCGGCATCGCGTCGGGGTAGAGCGGGGCGAAATTGGCAGCACCGCTTTCCGCCAGTTGCACGACCTTATGCGCCAGATCCTCGATGCCAGCAGAACCCTGCGCCCAGTGTTTGCAGAGAATCGCTTCGGACCCTTGTGCCTTGACGTAATCCTTGACCGCCTGCACTTCCGCCTCGGTATCGCTGACGAAATGGTTGATCGCAACGACGACCGGCACGCCGAAGCCTTTGATATTGGCGATGTGCCGCCCAAGATTTGGGCAGCCTTTGTTGACCGCATCGACGTTTTCGGCGCCAAGATCGGCTTTGGCGACGCCGCCGTTCATCTTCATCGCGCGCACGGTGGCCACGATGACCACGGCATCAGGCGCGATTCCGGCCTTGCGACATTTGATGTTCATGAACTTTTCAGCGCCCAGATCGGCCCCGAAACCGGCCTCTGTCACCACGTAATCGGCGATTTTCATCGCGGTGGTGGTGGCGGTGACCGAGTTGCAGCCATGCGCGATATTGGCAAAGGGGCCGCCGTGCACGAAAGCCGGGTTGTTTTCCAGCGTCTGCACGAGGTTCGGCTGCATCGCGTCCTTCAAAAGCACGGTCATCGCCCCATCCGCCTTGATATCGCGGCAGAAAATCGGGGTCTTGTCGCGCCGGTAGGCCACGATCATGTCGCCCAGACGTTTCTCAAGATCCTGCAGATTGCGCGCGAGACAAAGGATCGCCATGACTTCTGACGCGACGGTGATGTCGAAGCCGGTCTCGCGCGGAAAACCGTTGGCCACGCCCCCAAGGCTCGCCGTGATCTGGCGCAGGGCGCGGTCATTCATGTCGAGCACGCGCCGCCAGACGATGCGGCGGATGTCGATTTCGAGGGAGTTGCCCCAGTAGATATGGTTGTCGATCATCGCGGAGAGCAGGTTGTGGGCGCTCGTGATCGCGTGGAAATCGCCGGTGAAATGGAGGTTCATATCCTCCATCGGCACGACCTGCGCATAACCGCCACCTGCCGCGCCGCCCTTCATCCCGAAGTTTGGCCCGAGGCTGGCTTCGCGGATGCAGACGGCGGCATTCTTGCCGATCCGGTTCAGCCCGTCGCCAAGGCCCACGGTGGTCGTGGTCTTGCCCTCGCCCGCCGGGGTCGGGTTGATCGCGGTGACGAGGATCAGTTTGCCGTTCGGGCGCGACTGAACGGAGTCGATGAAACGCTGCGACAGTTTCGCCTTGTCATGGCCATAGGGCAGCAGATCGTCGGAGCCGATCCCCAGTTTGGCGCCGATGTCCTGAATCGGACGTTTGGTCGCCTCGCGGGCAATCTCGATGTCGGTCTTGAAGCTCATTGTCTGGTCCCCGTGGCCGGGCGGCACGCCCTGATCCTTTGCAGGGGTTCTAGCGGGCGGCAACGCTTTGGTGAAACGCATTTCCGACACAATCCCGGTCGGAATCGGCGGCAGGGGGAAATGTGGTTTCGGATTGAAGAGAAATGGCAGTGATGCGGGTGCGGGTCAGAGCGGGCCGGGCCGCCATGCCCGCTGATCCGGGATGTGCAGTGTGACGGTGTCGCCCAACCGTAGGGTGCCTTCACGCTCGACCCAGGCGGTGACGCCGCGCCGCCCGCTGGCCGCTGCCTTGAAAGCTTTGCCATGGCCGGGCCGGAGCTGTTCTATGGTCTTGGCGGGCTCGATACAGGGGTGGTTTTCCATGTCGACGGTAAGGGTGACGCCGCTGCCGGTCTGGAGCCGGGAGTTGGGCGGGATATGGGTGAAATCGGGGATGCCGGAGATGACGACAGAGGCACCGACCCAGGCGTGATCCCAGGTGTCGAGGCCAAGCTCTGCCGCCACTGACGCCATTTCCTCGGCACTGACGACGCAAAGTTGGCGCGTGTTGCGGATGGTGGTGCCGCGCGGATATTGCGCCAGCAAGCGCGAACAGGACGGCCGGGTGAGGCCGGCGTGGCTCTCATCCGCGTAGCCGCCAAAGGTGAGCGGCATGTCCTGCAGCGGATGGGCGGTGATGATCAGGTTTTGGACCGGGTAGGGCTGGTGACCCAGCCAGGTGATGGTGCCGGTGTATTTGGTGGGTTTCAAGGCTGGCATCGTCGGCTCCTGCTGGGTGCGGTTAACCTGCCGGTGGTGATGGCAGACTGCAAGCCGCAGACAGCAAAACGCCGCCCCGGTGGTTTGGGACGGCGTCTGCGTGTCGTTTTGAATCAGGTGGTTGGTTCCGGCTCCAGCCCGCCCTCGGTGTCCTTGGGCTTGCGCGGCTTGGTTTTGGGGATGGCCGTGACCGAGGCACCGCCGCCGGGGGTGGACATGCTGCCCCCGTCGGAATCGTCGCCCCGATTGAGCGCCTCACCGGCGATGACGCGGGCGATTTCGCTGCCGGTCAGGGTCTCGTATTCCAGAAGCCCCTCGGCCAGCCGCACCAGATCATCATGCTTTTCGGTCAGGATCTTCTTGGCCGTCTCGTAACCTTCGTCGATCATGCGCCGCACTTCTTCGTCGATCAGCTTTTGCGTTTCGGCAGAGTGGTTGGTGCCGCCGCCGTAGGCGCCAAGATAGCTTTGCTGTTCGTTGGCATAGTCGATATGGCCGATCTTTTCGGACATGCCGAATTGCGTCACCATGGCGCGGGCGATCTTTGACACCTGCTGAATGTCGCTGGTGGCACCTGAGGTCACGTTTTCTTTGCCGAAGGTCAGTTCTTCGGCCACCTTGCCGCCCATCGCCATGGCGATTTTCGAGCGGTATTTCGTAAAGCTGACCGAAAGCTGATCGCGTTCGGGCAGCGACAGTACCAGACCCAGCGCGCGGCCGCGCGGGATGATCGTGGCTTTGTGGATCGGGTCGTGCTGCGGCACGTTCAGCCCGACGATGGCGTGACCGGCCTCGTGATAGGCGGTCAGTTTCTTTTCATCGTCCGACATGACCATGGAGCGACGTTCGGCCCCCATCATCACCTTGTCCTTGGCATTTTCGAAATCGACCATGGTGACAAAGCGCCGACCGATCCGCGCGGCGGCCAGTGCCGCCTCGTTCACCAGATTGGCGAGGTCGGCACCCGAAAAGCCGGGGCAGCCGCGTGCAATAATGCGCAGATCGACATTGGGGCCGAGTGGCACCTTGCGCGCATGCACGCCGAGGATCTTTTCGCGGCCCTTGATGTCGGGCAGCGGCACCTGCACCTGACGGTCAAAGCGGCCCGGACGCAGCAGCGCGGGGTCGAGCACGTCGGGCCGGTTGGTGGCCGCGACGATGATGACGCCTTCGTTGGCCTCGAAACCGTCCATCTCGACCAGAAGCTGGTTCAGCGTCTGTTCGCGTTCGTCATTGCCGCCGCCGTAACCCGCACCGCGCGAGCGCCCGACCGCGTCGATCTCGTCGATGAACACGATGCAAGGCGCGTTCTTTTTCGCCTGTTCGAACATGTCGCGCACGCGGGATGCACCGACGCCCACGAACATTTCGACAAAGTCGGAGCCGGAGATGGTAAAGAACGGCACCCCCGCCTCGCCCGCGATGGCGCGCGCCAGCAGGGTTTTACCGGTCCCCGGAGGACCAACAAGCAGTGCGCCTTTGGGGATCTTGCCGCCGAGCCGCGAGAATTTCTGCGGGTTGCGCAGGAATTCGACGATCTCCTCGAGCTCTTCCTTGGCCTCGTCGATGCCCGCCACATCGTCAAAGGTGACGCGCCCGTGCTTTTCGGTAAGCAGTTTGGCCTTTGACTTGCCAAAGCCCATTGCGCCGCCGCGCCCGCCGCCCTGCATCCGGTTCATGAAATAGATCCAGACCCCGATCAGCAGCACGAAAGGCAGCAGGCTGAGCAGGAAGGACGTGAAACCGGACTGTTCCTGCGAGCGCACCGTCATCGGGATATTGGCGTCGAGCAGGAGCGAGGTGACCTCTGCATCCTGCGGTTTGATCGTGACGTAATCGCGCCCGTCGGTGCCGCGATAGCGCAACTGTTCGCCGTCCAGCGTGACCTGCTGCACGGTACCAGCCCGCACATCGGCCACGAAATCCGAATAGTTGCGGCTGTTGGATTGCAATGTCGTCTGTGAACCGCTGAACAGGTTGAAAAGCGCCAGGATCAGCAGAAACAGGACGACCCAGAAGGCGATATTTCGCGCGTTGCCCAAGGCATTCTCCCTACGGTCAGAAATGGCCGGTGCGGAACCGCACCTTTGGCCTTTGTGCTAAGATAGCGATGAATGGGCCATCTTCAATGCGAAAGCAGCGATGTATGGAAATCCGCGACGATCCGCGCAGCGTTATCTGACTTGTGCCGTTGGAACCATGCTCAGCCGGGCATCGACACGGGTGGTACCTGTCCCTGCAACAGCGACACAAAGCCCTGATCGAGACTGCGCGGGGACCAGAGCCAATGCTCGCTGTGTGTGCTATTGGCAAGGCGGCCAAAGGGGCAGAACACCAGACGGCCATCACGCCAGACCGAGGGTGCCGCCAGCATCGACCGGCGCGGGATATTGTCGGATTTCCATGCCGGATCCAGCGCATCCAGCCCGTCCTGACCCAGCGCGCGGATGACCGTGTCGTCACAGTGCGCCCCCTCGAACCGCCAGCGGCCGTCCCAGACGGCGCGGGTGGAAACCGGACCGCGGGTTGCCGATGCCTCGCGCCCGATGCGCAGGCCGCCCGGACCAAGGCCGATGGTGCAGCCATGCAGCGTGGCAGGGCCGGGCTCGGACTGCCAGTCGCGCAGGGCCAGCCGTGCCAGCGCAGCCCCGCGCGGGACATGATAGGCAGAGGCGATCAGGCGCAGCGCGGCAGAGAGCGCCCGGCGCCGGAACTCTGCCGAGAGCGCGCCGAATGTGCCCCATTCCAGCACGAAATCCGGGCCGTCCGTCCGGTATTGCCCAAACAGCCGCTCTGCGACCTCGCGCCCGAGATCGCGCCGGGTTGCTGCCAGATTGGCGACAGATCGCGCGATCTGCGCCTCATCCAGCCCCATCTGTGTCAGGGCACTGCGGATGCGGGCGCGGTCATAGGCGGGGTTTTCGTTGCTCGGATCATCGGCCCAGTGCAGCCCCTGCGCCCGCAGAACGTCGCGCAGCGCGTCGCGCGGGATATCGAAGAGCGGGCGGTGGAAACAGAGCCCGCTCTGCATGAAACTGCGCCGCATCCCGCATAGCCCGTCAAGCCCGGCCCCGCGCATCAGACCGAGAAAGAAGCTTTCGACATTGTCGCCGCGTGTGTGACCAAGCGCGCAATCGGTGATCCCGGCACCCAGACACCATGCCGCTATCGCGCCGTAGCGCCCTTCACGGGCGGCCTCGGACAGGTTGCCCTGCCCGTCCCAATGCCAGTCGAGCGTGACATGGCGCAGGCCCAAAGCCGTCGCATGACCGGCGACACCTGTCGCCTCTGCGGTGGATTCCGGGCGCAGGTGATGATCGACCGTCAGGACAACGGCGCTATCAGCCCCGGCTTTGGCCAGAAGATAGAGCAAGGCGAGGGAATCGCTTCCCCCTGACACGGCAATGGCGATCGGTTGCTGTCGCGGCCGCTCTGACAGCCAGAGACGCGCAGCCTCGATCGCTACTGACATCCCAGATTGCGCATCGTCGCCTGCGCCTGCAGCAGCGCGGGCGCAGAGGGAAAGCGGACCCCAACCTCAGCCAGCGTGACGCAGGCATCCTGCGTCTGGCCCAGACCGGCCAGCGATGTACCCAGTTTCAGCAGCGCATCCGGGGCCTCTGGCCCGTTCGGATTGGTGGTGAAACTGTCCAGATAGGCGCGGGCAGCGTTGGAGATATCGCCAAGCTGCTCCAGCGCCTCGCCACGCAGGTAGAGGGCCTGCGCGCTTAGCGGTCCACCCGGGTAGGTCTGGACAAAGGCCGCAAAGCGGTCAGCGGCGCTGCGAAAGTCACCGGTTGCGAGCGCCTCCTGCGCCCGCTCGAAGTCTGCCTGTTCACCGATGGCGAGCGCGGGCCCCCCCGTTTCGGGGGGCTGTTGCGGCAGCGGCACCACCGAGGCGCTGTCAACGCCGCCAAGGCTGGGCGTGTCACCGAGCAAGCCGATGTCACAGCCTTCCTCGATTTCGCAAATCCGGAATTCCAGATCGCCGATCCGGTTGGTTCCGTCCACGGTAATGCGGTTGATGCGGAACTCAAGCTCTTCGGTCTTGGAGGTGAGGCGCTGCAACTCGCCTTCGATCTGGTTCAGCCGTTCCAGCGGCGTGTTGCCGACCGGCCCTTCGGTCAGCCCACCCGTGGTCGAAAGCTGCGTGCGTAACTGCTGAATCTCGACATAGAGCACCGAGAGCTGCTGGCGGATATCGGCCAGCGTCTGGTCCTGTGCCTGCGCTGTGACGGGTGCCATGAGGCAGAGCCCGAGACCAAGTGCAAGTATCCGCATCATTTCACCCTGCCTCTCCTGGCCCGTCAGGTCAGCTCAACGAGCCGACCGAGATGATCGTGACCGCGCGCCGGTTCTGCGCATAGCAGGATTCCTCGGAGCAGATCGCAATCGGGCGTTCCTTGCCATAGCTCACCGTGCGCAGACGCGCGCCCGGCACGCCACGCGATACCAGATATTCGCGCACCGCATTGGCCCGCCGCGCGCCCAGAGCCACGTTATATTCGCGCGTGCCCTGTTCGTCGGCGTGACCCTCGATCACGGCGAGGTAATCATTGTTGGACAAGAGCCATTGCGCCTGACCGTCGAGCGTTTGCATGCCCTGCGCTGTCAACGTCGATCGATCGACCTGAAACAGCACACGGTCACCGATGGTCTGGCTGAAATACTGTGGGCTTGTCGGATCATTGGCCCCGCCCAGCGCCGATTGGTCGATCCCGGCGGCACCCTGCCCGGCACCTGCGCCATCAGCGCCCGCGCCGAACCGGTCAGGCCGGGTACAGGCGCTCAGTCCTACGCCCGCGATGAGGACCGCCACTGTCAGAAGTTTGCTCATGTTCACGCCCTGTCAGGTTATTATGCTCGTTAACGTCAGAATAGCATGCGCCGTTCCATGGGGGAATGGCGCATGTTGAATATGTGTCAGGGCTGCAATGGCCCCCAGGACGCGTCCGAGGCCATGCCACCGGTCGGCACCTGCCGCAGATTGCGCCCGGAAATATCCACCGAATAGAGCGAGGGTGCCCCGTCTGCCCCCTGCGTCTCGCGGGTAAACATCAGGACGCGTCCATTGGGCGCCCAGGTCGGGGCCTCGTCCAGAAACGACGCGGTGAGCAGCCGTTCCTCGGACCCGTCGGTGCGCATCACCCCGATATGAAACCGGCCTGCGTTCTGTTTGGTAAAGGCAATGAGATCGCCGCGCGGCGACCAGACCGGGCTGCCGTAGCGCCCTTCGCCAAAGGACACCCGCACCGGCTCGCCTCCGCTGGCGGACATGAGATAGATCTGCTGCGTGCCGGAACGGTCGCTTTCAAATACGATCTGGCTGCCATCGGGGGAAAAACTGGGCGAGGTTTCGATCGAGGGGGCGGTGGTCAGGCGGCTGTGGCTGCCGCTCGCGAGGTCAGTGCGGTAGATGTCGATATTGCCGCCATTGGCCAGCGAATAGATCACCTGCACCCCGTCACGCGAAAAGCGCGGGGAAAAGGCCATCTCGCCCTGTTCGGTGGTGATCTGCTGCCGCCCCACCGTGTTCACGTCGAGCAGGTTGATCCGGGGAAAGCCGGATTCGTAACTGGTATATAGCACCCGGTCACCGGTGGGCGAAAACCGCGGGGCCAGCACAATGGAACTGCTGTCGGTCAGAAACTGGATGTTGAAGCCGTCGTAATCCATGATCCCGAGGCGGCGAGCCCGGTTGTCCTTGGGTCCGTTCTCCGAGACAAAGACGACGCGGCTGTCAAAATAGCCGCCCTCGCCGGTGATGCGGGAATAGACCGCGTCAGCGACCTTGTGGCCCATGCGCCGCCATCCGGAGGTGGTGCCACCAAATTGCAGCCCCTCGCCCAGTTCGGCGCCCGAAAACACGTCATAAAGCCGGAACTTCACGTTCAGCTGATCGCCATTGACCGAGACGGCCCCGGTGATCAGCGCCTGCGCATTGATCGCGCGCCAGTCGGCAAAAGCCACAGGTGCGGAAAAGCTGCTGACGCCCGAGATGAAAGAGGAAGGCGGAATGTCGCGAAAGAGCCCGGTGCCGGTCAGATCGGCGATCAGGACCGAGGTGATGTCCGCTGCCAGCTGTTCGGCCCCGCCGGTTTCGGACTGAAACACAGGTGCGGCAAAGGGCAAGGGCTCGGTCACGCCCGATGTGATGTCGATGACCAGCGGACCCTGCGCCGATGCGCCCGTCCCCAGCATCAGCGCCAGACCGAGCGCCGCAAAAAGCAACCCTGCCCGGGCGAAGAGTTTTTTGATCATCTTGTCCTCATGCCTTGAAAATCCCGTTTATCATAAAGGCCGCTTTCGGGCGGCGGTAGCCTGCTCGCAATCAATAACGCCCGGATGTGTCAAATGATCCCGGACGCAACTGATCACCTTATCGTCATCGCCTGCGGGTCAAAGTTCATCACGACCTCGCGCCATTGTTCGTATTTGTCGGGCGGCAGCGGAAAACCGTTGGCACCGTTCGCGGTCTGGCAGCGCAGAATGGCGCGGCGCGCGGATTCGAATGCGGCACTGACCGCGGCGGGGGGCCCGTCGGAATTGCTGATCAGGCGGATATTGCCCGCGACCTTGCCATCGCGGCCAAGTTCAAATCCGACGCTGACGATCACGCGCGAGGCCTCTGACCCGGTATCGACGTTCCAGCAATTCTCGACCGCGACGCGGAAGGCGTCACGCTC
>Ga0105054_10001686_pt1 | contig 36199 bp, 34 predicted proteins | sample BON02_FD_78091 | JGI IMG/M metagenome (GOLD analysis project Ga0105054, IMG submission 78091) | Freshwater microbial communities from Lake Bonney liftoff mats and glacier meltwater in Antarctica - BON-02 (megahit assembly) | ecosystem: Environmental > Aquatic > Freshwater > Ice > Glacier...
CTTCGATCGGCAGGTTGCGGAGATTCAAATCCGCGCCGCCATCCTCAATGGCTTTACAGCTCTTGGCATTCCCCAAACAGTGGCTGTAGGCTAAATCCGTTCGGGGTAAGGGGAAGTCCAGCCTCAGACCAATTTGTGCAACAAAGCCCGTGCAGGTTATAAAAACCGTTGAGGTGGCGGACCATATTACGGGTAACACGATAAGAACCGACTATTGCTATCGTGATGGGTATTGCGATGCCGAGGACAGAACGTTCCGTGGGTTTGCGCAGGTATGTGCCTGTTGTTCGGCTACAAAGACCATTGCGCTGTTGATTTTTTAAAAGGTGCATTGTTGCATGATGTCGATGATTTATTGGCGAGTCCCGGCGCAAATTCGCAAGCCATGCGAATGATGAAATTCACCTCGGTCCAGCAGATTGATGAAATGGAACCTATTTTGCGAGACTTTATCCAGCAGGCAATTGAAATAGATAAAGCTGGCTTAAAAATTGATTTCAAGGAAAAAGACACTGTGGTTTTTTCCGATGAACTGGTAGATTTTTTTTGGTGACATGCCCAAACTCGCCAAAGCGTTCGAAGCGTTAACACAGGGGCGGCAGCGTGGGTATAATTTGTATTTCACAGCGGCCAAACAATCCAAAACCCGCGTTGCGCGGATTGAAAAATGCGCGCCAAAAATATTGGCTGGCCAAGGATTGAATGATCGCTGATTGCAGATGCTTGGCTTTAAAACCCCATAAAGGACTGCGATGTTCACAATAATATTGCCGGAAAACTATACCACCACCGCGTGGAAAAATGGCGGCGGCGTAACCCATGAAATTGCCAAACTGGAAGAAAATGGCCAATGGCTTTGGCGTTTAAGCATTGCCGAGGTTTCGACCAACGGCCCGTTTTCGCGTTTTGAGGGACTTTCGCGGATATTGACGGTGATTGAGGGTGCCGGGCTGTTACTGAACCTGCCTGACGCGGTGCTTAAGGCGCTGCCGTTTCATCCGATCGCGTTTTCGGGTGATACACCGCTTGATAGCCAAATGATCGACGGGCCCATAAAAGATTTGAACCTGATTTACGATGCCTCCAAATTCCGCGCCCAAGTGGAGGTTTTAGATGGCCCCTGCCGGCATGGTGCTGGTGTTGGGCAAGTTGGCGTGCTGTGCCTTTCAGGCGTGGTTCAAGTGGATGGCAAGCCTGTCCCGCGAATGGGTTTTGCCTTTGGGGATACGGGTGAATTTGTGTTGGCAATCGGCGCGAAATGCGCAGTCATCCGCCTGCAAAATCGTAGCCAAACAGCTTAAAGCACGGCTTTTAGTTTGGCCATCGTGTCGCGCCATCCTCGAATAATCGCGCCGCGCTGCACATGTTTGCCTGCGCGCACCTGATGCCGCCCTGCCGACCATAAATCTGTAACAAGCCCGTCAGGCGCGGCAAATACCAACCCATCCAACACCTGCTCAATACCAAGCCCGCATAGGGTTGGGTGGGTCAGGTCTATAGCGACAAGGTCAGCCAAATGTCCTTGTGCAATGGCCCCAGCCTTGCGCGCCAACGCCTGTGCGCCGCCCAGTGCCGCGTTGCGATAAAGCGCCGCGCCGGTTGAGCCTGCACCATCCAGCATAACATTGCGGGCGCAGTCACGCAGGCGTTGGCTGTATTCAAGCATCCGCAGTTCTTCGACCAATGAAATACGAACGTTGCTGTCAGACCCAATGCCAAATGCACCGCCTGCCGCCAGCCAGCCCGGCCCATTAAACGGGCCATCGCCCAAATTCGCCTCGGTTATCGGGCATAGCCCAGCAATGGCACCCGATTTGGCAAGGCGTGCGGTTTCTTGCGCTGTCATGTGGGTAGCGTGTATGGCGCACCAATCGGGGCCAATATTTGTGTTATCCAATAGCCATTCAACCGGACGCGCGCCCAGCCAAGCAGAAATATCGGCCACCTCTTTGGGTTGCTCGGCCACATGAATATGAATGGGTGCACCTGCCGCTAAGGGCAGAGCGGCGGCCAGTTCACTTGGCACAGTGGCCCGCAGCGAATGGGGCGCAATGCCTATAATTGTATCGGCTGGCAGGGCTTGGGCAGCTTGGCGTGCTGCTGCAAGCAATGTCGCGAATTCATCAACCGTATTGCCAAACCGTAATTGGCCCGCGGCCAGCGCCTGCGCGCCTGCGCCGCCATAGCTATAGAGCACGGGTAAATGCGTTAACCCAATGCCGGTTAGCTGGGCCGCCGCAAATATCCGGGCCGTAAGCTCGGCAGGGTTATCATATGGCGCACCACCTTTTTGATGATGGACATAGTGAAATTCACCCACGGCAGCATAGCCCGCCTCTTGCATTTCCATAAACACAAATGCCGCAATGGATTCGATATGCTCAGGCGTCAGATGCTCCAAAAACCGATACATGAGGTCGCGCCATGTCCAAAAACTATCACGTCCGGCGATGCGGTATTCGGTCATTCCGGCCATCGCCCGCTGAAAACTATGGCTATGCAGGTTTGAAAGCGCAGGCAGCAGGGCCAATACATGTGTATCGCCGGGCTGGGCCACCGCATTTTTGCTAATGCTGGCTATATGACCGTTTGCCACCGTCAGGCGCACATTTTTAGCCCAGCCATCTGCCAGAAAGGCATGATCAGCAAAAATCATGGGGGTGACTCCTTATGTATAGACATAATGACTGTAGTTTAATACATAAAGACTCAGCAACTGCTTTTTGAGGCCCAGCCTATGCCAGATGATCCTATCATTCTAACCAATTGCCGTGCAGCAACAATGCTGTCCAGCGAAACGGCTTATGGCTTGGTAGAAAATGCGGCGCTGGTTTTGCAGGGTGACCAAATTGTATGGGTCGGCCCGGCGGTTGAATTGCCTCAAACCTATGTCAACTTGCCTGCCCGTAACCTTGGTGGTGCACTAGTCACCCCAGCTTTGATAGATTGCCACACCCATATTGTGCATGGCGGCAACCGCGCGGTTGAATTTGAAATGCGCTTGCAGGGCGCAAGCTATGAACAAGTGGCGCGTGCAGGCGGTGGGATAATTTCCACCGTGAAGGCAACGCGCGCGGCCTCCGAAGCGCATTTGGTCGACGCCGCCCTACCGATTGTCGATGCGATGATCGCCGAAGGCGTGGCGCTGATCGAAATAAAATCGGGTTACGGGCTAGAGCGAGAGGCGGAACTGCGTATGCTTCGTGCCGCCCGCCGAATTGCCAAACTGAGGCCAGTTGATATTCGCTGCACCTATCTGGGTGCGCATGCTGTGCCGCCTGAATATACGGGTCGGGCGGATGATTATATCAGCAATGTCTGCATCCCCATCTTGCGCGCCGCCCATGCCGAAGGGCTGGTTGATGCGGTTGATGGGTTTTGTGAAGGCATTGCTTTTAGCCCCGCGCAAATGGCACGTCTGTTTGATGTGGCAGTTGAATTGGGCCTGCCGGTTAAGCTGCATGCCGAGCAGCTTTCAAACCTGGGTGGCGCGGCGCTGGCAGCGCGTTATGGTGCCTTATCGGCTGACCATTTGGAATATTTGGATGAGGCTGGCGTAAAGGCCATGGCGGCAGCGGGCACTGTTGCCGTTATACTGCCCGGCGCGTTTTACACGCTACGTGAAACCAAAATGCCGCCGATTGATTTGCTGCGCCAGCACAAGGTGCCCATGGCTGTGGCGACGGATATGAATCCCGGTTCATCGCCCATGGTCTCACTTTTATTGGCTATGAACATGTGTTGCACCTTGTTTAGGATGACACCGGAAGAAGCCTTAGCCGGGGCAACAGTGAATGCGGCGCGCGCACTTGGATTGCAGGGCCGTGGGCAATTGGCAGCAGGCCAGCGCGCGGATTTGGCAGTGTGGCGCTGCGAACATCCTGCCGAACTGGCCTATCGCATCGGTTATAACCCCCTTATCCACCGCATATTCGGAGGCGTATTTTGAGCGTTCTGACCCTTACCCCCGGCGCTGTGACGCTGGACGAACTGGCGTTGATTTATCGCGAGGAACATGCCGTGCGCCTGAACCGCAGCGCCCGTAATGGCGTTGAAGCCGCCGCCGCCGCTATTGCCGCCGCAGCAGCGGGCGATGAACCGGTTTACGGCGTCAATACCGGCTTTGGTAAGCTTGCTAGCATGCGCATCGCGCCAAGCGACACCGCCGCATTGCAGCGCAATTTGATCTTGTCACATTGCTGCGGCGTCGGGGCGGGAATTCCGCGCCGCCATGCTAGGCTGCTTATGGTGCTCAAACTGCTTAGCCTTGGGCGCGGGGCTTCGGGTGTGCGTTGGGCGTTGGTTGAACTGCTGGAAGCAATGCTAGAACAGGGCGTCACACCAGTGGTTCCCGTTCAAGGCTCGGTTGGCGCATCGGGTGACCTTGCCCCGCTGGCGCATATGACTGCCGTGCTTATTGGCGCAGGGCAGGCGGAATATCGGGGCAAGATTATGGCCGGGGCGGATGCACTGGCCGCTGCGGGTTTGGCCCCCATTCCGCTTGGCCCCAAGGAAGGTTTGGCCTTCATAAACGGCACACAGTTTTCGACTGCCTTTGCGCTGGCCGGCTTGTTTGATGGTTGGAATGCGGCGCAAACCGCGCTTGTTACCTCGGCCTTGTCCACCGATGCGATTATGGGGTCCACCGCGCCTTTGCATCCCGAAATCCACGCGCTGCGCGGCCATGCTGGCCAAATTGAAGCGGCGAGATTTATGCGTGTGCTGCTTGACGGCTCGGTCATCCGCGAAAGCCACCGCGAGGGCGATACCCGCGTGCAAGACCCATATTGCATCCGCTGCCAACCACAAGTAACCGGTGCCGCCATGGATGTGTTGCGCCAAGCCGCCCGGACGCTTGAAATTGAGGCCAATGCCGCCACCGATAACCCGCTGGTGCTGGTTGAAGCTGGGCTGATTGTGTCGGGTGGAAACTTTCATGCTGAACCCGTTGGCTTTGCCGCTGATATGATCGCGCTGGCACTGGCTGAAATTGGGGCCATTGCACAACGCCGCGTGGCGCTGATGGTTGACCCAACGCTAAGCCACGACCTGCCCCCCTTCCTCACCCCCAATCCCGGCCTCAATTCCGGCCTGATGATTGCCGAGGTGACAACCGCCGCGCTGATGTCTGAAAATAAACACATCGCCATGCCATGTGTGACCGATAGCACCCCCACAAGTGCCAACCAAGAAGACCATGTCAGCATGGCCGCCCATGGTGCGGTGCGCCTAGGGCGTATGGTTGAAAACCTGAATGTGATACTGGGGGTTGAGGCGATTTGCGCCGCCCAAGGCATTGATTTTCGCGCACCACTAGCCACAAGCGCGCCATTACAATCGGCCATCAATGCGCTGCGCAAGCATGTCGCAACTTTGGGCGATGACCGGTATTTAGCACCTGATTTGGAAGCCGCGGCCGCGCTTGTCGGTTCCGGCGCGTTGGCCGCAGCCACCGGGCTGGCCCTGCCGGAACTGGTGCCATGAACCCGGTATTTGTCACACCGGGTGATAGCCCGATTGTGCTTGGCATACCGCATGGTGGCACCTACCTGCCAGCAGAGATTGCGGCGCGGCTGAATGCTCGCGGGCAAGCGCTTGCGGATACGGATTGGCACATCGCCCAGCTTTATGAAGGGCTGCTGCCCGCTGCTAGCACCGTGCAGGCTACCTTCCATCGCTATGTGATTGATGCCAATCGCGGTGCTGATGATGCCTCGCTTTACCCCGGCCAAAACACAACCGGCCTTTGCCCAACCACCGATTTTGATGGAAAGTCAATTTGGCAAAACGACCAAGCGCCAAATGTCGATGAGGTTGAGGCTCGTCGCACGGCGTTTCATGCCCCCTATCATTCCGCCTTGGCCGCGGCGTTAGCCCAAGCGCAAGCGCGGCACGGCGTGGCGGTGTTGTATGATTGCCACTCCATCCGCTCCAACATTCCATACCTGTTTGACGGGGAATTACCTGTGTTTTCTCTCGGCACCAATAGTGGCGCAAGCTGCGCGGCGGCCATTGCTGAAGCCGCAGTTGCACCCTGCCGCGCGGCACCCGGTTTTGAAACCGTTGTTAATGGCCGCTTCAAAGGCGGATGGACAACGCGCCATTACGGCCAGCCAAATACCGGGATACATGCCATTCAAATGGAACTTGCCCAGCGCGCCTATTTGGCGGCTGAATCCGCACCCTTCGCCTATGCCCCAACCACAGCAGCCCCACTACGCGCCGTGCTTGCCAAAATTCTTGCAGCGCTAGATCGGCTTGCCCGCAGCGGTGCACTGACCTCAAAAACAGGAGCCTGACATGCTTGACCGCAAAAACAACCGCGACATTTATCCGCCCACCGGCACCGAAATCACCGCTAAATCTTGGCAGACCGAGGCGGCAATGCGGATGCTGATGAACAACCTGCACCCCGATGTTGCCGAAAATCCGCATGAGCTGGTGGTCTATGGCGGCATTGGCCGCGCGGCGCGCAGTTGGGGTGATTTTGACCGTATTATCGCCACGCTTAAAGATCTTGAATCTGATGAAACGCTGGTGGTGCAATCGGGCCGCCCGGTGGCCGTCGTGCGCACCCATGCCGATGCCCCGCGCGTGCTGATCGCCAATTCCAACCTTGTGCCGCATTGGGCAACTTGGGACCATTTCAACGAACTCGACCGAAAAGGCCTGATGATGTATGGCCAAATGACGGCGGGCAGTTGGATTTACATCGGCACCCAAGGTATTGTGCAGGGCACCTATGAAACCTTTGCTGAAGCCGGGCGCCAGCATTATGGGGGTAGCCTGACGGGCAGGTGGATACTCACCGGCGGGCTTGGCGGCATGGGCGGCGCACAACCTTTGGCTGCCGTTATGGCCGGGGCCTGCTGCTTGGCCGTGGAATGTGATGAAACCCGGATAGATTTTCGTTTGCGCACCCGTTACGTTGATGCCAAGGCCAAAACGCTGGATGACGCGCTAGAGATGATTGCCGCTTGGACAGCGGCAGGCGAAGCCAAGTCGGTTGGCCTGCTTGGCAATGCCGCCGATGTGTTTACCGAATTGGCTGAGCGCATGGCTAAAGGCGGCCCGCGCCCGGACATTGTGACCGACCAAACCTCGGCACATGACCCGCTGCATGGATATTTGCCCCAAGGCTGGTCAGTGGGTGACTGGCGCGCCAAACAAGAGACTGACCCGGCCACGGTTGAAGCCGCCGCGCGGGCCAGCATGCGGGTGCAGGTCGAAGCCATGCTTGCCTTTCATAAGGCCGGCGTGCCGACAGTAGATTATGGCAATAACATCCGCCAAGTCGCCTTGGATGAAGGCTTGAAAGACGCCTTCGCCTTCCCCGGTTTTGTGCCTGCCTATATTCGCCCGCTGTTTTGCAAAGGCATTGGGCCGTTCCGCTGGGTGGCGCTTTCGGGTGACCCGGAAGACATTCGCAAAACCGATGCGGCGATGAAGGAACTCTTCCCCGAGAACACGCATTTGCTGCGCTGGCTCAATATGGCGCATGATCGTATCGCCTTTCAGGGCCTACCTGCCCGGATTTGCTGGATCGGGCTGGGGGATAGACACCGCGCCGGGCTAAAATTCAATGAAATGGTTGCCAGCGGCGAACTTTCCGCACCCATCGTCATAGGACGTGATCATTTGGATAGTGGATCTGTCGCCTCGCCCAACCGCGAAACGGAATCGATGCTAGATGGATCAGACGCCGTGTCTGACTGGCCCTTGCTCAACGCACTTGTGAACACCGCGTCCGGTGCGACATGGGTGTCAATTCACCATGGCGGCGGGGTTGGCATGGGCTTTAGCCAGCATGCGGGCGTAGTGATCGTTGCCGATGGCACGCCTGAAGCGGCCAAGCGGCTAGAGCGTGTGCTCTGGAATGACCCGGCCTCAGGTGTATGGCGCCACGCCGATGCTGGCTATGAAGATGCGCGCGATTGTGCCCGCGAACAGGGGCTGCGTCTGCCAACAATATTGGGGAATTAGGCTAAACTAGGCGCTACTATGGCCTGCCCTTCAAGGCGGCGGCGGATATGCATCCGCCGCGGCTCTGGCACAAATTTCGGGCAATCACTGCCGGGGCCGTCACATCCAAAACGCTCAAAATAAAACGGGTATTGCGCGCGCACATGGTCAATCAGCGCCGGGGTGAATAACCGCGCTATCCCCTCAGCTCCCTTAAAACCTTCTGGACGAAAGCTGCCCTTCATATGACGTTCAATCTTACCGTCTGTACCGAGTAAGAGCGTTTCATGCAGTTTGGCATAATCTGATTGCAAATGTTCAAAGCGTAGCAAATGGTCGGCAATTGGTGTGCCATTCACGGTGTAAGGCGTTGGGCTATGATCCCGGCAAATGCACTCGCACGCAGCTTGGCCTCAAAATCGGCAGCATAATCGGTGGTTTCGTCTATCCTGCCAAGTTTTTTGCCTTTGTAAAAATAGGCCGAGATCAACTTATCAACCGGGTTCCGTTCGCAGGTGATGATGCGGTAATCGGCCAATGTGGCCCCAAAAGTGCGCAATATTTGGCCAATCGGCGCATGCGGCCCGAGTTCGGTAAACGCAAGCCCGGCATCAGCAGGAAGCTGATAATGCAATTTGTTTGAGGTGATAACATCGTCAGGCCCACAAAACGCAAGCAGTGTTTGCTGAACTGAAGTGCCAGCCGTTTTTTTGGTTTTCAAGAAAATGAACTTGTGGCGGTGGCAGATGAGCATGGTGTCCGTTTCGGCGGCTGGTAGGCCGGGCAGGGCCAAGCTAAAGCAGGATTGCAATTTTACCCTTATGCAGCAAGCGCATTATCGGACCGCCATAGCCCAATCCGTAAATATCTGCGCTTGCGCAGCCAGGTTCTGGCCGCCCGTTTGCGTGGCCAATAGGTAATAATCGCCCCCACCCAATGCCACCCGATCGGATAACTGCACAAGGCTGCCAGCGGTAATATCGGGCTGCACCATCGACAGCGGGCAAAGCGCTACGCCTTGGCCCGATAGGGCCGCACTGCGCAGCAAGTTAAAATCTTCAAATCTCGCGCCAGTTATCGGCGGGGTCGGTGTATTGGGCTGGGTTAACCAGTCTTGCCACCCAGCGGTATCACCATCATGCAACAGGCCAAGCGCACGGTATTCGGCAGGGCTAACAGGGTGCCGTCCCAGTTTTTGCAACAAGCTGGGGCTGCACACAGGCACGCTATCACCCGGCAAGAAAAAGGTGCAGTCAAAGTTGGGCAGTTGTGGGGGTTTGGTTGCAAATACAAAGGCCAAATGCGTGTTGTGAACATCAATATCGCGGCCATGCATGGCGTAAATGACCCGCGTTTCAACTTGCGGGTGGGCTTGATGGAATTGGTTCAACCTAGGAATGAGCCAACACATCGCCACAGAGGGGATTGCGGCAATGACCAGTGGCTGACGTTCAGTGCTGGCGCGGGCGCGCTGGCAAGCGGCGGTAATTTCATCAAGCGATAGTGACAAGGCGCGCGCCAGTTCAGCCCCATGCGGTAAAAGTCGGGTTTTATTGCCCGCCCGTTCAAACAAAGGCGCGCCTAACCAATCCTCAAAATTGCGGATTTGGTGGCTGATGGCGGATTGGGTTACAAACAGCGCCTCGCCCGCCGCTTGGAATGAGCCGAGCCGGGCGACCGCCTCAAAGGCGCGTAGGGCATTTAAAGGGGGTAGCTGCACGGTGAAGCCTGCTAGCATAAGAATTATTCATGCTATTGTGAAATATCATCTTTTGACAATATCCCTATTCCGAGGCTTTTAGCAGGTATCAGCCCGCAATGGATTGGGCGAAATCTTTTGGGGGATATGATGGAGCGTGAGCGGTTTCAAAACTTTGTTGGTAATGGCGATAAAGCCGCACCAACATTCTCAGATGCGGAAATGCAGCGTCGGCTCGATGCCGTGCGCGCCCATATGGCACAGGCTGGAATTGATGCGGCGCTGTTCTCCAGCTACCATTGCATTAACTACTATGCCGATTTTATGTTTTGCTATTTTGGCCGCCGCTACGGGTTTTTGGTTGATCATGATAAGGCCACATCTATTAGTGCTGGCATTGATGGCGGCCAACCATGGCGGCGCACATTCGGCGGACAAAACATCACCTATACCGATTGGCAAAAGGACAATTATTTTCAAGCTATTCGCAACCTGACAAAGGGTGTCAAACGCTTGGGAATTGAGTTTGACCACATCAATATCGACACGCTGAACCTCCTGAAAACCGAATTTCCAGATATGGAATTTGTTGATATTGCTGCTGCTGCGATGCGCTTGCGGATGATCAAATCACCCGAGGAAATCGCCCATATTCGCCACATGACCCGGATCGCCGATATTGGCGGCGCGGCCTGTGTGGAAGCGATTGGCGTCGGTGTGCCCGAGCATGAGGTCGCCCTGCATTCCACCGCTACCATGGTCCGTGAAATCGCCAAAAATTGGCCAAATGGTGAGTTGTTGGATACATGGACATGGTTCCAATCTGGGCTCAACACCGACGGCGCGCATAACCCGGTGACCAGCCGTAAAATCCAGCGTGGCGATATTCTGTCGCTCAACTGCTTTCCCATGGTGGCGGGCTATTATGTGGCGTTGGAGCGCACATTGTTTGCCGAAGAGGCGACTGATGAGCATATTCGCCTGTGGAACGTCAACTGCGCGGTGCATGATCGCGGCAAGGAATTGCTGATCCCCGGTGCGAAATGCTCGGACATCGCCAAAGAGCTGAACGCCATGTATGAGGCCGAAAACCTGCTGCAATATCGCAGCTTTGGCTATGGCCATTCCTTTGGTGTGCTGAGCCATTATTATGGCCGTGAGGCAGGCTTGGAACTGCGCGAGGATTGTGACACCGTGCTAGAACCGGGCATGGTTGTGTCAATGGAACCGATGATCACCATCCCCAACCATTTGCCGGGGGCAGGGGGCTATCGGGAACATGATATTTTGGTCATCACCACTGAAAACAATGCCGGGAATACGAACATTACTGGGTTTGCCTATGGGCCAGAGCATTTAATTGTAAAATCTTAAGCCGAGTCAAAATCGGCCCCGCAGGAATTGCGGGGCCAGTTTTTGTTTTGCCGGGTATTTGATGGGTGTTAGCCCGTTTGCTGCACCACCAGCAGGGCCAAATAAGCAGCATAGCTTAGCACCAGCCCAAAGCCTGCAAGCCGCGCCAATCGCCCGTTGAACCACGCGACCAGCAAAATAAATGCCATTGCAGCCAGCATAATCGGAATATCGCGGCTAATCAGGTCGGCTGGCAAGGGGGCTGGGGCGATCAGCATGGTCACCCCACCAATGGCCAGAATATTATAGATATTTGACCCGACGATATTGCCAAACACCAATTGCATTTGGCGATGCCGCGCCGAAATTATAGCTGTTGCCAGCTCGGGTGCCGATGTGCCGATGGCAACAACTGTCAGCCCGATAATGGTTTGCGAAAGGCCTGCCAACTCGGCTAGTTCGACCGCGCCCATCACCAATATCCGCCCACCACCAACCAAAAGTAGCAGGCCCGCGAGCGTGCGAAGCACCATCCCCCAACCACTACCGCTTTCAGGATTGAGCGCCTCAGCCTCATCCTCGCCCATGGTTCTGCTTTGGCGATAGCAATGAAAAATATAGGCGGTAATACCCACCAAGCCCAGTATCCCCAGCAAGGCTGAGCCCGCACCCGCATAGGCAATTGCAGCCAAACCAAATGCAGCGACAAGGGCGACAAGCGGGTCACGCAGGCCTTCCGCGCGGGTTAGCACCAAAGGGGCAACAATAACCGCGACGCCTAAAATAAGCAGTGAATTGGCGATATTTGAGCCAATAATATTACCCCAAGCGATGCCCGGCGCACCCGCAAATGCGGCCTGCACACTGGTCACAAGTTCGGGCGCAGAAGTGCCAAAACCCACAACAACCAACCCGATTACCAGCGGGCTAATGCCCATTCGCCCGGCCAATTGGACCGCACCGCGCACCAAGGTTTCGCCACCGATGACAAGCAACAGCAGGCCAAGGGCGACGAGCGCCATAGCTGTAAACATTTAATTTAGCTCCGATTTTGAACTTTGGCGCAGAATTGCATAGCCAAGCAGCGCCGAACAGAGCGCACCGCAAAAAATGCCAAGCTTAATAGCCGCCATTTGCCCAGCGCTTGCAAAACCCAACACAGACAGTGCGCTATGCCCACCCGATTGCAGCACGAAAACCCACAAAAAAATGCCGAGCAGCACATAAGGCGCGCTGTGCAATAGGCGTGAGCGCTTTACTATCGGCAGCGTTGCCAGCAGCACCCCCGCGAGGGCCAGCACGACAAGGTTAATATTTGCAGCGTAAAACAGCGCGTAAATACCTATATCATCAACAATTGCCACGGTCATCAGGGTAAGAAAAGCTGCACCAATTGGCAAAAAAACGGCCGCGCCTTCATGCTGTGAAAATACCAGTGATCGTTGCGAAATCCGCTGCATCTAAGGCCCTCATGCTTGTGGACTACCTAGATGGGGGCTAACACCTAATAAAGCAAATCACAAATATACGCATTATCTAATAGAAAATATCTATCATGAGCCATCCCAGCCTACGCCAGTTTGAATACCTCGTGACCTTGGCAGATTGCAGTCATTTTGGCCGCGCGGCCGACATGCTGCATATAAGCCAGCCAACCCTTAGCCAGCAGCTGCGCGCGCTTGAAACCAGCCTTGGCGCGCTGTTGGTTGATCGCAATGCTAATCCCGTGGCGCTAACGCCATTGGGGCGGCAAGTTGTGGTGAAGGCGCGCGAAATGTTGCTTGGTCTGCGTCATATTACCGAGATCACCGCGCGTGCCAAAACCGGCGCGGTTGGCATATTGCGCTTTGGTATTACGCCCACACTTGCGCCCTATCTGATGCCGCCTGTTATCGCCCAACTTCACCGTGAAATGCCCGATTTGCATTTTCATATTCGCGAAGGCTTTCCTGATGAACAGGCCCGCCTTTTGGCCAATGGTGGGCTTGATATGCTGCTTGCCCCGCTGCCAACCGGCGGCATGGGCCTGCATGTGGAGCCGCTTTTTCGAGAATCGCTACATTTTGTAGCCCCGCCTGACCACCCGCTTGCCCTAAAAGTTGGGCTTAGTCGCGATGATATGGCGGGCGCGGCCGTGCTGAGCCTTGATCCGCGCCACCATTTCCACCGCCAAACCCTGGAAATATGTGAAGCACTCGGGGCGAATGTGCTGCGGGACTATGAAGGCACGAGCCTTGATAGCCTACATCAAATGGTCTGCTCGGGGCTGGGATTGGCGCTGCTGCCTGCGCTTTACCTGCGCTCAGAAGTTGGGGGTGGTGGGGTCGTCTGTCGCTTGCACCCCAAAGGTTTCACGGCACATCGCACCATTGCAGCCCTGTGGCGGGCGGGCAGTGCGAATACCGCTGATTTTCAGCTCATCGCGCGCCATATTGCCACTTTCGCCCAAAGCCTGTTGGCCAAACCTAGCGCAGGGCGTTCAGTTCACCTATAATCTGGTTCCCCACTGATTTCGCATCCGCCAACGCTTTTTGGCAGGTCACGACCATGGCATCAGCCTCGCTTTTTGCTTTGGCCGTATTTGCGGGCAGCGGAAAAAACCCATCCTTATAAACCTTTGCAATCGCCTTCTCGACCTTCTCAAGATTGGGAATCTTAGCGGTTATCTTATCAGCGGCGGCTACGGCCTTGGTCAGCTTTGGCTTAATCGCGTTTACAATGGCCAGCGCTTCTGCACGCTTATCTGGCAGCATGGCCTTGTTATAAGCTGCAATTGCCGACACGGCCTGTTCGTTCATCGCATTCACCACAGTTTCCACGGTTAATATGGATTTGCGAAAAGCCTTAAGCTTGCCAAGCTTGTCATTCACCGCGTCCAATACAGCGGCATCTTGTTTGTCATTGGCCTTGGCAACCTTTGCGACATGCTTGTTCACTGTGCTTGCAAATGCAGCGACCAGTTTGCGCAGTTTGGTAACAGCCTTGCCACTAGTTGGATTTGGATTGCGCGACGTAACTTCGCTGGCGAATGTATCAAACCGGGCTTTCAGGGTGTTGTATTCGGTTTGCCCAAAGCTGGACCGACCGGAAGCGAATTCGTCAACTGTTCGCAGGCTGCTGCGTAGGTCAGAATAGCCGCCGCGCTGAAAGGCAGGAACCACGGCTTTTTCAAGCCATTTGGCGCTTAACTTAGCGTCCGAATTTGTAAAAAACTCATTCCCATCATTGATTGAATTTAGGGGTGACATTCGTATTGAGGCCACCTTGCCCCCCAACCCGCCCATACTCCCGGTTTCCAGCGCATCGCGCATTGGCTTGGTCTCTTTATTTGTTAGCGCGGTTGATTTTACGGCATTGGCTATTACAGCAGCATATTTCTCACAAATCGCATCAACCTTGGCTTTTTGCGCCTCAACCTTACCGTTGTCTTTTGATTTTATCGCCGCTTCCAACTTATCAAGCGCACCGCTTAGGTTTTTGTTCATATCATTTTGCAGGTCTGCCATGGCTGATTTCAGGCCAACATCAGATTTTGCCCCTGCGCTGGCCTTTGCCTTGGCCGCTTGCCAGTATTTCGCCAATTCACCTGCCATTTTTATTTCTCCTCTAAAAACGTGGCCACTCAAATATTGCCATTGAATACAGCCAGCCAAGTCTGAGTTGAAAAATTGATTCTGACAAGAAATTCCCTAACCACGGCCTACAAATGGCATATTTGTAGCCATAATCGTTAGATTTTGAATATTTGCACCCGCGGGCAGCATTGCCATATGCAACACCGCCGCCGCAACATGGCTGACATCCATCAGCGGCTCAGGCTTAATCTGACCATCTGCCTGCGGCACGCCTTTGGCCATAGGTGCGGCCATATCGGTTGCCGCATTGCCAATATCAATTTGCCCACAGGCAATGTTAAACACCCGCCCATCCAGCGAAATGCTGCGCGTCAGCCCCGTAATGGCATGTTTGCTGGCCGTATAGGGTGCCGATCCGGGGCGCGGCACATAGGCAGAGATGGACCCGTTATTGATAATGCGCCCACCTTGCGGGGTTTGGGCTCGCATCCAGCCAAAACCCGCGCGGGCGCATAAAAAACTACCCGTTAGGTTAATATCAATTACCGCGCGCCAATCAGCTACGCGCGTTTCGTCAATTGTTGCAGCAGGGATGAAAATACCAGCATTATTAAACAATACATCCAGCCGCCCCCAAGCCGCACGCGCTGTCTCAAAACCCGCAGCAACCGCCGCCTCATTGGCTACGTCGCAGGTTAAAATCAACGCACTTTGGTGGCCATCGGCGGTGTCAACCAAGGCCCCATGCCGCCGCCCGATCAGCCCAACGCGCCACCCCTCAGCCAAAAATGCGCGCGCCACACAACGGCCAATTCCACTGCCAGCCCCGGTGACGATGATAGTTTTTGGTGTTAAATTCATAGCCGTCTCCCTGTTTACATCATTCTAGTCACCAGTTGCGCTTTTAGGCAATTGAGCACTAGAATGCAGCCAGACAGTTGGAGGGTATTATGTCAGTTTCACAACTTAAAACACAGGCGAATATTGAACATTGGGACCAGCGCGTTGACATGGCCGCCGCGTTTCGTTGGACCGCGCGGCTCAACATGCATGAGGCGGTGGCCAACCATTTCTCGCTGGCCGTCAATGACGACGGCACCCAGTTCCTGATGAACCCCAACCAAATGCATTTCGCGCGGATCCGCGCCAGTGACATGCTGTTGCTCGACGCGAATGACCCAACCACGATGAACCGCCCCGACGCGCCTGACCCAACGGCCTGGGGCCTGCATGGCTCCATCCACCGCCTTGTGCCACATGCGCGCTGCGTGATGCATGTGCATTCCATCTTCGCCACCGTGCTGGCGAGTTTGGCCGATAGTAACCTGCCGCCGATTGACCAGAATTGCTGCACTTTTTTCAACCGTTATGTGATTGATGACGGCTATGGCGGGCTGGCCTTTGAAAATGAAGGCACCCGCTGCGCCTCAATGCTGACCGACCCAAAGGTGCGGGTAATGATTATGGGCAACCATGGCGTGTTGGTGCTGGGCAGCGACACCGCTGATGCGTTCAATCGGCTGTATTATTTTGAACGCGCGGTCGAAACCTATATCCGCGCGCTGCAAACTGGGCAGAAATTACGCGTGCTGCCCGATGACATCGCCGAAAAAACCGCCGCCGAGTTGGACAACTACCCCGGCCAAGCCGAACGCCATCTGGCAGAGCTGAAGGCGATTTTGGATGATGAGGGTAGCAATTACGCCAGCTAACCTGCAGCGTATGATTAGGTTTTGCGCTTCCGGCAATACAATTCCAGCCGATGGTGCTCAACCTCATAGCCAAGCTCGGCGGCGATTTCTTTTTGCAGGCGCTCAATCTTCTCGGATGTAAACTCAATCACATCGCCGCTGTCCAAATCGATCAAATGGTCGTGGTGCTCAACATCTGCCGTTTCAAACCGCGCGCCGCCACCTTCAAACGCATGGCGTTGCACAACACCATGACGCTCCAGCACCGATAGGGTGCGGTAAACGGTGGCCAGTGACACCGAAGCATCAACAGCTTGCGCGCGCCTATGCAGCTCATTCGCATCGGGGTGGTCATCGGCTGCCGCCAAAACTTGCAACAAGGCCGACCGTTGCCGCGTGACCCGTGTGCCATCGGCACGCAGCGCGGATTCCATCTCGGTGGCTTTTGATTGGGCTTCATTCATAGTTCAATAATAGCCAATTGCAACGCATGTGCAAGTTACTAGTTGCAAATGTTTCTTATGTGCATTGACGAGTTGCAAATAATTCGCATATACAGCTAGCGAAAGGCGATGCCGAGTCGCGAGGTGATTAATGACGGGTTTGAAATTCTCACGCCGCCTAGCGCTTGCACTGCTTGCCAGCGCGGCGGCAATGCCGTTACGCGCACAAGCGGCGCCGTTTCAGGTTGTTGCCACAACAGGTATGATTGCTGACGCCGCCCAGCGGATTGGCGAAGGCGTGGTTGAGGTGCAGGGGCTGATGGGCCCGGGGGTTGACCCGCATGCCTACCGCCAAACCCGCAGCGATATTGTGGCCATGGCGCGCGCTGATTTGGTGTTATGGCATGGCCTGTTTCTTGAGGCGCAGATGGAGGGTTTCTTTGAAGACCTTGCGCGCAGCGGCCAAGTGGTGGCTGTGGCGGAATCCCTGCCGAAAAACCTGCTGCGTGCCCATGATAATTATGCCGATAAATATGACCCGCATGTCTGGATGGCCCCGGCCCTTTGGGCGCAAGTCGTGGCCAATATGGGCGCGCTTTTTAACGGATTGCTGCCCGACCATGTTACCACGCTAACGGCCAATCTTTCAGCCTATCTTGCCGAAATCGCAGCCGTTCACGCCTATGCCACCACGGCGTTGGCGACAATTCCCGCTGAACAGCGCGTGCTGGTCACTGCCCATGATGCGTTCAATTATCTTGGCGCAGCCTATAATATTGAAGTGCTCGGCATTCAGGGTATGTCTACTGAATCAGAGGCCGGGTTAAACCGGGTTGGCGAATTGGTGGATCTGCTGGTTGCGCGTAAGGTTAACGCCGTTTTTGTGGAAAGTTCAGTGTCGGATCGCAATATGCGCGCATTGATCGAAGGGGCCGGCGCGCAGGGGCATCAGGTTGCCATTGGCGGGCAGCTATTTTCTGATGCGATGGGCGCGGATGGCAGCTATGAAGGCACCTATATTGGTATGATAGACCATAACGTAACCACGATTACGCGCGCGCTGGGCGGCCAAGCGCCTATTGGCGGAATGCAGGGGATGCTCGCATGACATCGGCTTTAGAGGTGCGCGCTTTATCGGTATCCTACGGACAGAAACCGGCGGTATTTTCGGTTGATGTAACCTGCCCGGTTGGCAAGATGATGGCGATTATTGGGCCAAATGGCGCAGGCAAATCAACCTTCCTGAAAGCCGTCCTTGGCATTGTGCCGCGTCTTTCGGGCGAGGTGACGGTTTTTGGGCAACCCTTGGCCGCAGCACGCCGCCGTATTGCCTATGTGCCGCAACGCGCCAGCGTTGATTGGGATTTCCCAACCCGCGTCGTTGATGTTGTCATGATGGGCCAGTTTCGCCGCCTTGGCCTATTGGGCCTTGTGCGCCCTAGCCACCGCACACGCGCGCTGGATTGCTTAACACGCGTCGGTATGGCCGATTTTGCCGAACGTCAAATTGGCCAACTTTCGGGTGGGCAGCAACAACGGGTGTTTTTAGCCCGCGCTTTGGCACAGGAAGCTGATCTGTATATGCTAGATGAACCCTTTGCCGGGGTCGATGCCGCCACTGAAAAAGCGATCATTGATGTGCTAAAATCTTTGCGCGCCGAGGGGCGTACCGTGATTGCCGTGCATCATGATCTGTCAACCGTGGCCGATTATTTTGACCATGTAATGCTGATCAACCTGCGCAAAATTGCCGATGGCCCGGTGGCCAGCGCGTTTACCGCTGAAAACCTGCAAGCCACCTATGGTGGGCGGTTGGCGGGCGCTCATATTGAACAACTGCAATTGCCGGCGGCATAGTCATGCAGCCCTTCATCTCAGCCCTGCTTTTGCAATCTGGCTATAACGCAGCGCTTGTTTGTGTGGGCGCGGCGTTGCTTGGCGCGGCGGCGGGCGCCACGGGCACCTTTTTGTTTTTGCGCAAACGCGCCCTTGTTAGCGATGCGATTGCACATGCCACCTTGCCGGGGGTTACCTTGGCCTATGTCGCTATGGTGTTTTTGGGCGGTGATGGGCGTAATTTGGCTGGGCTATTGGGTGGCGCTGGCTTGTCGGCATTGCTGGGTTTGCTGGCGGTAAATACGCTGGTTGCCCGCACGCGATTGGCCGAAGATGCGGCAATTGGCGCTGTTTTGTCTGTATTCTTTGGGTTTGGCATTGTCATGCTCACTGTTATCCAAACGCTCAACCGGGGGCAGCCTGCCGGGCTTGAAGGGTTTTTGCTTGGCTCCACCGCGGGGATGCTGCGCGCCGATGCGCTTGTCATTGCGATTGGTGGTGCCTTCGCGGTTGGCATGGTCATCGCCTTGCGCCGCCCCCTAGGCATTATTGCGTTTGACAGTGGCTTTGCATCAGCAACCGGGGTGCATGTGGCGCGGATGGATTTACTGCTTATGGCGCTTGTCATGGCGGTTGTGGTTGTCGGGCTTAAGGTGGTTGGGCTTATCTTGATTGTGGCCATGCTGATCATTCCACCCGTTTCCGCCCGATTCTGGACAGATCGGACAGACCGTGTGTTGCTATTAGCGGGGCTAATGGGGGGTGTTGCAGCATATATTGGCGCCGCGCTATCCGCCTCGGCCCCCGACTTGCCGACCGGTGCCGTCATCGTTATGGTGTCCGCGCTTGGCTTTGTTATTTCCCTGCTGCTTGCGCCGGGGCGTGGCTCGTTGGCGGTGTTTATTGGTGCGCGCCGCTTTCAGGCGCGCGTGCATTTGCGCCAAGGCCTATTGGCCCTTGGCCATGGTGAGCGGATATTTGATAGATATACACTGAATGTTTTGCGCCGGGCCGGGTTTATTCGCCGTGACGGTGTTGCCACCGTTGACGGCCAAACAGAGGGCGTGCGCGCATTGCGCGACGAAGCGCGCTGGCGGCTGGTGCGCCGCACCTACCATGATGAAGCCATAACTCAGCGTTATGACGGGCTAACCCCTATTGAAACCGTGCTGACTGCCGATGAAATTGCCCTGATTGATGCACAATTGGGGGCACGCCATGGGCGCTGAATTTGTGCAACTTTCATTGGTGCCGCTGCTGATCGGCACTTTGGCAGCCATGGCCTGCGCCTTGCCGGGCAACTTCCTGATTTTGCGGCGTCAGGCCCTTATCGGTGATGCGATCAGCCATGTAGTCTTGCCAGGCATTGTGGTCGCGTTTTTGATCACTGGCGCCGTTACAACCTGGCCCATGTTATTGGGTGCGGCTGGCGCGGCACTGGTCGCTGTCGCGCTTATTGAAGCCATCAAGCGGCTTGGAAAAATTGAAGCCGGGGCCGCCATGGGCGTCGTCTTCACTTCAATGTTCGCTGGCGGGGTGCTGCTGTTAGAACAATCCGACACATCGTCAGTGCATTTGGATGTGGAACACGCCCTTTATGGCAATCTTGAAAGCCTGATTTGGCTTGACGCATCGGGCTGGTCATCGCTGTTTGATCCGTCTGCATTAGCCTATCTCCCTGCTGAGCTAGGGCGCATAGCCATTGTAACACTGCTGGTTGCGGCATTGTTGCTAGTGTTTTGGCGTGTGCTTAAAATCGCAACATTTGATGAAGGTTTTGCCGCAACGCTCGGCCTGCCTGTCGGGCTTATCAGCCTTGGCGTGGTAGCCACAGCGGCGCTGGCGGCGGTTGCAGCCTTTGATGCCGTTGGCTCGATCATCGTCATCGCCATGTTTATTTGCCCACCCGCTGCCGCAAGGCTAATGACCAATCGGCTTGAGCGTCAAATCTGGATCAGCCTTGGCTTTGCGGCCCTCTCGGCCATTTTGGGCTATGTGCTGGCGGGCTATGGTCCGCTCTGGCTTGGCTTACAAGATTCCGTGTCCGCCGCCGGGATGATCGCCACCGTTTCCGGCCTAATACTAATGCTGGCTGCGCTATTTGGGCCGTGCCGGGCGCGGGTTGGGGCCGGTGCTGGCAGTTAGGCCACCACCACCTGCGTTCGCTCCGTCGCACATAACCGCCCCACGCTAATTGGCGGTGCTGCATCTGTAAAAAAACAATCCAAACTTGCCAGCCCCGTTATACGCACGGGGGCTTTACGCGCAAATTTCCCGGCATCGGCCACCAAAAATTTCTGCCGCGCGCTGGTTAATATCGTTTGCGTCACCCGCACCTCACGAAAGTCAAAATCCATCAGGTCACCCTCATGGTCCAGCGCCGAAGCGCCAATTACTGCATAATCAAGCTTGAATTGCCGAATGAAATCGGATGTGGCATCGCCCACCAACCCACCATCACTTGGCCGTAAACTACCACCGGCCACCACAATTTCGGCCACGCCTGACGGGCCTAAAATATTGGCAACGTTGATGTTATTCGTCACCACCAATAAATCGCGATGCCCCAATAACGCCCGCGCCACAGCCTCAGTCGTTGTGCCGATATTCAAAAACACTGACGCGCCATTAGGAATGTCTGCCGCACAGGCCGCAGCAATCCTAGTCTTGGCCTCTGCCGCCAATTGCCGCCGATCCTCATAGCCAATATTGGCGACGCCACTGGGCAGCATCGCTCCGCCATAAACCCGCGCCAAAGCCCCGCTATCGCAAAGCTCGGTAAGATCGCGCCGAATGGTTTGCAGGCTAACCGAAAACCGCCCCGCAAGGTCTTCAACCAGTACCCGGCCGTCGCTGCGGGCGATCTGTAATATCTCAATATGTCGAAAATTTTGACCCATTGCATGAATCTGGCGATTTTCGCGTCATTTCGCAATCAAAATCATAACAAACGAAAACAAAACTTGCCAAAACGACCATCAACGCGCATTTTGCTGCAAGAGGTGAATCATGTCCAACACAGAAAACCCCGTCGATTTGTTTGTAATTGGTGGCGGCATCAATGGCTGCGGCATCGCGCGCGATGCGGCGGGACGGGGGCTTTCGGTTACGCTGGCCGAGATGAATGACTTGGCTTCGGCCACCTCGTCAGCGTCAACCAAACTATTCCATGGCGGGCTACGTTATTTAGAATATTACGAATTTCGGTTGGTGCGCGAAGCACTGCATGAACGTGAAACCTTGCTGGCCGCCATGCCGCATATAAGCTGGCCACTGCGCTTCATTCTGCCACATCAAAAAGGCATGCGCCCGCGTTGGCTGCTGCGGCTTGGTTTGTTTATTTATGATTATTTGGGCGGACGAAAAATTTTGCCAGCGACGCGGCGGCTGAACCTGCGCAAAGATAAGGCGGGCCAAGCCTTACAAACCCGGTTCACCCATGCGTTTGAATATTCAGATTGCTGGGTGCAAGATAGCCGCCTTGTGGTGCTGAATGCGCGCGATGCGCAGGCGCGTGGTGCGACTATTCTAACCCGCACCAAGGTTTTATCGGCCAAGCGGCAAGGCGATATCTGGCAGATTACCACCCAAACTGGCGACACTACTCAAACCCACCACGCCCGCGCCTTGGTTAATGCCGCCGGGCCATGGGTGCGCGATGTTATTGATTCAACGCTACAATTGCCCAGCACCGAAGGCATCCGCCTTGTGCGCGGCAGCCATATCGTAACCCGCCGCCTGTTTAAGGATGATCGCCCCTTTATCCTCCAAAGCCCCGATAACCGGGTGGTTTTCCTAATCCCTTATGAACAAGATTTCACCCTGATTGGCACCACCGACCAAGACCATGACGGCGCGCCGGGGGCTGCGACATGCAGTGATGATGAGGCTGACTATCTTTGCGCGCTTGCTTCAGAATATTTGGCCAAACCGATCACCCGCGAAGATATTGTTTGGCGCTATTCTGGCGTGCGCCCGCTATATGATGATGGGGCAAGTTCGGCCACGGCAGCCACGCGTGACTATGTGTTATCACTCGATGCCGATGGCCCCGCCGTGCTGCATGTATTTGGCGGTAAAATTACCACCTACCGGCGCTTGGCGGAATCGGCTTTGGCAAAACTCACCCCGCATCTCCCCAAGACCAGCGGCGCTTGGACAGCCCGCGTGCCCATGCCGGGCGGAGATTTCCCGGTCGATGCCGCCCCGCGCCTAATGGCCGAGCTTGAGCGTGATTTCCCGTTTCTAGGCGCTAAATGGGCGCAACGCCTGATCCGCGCTTATGGCACCGAGGCGCGTGCCATTTTGGGAACGGCAACCAGCGCAGATGACCTTGGCACAGATTATGGCGTAACGCTTACCGGGGCCGAAATTGCCTGGCTGCGCAGCCGCGAATATGCCCAAACCGCCGAAGATATTTTGTGGCGTCGCACCCGGCTTGGGCTGCTCTTTACCGATGAAATGACAGCCAAGCTGACCGCAGATTTGGAGGCAATGCCATGACGTATATTTTGGCTATCGACCAAGGCACCACATCGTCACGGGCCATTTTATTTGACGCGGATATGCGCATTGCCGCCCAAGACCAACACGAATTTCCCCAACATTTCCCCGATTCTGGCTGGGTTGAACATGACCCGGCTGACCTGTGGTCATCCACGGCTGCCACATGTCGTGGTGTGTTGGAACGCGCCGGCATCCGCGCCGGTGATGTGGCCGCTATTGGCATTACCAATCAGCGCGAAACCACCGTGGTGTGGGACCGTAAAACAGGCCAACCGATTTACAATGCCATTGTTTGGCAAGACAGGCGCACCGCCGATACCTGCGCCATGCTGCGCGCCGCGGGCCATGGCGCCATGGTGCAGGCCAAAACCGGGCTGTTACTGGACCCCTATTTTTCAGCCACCAAATTGGCGTGGATTTTGGACCATGTTGAGGGCGCGCGTGCCCGTGCGACGGCGGGCGAACTCGCTTTTGGCACCGTCGATAGCTGGCTCATCTGGAACCTAACCGGTGGCGCGCAGCATGTGACCGACGCCACAAATGCCGCGCGCACAATGCTATATAATATTCATGATGGCTGTTGGGATACCGATATCTGTGCACTGCTCGATATTCCGATGCAAATGTTGGCCGAAGTCCGCGATAGTGCTGCTGATTTTGGCACAACCCGCCCTGATTTACTGGGCCGTGCCATTCCCATTCTGGGCGTTGCGGGTGACCAGCAAGCCGCCACAATCGGGCAGGCGGCGTTTCAACCCGGCATGATGAAATCGACCTATGGCACCGGTTGTTTTGCCCTGCTGAATACCGGAAATGTGCCGGTTACGTCGAACAACCGCTTGCTGACAACCATCGCCTATCAACTGGATGGCAAGCCGACTTATGCGCTTGAAGGGTCCATTTTTATTGCAGGTGCCGTTGTGCAATGGCTGCGTGATGGGCTTGGCATTATCCGCGCCGCACATGAAACCCAGCCGCTGGCCGAACGCGCCGACCCCTCGCAACAGGTGTATTTGGTGCCCGCCTTTACCGGGCTTGGCGCACCGTATTGGGATGCCGAATGCCGGGGGGCGATATTTGGGTTAACGCGTAACTCCGGCCCTGCCGAACTGGCGCGCGCTGCACTCCAAAGCGTTGGCTTTCAAACCCGCGACCTGCTTGACGCCATGCAGCGCGATTGGGCGGCGGGTGATACTGTGTTGCGCGTTGATGGCGGAATGAGCGGATCTGATTGGACCATGCAGTTTTTGGCTGATATTATTGGCGCCCCGGTAGACCGTCCGGAAGTGTTGGAAACCACCGCGCTGGGGGCCGCTTGGCTGGCAGGAATGCGCGCAGGGCTTTACCCCAGCATGGATGAATTTGCCGCCCAGTGGCGGCTGAACCGGCAATTTACCCCCAGCATGCCCGCCAAGACGCGCGATGCGTTATATGCCGGTTGGAAAGACGCTGTGGCCCGCACATTAAGCCGGGCAGACTAGCCGTGTAGGCAGTTGCCTCCGGCGGGGATATTTAAGAACAAAAGATGCGGGCGAGGTGTCGCATTTGGGCGATTGTATGCTGGTATGCGCGGGCTAGACTGAGCGGGCATTTTTGGAGGCCCCATGGCAAGCGACCCGTTATTGCAGCCCTTTCAGCTTAAGCATTTGCGCTTGAAAAACCGGATCATGTCAACAGCGCATGAACCGGCCTATTCTGATGGCGGCCTGCCGCTTGAACGCTATCGGCTTTACCACCGCGAAAAGGCGCGCGGCGGTATGGCGCTGACCATGACAGCGGGATCCGCACTGGTGTCACGCGACAGCCCGCCGGCCTTTGGCAATCTGCATGCCTATCGCGATGAGATCGTGCAACCCTTGGCCGCCTTGGTGACAGATTGCCATGAGCATGATTGTAAGGTCATGATTCAATTGACACATCTGGGTCGGCGCACGGCGTGGAATACAGGGGATTGGTTGCCTGTTGTGTCGGCAAGTTCAGTGCGTGAACCGGCGCACCGCGCCATTCCCAAAGCGGCAGAAGATTGGGATATTGCCCGCATCATTCAAGACTATGCCGATGCGGCAGCCCGGATGCAGGCGGCAGGGCTGGATGGTATTGAGCTTGAAGCCTACGGCCATTTGATGGATTCCTTCTGGTCGCCACGCCTGAACCACCGTGATGATGGATGGAACGGTGATTTAACCGCCCGAATGGGGTTTGGCTTTGCGGTGATTGAAGCCATACGCCGCGCCGTGGGGCAGGATTTTATTGTGGGTATCCGCATGGTGGCCGATGAAATGGTGGAAGGCGGAATTGACCGCGTTGAAGGGGTGGAGATTGCACGGCGAATTGCGGCTTCGGGCCAGTATGATTTTATCAACCTCATTCGGGGCAATGTAGATAGTGATGCAAGTCTGACTAAGGTTATTCCGATTGCCGGTATGGCCAGTGCGCCGCATTTGGATTTTGCGGGCGAAATACGGGCTGAAACTAAGTTCCCGCTGTTTCATGCCGCGCGGATTGCCGATGTGGCCACCGCGCGCCATGCGGTGGCGACGGGCAAGCTGGATATGGTGGGCATGACGCGGGCGCATTTGGCTGAACCGCATATTGTGGCCAAGGTTGTGCGCGGGGCGGAAGCGCGGGTGCGGCCCTGCGTTGGGGCCACCTACTGCCTTGATCGCATTTATGAAAATGGTGAAGCTTTGTGCATTCATAATGCCGCCACTGGCCGGGAAGGGGCGATGCCGCATGTGATTTCGCGCAGCGAAACGCCGCGCCGTGTGGTGGTGGTTGGGGCTGGTCCGGCCGGGCTGGAAGCCGCGCGTGTGGCGGGAGAACGTGGGCATGATGTAATCGTTCTGGAGGCCGCCAGCCAAGCCGGTGGGCAGGTGAACTTGCTGGTAAAAAACCCAAGGCGACGCGAATTGATTGGGATTATTGATTGGCGGCTGGGTGAATTGGCGGCGATGAATATCCCCATTAAAACAGATATTTACGCCGAAGTAGCAGATGTATTGGCGCTGAACCCTGCGATGGTGATTATTGCCACAGGCGGCATACCACAAACCCCGCCCATGGCCCAAGGTGCGGATTTGGCGCTGAGTTCCTGGGATGTTTTGAGCGGTGCGGCCAAGGGTGCTGCGACGGTGCTGGTTTATGATGATTTAGGTGGGCATCAGGGTATGTCGGCGGCGGAATATTTGGCAATTGGCGAGAGTTCAGTTGAGCTTGTAAGCCCAGAGCGCTTTTTTGCACCCGAAATTGGCGGCATGAACCATGCACCCTATATGGCGGCATTTCAGCGCCATGGGGTAACGGTAACAATTGCAACACGATTGCACGCCATAGTGCGGCACGGCAACCAGTTGCGGGCGGAACTCCGTTCAGATTTTGACCCGGTTTGGCGGCAAGAAAGGCTTGTAGATCAAGTGGTTGTGGAACATGGCACCCAGCCAGCAGATGAGTTATATACAGCGCTGAAACCGTTATCGGCAAACCGTGGCGCGGTGGATTATAAAGCGCTGGTTGGGCAGGGTGACCTATTTCCGGTGGTCAACCCAAGTGGCGCTTTTACGCTTTATCGAATTGGAGATGCGGTGGCCTCGCGCAATATCCATGCCGGAATTTACGATGCCTTGCGTTATGGTATTCGTTGGTAGAAGTTGTTGATATGAAAAGAAGATTTGTTCAGTGTGATGTATTTTCAGCCGAGCCCTATAAGGGCAATGGCCTCGCTGTGGTGCTAGATGGTGATGGGCTGGATGATGAAGCCATGCAGCGTTTTGCGGCTTGGACAAATTTGGCCGAGACGACGTTTTTGCAAAAGCCGACCACGCAAACGGGTGATTATCGGATTCGGATATTTACGCCCACGCGTGAATTGCCCTTCGCCGGACACCCTACATTGGGGTCTTGCGCGGCATGGCTGGACGGGGGCGGCGCGCCAAAGAAGGCGGGTTTGGTGTGCCAAGAATGCATTGGCGGGATTATTGAAATTGACCAAACTGGCCCGCGTCCCGCTTTTTTAGCGCCGCAAACAAAGGTTGAGCTTATGCCCGACCATGACCTTCAAGCCATTGAAAAGGCATTGAAAATTGACACAGAGCATGTTGTAAATTCGACCCGGCTGAATAATGGGCCGATATGGCATGTGGTTGAACTTGCGCGTGCGGCGGATGTTTTGGCTGTCGATTCACTGCGTGTGCGCGGGCCGCAATCCAACGCAATCGGGTTGATTGGGGCGCAGCCGGAGGGGAGCGATACCGATTATGAGGTGCGGTTATTAGCACCTTCGAGCGGTATGTCAGAAGACCCGATTACCGGCTCGCTGATCGCAGCTTTGGCGCATTGGCTGCAGTCGCAGGGGCGGTTGACCGGGCCGATTACCGTGGCTCAGGGGCAGAAAATTGGTCGATTGGGCCGGGTTTATGTGACCCCGCGCGATGATGGCGGGGTGCTGATTGGCGGGCATACGAATATTCTGATACGCGGTGAAGTGGACCTTTAAGTTACGTTATAACCGCAGAATCGGCCCTTCAAGTTACATTATAACGCCAAAACGGCACTAAATGAGCGCATTTTCGGCCAAAACGCTATCCAATTCGGCCAAAATTGCAGCGATACCTTCAGCATCAATTGTTAACGGCGGCCTAATTTTGAGGACGTTATCCGCTGGGCCTTCGACCCCGATGAGCACCCGATTTTCGGCCATGCGGTTGACCAGATAGGCGGCCTGCGCGGTGGCGGGTGTGCGACTCGTTTGGTCCGTTACCAAATCGACGCCCCAGAATAATCCCATGCCACGAATATCGCCGATAAGGGGGTGGCGGGTCGCCAAATCGGCCAGGCCAGCGGCGAGTTCATCACCGCGCGCGGCGGCGTTTTCGGCCAAGGTTTCGTCGGCCAAAATATCCAACACTTCGAGGCCGATCCGGCATGAGAGGGTGGAGCCGCCGAAGGTTGAGAAATACTCAATGCCATTGTTGAAAGCATCGGCTATGGCGCGGGTGGTGATGACCGCGCCAAGCGGGTGGCCGTTGCCGATGGGTTTGCCAAGCACCACGATATCGGGCACCACGCCTTGGTGTTCAAACCCGAACATGTAACGGCCGAGGCGGCCAAGCCCAGTTTGCACTTCATCGGCAATGCAAATGCCCCCGGCGGTGCGGATGCGGGCATAAACATCAGGCAAATAGCCCGTTGGTGGGATGATTTGGCCGCCAACCGAAGGGAAAGTTTCGGCGATGAAGCCAGCAAGTTTGCCGCCGCGTGCGGCAATGGCGCCGAGCGCGGGGCCGATTTGCGCTGCATAATTTGCACCCGCTTCAGCCCCGCGATGCGCGCCGCGATAGGTGCAGGGCACATCAACCAGATGCACCCAATCGCGCTGGCCTACGCCGCCGGGTTTGGCGAATTTATAGGCGGAAATATCAATCGCGGTGTTGGTATTGCCATGATAGCCGTCGCGCGGGGTGATTATATCTTTGCCACCTGTGGCAGCGCGGGCTAACCGTAGCGCAAGTTCGTTGGCCTCTGACCCGGAATTGACCAGAAAACAGGTGTCCAACCCTTTTGGCATAAGGCTGGTAAGCCTGTCGGCATAGGCGACTTGCAGCGGGTGCAGGTAGCGGGTGTTGGTGTTGACGCGGGCAATCTGGTTCGCAGCGGCTGCCACAATGCGCGGATGGGCGTGGCCGACATGCGGGACGTTGTTATAGGCATCCAAATAAGGGCGGCCCATTTCGTCAAACATATGATGTTTCCAGCCGCGCAGCAGGGCCACGGGGCGGCGATAGGATAGTTTGACATTTCCGCCAAACAGCGCGGCACGGGCTGATTGCAGCGCCGATTTATCAAGTTGTGGGGCCTGAACCTGAGCGTCGGGCAGGTTGAGCAGGGAAGCTGGATTGGGACAGATCGCGCACCAAAAATCTGCTTCATCCGGGTCGGCTACGCCTGGCCAATCATCACCCATGCCAGCGGTGGTGAGGGCGAGTTGAAAATGCACATGCGGAGCCCAGCCGCCATTTTGGCTGGGGTCGCCGAGTTTCACAAATTCCTCACCCTTGGCCACCGTATCGCCAATGGCAAGCCGTGCGCAGCATTCGGGGTTGAGATGGCCATAAAGCGTGAAGAATTCATCGCCTTGCGGGGTTTCGTGGCGCAGGATGACTACGCCGCCATAATCTAGATGCTGGGCGCGATTTTCAACCACGGCCACGGTGCCAGCCAGCGGGGCGAGCAGGGCGCGCTGGGCGGGGGCGAAAACATCAACTGCAATATGCACCGTGCGGCGGTTGGCATGTTTGAACCGGCCTTTTTGGAAGGGTTTGGCGGTATAAATAAGGCGGGGTTCGGCGTAATAGCCCAGCCAATCTGTGCCAAATTCGGCGCCAATTTGGGCGGCCTCTTCGGGGCCAAGGTTGAGCGGGTTTTGCGGCGTCGTGCTGGCCGCAACCGAAAGTGCACCCATGGGGAGGTTATCAACTGGCGCGCCCATGAGGGGGGCGAATTGCCCGCGCTGATCGTTTAGCCATAAACCAATGCGGGCCGCCCCAGCCGAAATGGGCCGCCCGCAGGCATGGTGCAGGCGCATGGTGAGCAGGGTATCATCGGGGCGATTGGCCAAATAACGCCAAGCGGGGGCTTGGGAAATGGTGACATAGGGGTCATCGGGGTTGGTGGCAGATTCCAGCGTTGAATTGACCACGGAAACCGCAAGCCGCATGTTGAGCAGCGGCACGAGCAGGGTAAGTTCATCATCTGAAAGCGGGGTTTCGGCGTGGTAGGCGGCGGTTAAGGCGGCCAAAGCCTGCGCAGGATTGGGGTGGTCCAGCACGATATAGGCACCCGCGATGGCCAGATCGCAAATGCGTGGGGCGCGGCACATATCACCAAGGTCAATCAGTCCAGAAATATCCGGTGCAGTGAGGAGGGATGGGGTGACGAGGATGTTATGATCATTCAGATCGTTATGGATGGCCTGCTGTGGCAGGGCGGCAAGTTGGGGCTGAATGGCGCGGAATGATGAAATGATATTAGTGAGTTGGGCGCGACGCTCCGGGTCGGCGATGCAATCAAGCTGGTCGGCAATCCAAAGGGCCTGGGGCAGGGCCCATTTGAGTGGGCGGTCTAGCTGCGGGTGTTCAAACGTTTGAAGCGCGCGATTGAGCCGGGCGGCCGCTTGGCCGAGCGCGGTGATGAGCGGCAGAGATTTTGGGTTGAATTTGGCATAGGCACCGCCGGGCAGGCGGCTTTGCACCCATAAAATGCGGGCCGCCCCCGTGTCGTCGGGGAGGCTTAGCTGGCTGGCCCCGTTCAGGGTGGGGCGCACTTGCGGCAGCGGGGCATTTGGCCAATGGGTGTGGATATGGCTGAGCGCGGCGATTTGCATGGCAATGAAATCGGCATCGGCACCGGGGCGCATGACCTTGAGAATGCCGTTATAATCGGGGGCAGTAAGGGCGAGATTGAGGTCATATTCACCGTCAAGGCTGGTGAGATCGGCCTTTAGGCCGTAATGCGCTGCCAGTGCCGTTTGCCAGATATTTGCCATAATCCCCCCAAGCGTTACCCTGCCACAGGGTAGATTTAAATTTGCGGGCAGGTGCAACCGGTTTTCAAAGTTGGAGCCAGCCAGCGGGCAAAATTGCGCTGCGTAGGGTGGCGTTGAGGGCGCGAAATGCGGCAAGATAGGCGGCTTGGCTGGACCCCTCGGGGCTGAGGCGCAGGCAGTTTGCAGCCACGCGTTCAAAAATCGTGGAAGCGCCGCTGACCAGTATGATTGTCCCTTGTTCGGCATTGCGGCAAGCTGGCGCTGTGGGGGCTGCTGAGTTGGGCTGATTTTCGCGCGTGGCGCGGTGAATAAGGGCGCGGGCGCGGGCATAGGCGCCGGGGGCAGCAACGCTGGCTTGGCCGGTGACATGCGATGGGTCTTGCCATTGCCAACCGGCGGTGGCGGGGGCGATATCGGTGCCGTAAGCATCGTAAACGACACGATCATCGGGGGTGATGATAAGGCTATGGCCGCCTTCAATGCTGCCGCGATTTGAGAGGATAATCCGGTCTTGCGGGGTGGTGTTTTGCAGGCCTTGCGGGGCGCAGGCGGCAAGGGCGAGAAGTAGGACGAGCGGCTTGAACATGGTGGATCCTATGAATGCAGCGCCTGTTTAACAGAGGGGCGCGGCAAGGCATAGCTGCGATGTGCCGAGCAACCCGAATGTAAGCCGCGTGGCGCGGCGGTGGCGGCGCGGTGAGGTGGGCGCGGGTTGGCCCGTTACGCCCGCGCCGCGTTGAGGTGTTGCGCGGGCGGGCTGAATGGGGGTGGGGCCTTGGGTTGGGGGCCGATGCCTCCGGCGGGGATATTTGGGAACAAAAGATTTAGAGGCTGGTGGCTTGGTAGGTGGATTTGGCGAGCCAGTCGGGGGCGATTTCGACGCCCCAGCCGGGGGCATCAGTCAGGGTCGCTTGGCCATTGGTGATGGTGTAGGGGTCATGGGTGAAGAGGCCATCTTGCCATGGGTAATAATCGGGGCCTTCGATTGAGAATTCCAGATAGGGGCCGGCATTGGGCAGAGCGCGCAGCAGGTGCATGGTGAAAAGTGTAACGAGGGAGAGGTTGGCGCAATGGGGTGTGCAAGGCAGACCCGCCGCCGCGCCCATGGCGGCGATTTGCAGCGTGCGCGTGATGCCGCCCATATACATGATATCGGGTTGGATGACGTTGACGGCGCGCATATCAATCATCCGTCGCCAGTTGTGGATATCCCAATCTTGTTCGCCGCCGGTTACGTCAAGGCTGAGGGCATCGGTGACTTGTTTGGTTTGCGCCATCTCCCAATAGGGGCAGGGCTCTTCAAAATGGACGACGCCATTGTCTTGCAGCATATGGCCAATTTCCATGGCGCGTTGGGGAGAGAAGCCGGAATTGGCATCGACCAGTAATGTGGCGCTGTCGCCCAAGACGGTGCGGATTGTGGGGACGATCGCTTCGCTGCGGCCGGGCCATTCATCTATATCGCGGCCAGTTTCGGCGGCGACGCGGAATTTGAAGGCGTCAAAGCCGTGCGTGTCGCGCAGGGCTTGGAAGCGGGTGGCTTCATCATCGGGGGTAATGTCGCGCTTCATGGAGCTTGCATAGGCGCGCAGGGGGCCGGGCGTACCGCCGATAAGCGAAGTGACCGGCTTGCCCGCCTGTTTACCACGCCAATCCCATATCGCCGTATCCAGCCCACCAAGGGCGCGGTAGATATAGGAGCCGGGGAATTTATGTTCATGTTCGGGGATTTTGCCGAGCAAATAATCCAGATCATCAGTGCTGCGGCCAATGGCGTAGGGGGCGATTTGGCGGTGGAAGATTTGGGCTGAGATATCAGAATGATAGGTGGAGATTTGTCCCCAACCTTGCGCGCCATCTTCGGTGGTGAGCCGGGTGAAGGCGACATTGGGTGTGGAGAAGGTTTCAAGCTTAACGATTTTCATATCATGATTCCTGATCAGCCAGAATCATATCGGCTGCGCGCCAGGCGAGCATGATTGTGGGGGCGTTTGTATTGCCTGAGGTGAGGTTGGGCATGGCAGAGGCATCGACTACGCGCAGGCCAGTGGCACCGAAGACCCGGAGGCGGGCATCGGTGACGCCGGTTTCGGCGGTTGCTGCCATGCGACAGGTGGCGACGGGGTGGAAGACCGTGCCACCGCGTGTGCGAAAATCATCAAGCACGGCGGCGTCATCCATGGCAGAGGGCACGGGGCCGACCGGGGCAATGGCCAGATTTGCGAGAGGTTTGGCGTCCATCATCCGTTGCACGAGGCGTGCACCCGCCAGCACTTCGGCGATATCTTGTTCAGTGCTTAACGAGTTTGGGTTGATGGCAGGCGCGGCATCGGGGGCGGGGCCGCTGATATCAACCCGGCCACGACTGGTGGGGCGGCAAGGTTGATAGGAGATGAGGAAACCGGCAAACGGGTCGGGGTTGATGATAGGGCGCTTGCCTGCGGGTGCAGTGGTATAGGTGGCGGGGTTAAAATACAGCTGAGTATCGGCGCGGCCTTGGCCGGGCATAGCGCGCACAAAACCGCCACATTGGTTGACCGAAAGCGAGAGCGGGCCGCGGCGGGTAAGCACATATTGCATACCGCAAAGCAGTTTGCCCCACCATGGCGCGAGGCGGTTATTTAAGGTGGGTTCGGCGGATTTATAGTAATAGTTTATCCCTAAATGATCTTGCAAATTGCCACCGACATTTGGATTGTCGATTCGGGTTTCGATGCCGAGTGATTGCAGCAGGGCACCGGAGCCAATGCCGGAACGTTGCAGGATTTGGACCGAGCCGATCGTGCCGCCGGAGAGGATAACCTCGCGCCGGGCGGTGAGAATGCGGCCATTGGCAAGTTGAATGCCGGTGGCGCGTTTGCCGTTGAAGGTTAAGCTTTGAACGGTTTCATTTTTGATGAGGGTTACATTAGGGCGGCGCAGGGCGGGGCGCAGGAAGGCGCTGGCAGCCGACCAGCGCATGCCGCGCCGTGTAGTGATGTTGTATAAGCCAATGCCTTCGGGGTTTAGGCCATTGAAATCATCGGTTTCCGCCAAGCCAATTTCGCGTCCGGCGGCAAGATAGTGGCGTTTGATAGGGTGGGCGCGGTCGCTGACATCCGACACAAAAAGCGGGCCAGTGCCGCTTGTACCGCCATCTGGTGCGATGCGGGTTTCAATTTCATCATAGGCTTGGCGCACCTCAGCGGCAGACCAGCCGGGCAGCGCCCAATCTTCAAAGTCATGATCTAGGCCGCGGCAATAGACCAAGGCGTTGATGGAGGACGAGCCGCCAAGCACTTTGCCACGCGGCCAATAGGCGATGCGGTTATTGAGGCCCGGGTCGGGCTGTGCATTAAATTTCCAGTTTACGCGGCCATCAAAATAGGTGCGTCCATAGCCGATTGGCAGTTTAATGTAAAAGCGGGCGTCTGAGCCCCCCGCCTCAACAATTGCCACTGAGAATTTGCCGGAGCGGCTAAGTTTATCGGCCAAAACACAGCCCGCTGAGCCTGCACCCACAATAATAAAGTCGTATTCTGACATTTCGCCCCCGCCAGCCATTTTGGGGGATAATGCGAGGCGCGCGGGCAACGCGCAATCCCGATTGCGACAAATATTGCCCCCGAATTGGCGGTGAGCCTTGGCATCGCGATATCTATGGGGCTACTTGCAGCACTTGGGCTGATTGAGTTGAAGGCGGGCCGGGTGAGCAAAGGCATTTACGGGGCCGTTGGGACCGATTTGCTGCTGATGCTGGGCTTTCTGATGGCCATCTGGGAATGACTTGCCCGACGCTGTAGGGCTGCAAAAGCACGCTATAGTCATTTTTGGGTATGCGTTGGGCGGCTTGCGTCGCCCAGATTTTGTTCACGCATGGCTGTATGAATTATGTGCGGCGCACACGCTTATTTTGGTCACGATTGACGGCCATGAGGCGCGAATGAATGCGCGCGTTTTTGCGTGCCACAGCCTGATAGGGTTGGATAATGGCGATTGTGGCTGCGATGGCCGCTGTGATTAGGACGAGTGCCATAGACATAATGTTAATCCTTATCTTACCGCTTACTTAGGGTGATTCCCTTGGTGGTGTGCTACTTAGGTTAGTTAAGGATTTAATTGCGGCGGAAATAAGGAAAGGTCACCAATGCGTGAGTTTTGTTGATATGCCGTTCATCCATTTGGCCCTGTGACTGCAAAGCTAAATGCGGAATAAGGGCTGCAAAAGGCGCGGAATAAGGGCGTTAAACCGCAGAGGGGCATCGGTTGCGGCAAGGCAAATGCAATCTTCGCCCAATTCGGCAACCGGTGTGTGGTTGAGATCTTCTGAGGCGATTTCGACATCACCACGGCCAAACCTGTCAACAGAATCAGCGAATGCGCCTTGCAAAACCAAGGTAAGCTCGGTGCCGCGGTGGCCATGGTCGGGGACGGCTTTGCCTGCGGGAATAAACAGCAGCCGCGCTGAAGCGCCATCGCCGGTTTTTAGAATGCTTTGACGCACGCCGCCGCCAAGGTTTTTCCAGCGGATCGCATCAAGATCGCCGCCGATATAATTTTGCAACACTGTCGGTGCCTTGCCGGGCTTGCGTATGGGCAAGCTAACGGGGGTGGGGACAGGGCGATCAACGCTGGCAAATGTGCGGGCCAGCAGATCATCGCTAATTTCAGCACGATCAGCATCATCGAGCAGTGCACCGCCAACGGCTTCATGGGCGGCGAGCGATGCGCGGCAGCTATCACACAAGGATACATGCGTGGCGACAACCAGCGAGAAGGCCTCGGGTAAAGCGCCGGCCGCATAGGCGATCAGCAGATCATCGGTAAGGTGATGTTTGATTGTTTTCATCGTGGCATACTCATCATGACATGGCGAAGCCGTTCAAGGCCGAGCCGGATACGAGATTTGATTGTGCCCAAGGGCAAGCCCGTGGCGGTGGCGATTTCAGAATGGCTAAGTTCACCAAAATAAGCTTTTTCGACCAATTCGCGTTGGGCTTTGGGCAATTCGGATAGGGCCGCTTTGAGGGCCTCGGATTCTTGTTCAACGGCAAGGGTGTCGGCGGCGTCATCGGCCATATCACCGTCTTGCGTCATCCAGGGCAGATCATCGGGTTCGGGGCGGCGCAACTTGCGCAGCATGTCAATTTTCTTGTTCCGTGCGATGGTGAAAACCCAAGTGGAAACACCCGCGCGCGCCGGATCAAACTGGGCTGATTTATGCCAGAGCGTAACCATGGTTTCTTGCACGCAATCTTCGGACTGCGCACCGTTTAGCCCGCCGCGCATAAGCCAGCCTTTCAGGCGGGGTGCGAAATGGTCGAACAATGCGGCAAAATCAGCCCGACTGCGCGCATCGCGGACAGCGAGCATCCGCGACGTCAGATCGGCGGGGTCGGGTGATGACATGGAGCGCCCTTTGAAATGCAGTGAGAGCTGCACAACGGCAGCCTTGGCCTTTGGGGCCAAGTTATCCACAAAACGGGGCGGGGTGACAAGTTGCATCATGAGGGTGTTACGCAGCAAAGCTTGTCGTGGATCACTTGTTTAGGGAAGAATATGCGAGGAAAATGAAAAGCGCCGGTGCGAGGGCACCGGCGCTTTTAGGTGTTAGC
>Ga0105054_10001687_pt1 | contig 36197 bp, 35 predicted proteins | sample BON02_FD_78091 | JGI IMG/M metagenome (GOLD analysis project Ga0105054, IMG submission 78091) | Freshwater microbial communities from Lake Bonney liftoff mats and glacier meltwater in Antarctica - BON-02 (megahit assembly) | ecosystem: Environmental > Aquatic > Freshwater > Ice > Glacier...
AGGCATCCTGATGGGCCATGGTGATTTGGTCGCCAAGCATTTGGCCAGCGGCGCGCTTGTGGCCCCGTTTGAGTTGAGGGTAAGCCTGCCACGCAGCCTGTGTCTTTGGGCGGCACGGCCCGCACAGGGCAGCGCCGTAACACGGGTTGAACATTGGCTGCGCAGCGGCGGTTAGCCTCCAAAAGCAGCTTCAAGCGCAATATGCACCATATCGCCAAAGCTACGCTCACGGTCCTCAGGTGGTAGGGATTCATGGGTTTTGAGGTGGTCACTTACGGTTAAAACCGCCAATGCCCGGCACTGATAGCGCGCGGCAAGGGTGTAAAGTTCGGCGGCTTCCATTTCTACCGCCAAAATGCCGTGGCGCATCAGCTGGGCATCAAGTTCTGGCTGTTCGGAATAAAACACGTCTGATGAATAAATATTGCCGATATGTGTCGAAACGCCCCGTTTACTGGCCGCAACAGCTGCTCCCAGTAGCAATGACCAATCAGCGCAGGGCGCGAAATTGGCATGGGCGAATTGCGCATGGTTCATGCCACTAGCATGGGTGGTAGCCATGCCCAGCACTACGTCGCGCAGCTTTACATAATCTTGCATCCCCCCGCAGGACCCGATGCGAATAAGTGTTTTTGCGCCATAGTTTTTGATCAGCTCATTCACATAAATTGAAAGCGAAGGCATGCCCATGCCGGTGCCATGCACGGTGACTGGGTTGCCGTTATAGGTCCCGGTCCAGCCTTCCATGCCGCGCACCTCGTTTACAAGCCGGGCGTCTTGCAGGAATGTTTGCGCTACCCAGCGCGCGCGGCGCGGATCACCGGGCAGCAATACAGTTTCAGCGATGTCGCCAGCTTTGGCCGAAATATGTGGTGTCATGTTTATCCCCCTGTTTGGGGGCTATTCTGCCGCGATTTTGTGGCGCTGGCCAGCAAGTTCGATCAGGTCCGCCATGATCTGGTTGAGGTCAAAATCCTTCGGGGTGTAAACCCGTGCCACGCCTTCATCGCGCAAAGCTTCGGCATCCGCGGGCGGGATGATGCCGCCAACAACGACTGGCACATGCCCATGGCCCAAGCGCGCCAGCGTCTCGCGCACCAAGGGCAGGTGGCTGCCTGACAGAATAGAGAGGCCAAGCAAATCTGCACCTTCATCCTGAACGGCGGCCACAATGGCTTCGGGGGTCATCCGAATGCCTTCATAAATAACCCGCATACCGCAATCGCGCGCGCGCACGGCTATTTGTTCAGCCCCGTTGGAATGGCCATCCAAACCGGGCTTGCCAATCACCAGTGTTAGGCGGCGTTTATGGGCGGTGGCAAAGGCGGCCACGCGGGCACGCAATTCATCCAAGCCACGGGCCGAATTTGAAATTGTATCAGAAACACCCGTCGGCGCGCGGTATTCGCCAAATTCGACCCGCAGGGCCGCTCCCCATTCGCCGGTGGTCACCCCAGCTTTTGCAGCAATTATAGAGGCAGGCATAATATTTTCGCCCGAGCGCGCCGTAGCCCGTAGCCCCGCTAAGGCCGCCGCAACAGCGGCATTATCACGGCCGATGCGCCAAGCCGCCAAGGCCGCCACGGCCTCGGCTTCCACTGCCGGGTCCACTACCAAAATTTTCGAGGGGCCAGAGGTCAGCGGGCTATCTTCGCCCTGCGCATATCGGTTCACACCTATCACGGCGGTTTCATTCGCCTCAATCCGGCCCAACCGGGCGGCATTGCTTTCAACCAAAGCGCGCTTCATCGTTTCAATCGCCGCCACGGCCCCACCCATCGCCTCAATCCGCGCCAGTTCTTCTTCGGCGGCGGCTTTCAATGTAGCGACTTTGCGTTCAATCGCAGGGTTGCCCTCAAACAGGTCATCATATTCCAACAAATCAGTCTCGAACGCCAAAATCTGCTGCATCCGCAGTGACCATTGCTGATCCCACGGGCGCGGCAGGCCAAGTGCTTCATTCCATGCCGGCAGTTGCACAGCGCGGGCGCGGGCGTTTTTAGACAGGGTTACCGCCAGCATTTCCAACACAATCCGCGTGGCATTATTTTCGGGCTGTTGTTCGGTCAGCCCAAGCGAGTTGACCTGAACCCCATAGCGAAACCGCCGATGGCGCGCATCTTCCACGCCATAACGGGCGGCGCAAATCTCGTCCCATAACGCCACAAATGCACGCATTTTGCACATTTCGGTTACAAACCGGATGCCCGCATTCACGAAAAACGATATCCGCCCCACCATGGCGGGAAACTCGGCAGGTGGCACTTGGGTGCGCACCTCATCGAGCACAGCAATTGCCGTGGCAAGCGCAAAAGCTAGCTCCTGCTCCGGTGTCGCCCCAGCTTCTTGCAAATGATAGGAACAAATGTTCATCGGGTTCCATTTGGGCACCGCGTTTAGGCAATAACTCGCAACATTGCCAATCAGCCGCAAGCTGGGTTCGGGTGGGAAAATATAGGTGCCCCGGCTCAGATATTCCTTGATAATGTCGTTTTGAACCGTGCCTTGCAGGGCGGCAATATCCGCCCCTTGCTCCTCGGCCACAGCAATATATAGCGCCAACAGCCATGGCGCCGTGGCGTTTATAGTCATCGAGGTATTCATCTGGTCGAGCGGAATTGCATCAAACAACGCGCGCATATCGCCAATATGGCCTACAGGCACGCCGACTTTGCCCACCTCACCACGCGCCAACACATGGTCGGCATCATAGCCGGTTTGCGTTGGCAAATCGAAGGCGACCGACAGGCCGGTTTGCCCCTTGGCCAGATTATCGCGGAACAATTGGTTTGAAGCCGCCGCTGTGGAATGCCCGGCATAAGTGCGAAATAGCCAGGGTTTATCAGATTTGGTCATGAATTAGCCCGTTGTTCAGCAATAATATTACGTTAATCAACAGCTAGCGGAAATATACTGGCGCTGTCAATTCGCTGCACTGCAAAAACCTTCGCGCCTGCACAATTTTACAGCGCTTTACCGCCTTTGCAATCTCTGTCAGGGTTTTGCACGATGACTCAGCCGGTAACGCTTCCCTTTTGGCTTCTCGCCCTAATCCTTGGCTTTGCCGTGGTGACCTTTGCGTCGCATTTCCTCTTTCCCTCGGTGCGCTGGTTTTTCCGCCGTAGGATGGAGCGGGTTGTGGCGCGCCTTAACGCGCGGCTAGACCGTCCTATCCAACCCTTCAAGCTCATGCGACGGCATGACATGATTATGCGGCTTATCCATGACCCAGAGGTGATGGAGGCTGTGGTGGATGAATCGGCTAAAACCGGCGTGCCAGAGCAGGTGGTGTTGGCCCGCGCAAGGAGTTATGCGCGTGAAATTGTTCCGTCCTTTTCAGCCTCGGTCTATTTTGGCATTGCAACCCGTGCCGCGAAACGACTGGCTCGGCTTATGTATCGGGTGCGTATTGGGCATTTTAACCCCATTGAAATTGATGGAATGGACCGCGAGGCCGCGGTGATTTTTGTGATGAATCATCGCTCTAATATGGATTATGTTTTGGTTACCCATCTGGCGGCTGACCGTTCTGCGCTGTCATATGCCGTTGGGGAATGGGCGCGGGTTTGGCCGCTGTCGCGCTTAATTCGGGCTATGGGGGCCTATTTTATCCGCCGCAAAGATTCAAACCCGCTCTATCGCCGGGTATTGGCACGCTATGTTCGTATGGCAACCGATCAGGGTGTTACACAAGCAATGTTTCCCGAAGGAGGGCTTTCGTTGGACGGTGCCATAGCAAAGCCAAAGCTTGGGCTGTTGTCATACATAATGAACGGTTTTCAGCCCAGCAAACGCGACGTTTTGTTTATACCCGTCGCTATTTCTTATGACCGGGTTCTAGAAGACCGTCTGTTGATTAAGGCCGCTTCCCAAGGCGTGCGGCGGTTTCGTGCCCGCATTTCAACCATTACACGGTTTATCTTGCGCAACGTTTGGCGACGGATACGTGGGCGGTTCCGCCGGTTTGGCTTTGCGGCTGTTAGCTTTGGCACGCCACTATCCTTGGCCGAGTTTGTAAACCAGAACCACGATGACCCGGTCGCCAAATTGGCCGATATATTGATGGCGCGCATCGCGCGCGTGACCACAATTTTACCTGTGCCACTGGTCGCTGCAGCTTGGGGTGATGGTGTCGAACATACGCAAGATGCGCTATTTGCACGGGTAGACGCGCTGGCCGCAACGCTGGTCGCGCAGGGTGCTGTGATACATTTGCCAGGCGGCGCCGCCAAAAATGCGGCCAAAGCCGGGCTTGCGGCGCTAGCGCTGCGGGGTATCATCAACGTCGATGGCGAAGTCTTGTCTGTCGCCGTTGAAAACCAAACCTTGTTAAAATTCTATGCAGCCTCGGTGCATCAGACGCGGGACGCACATGCAGCATTTAAAGCGCTCAATGCAGTGGGCTCTGATCCGGCTGCGACATAAAATTTCACAAAATGCCATAAAAGCTATTGCATAATTGCGCGACCACACGTAATTCAGCCCTATGACGGGCCGAATCTGGCCATAGTTTCGCAGTTGCAATATGGAGAATACCATGGCCCTTGATCTTGATACCGAAGTCGCGCGTTATGACGCGCCGATCAAAGACCTGTATGAGGTGGGTGAAATCCCGCCGTTTGGGCATGTTCCGGCGCAAATGTATGCTTGGGCCATTCGCCGGGAACGCCACGGCGAGCCTGATAAGAGCTTTCAGATCGAGGTGGTAGAAACCCCCAAGATTGATAGTAATGAAGTGCTGATTTTGGTGATGGCGGCTGGTGTCAACTATAACGGCGTATGGGCCGGGCTTGGCATACCGCTGTCTCCGTTTGATGTGCACGGGGCTGACTACCATATTGCTGGGTCGGATGCTTCGGGCATCGTTTGGGCTGTGGGCGATAAGGTTAAGCGCTGGAAAGTGGGCGATGAGGTTGTTGTCCATTGCAACCAAGATGACGGTGATGATGAGGAATGCAATGGCGGCGATCCAATGTTCTCAGAATCACAGCGCATTTGGGGCTATGAAACGCCCGATGGCAGCTTTGCGCAATTTGCGCGCGTGCAATCCCAGCAGCTTATGCACCGGCCAAAGCACCTAACATGGGAAGAATCGGCCTGTTATACGCTGACACTGGCCACCGCCTATCGCATGCTGTTTGGCCACCGCCCACATGTGCTGCGCCCCGGTCAGAATGTGTTGGTGTGGGGGGCGTCTGGGGGCCTAGGTTCCTTTGCCATTCAGCTGATCAATACCGCCGGTGCCAATGCAATTGGTGTGATTTCGGACGAGGATAAGCGTGAGTTTGTCATGTCACTGGGCGCAAAGGGCGTTATAAACCGCAAGGATTTCAATTGCTGGGGCCAGATGCCTATTGTTAATTCACCGGAATACAAGGACTGGCTGAAAGAGGCGCGCCGCTTTGGCAAGGCAATCTGGGAGATTACCGGCAAGGGCAACAATGTCGATATCGTCTTTGAACATCCCGGCGAAGCAACCTTTCCGGTATCTACACTGGTCGTCAAAATGGGCGGTATGGTTGTTATTTGCGCGGGCACAACTGGCTATAACCTTACGATGGATGCGCGCTATTTGTGGATGCATCAAAAGCGGGTGCAAGGCAGCCATTTTGCCAATCTCAAACAGGCAAGCCAAGCCAACCAATTGATGCTGGAACGCCGGATAGACCCGTGTATGTCGGAAGTCTTTCCGTGGTCGCAAATCCCTGATGCGCATGTGAAAATGCGCAAAAACCTGCATAAGCCGGGCAATATGGCGGTGCTGGTCAATGCGCCGCGCACCGGGTTACGCACGTTTGAAGATGTTTGCGAATTGGCGACAAAAAAAACCTAGCCCTACTGTTATTAAACGAAAATAACTGGCCGCCCTCCCCATAAATGGTGAGTGGTGGCCAGTTTACTTTGCGTTAATAATGTTAAGAAACGTATAAGGACCGCAGCGCGTTCTCACCAATAGGTTGCCAAGAATATCTTGTAAGACTGCTTTAAGGGGTTGTATGATGAAGAACGACTGGATCATTGATGTCATGACGGACATTCGAGAACTCGCCCAGAATCAATCAATGTTCGGATTGGCTGAGCGACTAGATGATGCGATTTTTGTAGCAGCCTGTGAGATCTTTGGTGATGCAGGCGGGCAGGGTGGTGACGGTGGCGGACCGGCTGGAATCCTTTCTCGAAAAGCAAGCGCAGACTGAAAACAGTCAGCAGGGCCTGCAAACGCTTGTCGAAAGCCTGCGTGAGATTTATGGCGTTGAACATGCTGTTTACCATGCCGTTAACCTATGCGGCGCACCCTATGCCGCGCTGACATATGACAGCAGTTGGGTTGAGCATTATTTGGATTCAAATTACATTCAAGTTGACCCGGTTGTCGGCGCAGCGCGCACCCAATTCATGCCGATGGATTGGCGGCGGTTGAACTGGTCGGCGCGGCCAGCGCGGGCTTTTTTGGCTGATTCAATTGACCATGGGCTTGGCAATCAGGGCTATTCGGTACCCATTCGCGGCCCTAATGGGCAATTTGCGCTATTCACCATTAACCAACGCGCACGCGACCCGGATTGGGGTGGATTTTTACGCGAAGCCGGGCGCGACCTGTTACTCATTTCGCATTTCATTCACCAAAAAGCGTTTGATATTGTCGCACCCGATGGCCGCGCCCGCCCGACACAGCTTTCACCGCGTGAATTGGATGCGTTGCATTATTTAGCCGCAGGGCAAAGCCGCCAGCGGGTTGCCGAGGCTTTGCATATTTCCGAACATACACTTCGGGTTTATGTGGATTCCGCGCGCTACAAGCTGAATGCGCTGAACACCACCCATGCCGTTGCCGTGGCTATGGCGCATGGCTTAATCAATCTTTAAACTCTGATTCAGCGAATATTAACCTTTATTAACGATGCTACAGATCCGTTCAATAACGAGGTCTGCCATGATAACTTATGTATATGCGAACGCGCTAATGGGTCTGCCAACCCTGCGTGAAACCATGTTCCGCGACCGTGCCCATCAGTTCAAAACAAGGCTGAATTGGGATGTTACGGTGAATGAGCAGGGGTTTGAAACTGACGACTATGACCAATTAGATCCGCTCTATGTCATTGCGCAATTGCCCAATGGTCGGCATGGCGGATCTATGCGCATTCTGCCGACAACGGCCAATGTAATGGTTAACGATCATTTTGACCATTTAACCGGTGGGGTCGCAATTTCCAGCCCGCTCATTTGGGAATGCACGCGGTTTTGCATTTCACCAGAAGCAGGCGAACTTGCAGGAAAAATTGCAGGTGCGCTTATGCTTGCCGGTGCCGAACTGGGCCTGCGCGTGGGGTTAACGCATTCTGTTGGCGTGTTTGATGCCCGCATGATCCGCATTTATCGCCGCATCGGTTGGGTGCCGGAACTGTTGGGCACGCAGGGCGAAGGGCCAAATGCAATTAGTGTTGGTTTATGGCCAATTGATGAGGCAGCTCGCAGCACAATTTGTGCACGCACAGGGTTTACACCCGAAATCGCAGCGGGTTGGTATGATGACGCGTTCCCCGAGACGGCCATCGAACAATTGCATGTTGCCTAAGCCTTTGCTGGCGCCTGCGGACAGGCTGGTCTATCAAGCGGCATGAGCGCCGATGATATCCGTTTTTCCGATGATCAGGCCGAGGCCTTTGACGGTATTACCGCCGCGCTTTTGCGCGCTGGAATAGATTTGGACAATAGCCGCACCCTGCCGATGATTGAAGGCGAGGGGCAGGTTGTGGCGGTGCTGGGCAAAGCCGGTTCAGGTAAAACCATGCTGCTGGCGAAAATCGTGGATGCGCTAAGCGAGGCGGGGGTGGAAACCGTTTCGCCTGACTATACGTCAAGGCGCAAATCAACCAAGCGCAGCTTGGCCGTGTTGGCACCCACAAACAAGGCCGCCAGCGTGCTGCGCAATCGGGGGGTTCCGGCCACCACAATCCACCGCATTATTTACACCCCCATGTTTGACCCCGAATATGAGGCGATTGCCGAATGGCTGACCGGCGATGGAGAGCGTCCCGAGGTTGAGGGCCTGACCGAAACCGCGCTTGACCGCGCCAAGCTGTTCTATGAGGCGCATAAATCTATTCCCGGTGCATTGGCAGCGGCGGGGCTGCGCGGGTCTGATTTTATTGCCGGTTGGAAGCGTCGCGAAGATCCGCTGGATATAGGGTTGGTTGACGAAAGCTCGATGCTGGATGACGCCCAACTTGGTGATTTGCGCGAAATATTTCATACATTGGTTTTGGTCGGCGACCCGGCCCAATTGGCGCCTGTAGGCCAAGCCGGGGCTATGTCCTTTGATAAACTCCCCGAAAAGGACCGTTTTTACCTGACCCGTGTGCACCGCCAAGACAAGGGCAGCCCAATTTTGGACTTGGCCCATGCATTGGGTGACCCGGCGCTTGAATTTTACCAGTTTGAACAGATGGTTGAAGAGGCTGCCGCCAAGGATGATCGTGTGGTTTTGGCCCCAAGGGTTGATGCTGCATTAATGGCGCGCAGCCCGGTTTTGGTATGGTGCAATGCCACACGCATCCGCCTTATCCACGCCTTTCGCGCCGCCTATGATGCGCCGGAATTTGAGCTTTTGCCGGGCGAGCCGCTGATTTGTGACGGTATAGAACTCCCACTAAAACACCGGAAAAAGCGCATTGATCTTGAAGCGCGTGGCCTTATCAAGGGCGCGCAGGCAATCTATCTTGGTTCGGGCCGCAAGCCCGGCTTTTCGCGCCTATTCATGGTCGGCGCACCCGATCCAATGGTTAACGTCGCCTCGATCATCCAAATTGAAGCGCCTGACCGCGAAGAACCCTTTATCCCCTATGCCGCACGCATGGGGGCGAGTTTTTTGCATGGGGCGGCGGTAACGATCCACAAAGCGCAGGGCAGCCAATGGCCGCAGGTGCAGGTATTTGCGCCCGATCTTTATGCCGCAGCGCAGGCTGGTCGTACTGAGGCGGGGATAAAACTGTGGAAGCGGCTGGCCTATGTGGCCATTACCCGCACCGAGGAACGGCTGATTTGGGTTAACCGCTACCGGCTTGGCCGCCCTGAAACCCCGCTGGGCATTGATGATCTGCCGCTGGTCGAGGCCGAAGCACCACTGCTGCTAGAACCGGGTCGCGAGGATTAGAATCCCGCCGCATAGGACCTGGTCCGAAGCCTATGCCAGCGCGCATTCACCGTCCCGAATAAAGTCCGGGACAGGGTTGTCTGTGGCGATCGGCTCGGTGCTTTAGCCGCGCGCCTGAATGGCTTGGGCCAGAACGCACATCAGTTCAAACATCAGGCTGACGCCGAGCCATGCTGTGCCGCCGGCTTGGTCAAATGGGGGTGAAACCTCTACCATATCGGCGCCAATCAGGTTAACGCCCGCCAGTTCACGCACGACTTGCTGTGCATGAAAACTGGTTGGCCCGCCAATTTCGGGCGTGCCGGTGCCGGGTGCATAGGCCGGGTCCACAAAGTCGATATCAAAGCTGCAATAGGTGGGTTGGCTGCCCACAATTTGGCGCGCCTCGGCCATAACATCTTTGATGCCGCGATCAAAAAACTCTTCAATCTCAATAATCCGCACACCTTGCGCGCGGCCAAATTCGATATCTTCACCATCATACTGCGTGCCGCGAATACCAATTTGCACAACGCGCTTTGGGTCAAGCAGGCCTTCTTCAATGGCGCGGCGAAACGGGGTGCCATGGGTGTATTTGAAACCGCCGAAATAGCCCTCAAACAGGTCGGTATGGCTGTCAAAATGAATCATGCCCAAGGGGCCATCAGCAGCCAGCGCCCGCAAAATGGGGAGGCTGCATAAATGATCGCCGCCAGCCGACATCGGGGTTATCCTTGCAGCCTTTACCTTGGTGTAATAGGCTGTGATGCGGGCCATTGAATCCTGCAAATCGGCCGGGTTCGGGCCGACATCACCCATGTCAGCACAGTTGACCATGCTAAACGGGTCTAGTTTCGTAGCCGGATTGAGACGGCGGATCATTGTAGAGAAATCACGCAACTGGCGTGGGCCATGGCGTGGGCCGGGGCGGTTTGTGGTGCCTGCATCCCAAGGCACACCAATCAAGCCAAGCTGCACATCGGCAATGCGTGCATGGTCCCATCCGACCACGGGCAAGCGCATGAAGCTGGGAACACCTGCAAATCGGGGCAGATCAAAGCCGGAAATCGGCTGAAAAATGGATCAGTCATGGTATTTGGCGCCTTTTATTGTATCAATTTGCTAACACTATGCCAGAATCACAGGCAATTCGAACAGGAAGTTGTTTTATGCGCGCTGCAGTCGGAAAGTTTATGGCCCAACCTTGGATCAGCCAGTTCATTCTGGGCGTGATCGTCGCCAATGCCATTATTCTGGGGTTGCAAACTTCCGCGAGTATTGAGGCGAAAACCGGCGGTGTGCTTAAACTTCTTGATAATTTGTCCCTTGCAATTTTTACGGTTGAACTGGCGCTCAAGCTCTTTTCGCAAGGCGTAAAATTTTTCCGGGGTGGCTGGAATAACTTTGACTTTATCATTATCGGCATATCGTTAATGCCGGGCGCTGGCGGCTTGTCCGTGCTACGGGCCTTGCGTATTTTGCGTGTGCTGCGCGTCATCTCTATCGCACCACGCCTGCGCCGGGTTGTAGAAGGGTTTATCACCGCGCTGCCCGGCATGGCTTCGGTGTTTTTGCTGATGGCAATTATTTTTTACATCGGTGCGGTTATGGCCACCAAACTATTTGGGGCCGAATTTCCGGTATGGTTTGGCTCAATCGGGGAATCGGGCTATTCGCTCTTCCAGATTATGACGCTTGAAAGCTGGTCGATGGGCATTGTGCGCCCAGTTATGGACGTGTTCCCACATGCTTGGGCGTTTTTCGTGCCGTTCATCATGGTCACGACATTTGCGGTGGTTAACCTGCTTGTCGGCCTTGTCGTGAATTCCATGCAAGAGGCCAATGACGTAGAATCAGTCGCCGCGACCGACCAATTTCGTGATGATGTGATGTCAAAGCTTGATGCAATTGCCGCGCGACTGGATCTGATTGAAAAGTCAAATTCCTAGCGGCGAAACAGCCGAAATATTTCGGACGCAGACCAGCCTGCAAACAGCGCCACCAGCAGTGCCAAAATACCGTATAGCAGCGGCTGTTCATGCGCCATTGTGTAAATCCAGCGCTCCAGCCCGGCCTTGCGCACCGCTATCACGCTATCAACCACGCCAATGGCGGTGCGGTCGCGCGCCAGCAGAATGCGCACAGTATAATCCCCTTCAACAAGGTCGGCTGGCAAGGCGATGGCGGTTGAAAACAAAGTTTCCTGCTGCAAATCGACGAGGCCATCCTGTTCAGAATAAAGCCCTGCGCGTTGGCGAAGGCGCACCACGGCCTCGTTGAAAGCGGGCACATCATTGGTGTCGTTTACTTCACCCACGGTGCGCACCAAACGGTCTAGCCCAATATTATAACGGAGTTGGTCGGTCGCGCTCAAAATCTCATCCAATGGGCCGGTTGCGGCAATGGTGTAATGGCTTGGCGCGGCATCAACTTGCACCGATTCAGTGTTGACCCAGATACCCCAACGCCGCTCCTTTTTGCGCACAATAACTGTGCGCACGGGCCCGGTTACCATGATGATAACCTGCAAAGGGCTGGCATCGTCGGGCAGGGGTTCATCTCGGCGGACCGCGCCAAAAATAAAGATTTCCGATCCCTGAAAATCAGCCGTAATCGAAACCTGACTTTGGTTCATTGAGGCGACAATTTCTTCACCAATGGACGGTGTGGCGAGCATCATCAGCAAAACCAAAACTGCGCGCATCAGTTGACCTCGCTCAGCGTATAAAGCTCACTTGGGGTCAAGATAAGATCAGCGGCGAGTTTGAAACTGACGACGAGCACCAAAATCGCCAGAAGAATGCGCAACTGCTCAGCCTTCATCCGTATCCCAATGCGTGTGCCAAACTGCGCGCCAATAACGCCGCCAATCAGCAAAATAAGCGCCAGCATGGCATCAACGGTTTGGTTTTCGACAGCGTGCATAATGGACGTGGCCGCGGTTACGAAAATGATTTGAAATAGCGAAGTGCCGACGACCACTTTGGTTGGCATACCGAGAATATAGATCATCGCGGGCAGCATGATGAACCCGCCCCCAACACCCATAACCGCGGCCAACACGCCGACCAAAACCCCAATAATAATAATTGGAATGACCGAGATATACAGGTTGGACACCCGAAACCGCATCCGCAGCGGCATGCGGTGCACCCAATTATGCCGCTTGCGGGCGGGCACCTTGCCGCCGCGGGTAGCCCGAATGGCGCGCAGGCTTTCAAAAAACATCAGCCCGCCGATGGCGCCTAAAAAGACGACATAAAACAGCGTGACCATCAATTCGACCTGGCCAAGCGCGGTAAGATATTTGAACAGTTGCACGCCCATAGCTGAGCCGACAAGCCCACCCGAGAGCAGCACCAGCCCCATCCGAAAATCAACCGTGCGGCGCTGGATATGCGCCAGCAGCCCCGAGAAGGACGACGCGACGATCTGGTTGGCCTGCGTGCCCACGGCGACTGCGGGTGGAATGCCAATAAAGAATAAAAGTGGTGTCATCAAAAACCCACCGCCCACGCCAAACATGCCTGAAAGCAGCCCAACTAGGCCGCCCAGTCCAAGTAACGTAAAGAGGTTCACCGAAACTTCGGCGATGGGAAGATAGATCTGCACGATTCACCTGCAAATGGCCCAGACATCTAGCCAGACATCTAGCCAGACATCTAGCCAGACATCTAGATAGCCCAGCCATAGCGCAATGTGATTCGCTAATCACCCCTTGTCTGGTGCCAATGGCTAACTTTTATGTGTCCAGATCGCTTAAATAGCGCCGTAATAGCCGTTCCAGCTTGGCAGCACCAACTGGGGCCATGGCTTTTGTATGCTCATGGCTAATATGTTCGCTGCTCATCCCGGCGGCCATGTTGGTAATTGTGGATATGGCAGCCACCTTTAACCCCAGAAACCGGGCCAAAATACATTCGGGCACGGTAGACATGCCAACCGCATCGGCCCCAATAATTTTGAGTGTTCGAATTTCGGCTGGGGTTTCAAAGCTGGGGCCAGAATACCATGCATAAACCCCTTCAGCGAGGCTCTGCCCCTCAGCCTTGGCGGCGGATTGAAGCGCGGCCCGCATAGCTGGGTCATAGGCGTTGGTCATGTTTACAAACCGCGCATCGGTTTTTTCACCGATCAGCGGGTTGAGGCCGGAAAAATTGATATGGTCGTTGAGCATCATCAAATCGCCGGGGCGGTTTTCAGCCACGAGCGAGCCTGCGGCATTGGTCAGAATAAGAGCCTCTGCCCCCAATGCGGCCAGCACTTCCAGCGGGCGGCGCATGGCATCACCACGACCGGATTCGTAATAATGCGCACGTCCACCAAATACAGCCACCCGCACGCCTTCTAACGTGCCGATGACCAGTTTTGGGTTATGGCCCGATACGCCCGCATGCGGAAAGCCGGGCAAGTCGGCATAATCAACCGCCACGCCGTCAACCGCGTCGGCCAAATGCCCAAGACCTGAACCAAGGATTAACCCAAGTCGCACAGGCTCAGCCCCCGCGCGGGTGCGGATAAGATCGAGTAGCGGATCCATTAGCGTTCCTTCACATAGGGCTCGCCACCCGCTTTAGGCGGAATCGCCTTGCCTACAAATCCAGCCAGAATAACGACCGTCAGAATATAGGGCAGGGCCTGCATGAACTGCACTGGCACCACAAATAGCCCGATATCAAGGCTTTGGTATTTATTGGCGATGGCATCCAGCAGGCCAAACAAGAAGCAGGCCCCCAGCGCAGGCACCGGTCGCCATTTAGCAAAAATAAGCGCGGCTAGTGCGATAAAACCCTTACCTGCGGTCATATCCTTCAAAAACCCAGCCGCCGATGTGCCAAGGCTCAGATATGCCCCGGCAACGCCGCATAGAATGCCACAGATGATAACAGCCGAATAACGCAGCCGGATCACGTTAATGCCGGCCGTATCGACAGCCGCCGGGTTTTCACCCGCCGCGCGTAAATGCAGGCCAAACCGCGTGCGATTAAGTATCCACCATGTGAGCGGCACCATCGCTAGGGCCACATATACCAGCAGGTTATGGCCTGATATAAGCTGCTCATAAACCGGGCCAATCACAGGAACATCGCCGAGCTGTTCGGCACCGGGCAGGGTGATGGATTCAAACCGCGCATGGCCTTTTAGCTGCGGGGTTTGCCCGCCCATATGAAACCAGTTTTGCCCCACCAGCACCGTGGTGCCAGCCGCAAAAAAGTTAATCGCCACGCCCGAAATAAGCTGGTTGCCCTGTAGCGTGATTGAAGCCAGCCCATGCACCAGTGACAGCACGACAGACATCAGAATGCCAAAGAACAGCCCAACCCAGGCCGCGCCCCATGTCATGCCCCAGCCGCCTTGGTCAACCGGCAGGGCGGCGGTGGCGGCCATCGCGGCGGCCACAAAGGCACCGGCCAGCATTTTGCCCTCAAGGCCAATGTCAAATATCCCGGCGCGTTCCGAATAAAGCCCAGCCAAACAGGCCAGTAGCAGCGGGGCTGATAGGCGCGTGGCGGAATCGAGAAGTTGTAAAATGGTCAGAAATTCCATTAAATCGGCCTCCTCTTTAAACGGGTAAACAGCCGGGTGACCGGCATGCGCACAAGGTTTTCAAGGCTGCCAGTAAACATAATGACGAGGCCCTGTATAACAACAATCATCTCGCGGCTAATGCCGGGCATTTCAAAGGCAAGCTCGGAGCCGCCTTGGTAAAGAATGCCAAACAAAAAGGCTGCCAGCAGCACACCCAGCGGGTGGTTTCGGCCCATGAGCGCCACCGCAATGCCCACAAACCCAGCGCCCTGCACGGCATCTAGCACCAATCTCTCAGCCTCACCCATTACGGTGTTAATCGCAAGCAAACCGGCCAATGCGCCAGAAATGAGCATGGCAATCATGGTAATGCGCAGCGGTGAAATGCCGGCATAGACGGCGGCTTTTTCAGAATGGCCTAAGGCCCGCAACTCAAACCCTAAGCGGCTTTTCCATACCAGCAACCAGACTAGAACACAGGCTGCTAGCGCAATAAACAGGCTCACATTCACCGGTGCATTCTTGTCAAAAGCAACGCCAATCACGGCCAACATATCATGCAATGTTGGCAGGCTGGCCCCGGCGGGGAAGCTTGACGATTCGGGTGCCATACCCGGCGCTTGCATTGGGCCGACCAGCAAAAAGTTGATCAGCGATGCCGCGATCAGGTTGAACATAATGGTTGTAATAACGATATGGCTACCGCGTTTAGCATGCAAATACGCCGGAATTGCCGCCCAACCTGCGCCAAACAGCATGCCACCTAACATCGCCGCCAGCAGCGCAATGGACCAATGCGGCCAATCAAACGCCAAACACACCAACGCCACACCGACCCCCGCAATGGCCGCTTGGCCTTCACCACCGATATTGAACAATCGGGCGTGAAAAGCCACCGCGACCGCAAGCCCGGTGAAAATGAAATTGGTGGTGTAATACAGTGTAAACCCAATGCCCCAAGGGGCAAACGCGCCTTGGATGATAAGCTGTAGCGCGCGCAGTGGGTCTTCGCCGATGAACACAACCACTAGCCCAGCTATCAGCAAGGCCAGCGCAAGGTTAAGCAGCGGTATAAGAATTATGTCAGCCCATTTTGGCAGTGTCGAATTCATGGCGCGGTCTCCTTAATGGCACCGGCCATCATCAGGCCCAACTCGCGCTCATCGGTGTTTTCGGGCAGGCGCTCGCCTTGAATAACCCCATCAAACATCACAACAATCCGGTCCGATAGTGATTGAATCTCGTCCAGCTCCACACTCACCAGCAATATCGCCTTACCTGCATCGCGCAGGTGAATAATTTGCTGATGGATAAACTCAATCGCGCCAATATCTACCCCACGCGTGGGTTGGCCGATTAGCAGCACATCAGGGTTGGCCTCGATCTCGCGTGCCACAACAATTTTTTGCTGGTTGCCGCCCGAAAAATTGCTGGCCTTCAGGTTTTCATTGGGTGGACGAATATCAAACCGTTCGATTTTGCCGCGCGCATCTTCACGCATGGCGCGCTGGTTATGCAGGCCAAAGCGGCCCTTGAATTCGGGTTTGTTATGATAGCCAAGCGCTGCGTTTTCCCAGGCCATAAAGTTCATCACCAAGCCGCGCCGATGCCGGTCTTCAGGAATATGGCCAATGCCGCGTGCCCGCCGCTTACCCGCATTGGCCTTGGGCGAAGTATCAATCGCCTCGCCAAGCATTTTAACAACGCCCGAAGTCGCGGCGCGAATGCCGCCCAGCACTTCTAGCAATTCTGATTGGCCATTGCCTGCAACGCCCGCCACGCCCAAAATCTCACCGGCGCGCAGGGTTAGGTTAATGTCTTTCAGCTTTTTCACACCCTGACTGTCCACCACATTCAACCCGCTGATTTCCAACACCACATCGCCGGGGTTGGCTGGGGTTTTTGTAACTTCAAGCAACACCCGGCGGCCAACCATTTTTTCGGCCAAATCTTCGGGGCTTGTGGTGTTGGTGGCGATGGTTTCCGTCATCTGGCCGCGGCGCATCACCGAAACGGAATCGGTGGCATCCATAATTTCGCGCAGTTTATGTGTGATCAGGATAATTGTTTTGCCCTGTGCTTTTAGGTTGCGCAGGATGCGGAATAAATGGTCAGCCTCGGCCGGGGTCAGCACGCCCGTTGGCTCGTCCAAAATCAAAATATCAGCCTGCCGATAAAGCGCTTTGAGAATTTCGACCCGCTGCTGGAACCCGACGGACAGCTCACCGACAATCGCGTCAGGGTCAACGTCAAGCTCGTAATCTTCGGCCAATTGCTTCAACGTGGCGCGGGCTTTGTTGAGCGATGGTTTCAAAAGGCGACCGTCCTCGGCGCCCATCACAACGTTTTCCAGCACAGTAAACGGTTCGACCAGCATAAAATGTTGGTGCACCATGCCAATGCCAGCGGCAATTGCGGCATGGCTATCGGTGATATTTACCTTATTGCCGTTGATGAAAACCTCACCAGCGTCGGCCTTGTAAAAGCCGTATAAAATCGACATCAGCGTCGATTTCCCAGCGCCGTTTTCCCCCACAATCCCGTGGATAGACCCTTTGGCGACGGTCATTGAAATGTTTTTATTCGCCTGCACGGGGCCGAAGGCTTTTGAGATGCCGTTCAGCTGGATGGCAGGTGGAGTTGGGGCGGCCGTTTCCGGCCGCCCCGCATCCGTGCTTGTGCTTACAACCACGGAAAATGCCTTACTGCACAGGGCAGGACATGTCGCTCATATAGTCATGAACAACGATGGAGCCGTCGACGATACCGGCTGCCGCTGCATCAACAGCTGCCTGCATTTCAGGTGTAATCAGCGCGGCGTTGAATTCATCAACTGCATAGCCAACACCGTCTTGTGCCAGACCCATCACCACAATACCGGGTGTGAACGTGTCGTTATTTACATCCATAAAGGCATTGTAAACTGCAACGTCAACGCGCTTTAACATTGAGGTCAGCACCGAACCGGGATGCATGTAGTTTTGGTTGCTATCCACGCCGATACCGTAAATGCCCGCATCAGCAGCGGCTTGCAATACGCCACGGCCTGTGCCGCCAGCGGCATGGTAAACCACATCAGCGCCAGCTTCGATTTGGGCAACAGTCAGCTCGCCGCCACGTACCGGGTCATTCCAAGCAGCACCGGTTGTGCCGGTCATGTTCTGAATGATCACCGCATCAGGGTTAACCGAACGAACACCTTCAACATAACCACAGGCAAATTTCTGGATCAGCGGAATGTCCATGCCGCCAACAAAACCAACGGTGCCGGTTTCTGAGGCCATAGCGGCCAGAATACCAACCAAATAGCTGCCTTCATGCTCGTTGAAGATAACCGAGCGCACGTTTGGCTGATCAACCACCATATCCACAATTACAAAGCTTGTATCGGGGAATTCGGGGGCTACTGTTTCAAGTGCGGATGCGTAGGAAAAGCCTGTTACAACAACGGGGTTGTTGCCAGCCTGTGCAAAGCGGCGCAGGGCCTGTTCGCGCTGGGCTTCTGATTGCAGTTCAAACTCGCGGTATTCGATGCCGGTTTCTTCGGTAAAACGCTGCGCGCCGTTATAGGCAGCTTCGTTGAACGATTTGTCGAATTTGCCGCCAAGGTCAAAAATAACGGCCGGGTTGGCCTGTGCTTGTGCCATCGTTGCGGCACCCAAAAGTGCGGCAGCACCCAGCAGGGTTTTGGTGAATTTCATATCTTTCTCCCATGTTAAGCGCACCGTTCACCCTGCAAGCAGCTTGCCGGGGCGGGCGCAATATTCTCTAAGGCATCAGTAAATGAGGCTTATTGCAAGTAGTCAATAAAAAGTTGACCAATTGGTCCAATTTTTTCAAAGGCCACAGCGCAAAACAAGCGCGTGAACCGCCGCTTTGCCGCTGAATTGATAGTAATCGCGGCGGATTCCGGCATCGATATAGCCTGAACTGGCGTAAAGTCGCCGTGCCGGATGGTTATTCTGGGCGACTTCCAAAAAGACACTCTGCACGCCTTTGGCCACAATCAGCTTGTGGAGCGCCTTCAGCAGCCGCGCACCATGCCCCTGATTCTGTGATTCGGGGGCAATGCAAATGGTCAGCAACTCCGCTTCATCCAAAACAACACGGGCAATGGCGAAACCGGATGTGTCATTCAGCACTACACAATTTTTGTCGGAGAGTAGGCCGCCAAACTCATCAGCCGACCACGGTCGCGGCACGGTAAAGCACCGGGCATGAAGGGTGGCCAAAACTGCGGGGTCAGCCAGCATCCAATATCCGGGGCGGGGCATCAGCGCCGGGTGCGGCATCGGCGGGGCGCAGGTAAATGGGTGCAGGGGCCTTGTGGGTTTGGCCAAATCGTGTGGCGGCTAACTGTGCCATTCTGGCCATATTCGGGGCCATCTCATCTGGCGTCGCGCCAACTCCAACGCTTTCAAGCGGGCTTATGGCATGGCCATCGCGAAACACTTGCCGATAGGCCTGCCCACGGGACGCAGGCAAAATAACCGTGCAATCGCCAACAGCGCTTGCACGCATTTCAAGCGCTGAAATTCCGATCGCTGGAATACTAAGCGCCATAGATAGCCCGCGTGCGGCGGCCACGCCAAGCCGCACGCCGGTAAAATTACCCGGCCCAATGCCAACAGCAAGTGCGTCCAAATCTGCCCAGTTTAGCGATTGGCTGGTTAGCAGGCCTTCCAACAGGGGCATAAGCCGTTCGGCTTGCCCAGTTTTCATGGGCTCAATAGTTTCAGCCACAATGACCCCGCCCATGAAAACGGCAGCCGCGCAATGTGCGGCTGCCGTATCAAAAGCCAAAATAACCGGTGGGTTAGGCGGCAACGGGCCGCACCTCAACCACCTCGGGGATGTAATGGCGCAACAGGTTCTCAATGCCGTTCTTCAATGTCATCGTAGAACTTGGGCAACCGGCACAAGCGCCCTGCATATGCAAATAAACAATGCCGCGATCAAAGCCATGGAACGTGATATCACCGCCATCTTGCGCCACAGCAGGGCGCACGCGGGTGTCAAGTAATTCCTTGATTTGGTTGACGATATCGCTGTCAGGACCATCATGTGCCGCATGGCCAACCGTGCCAGATTCGTCGGCCAATACAGGCTGTCCGGATTGGAAATGCTCCATAATCGCGCCCAGAATACCGGGTTTGATATGCGACCATTCCACGTCATCAGCCTTGGTGACGGTTACAAAATCAGGGCCAAAAAACACGCCGGTTATAGAACCTGTGGCGTAAATGCGGGCCGCCAAGGGCGATGCCGACGCGGCCGCTTCATTCGGAAAATCGGCAGTGCCTGTGGCCAGAACGCTTTGTCCTGGCAGAAATTTCAACGTAGCGGGGTTCGGGGTCGATTCGGTTTGGATAAACATGTTGCCTCCGGGGTTGCCGCTAATTTCGGCGTTCCGAGTAAAAAAGTCAAGTTATTTAGAACGATTCCAAATCGCTAAGAAACCGCAATAATGGCTTCTTTGGTCATGCCGCCCGGCACAATAGTGACAGGTATGGGCATATTACCGCCTTGGCGACCAACAAGCTGGCTTACCAGTGGTCCCGGCCCGTCACCCGAGGTGCCTGCGCCCAACACCAAAACACCAACTTCCGGGTCCTCACGGATCTGCTCCATGACAACTTTCACCTTCTCGCCCTCGCGAATAACAAGTTCTGGCGTTATACCTTCTTTATCCTGCATCCACTTCGCAAATACCGCGAAATGCGCCTCAATCCGCTCGCGGGCTTCGGCCTTCATAGCCTCACCCACGCCCAGCCAATGCTGAAATTCTTCCGGCGCGATAATGCCCAGTATTTCAACTGCCCCACCGGTTTTATGCGCGCGAATTGCGGCATAGCGCAGCGCGTTCAAAAACTCGGGGCTTTCGTCCATGACAACCAGAAATTTACGCAAACCAGTTTCCTTTGGCGGTTATAATGCCGGACATAATCGCCGAAAGCAGCGTCTAGCGCAACGGGGCATCGCTATGCTCTATAAGTTACATTGTAACGCAAAAACGCCCCAAAATCTGGCAAAAACTGCCAAATTAGGGGCGTTTAATGGCAAAACAGCCCGCCTTTATGGCGGGCTGTGGTGGTAAGGGTTGCTTAACCTTCGATGGCCGGGGTTGATACTTTGCCGCGTGTTTCAATTTTGATCGAACGCGGTTTCAGTGCCTCGGGCACTTCACGAACCAGATCAACATGCAACAAACCAGCCTCAGTTGTGGCACCCAGGGCGCGCACATGGTCGGCCAATTGGAAGCGCTTTTCAAACGCCCGGTTGGCAATGCCGCGATGCAGGTAAACGCGGGTTTCGTCTTCGTCGGCTTTGCGGCCCGAAACGACCAACTGGCCGTCTTTGGCTTCAATGGTCAACTCGTCATCGGTAAAGCCAGCTACGGCGATGGTGATGCGATAGGCATCTTCGCCGGTCTTTTCGATATTATAGGGGGGGTAGCCGTTTTGGCTGCCATCATGGCGGGTGACGGTATCCAGCATATTTGCCAGACGGTCAAAGCCAACGGTTGAACGGTATAGGGGCGTTAGGTCAAAAGTGCGCATGGTATCCTCCAAAAGAAGCGACACAGAGTTGGGCCGTCGGAATGACCGACCCGTTGAGTATCGGGCCCAGTTTGGCGCCCGATGACATAGATTTAGGTATAGATTTGATGTCTTCAAGGGGCCGCGCTTATGGAGTTGTGCGGCCAAGCTGCGCAGCAATGGAGCCGCCATTGGCGGGACGCAATTGGATGCCACCCGGCGCTGCGTTTAACAAAGGGGTTAGTAGGGCCATTGCGGGTCCAATTTCTACCCCGGCAGAGACTTGGTCACCGCCCCATTCGGCAATGGCCGAGATCATCCCGACTACCTGATATTCGCCCGCAACATGCGCCAAAACCGGGGCGCCCGATGCCCCTGGCGCGGCAGAACATGATAGTAACATTGCGGCTAATTCGCGGGCCACGATGGTGCAATCTTCTTCAATTGAGGGGGCGTTTTGGCGGGCCATCGCATAGGAAACCACGGTCACATCATTCGTGGCGGGCAGGTGCTGAGACCAATGCAGGGGTGTGATACCTGTGCCGCGAATGGGGGTGTCGAGCTCTATCAAGGCCACATCGCGTGATAGGCGGTAGGCCCAATCTTGACCCCCCATCTCAAATTCTGGGTGGACAACAAAACGTTTTGCAACCCGGTAAGCCGAGGCCCCGCCATTGCGCCAGCCCGGCTGAAATTCAACCTGATCCGGCCTATAGGCTTGGTTGGTTTCGGGCGAAAATAAGCAATGCGCGGCCGTAAGCACCAACCTGTCAGTTAGCAATGTTGCGGAACAAAGCGTCGCGCCATTGGCAATGCTTAACCGCCCAACGGCCTGCCACGCATCGGCATCGGCAGCGCTGCTGAGCGCCCGCAATGGGGTTTGGGCCGCCAAAGGGCCTGCAAGACAGATGAGTATGGCCAAAAGAATACGCATCTCGCAAGTATATGGTTTGCATCAACGCCTGCAACGAAAATTAGCTGCGCTGCGCAAGGTGATAGCGCAGGGCGGCGCGCACCATCAGCCCGATGACATCGGCTGGCAGAGGTTTTTCAAACGCAAATAAAGCCGCCCGGTTTTTGCTGAATCGCTGGTCGGGAAAGGTTTCACGCCAATGGGCGACCAAAGACGTTGTGCAGGGCAAATAAAGCGCCAGCGCCGTTGCATGCGCGCCAATCCGCAAGGTTGTGCCGATCCGAGGTTTGCGCGCCAGATAGGCTGGCTGGCCCCATTTGAGGCATTCGTTCAGCCCTCTAAGTTCGGGCATATCGGCGGTGGTGTGTAAGATCAGGCTGCGCATGGCCCATGCATGGGCTTGCGAGATTGCGGGGAATGCAGCAAAGGCGGTGGTGAGATCCGGTGTCATGCCGCTAGCCTAGCGCATTGTGCTGACAATATCTGTCAGGCGCGGTGGCACGGGGCCACCGGTGGCCCAATCTAGCAATTCAGCGGTATGGACAATGGGAACGCCGGCATTGGTGCCGATTTGCATCATGCAGCCAATATTGCCAGCGGCAATAACATCGGGCTGGGTGGCCAACAACGTTGCTACCTTGCGCCTGCCCAGTTCAGCGGCAATGGCCGGTTGCAGCAGGTTATAGGTGCCTGCCGAGCCGCAACACAGGTGGCTGTCAGCCGGTTCTAACACCGTAAAGCCCGCCGCGCGCAGAAGGTCTTTTGGCGCGTCTTTGATGCGCTGGCCATGCTGCAGTGAACAGGCAGCATGATAGCCCACACGCAGCGCTGGGGCTTGGGCGTTTTGCAGACCAATATCAGCCATAACTTCGGTAATATCGCGGGCAAGGTTGGCCACCCGCACCGCATCGGCGGCCAGCGGCGTGCCTTCAAACATGATGCCGTAATCTTTGATAGTCGTGCCACAGCCTGAGGTGGTGATGATGATCGCATCCAACCCGCCGGTATCAATTTCAGCCGCAAAGGCGCGGATATTGGCGGCGGCCATAGCGTGGCTTTCTTTCCCCCGACCCATATGGTGCGTTAGCGCCCCGCAACAGCCCATGCCTTTGGGTATGACAACATCGGCCCCATGCCGGGTTAGCAGGCGAATGGCGGATGCGGTAATATCGGTATTGACGGCGCGCTGGGCGCAACCTGTTAGCAAGGCCACGCGCATTTTGCGCGGGGTGGTGGCAGGGTGGGTTTGCGGGTCTTCTAGACGGGACCGGGCGGGCAAGTGATTGGGCGCAAAATCAACCATGCCGCGCAGTCGACCGGGGATAAGGCGGCGCACAGGCCGCGCCAACCACGCGCCAAGCACAGCGGCACGAAAGCGGTTCGGGTAGGGCAAGATTTTGGCGAGCATAAAGCGCAGCACGCGATCACTTAGTGGGCGCTTGTAAGTCGTTTCAATATGGGCGCGGGCATGGTCAAGCAGATGCATGTAATCCACCCCACTTGGGCAGGTTGTCATGCAGGCAAGGCAGCCAAGGCAGCGGTCAATATGTTTGACAAGCTTAGCATCGGCGGGCCGGTCATTCTCCAACATATCCTTGATGAGATAAATGCGCCCGCGCGGGCTATCAAGCTCATCGCCAAGCACCTGATAGCTGGGGCAGGTGGCGGTGCAAAATCCACAATGGACACAGGATCGGAGAATTTTTTCAGACCGGGCGATGGTCGGGTCAGTCAGGCGTTCAGGGGTGAAATGGGTTTGCATATCAGTCCATCTTGCCTTGGTTAAACAGGTGTTTGGGGTCAAACTTATCGCGTAATGTTTGCGAAAGCACGGCTTGTGGGGCGGGTTCGGGGTGGAAGGCGCCCGCGGCTTGGACCATGGCGCTAGCATGGCCGGGGCAAGTTAGGGCGGCGCGCAAATCGGCGGTATCGGGGGCGGTTGCCCAAAGCAATCCGCCACCCCAATCATAGTGGAGTGTTCGTGCCCCAGCGGCCTTTAGCGCAGCCCCGGTCGCAGCCCCGTGGCTGGGCCGAACCGAGACACGCCACAGTGTTTCGCCTATTTTTGGGGCTAAGCCTGTTAGCAGGCGCGCCTGCTCCCAATCATATTCTGTCGGCATAAACCCGCGCAGTATGGCGGCCAATGCATCTGCCCTTTTGGTCAAGGTGGCCGCAAAACCTTCAAGCCTAATGCGCGTTGCCCCGCCAGAAATATGCTGGGCCGCGGATACCTCGTAGGGTGTGGCAAAGGCCGCAGATAGGGCGGCAATGGCAGCGGCATCGTCCAGCCCTTCGGTTTGCAATGTTAGCGTTAATTCCGGGCGCGGTAGCACCTTGAACGCCACTTCGGTAATCAGCCCCAGCGTGCCATGACTGCCAGCAAGTAGGCGGGTTGTGTCATAGCCAGTTACGTTTTTCATCACCCGACCGCCGGCGCGGTGAATTTGTCCAAGCCCGTCAATAAAACCAAGGCCAAGCGCTAGGTCACGGCAGGCCCCGGCGGCAATGCGCCGCGCGCCCGAAGCATTAGCCGCGACCACGCCGCCGATTGTTGAAACGCCGTTACGGCCAAGGGTGGCACCGGGGCAGATAGGCTCAAACGGCAGAATTTGGTTTTTCTCGGCCAAAGCCGCCTCAATCTCGGCCAAGGGCGTGGCTGCGGCGGCGATGATGGTTAGCGCGCCGGGGTCATAATGGGTGATGCCGGTAAGGCTGGCGGTGCTGATGGCGGTGCCATTTGCCGGGCCGATAGCGCGCGTGCCGCCGCCCATAATTTGCAAGGGTGCCGTGGCGCTGGCAATTTGTTTGGCGAGGTCAGAAACGCTCATGCGCGGCGGCTTTCTGTGAGCGCCAGCGGAAACACTTTGCCGGGGTTGAGCAGCCATTTCGGGTCAAACGTGTCTTTGATTTGCAGTTGCAATTCTAACTCGCCCAGCGTGAATTGCGTTTGCATCAGGTCGCGCTTTTCAATGCCGACGCCGTGCTCACCTGTCAAGCAACCCCCCGCCTCCACACAGGCGCGCAAAATGTCGGCCCCCATGGCCTCGGCCAATTGTAAATCGCCGGGTTTATTGGCGTCAAACAATATCAGCGGGTGCATATTGCCATCACCTGCATGGAATACATTGCCCACAGCCAGCCCGTATTGGCGGCTCAGCGCGTCAATTTTGGCCAGCATCGCGGGCAGTTCGCTAATGGGGATTGTGCCATCAAGGCACATGTAATCGTTGATCTGCCCCATCGCCCCAAAGGCGGCTTTGCGACCCTTCCAGATATTGGCGCTTTCGGTGGCTGATTTACTTTGGCGGATTTCAACGGGGTTTAGCGCGCGGGCGATATTGGAAATAAGCGCAAGCTGGTTGTCAATTTCCTCATCCGAGCCTTCAACCTCAACAATCAATAAGGCGGCCACATCGGGATAGCCGGCGCCTGCAAAATTTTCGGTCGCGCGTATAACTGTGCGGTCCATATACTCAATCGCCACGGGCAGAATGCCGGCGCGAATGATGTCAGACACGCATTGGCCCGCGACTTCGGGTTCATCAAAACCTATCAATACCGGGCGTGCGCCTGCCGGTTTGTGCAAAATGCGCAAAGTCGCCTCAGTCACCACACCTAGCTGGCCTTCAGACCCACAGATGAGGCCCAGCAGGTCCAAGCCGGGCGCATCCAGATGCCCGCCGCCAAGGTCCATAATCGTGCCATCCATCAACACCACGCGCACCCCTAAAAGGTTTTGCGTGGTCACACCATATTTGAGGCAATGCGCGCCGCCAGAATTCATGGCGATATTGCCTGCAATGGCGCAGGCAAGCTGGCTAGACGGGTCGGGCGCATAGAAAAACCCAAGCGGTTCTACCGCGCCAGTGACTGACAGGTTGGTGCGCCCGGTTTGCACGCGGATGATGCGGTCCTCGGCTGAGATTTCGAGGATTTCGGTTAGCCTCGCGACGCCCAACACCACACTATCGGCTGAAGGCAGCGCACCACCAGCCAGCGATGTGCCCGCACCGCGTGGCACAACCGGCACGCCAAATTCATGGCAGATTTTGAGCGCGGCTGAAACGGCTTCAGTGCTACGCGGCAACACCACGGCCATTGGCGTGCACCGATAGGCGGCCAGCGCGTCACATTCATAGGCATGGGTTTCGCGGGGGTCATCAATAACGCAATCATCGCCCAAGGCCATGCGCAACCGCGCCACAAGAGCGGGTTTTTGGGCGAGTAAGGTGGGCTTGGGTGGCGGCATTTGCATGGGCTGGCCTTAAGCTTGGTTTGGTAAAATAATATGACCATATATACAGAATGGCCAGCGGAATTACGACCCGCACTTCTTAGGGTCCGTTGTTAGAGCTTCGGTTTGAAAATCGCCCGAAACCGAGGGGCGAAAAAGGTGGCGAAGGCTTTTACTTCAGGGCGGCGATAGGCTTCGGGTGAAATCAACAGCCAAGACGAGGATTCTGTGCCGGTGGGCGGCTCAAAACATCGGACAAGCGTGCCGTCATCATTGGCCAGTGAAGTTGGCACGGGGCCAAGGCCAAAACCGGCTTTGACAGCCGTTAGCACGCCTTCAATATCTGAACACTGTGATGCGATCTGCGATGGTTTGATCCGGTCGCGCAGCAAATTATTAAGACTGATGGAACTCGCACTTATGTGAAAGGGGGCCCGCTCACTGCCAAATAGAACGAAGCGATGTCCCTCCAAGTCGTCAATACTTGCGGGAATACCGTGCTGCGCGGCATATGATTGTGAGGCGTAGAGCGAGGTGGTGACAGTGGTCAGTTTTGTGCAGATTAACCGATCATCAAGAATTTTACTCGCGATTCGGACGGCAACATCTGCATCTCCCGCGGCCAGGTCCAACACTTCGGAGCTTGAGATGAGTTCAAAATCGATGCCGGGATTTGCGGCACTAAAATCCGATAAGATTGCTGCGAAATTCGCCGAGAAGTTAACCCGTGGTGCGGTGATACGAATAGGGGTTAGTTCTGTGTGGCGACATTTTTCAACCTGAACGGCGAAATGTTCGTTTTTTTCTTCAATTTCTAAGGCCAGTAGTGACAATTTTTCAGCACATTTTGTCGGCTGAAAGCCGCGTGTGTCGCGTTCAAATAGCGTTAGCTTCAGCTCATGTTCTAGCGCGTCAATCCGGCGCGCGACGGTGGGTTGCGACATGCCAAGCTGTTTGGACGCAGCAAGCGTTGAGCCGGTTTTCAACACGGCCGAAAAGACCCGGATATCGGACCAATTGTAAAAGTCGCTATTCATTTATGTATAACAGCACAACGATAGCGCGGATACCAGCATAACGAATCGTCACGTAGGCTTAGCTCAACCAAATCACCGATTAAAGGATTGAGCCCATGACCACGATAGCCAAATCAAACGCCATTTTGCAGGTTCTTGCTTCTGTATTTGCAAAACGGACTCAGCCAGTTGCGCATCGGCCACTACATACAGCCAAACCGGAAAATGACCGGACGCGGCGGATGTTTGTGGCTGAGATGATGGTGCAAAACTCAGAAGCCTTTACCAGCGAAATGGATGTGCAGGGCATGATGCACTGCTTTCCAAACCGGTTTTAAGTTTGGTCCTACCGCCCCTCACGCCGCCAAGCAACCAGCGCAAAACCTGCGGCCAACACTAGCCAGATCCAGCCTGGGGCCAGTGGGCTTTGGCGTAGGTCGGTTACGGTATAGGCGTTGCGTTCAACCAGCCCGGCCCAGCCGCGCCCTGTGGTTTGGCGGCCATCGGCAACGCGGCGTAGGCTGGGGATGCCGTCTTCAATCAAAAACACGCCGCCGCCGCTGGCCAGAATATGCACGGCGAGGAGGTCGGGGGTGGCGACAGGTTGGTCATATTCGCGCGGCGCGGCGGGGCCGGTGGCGACAACGGCGACAAGCTCGCCCTCCATAAGCCGGTATATGCCGCTTTCTGGCGCGGCAAATTGGCCCTGATACCGGCCGGGGGCGATTTCGCGCAGGGTCAATTCTTGTTCACCGCCGCCCGGCGATGTTATGGTAACCGGGCCGGGTTCACCCTCCAGCATGGTGCGCGTCACGGTGACTTGGGGGCCATTGGCGGTGGCGGTTAGCACATTTTCCTCAAGCTCGGGTTCGCGCATTAGCCAATGCGATAGGCGGCGCAGTAATTCGGCCTGCGGGCCGCCGCCTTCATAGCCGCGCGCCCAAAGCCAAACCTGATCGGACCCCAGAAGCGCTACGCGGCCATTGCCGACTCGGGCAAGCTGCAACAGGGCGGATTCATTTGCGCCATTCATCAGGGTGTAGCCGGTTTGGGGTAGCAATTCGACTTGGCGGAACCAATGGCCCCAGCTTGGCCCATCGGGGTTTTCTACAAGGCCGGGCCATGCATCGAGGCCCTGCGTGACCGGGTGTCGCGCGCCAAGATCGCTGAGCGTGGGTTGAAAGGCTTCGGTAAACATTTGCCCGGTTGGGGCGGCGGGCAGAACTTCTCGCAGCGGGGTGCGATACAGGCTATCAGGCCCGGCATAGCCATCAGCATCGGCCACAAGCAGCGCGCCACCGGCCTGCACATAGCGGGCGATATTTTGCAAATATAAGTCAGGCAATACGCCTTGGCGGCGGAAGCGATCAAAGATCACCAAATCAAACTCGTCAAGCTTTTCCATGAACAATTCATTGGTGGGAAAGGCGATGAGCGACAATTCGGTATAGGGCACACCGTCTTGTTTTTCGGGCGAGCGTAGGATGGTGAAATGAACCAAATCCACCGCCGGGTCAGCCTTGAGCAGGTTGCGCCATGTGCGTTCGCCTGCATAGGGTTCACCCGACACCAGCAGCACGCGCAACCTGTCACGCACGCCGGTAACCTGCAAAATAACGCGGTTATTGGCCTCGGTCAGTTCGCCATCAACGCCCGGTGTCCAAAGCTCCAGCACGTTGACCCCGGCATGGCGCAGGTTAAGCGTGAGCGGGTTAGAAGCGTTGACCGGGAGGTCATTCAGGCGGATCACATCGCCACCATTTATGGTGGCATAAATGGGTGTGGTCGTGTCACCCGGCGCGGCACCAGTATCTTCGATCCGCAGCATAACCTCAACATCTTCACCGACAATGCCGTAGGCGGGGGCGTTTTCAATAAGCACACGGCGGTCCCAATCACTTGCATGGCCGGTTTGGAGCATATGCAATGGTGCGGGCAGGGTTTGCAGCGCGCCTGTATCATGCAAGCGGCCATCGGTTATCGCGAAAATGGCGGCGACGCGGTTCGGGTCATGGCGGCCCAAGGCTTCGGCCAAAGCAGTTTCAAGGCGGCTGCCATCATTGCCCTGATCGGGCAGGTAGCTCAGGTCAAGCTCTACGCCGCCGGGCAGGGCGGCAAGGGCGGATTGCAGTGCGGCATCGGCACGGGCGGTTTGTGCGGCGCGGTCAGATAGGGTGGAGGATGTGGTTTGATCCACCACCACAATGGCCACATCGGGGTGCGGGCTGCGGTTTTCACGTTGCAATAGCGGGTTGGCAAGCGCTGCGCCAAGGGCGGCGAGTGAGAACGCACGCCAAATCCAGCCGGGCAGGCCGCGCCAAATGGCGAGCAGCAGCATAACGATTGCCGCCGCGCCAAAGGCGGCTAACATCCACAGTGGAAAGAGCGGGTCAAATACAACCGAGGTGATCATTGCCCCAACCTTTCCAGCAAGGCCGGCACATGAACCTGATCAGATTTATAATTACCAGTCATCACATACATGATGAGGTTGACCCCCACGCGGCGCGCCATTTCGCGCTGGCGTTCACCTGCCAAGCCACTGCCAACCGGGAATAGCGGGCGGCCGTCTTCACCCATGGCCCAAGCGGCGGCAAAATCATTACCGGTAATCACAATTGGGGTCACACCGTCGTTGAGGTTGCGAAATGGGGTGCCATCAATTGCCGTAAGGTTGACCGGGGCCTCAACCCAAAGCGGGCTATCAAACCAACGACCGGGATAGGTTTCGAGCAGGTAGAAGCTGCGCGACAGCACATGGTCAGCCTCGATTTGGGCCAGCGGTGGGATGTCCAGATCCCGCGAAATACGCTGTAGCATGCGGGTGTTTTCGCTGTTTGGGCCTAGAAAGGCGTCTTGGGTGTCAAACATGATCAGCCCACCACCACGCAAATAGGTGTTGATGCGGGCGATGGCCGTATCAGACAGGGCGTTTTGTGATGGTGTTACCGGCCAATAAAGGAAGGGGAAGAAAGTAATATCTTCAGTTTCCAGATCGACGCCCATTGGCGCGTCGGGTTCAATCGAGGTGCGGTCATACAATATGCGCGATAACCCGTATAGCGCGGCGGCGCTGGCGCGATCTACGCGCTCATCGCCGGTTATCACATAGGCCAGCACAGTTTCGGTGGCGGCGGTTGCAATATCATAGGGTTGGTTTTGGGCGGCGGCAGGGTCGGGCCACGGCAGGGCGGCGGCCAGCAAAATGGCGGCGACGCGCCCGCCAATCAAGCGGCCCGAAACGAACATTGCGGCCAGAATATCAAAGATAAGCAAGCCAAGTGCGGCGGCGAGCAGCAGTTGGCCAAGTGGTTCGGGCGGGTCATCAGCCAAGGTGCCACGCGTTGCGCCTGCGGGCAGTGGCATTGGGCTAAGCGTGGCATCGTCTGACATCAGGTTAATAGCTGCTTGCCGCCCGGCATTGGTTTCATAAAGGCCCGGCGGGGTTAGGCGTGAGCGCGGTTGGCTGGCAAGGGCTTCGCCATTTACGGCAATGGGCGATTCGGCGGTCGATAGGCGCCCAAACCCATCCATCAGGCTAACAGGTAGCCAGTTTTGGCCCGCAAGGTCTGCCGCGGTAGCGCCTTGCCCCCCGGCACCAATGGCCAACCGGTTGAGCATTTCCACGAACAGGCCTGATAAGGGCAAGTCTGACCATTCGGCATTCGCGGTGACATGAAATAACACCAACCGCCCCTGCCCAAGGCGTGACCAAGTCACCAGCGGCGTGCCATCGGCCAGTTGCGCAATGGTGCGGGCGGGCAATTCGGGGTCGGGCTGGGCAAGCACCTGCGCGGTCACCGAAACATCGGGTGGAATGGTAAGCCCGGCAAAGGGGCTAACTTCGGGAAATTCACCGAGCGCGCGGGGGGTGGCCCATGTCATCGCGCCACCCAAAGCGCGGCCACCAGCACGCAGCGCGACAGGCAAAAGCGGGTCGGGCGTGTCACGTTCCGCCACGCCTTGGGCCAGCCTTGGCCCGGCAAAGCGCAGCAAGGTGCCACCGCTTTCAACCCAGTCTTGCAGGGCAATCGCCTCGCTATTTGGCAGAACGGCGATATCGGCCAGAATAATCACATCGGGCAGCGTGGTGAGGATCGTGGGCAACGTGCCCTCGATAAGTTCGGCTGACGGGGAAAGGGCATTGGTGAGATAGTAAAGCGGCGAAATGAGCTGCGGGCCTTCGCGTTCATTTGTGGCGCCAAGCAGCCCAATTTTGCGGCGACGCAGCCCATCATCGGCCAGCGCTACAGCGCCCGCGCCTTGCGTATTTGCCAAGGTTATGCGGCTAATGCGGTTGCGCAATTCCAGCGGCATTTCAAACCGAGCCTCGGCGCGCAATTCATCGGCGGCGAATGTAGCCGTGCTGCGCCAGAGCGCGGTTTCAGCACCGCTTGGTGTTGTGCCATAGGCTACCAAATCAAGGCTTAGGGCTGCACCCGCCGTGGCGCGCAAAACGGGTTGGATTAGCGCAGAATCATCCAAATAGGGCGGTAAAAGTGCTGGGGCGGTGGTTTCGGGCAGAATAACTTCAAGCGCGCCCGCTGCGTTTAGTACGGCTCCCAATCCGGCATCAGCACCCAAGCCATCGGAAAACCAAAGCGTATCAAACCCATCGGCATCTGTCAGCCAATTGGCCCAAGCGGCCCTGTCCGGTGGAAAGGGCATGGGGGCCAGAGCGACGGTGGTTTCAGCCATATCTTGGGCCGCGCCAAAGGCCAAAGGCACCACGGGCGGCGGGCTGGTGAGCAGGTGCAGGGCGACAGGGCGGCCCGCGCGGGCCGTCTCAGCCAAGGTCGCATCCAACCTTGTAGCGCGATCAGCCCAATCGGGGGCAGACCCCCAGCCCGCATCCATTAAAATAAGCAGCGGACCAGCGCCATTGGGTGCCGTGCGCGGGTTCAATACTGGCGCAGCAAAGCCAATAATGGCGGCAGCAAGGGCGGTAAGTCGTAGCAATAGCAGCCACCAAGGCGTGCGGGCCGGGGTGTTTTCAGGGTCTTTCAACCCCAGCAACAGGCGCACAGCGGCAAAGCGACGGCGCACGGGTGCCGGAGGCACGGCGCGCAGCAAAAACCAAAGCACGGGCAGGGTGAAAAGCCCAAGCAAAACCATCGGATATAGAAATGCGATCATCGCCCGCCACCGATAGCAGCATATAGCCATAAAAGCGCAGTGCTTGGCGCGCTATCGGTGCGATGCGTGCTGAATTGCCAGCCATGGCGGCGCGCCCAATCGCTCAGTAAAGCCCGGCGTTCAGCCAGCCTGTTTTGATAGGCGGCGCGCAGTGCACGTGCGCGGCGGGTTTCAAAATTGAGCGTGCCAGACATCGATTCAAATATCACCCGGCCATCATAGGGAAAGGCTTCCTCGGCAGGGTCAGTGACTTGTAACAAGGCCCCGCGCACCCCGCGCTGGGCTAGCCCGGCAAGGCCGGTAAGCAGCGCAGCTTCATCCATCAAAAAATCTGAAATCAGGACATAATGGCCGGGGATTGAAGGGCCAGATTTCGGCATGGGTTCGGTATCAGGCAGCGCGGGTTGGTCGGCCAATGTGGCGGCCAAGCGGTTAAGCTGGTTGCGCCCGGCGCGCGGAACATCAAGCGCTGTGCCGAGCAGGCCAATGCGTTCGCCCGACCGGGTTAACAGCACCGCGAGCGCCAAAGCCAATAGCTGCGCACGGCCCGATTTGGGTGGGTTGTCGGCGCTGAGAAACCCCATACCAGCGGCTGGATCGACCCAAAACTGCACCGACTGCGCGGCTTCCCATTCGGTTTCGCGAATAAACAGCGTATCGCCGCGCGCCGAACGCCGCCAATCAATGGCAGTGGCCGGATCCCCCGGCATGGCCTGACGATATTGCCAAAACGTTTCACCCATGCCCGCACGACGGCGGCCATGCACACCGGGCACCACGCCATGGGCCAACCGTTCGGCAGCCGCCAAAAGCGGAGGCAGGCCAGCGGCAAGCGCCTCGGCCCCGGCGCGCAAATTGGCGGAGGCTTGTATCACGCGGCGGCGCCAGCCGTTTTGGTGGCCGTGCGGGCCAAATCATCAATCAGCGCATCTAGCCGGATGTTTTGCGCCCGTGCGGCATAGCCAAGCGCCATGCGGTGCACCAATACGGGCCGCGCCAACGCCAGCACATCATCAGCACTTGGCGCAAACCGCCCATGCAGCAAGGCCCAAGCCCGCACCGCCAGCATAAGCGCCTGCGCGGCACGCGGCCCCGGCCCCCAAACAACGTTTTCACGCACGGCATCGGGGGCATCTGGCCCGGGGCGCGCGGCGCGCACAAGGTCCAAAATCATCTCAACCACAGCCTCACCTACGGGCATGGCGCGCACGAGTTTTTGTGCATCAATTAATTCTTGCGCGCTGAGCACCTGTTCAACCGTTGCATCATTGGCCCCGGTCGTGGCCAGCAAAATGGCGCGTTCATCGTCGCGGTTGGGGTAATCCACGTCAATTTGCATCAAGAATCGGTCCAACTGCGCCTCAGGCAGCGGGTAGGTGCCTTCTTGCTCAATTGGGTTTTGGGTGGCGAGCACGTGGAACGGGCTTGGCAGATCATGGCGCGCGCCTGCAATGGTTACATGGTGTTCGGCCATGGCCTGCAAGAGCGCCGATTGCGTGCGCGGGCTGGCGCGGTTGATCTCATCGGCCATCAGCAATTGGCAAAAGACAGGGCCTTTCAAAAACCGAAAGGCGCGGCTGCCGTCATTGCCGGTTTCAAGCACTTCGGCGCCCAAAATATCGGCTGGCATTAAATCGGGGGTAAATTGCACACGCGCACTGTCTAGCCCAAGCACGGTGCCAAGCGCCTCAACCAACCTTGTTTTGGCAAGGCCGGGGGCACCTACAAGCAACCCGTGACCGCCCGAAAGCAGCACGGCCAGTGTTAAGTCCACCACCTTTTCCTGCCCGATTACACGACGTGCAATCATCGTGCGGGCCGATGTCAGGCGGCTGGCGAGGTCTTCAATTTGGGCGGTGATGGCGGGGTCGGCAATGCGCATGAAAGATTCCTTGATGCTCAAAATTTGCAACAGCTTAGCGGCTTAGATAGATTAGTCCACAGCGCCCAGTCTATACGGGCATAATCCAGGTTGGCAGCGGTGCAATGACAAAAAACGATCAGAATTCCGTGAATACGGCGTCAGTAACGGCGCGAGCGGATAATTTGGCGGCTGCGGCGCAGGCCGCGAGCAAAAAAGGCCCCCCGCCGGTTCATTTATGGAACCCACCGTTTTGCGGTGACCTTGATATGCGCATCGCGCGCGACGGAACTTGGTTTTATCTTGGCACGCCCATTGGCCGCAAGCCGCTTGTAAAGCTGTTTGCCTCAATCATCCGGCGCGATGGGGATGATTATTTTTTGGTGACCCCGGTTGAAAAGGTCGGGATCAAGGTGGATGACGCGCCGTTTGTGGCGGTTGATTTTGAGGTTGAGGGCGCGGGGCGTGACCAAGTTTTGCGCTTTGTCACCAATGTGGATGATGAGGTGATTGCTGGGCCTGACCACCCGATTCGTGTTGAGCGGGCTGAAGATGGCGAACCTTCGCCCTATATCCATATCCGCCGCAATTTAGAGGCGTTGATTGATCGCAAAAGTTTTTATCGGCTGGTGGATATTGGCACAGTAGAACCACATGAGGGCAGCGACTGGTTCGGCCTATGGTCAGCCGGCGTGTTTTTTCCAATCATTCCGGCGCGTGAATTGCCCTAACTGCTGTCGCGCCTCGATTGCTGATAGATCGGCACCGCAGCTTGGCGGTGGCGGCGCGCCCGAGGTTGCGCTGGCTGGGCGGGTGCACCCGCACCGCAGGTTAACGGTGGGTATGCCGTGAGGAGAGTTCGGTTTTGGCTGGGTGCGGCTGGTTCGCTGCCTTGCCATTGGATGCCTCCGGCGGGGATATTTGAGAAAAAGAGATGATGTGGCATGCGCAAAGCCTGCGAGGTGGGGCTGCGTGATTGGCGTGTGTCGTTCTGAACGCGCGGCCAGTGCCGAGCGGCGGCGCTGATCCATAGATCAGGGATCACCATGGGTTGGTTTAGGAAAGCGGGGCTGCAGTTTGCGCGGCCAATTCTGGCGCGAAATCATCCAGCACCTTGGCATAAACCGCGCGTTTAAACGGCACGATACTGGCCAGAAGTGCATTGGGGCCCATCCATTGCCAGCGGCTAAATTCAGGAATTTGGGTTTGGATATTGATCAGCGCTTCATCCCCCACCAAGCGCAATAAATACCACAGTTGGGTTTGGCCCCGATACCGCCCGCCCCAAAGTTTGGGAATAAGTGCATCGGGTAGCTCATAGGTCACCCAATCATGGGTTTGGCGGATGATCGTAACCGCACTGGCGATCAGGCCGGTTTCCTCGCTCAGTTCGCGCAAAGCAGCGGTTTCTGGCGGCTCGCCAGTGTCAATGCCACCTTGAGGCATTTGCCAAGCATCCGACACGAAATCAAGCCGCTGGCCTGCAAAAATTTGCCCTTGGCCATTGGTCAGCACCACGCCAACGCAGGGGCGATAGGGCAGGGCTTCGCGATCAATTTCTACCATTCCAAAGCCCCGTCAATTTGACTTAAGCGTAGCGACAAGCGCCGGGTGGGGGTCGATCCCCCGCCCGGCGCTGGCTTATTCAGCGCTCAGAACCGCGAGGCCCTTGATGATATCCAGCGCATAGGCAAGCTGGTAATCTTGGTCGCGCAAGAGTGCAGCAGCTTCCATCTCGGCCTTCTGGGTTTCAAGCGCGATGCGCTCTTCATCCGTTAGTGATTCGCTTTCCAATGCCCCGCGCAAATTACTTTCAGAGCGACGGCGCAGTGC
>Ga0105054_10001692_pt1 | contig 36158 bp, 30 predicted proteins | sample BON02_FD_78091 | JGI IMG/M metagenome (GOLD analysis project Ga0105054, IMG submission 78091) | Freshwater microbial communities from Lake Bonney liftoff mats and glacier meltwater in Antarctica - BON-02 (megahit assembly) | ecosystem: Environmental > Aquatic > Freshwater > Ice > Glacier...
AGCTGTAATGATGGACTGGATGGAACGGCAACAGCCACACCAATCACTGTTCAGAATAACACACCTTTCACATACTTGTGGAACAATGGACAGACAACGCAAACCATCAGCGGAATCTCTGCTGGACCGTATACGGTTGTTGTGACCGATTCCATCGGTTGCGAAGCTTCAGGTTCGGTCGTTGTGTCTGAACCAACCGCTTTGAGCGTGGCAACGGTAGTTGTTGATGAGCTAAACTTCGGTGCTTGTGATGGTTCGGCTACGGCAAATACATCAGGCGGAACGCCTCCATATTCTTATGATTGGAGTGATGGTCAGACCACACAAACGGCTTCTAACCTTTGTCCAGGAACGTACACAGTTACTATAACTGATGCTAACGGTTGTACCGAGACGGTCACGATTACTATAAATCCACTTCTCTGTACAGGATTCACCGTTGCCATCAACACGCAAAGACTTAGTTGTTTTCAAGCTGGAAATGGTGTTGCCACGGCTATTGTTACAGGCGGAACAGCTCCATTTACCTATCTGTGGAGCAACGGAGGAACGGGAAATTCAATTTCAGGATTGGCTGCTGGACAATACACAGTAACTGTTGTTGATGCGGTTAACTGTTCTCAAACCGTGAGCGGAAACGTGACCCAACCAGCCATTCTTGCAGCAGCCACTGCGGTTGATAATGTTTCTTGTCACGGAGTTGGAAATGGCGTGGTGGAACTGACCGTAACTGGCGGAACAGCACCATACGTTTTTGTTTGGGATAATAGCGCAACAACTGAGGATTTGAACAACATTGGGCCAGGTGTTTACAACGTGCTGGTAACTGACAATAAAGGATGTACAACCACAGCTTCTGCGGTGGTAACGCAACCCGATACACTTCAAGTGTCAAGTGTTGATATTGACCCAACGTGTTTTGAAGGAAACGATGGTTCAATCGACCTTACTGTTTCTGGCGGACTTGGGCCTTACTTGGTTGCTTGGAATAATCAAGCAAACACCGCAGATATTTCTGGGCTGAGCGCAGGAACGTATGTGGCAACCATCGTTGATCAGAATGGATGTGTTTACACATATTCCACAACATTGACGGAACCAAATTTGGTTGTTCCAACGGTTACAGCAGATGGCCCAATTGTTTTCTGCCAAGGCGATTCTGTAACGCTTACTTCAAGTTTGGCAGATAGTTATTCTTGGAGTCCGAATGGAGAAACGACTCAGTCAATCACGGTTTATGTTGCTGGAGATTATAGCGTAAGCGTTGTAAATGAAGATGGTTGTGAAGGGATTTCTGCTTCAACGACCGTTACAATGTTCCAAGTTGACCCTGCATCGATTACGGCAGATGGCCCACTAGAATTCTGTGCTGATGGTTCTGTAAAGCTGACCGCATCATTGGGTTCATCGTATGTGTGGTTGCCAAATGGAGAAACAGCGCAGTGGATCATTGTTTCCGATGCAGGTACGTACTCGGTAACGGTGACAAACGAGAACGGATGTGAATCAAGCTCTGCCGACATTCTGGTCACGGTTTTCGACCTTCTAACGCCAATTGTTTCGGCTGATGGTCCATTGACGTTCTGCGAGGGTGGTTCTGTTACGCTGACTTCCAGCGAAGCTGAGTCATACGCTTGGGCACCGTTTGGTCAAACTACTCAATCGGTCATTCTGACCGAATCTGGTATTTACCGAGTTACCGTTACCGATGAAAATGGATGTCAGGCAACTTCGGATCCGATTCAAATTATTGTAAACGAAAATCCTGAGCCGGTTATCACGGCCAACGGGCCTACAGAATTCTGTGATGGTGACTCAGTCATTCTCACGTCTTCTTCGGCTGATTCCTATCTGTGGTCGTCAAATTCAGAAGTTACTCAGTCAATTACGGTATTGACATCAGGAACGTATTCTGTAACCGTTATTGACCAGAATGGATGCGAAGGCGAAGCTTTGGCCGCAGTGGAGGTGACTGTATTCATTCCCGACCCTGTTTCAATTACTGTAGATGGAGCTAGCCAATTCTGCGATGGAGATTCAGTTGTTCTTACCGCTTCACAAGGAGATTCTTATTCGTGGATGCCGAATGGCGAAAACACACAGTCAATTACTGTGTTTGAATCAGGAAATTACATTGTGATTGTAACGGATGCTAACGGATGTGAGCTTACTTCCGATGCGGTTACGGTTACCGTGTTTGACCTTCCAGAACCCGTAGTTTCGCTTTCGGGTCCAAGCATTTTGTGCGAAGGCGATTCGGTTATCCTCACTGCCACACAATCAGATGCATACTTATGGTATCCTGATGGGCAGACAACGCAATCAATCACGGTTTATGTTGCTGGATTGTATGCTGTTGGAGTGACCGATGCAAATACCTGCGTGGCTGCTTCTGATACGGTTGACATAACCGTGCATGAAGCAACGGAGATCAACATTACTGCTGGCGGAACAACTCAATTCTGCGATGGTGGTAATGTTGTTTTAACAGCCACAGGCGGACAATCCTACTATTGGAATCCGAATAGCGAACAAACACAGTCAATCACTGTCAGCGAATCAGGAGAGTACGTGGTTTCTGTGGTTGATGCCAATGGCTGTTCGTATGATTCTGATACAATCGAAGTGGTTGTATTTGACCTTCCAACGGTAAGTGTGAATGTAACGGGTAGCATCATCTTCTGTGAGGGCGAATCTGCTGATCTGCTTGCAGTTTCTCCAGATGCAGTGACCTACGAATGGCTGGAAAACGGTTCAATAATTAGCGGTGAAAATGGAGCGACATTGACCGTTGTAGATTCTTCGCCTTACACCGTGATTGTTACCGATACCAATGGTTGTACTGCTACGGATAACGCTCCGATTATTACGGTTGGCGCAGTTCCAATAGCCGTTGTTTCGGAAGACAAGTGGATGTGTGCTCAAGGAGAAGTAACGCTGACAGCTTCAGGAGGCGAAAACTATGTTTGGAGCAATGGGGAAACGGGATCTAGCATCACGGTTTCACCAGATTCTGTGACCAACTATATAGTTACGGTTAGCAATCAATTCTGTTCGACTACGAGTTCAGATTCGGTGCTTGTTAGTCTTTATCCTTCACCAAATGCACTCATTGGAGCCAGCAGTATCGGCCAACTGGAAGTAGATGTCGAATTCAACGATATATCAGGCGATAGCTCCATTGTAGATTGGTTGTGGGATTTTGGTGATGGCGAATTTGAAGTTGATCAGAATACAGAACATTCTTTCAGCAACGAAGAATTCTTTATCGTCATTCTCACGGTAGAAAATGAATTTGGATGTGTTGATACGGATACGGTTGAGATTGAGATCACGCAAATCATCGACATTCCTAACGTGTTCACTCCGAATGGAGATGGATACAACGACCATTTGTTCTTTGGAAACTTTGGTGTTGATGAGTATGAACTGACCATTTATAACCGTTGGGGATTGATTATGCACTATGATGCTTCGGGAGAAATTTTCTGGGACGGTAGAACGCCAGCTGGAGCAGAGGCAGAAGCAGGAACCTACTATTACACGCTAAATGTCTTGAATGAGCATAGTTTGGGCGACTTCAAGCAGAATGGAGCTATTACGTTGATTCGATAACAACTATTGATTAAATATGAAAAGCCGTGAAAGTCTTGGACTTTCGCGGCTTTTTGCCTTCAAATCCTGTATTTGTTGATGGCTATGGCTAACTTGTGTCTTTCATTTCAAGAATCGAATGAGCAGACTTCTGTTTTGCGTTTTATTTCTTTTGAATTTTCAACTTGCTGTTGGGCAATCTTTCTTGGAGTTGGGTGTCAATTCGTTTAATGAGGGTGATTTCAAACAAGCTTCGCGCTGGTTTGATTGGGCCATAAAGGCAGACTCGACCAATCCCACTTGCTACCTCTATCGCGGTCAGGTGAAGCGGTCTCAAAACGATTTTCAAGCTGCATTTTCGGATTTCAAGAAGGTGGTAGAATTATCACCCAAGAATGGAGATGGGTTCTTTTGGATGGCGCTTGCCGCCATCAACATCGGTGATTACGCTACCTCGAAGGATGCAAATACCAAAGCCATCGAACTTGGCTCTTCGTTGGGTTCGCAAGCATACTTGAACCGTGCGCAGACCTTCATTCGCTTGGGAATGAATAAGCAAGCGCTGGCAGATTTCGATACCGTGATTGCCCTGAAAGACCAAAACCTCATGAACACATATTTCAGCCGAGCGGAACTTTACATGCGCTTGGATGATAAGAGGTCGGCACTTTCAGATTACAAAAAGGTGGTTGAATTGAATCCTGTCAATGTTCAGCTCACATGGGATATTGGAAGGGTTTCGTATGAAATTGAGGAGTACGTGGATGCGCTTACCTATTACTCGCGGGCGATGGAGAAACAGGAAAATCCAGAGGCACAACTGTTCCTGATTCGTGGCGAAGTGTTTGAGAAATTGAAGAACTACGAAGCTGCCATTGAAGATTATACACGCGTTATTGAAATGAATCCGAATCTGGCCGAAGCACACTACAGTCGAGGACAGGCCAGAGCACGAGCTGGCGACTCAAAATCAGCATGTATTGATTGGAAAAAAGCAGCGGAACTGGGTCACGAAGAAGCGAAAGGTGTGATTGTTTACAATTGTAAGTGACCAGAAACAAAAAAGCCGTGAAGAATTGCTTCTCCACGACCTTAATGTTTTCCCTTTTACAGCTGTACAAATATAATGATTATCTCATAAGTACAACCTGCTTCGTGTAAAGTTTATCGTCCACGAACAAACGAACCAAATAGCTTCCAGGAGGATTTCCGTTGGCTTCAAAAATGGAGGAATATTTTCCAGCAGTTTGAGTTCCTTTTGTAAGTTCAATCACTTTTCTTCCCGAAAGATCAAATACATCCAATTGCACATTAGCGGCATCAGAAAGTGTGTACGAAAGCGTGGTCTGATCACGGAACGGGCTTGGTGCCACAGAAATCAGATTATCCTCATCAGTTAATCCAAATTTATGGTCAGCAACTTCAGGGCGTTCATCGCCAACCGCTTTTTGCACCACCGTGTGGCAATAGTCTCTACATGGACGGTAATCGTAAGCCGCATACGCATCGTAATCGCCAGAAAGCTGCATCTGCCTTCTTAACTTGGTAAGATCCAACACACCTGTTCTAAAACACCAGACGCGATTCGGAGTTTCCCATTTCTGTCCCGTCAATTCATATTCTTCAAAGTGTAACTTATCACCAATCACATAACCACGGATATTCATGTAGCCAACATCCTCATGCAGTTTATCCTTGATGTAAGACGTTCCCGTGACCTTATTTCCATCCTGAACGAAATCGAAAACGATGTCGAATTTTACCTTGATGAATGTTCCCGTTTCATCATATTGAATCTCCGTTCCCACCCATTTTCCGTTGACATCATGGTCAGCCTTATCTTCATACAGTTCATCTGATTCATATTTCCGAAGCTGTTCCTGATTGCCAGCATAATTCTGGGAAAGGGCAGTGCCACCAATCCCCAACATAAAACTAAGCAGAGCTGCAAAACGAGTAAATGTTCTCATGTCATCAGAATTTTAAGGTGAAAAGTTACGAATAGAAACGGGAGATGGAAGTTTTGCGGTGAGAATTAACATGTTTTTCCTGATTCCATATTTTAGTGCCAGTTGGTTTGAATAAAGAAGTTGATTCGTCCTTTAACAATTTTGGTAAGTAGCGGTTTCCCCATTCAAAGGGGGTACCGAGGTACGAGGCGGGGGATTTGGTGATAGTAAAACTGGGAATCAGTTATTTTTTTTGCTCCACACGAATCCTTCCTGTCAATTGGGCTTTTTCGTGGCTTGAACGGGTTACTGAAAGGCGTTTGTATAAACAAACTGAATCGTTACTTTTGCCGTCCGCTTTTTTGCGGGCATTTAAACACAAACAAATAATTTATTTATGAACCAGTACGAAGCCGTTTTCATTTTAACTCCCGTTTTGTCTGAAGCTCAGATGAAGGAAGCGGTAAAGGATTACGAAAAGTTCATAAAAGCTGATGGAGGCAAAATTGTCTCTGCGGAAGATTGGGGGCTACGCAAATTGGCGTATCCAATCCAAAAGAAATCCAACGGCTTTTACAACCTTTTTGAGTTCCAAGCCAACCCTTCGCTGATTGCTGAACTTGAACTTAAATTCAAGCGTGACGAACGAGTAATCAGATTCCTAACCGTAAAAATGGACAAGTTCCATGTAACATACGCGGAAGGTAGAAGAACCAGATTAAAGAACCCTAAACCAGCTAAAGCTTAAGCATCATGGCAGGAAAGAAAGAAGGAGAGATCAGATATCTGAATCCACCTACAGTAGAAGTTACAAGAGATAAGTATTGCCGTTTTCTAAAATATGGCATCAAGTTCATCGATTACAAAGATCCAGATTACCTTTTGGCTTTTATCAATGAGCAAGGAAAGCTTCTTCCAAGAAGACTTACCGGAACATCTTTGAAGTATCAACGCAAAGTTGCACAGGCTGTAAAGCGTGCCCGACACATTGCTCTGATGCCTTACGTTGCTGACCTTATGAAGTAAGAGAATTATGGAAATCATACTTAAGAAAGACGTAGAGTTTGTAGGCGACAAGAATGATCTTGTTACCGTTAAGAACGGATACGGAAGAAATTACCTCATTCCTAACGGATTGGCTGTTTTGGCTACTTCAAGTGCCAAAAAAGTAAGAGAGGAAGACCTAAGACAACGCGCTCACCGCGAAGCTAAATTGATTGACGAGGCAACCAAGTTGTTGGCTAAGATTCAAGCTGGCGACATCAAAGTTGGTGCAAAAGCAGGCGAAGGAGACAAAATATTTGGATCTGTAAATAGCATTCAAGTTGCAGACGCTATTAAGACCGCTACAGGAGTTGAGGTTGACCGTAAGAAAGTAGGTTTGAAAGAAGCTACAGTTAAAACACTTGGAAAATACACTGCTTCTATCCGACTTCACAAAGAAGTGGAAGGAGAGTTTGAATTCGAAGTGGTAGCGGAGTAATCCTAAACCAATAGAAATTAGAAAGGGCGATTTGACTAAGTCAAATCGCCCTTTTTTATTGATATAAATCATCTCAAAATAAATGGGGTTAATATATTCCTACATTGTACTAACTAAAATTTAAAATTATGAGGTCAACTTTGTTTTCGTCAATTGTATTTATTGGAATAGCGTTATCAATCAGTTCGTGCAACAAGGACAAGGACGATGATGGTGATATAATCTATCCTAGTCTGACGGCTACGGTCACAGTAAGCGGAGCAGTTTCTCAATCCTACGCCTTCACCAATTCGCAAAATGATGGTGTCAGCAACACACATTCAATGATTTCGAATTACATCAGTTCAACAGGACTGCTCAGTGTGGTGGGGTCAAGTGCTGATTATGTATTCAGCATGGGAGCACCTTTTCCGGGTTTGCAAACGGGTACCTATGCATTAGCTAATGCTCAATACGCTAATTTAGATAGTCAACAACCGGCATCGTTTGATGAACTCGTTAGTGGCTCGCTCGCTATTACAAGTGTACAGTTGCTGCAGGCAGTCGGAGTAACCTCTACTTATTCTGTTAGTGGGTCTTGGGTCACAGAGATTTCTGACGGACAGAATCCACCGAGCACGGTGACAATTACCGGTTTCTTCACGAATTTGGTGTTAGTCGCCAGTTGAGAATTTTCAACTATTAAACTCCGCCTCGGACAGGAAACTGTTCGAGGCTTTTTTTGTTTGGGCGTTCCCCCGATGAAAAATCGGGGTCAGTCCGCCTCAGGTGGATATATCTTTTCTTCGTTCCTCAGAAAAGGATGCCGAGGCAATCCTTAACGCACGCCATCTGCCAATTTTATCAGTCAGTCAGAGTAGTCAACTTTCAAAAGGTTGACGACTCTATCCACTTATCAACCTTATCTCTCTACAAACTTATCAACTCAGTAAACTCTACTCAAACCTCAAACTCTCAATCGGATCCAAATTAGAAGCCTTTATCGCAGGGTAAATTCCTGAAACAACGCCAACCACAAAGCAAATAATTACACCAACAATTATCCACAACCAAGGAATAATAAAACCGCCACCGATAAAACTGGAAACACCGTTTCCAATCATAATTCCAAATACAATTCCGAACATTCCTCCTAGAACAGAGATGGAAACAGCCTCAACCAGAAACTGAAGTCGAATAAAAGCTTTGGTTGCTCCAAGGGCTTTCCGAACACCAACCTCACGTGTACGTTCCGTAACCGAAACCAGCATGATGTTCATCAGACCGATGGCTGCGCCCATCAAAGTGATAATTCCAATCAGAAATCCCGCTACTTGTACTTCGTAAAGGTTCTCCACCAACATTTTAGAAAGGTTGTCGCTGCGCACCACCTCGAAGTTGTTTTCTTCACCAGCATTCACCCCACGCACCACGCGGAAGGTCCCGGTCGATTCGCTTATCGCGCTCTCCAATGTGGCCACATTATCTGCCAACACATTGATGGTGAAGGAGGTTTTCGGACTCAGGTAGTGTTGCCGCGCATTTGTTAGCGTTATCATGCAGGTCTTATCACCCCCAAAACCCATGCTCGAACCTTTCTCAGCCAAAATTCCAATCACCGTGTATTTGGATCCGCCCATCGCAATCTCTTTTCCTATCGGATTGGTATTCTTTTTAAACAGCACGTCCTTCACCTCCATCCCAAGAATGATTACAGGGATTCCGAAGCGCAGTTCTGTTTCTGAGAAATTCCTTCCGAGTTCAAAATCATATCCGCTCGTTGCAAAATAATTGGCATCGCAACCCATCACGTTGATGTTCGGCTGGGTTTTCTGCGAACCATAATTCAAAGTCGAAGCAAATGAAGCATAGGCTGAAACGCTCACCAATGCTGGAAAATTGAACGTCTCCTGAAATCGTTCTGCTTCGCGATAGGTGATCCGCGTGTAGCTCTTTGGTTTTTTGCCGCCACGTCCGATGCGGATGTTGCTTCCTCGGTTCCGAATAGTGAATGTATTTGCTCCCATACTCGTGAAATTGCTCGTAATGGAGCTTTTTATCCCATCGATGGAGGTCAGAATTCCAACCAAGGCTGTAATGCCAATGGCAATGATGAGCATGGTAAGTATAGCGCGCAACCACTGACTTCGGATAGAACCGAAAGCCACTTTCACATTCTCAATTACAAGCTGAAAATACTTTCTATCCATTCCTCTGTTCGCGCTTGCGCAAGGTAGCTTTTTGGGGCTATAAGTTTCATGCTTCAAGTGTCACAAAACTACCTTGATTATGGCATCTCGAATCCCTACTTTTGCGCTTCAAATGAACGGATTCGGGATTGAATTGTTCATCTACTAATAAGCTAGTTTGCTAATCAACTAATTACTATAAAAATGGCTTTTGATTTGGATATGATTAAGAAGGTGTACTCAATGTACCCTTCACGCGTGGCCGCTGCGAGAAAAGCGGTCGGAAAACCACTCACCTTGGCTGAGAAAATCCTTTACACCCACCTTTGGGATGGAGAGGCAACTCTAGCTCACGAAAGAGGAAAATCCTACGTTGATTTTGCTCCAGACAGAGTTGCAATGCAGGATGCAACGGCTCAAATGGCCTTGTTGCAGTTCATGCAGGCTGGAAAGTCGAAAGTTGCTGTCCCATCTACAACGCATTGCGATCACTTAATTCAAGCGCGAGTTGGTGCAACTGCTGACCTTCAGGAAGCAATGAACAAAAGCTCTGAGGTTTTCAATTTCCTTGAAAGCGTTTCTAACAAATATGGTATCGGTTTCTGGAAGCCAGGAGCGGGTATCATTCACCAAGTCGTGTTGGAGAACTACGCATTCCCAGGTGGAATGATGATTGGAACAGACAGCCACACTGTAAATGCAGGTGGCTTGGGAATGGTAGCCATCGGAGTTGGTGGTGCTGATGCGGTTGACGTAATGGCAGGAATGCCTTGGGAGTTGAAATTTCCAAAGCTAATTGGTGTGAAATTGACTGGAAAATTGAGCGGATGGACGGCTCCGAAAGACGTTATACTGAAAGTTGCTGGTATTCTTACTGTAAAAGGTGGAACAGGTGCTATTGTTGAGTATTTCGGGCCGGGCGCAAACAGCATGTCTTGTACAGGAAAAGGAACCATCTGCAACATGGGCGCAGAGATTGGTGCAACAACTTCAACTTTCGGATATGACGAAAGCATGGAGCGTTACCTAAATGCTACTGGCCGTGCAGATGTTGCTGAACTTGCAAATGGAATTAAAGAACATTTGACGGGAGATGCAGAGGTCTACGCCAATCCTGCAAAGTATTTCGATCAGGTAATTGAGATTGACCTTTCTACACTTTCGCCATACATCAACGGGCCATTTACGCCAGATTTGGCTACACCAGTTGCCGATATGAAAGCAGCTTCTGCAAAAGCAGGTTGGCCAACTAAAGTGGAGTGGGGATTAATTGGATCTTGCACCAACTCATCGTACGAGGATATTTCGAGAGCTTGTTCCATTGCAGAAGATGCTTTGGCAAAAGGGCTTAGGCCAAAGGCTGAGTTCGGTATCAACCCAGGTTCAGAGCAAGTTCGTTTCACAATTGAGCGTGATGGTTTTATCAACACATTCGAAAAACTCGGAGCACGGATTTTTACAAACGCCTGTGGCCCATGTATTGGTCAGTGGGATAGAGCTGGCGCTGATAAAGGCGAGAAGAACACAATCGTTCACTCATTTAACAGAAACTTCAGCAAGCGTGCGGATGGAAATGCAAACACACACGCATTTGTTACTTCGCCAGAAATGGTTGCTGCATTGGCAATCTCTGGAGATTTGAACTTCAACCCACTAACAGACACGCTTACCAACGATAAAGGTGAGCAAGTAAAATTGGCTGAACCAACAGGTTGGGAGCTTCCTCCAAAAGGATTTGCCGTAGAAGATGCAGGATATCTAGCTCCAGCTGAGGATGGAAGTTCGGTGATTGTGAAAGTCAATCCAGATAGCGATAGACTTCAATTGTTGGCAGGATTTGCCCCTTGGAATGGAAAAAACATCACAGGAGCCAAATTGCTCATCAAAGCGGAAGGAAAATGTACCACGGATCATATTTCCATGGCCGGTCCTTGGTTGCGTTACAGAGGTCACTTAGATAATATTGCAAACAACACATTGATTGGTGCGGTGAACGCTTTCGGTGGGGCAACCAATAAGGTTAAAAACCAATTGGACGGCTCTTTCGGAGAAGTTCCTGCGGTAGCTAGAGCTTACAAAGCGGCTGGCGTTCCAACCATTGTAGTTGGAGATAGTAACTACGGAGAAGGCTCATCACGTGAGCACGCGGCCATGCAGCCACGTTTCTTGGGTGTTTGTGCGGTTTTGGTGAAGTCATTCGCTCGTATTCACGAAACCAACTTGAAGAAGCAAGGAATGTTGGGGCTTACGTTTGCTAATGAAGCAGATTACGACAAGATTAAAGAAGATGACACCATCAACTTTACTGATCTTACGTCATTCTCAGTTGGTAAGCCGTTGACGTTGGAGTTTGTTCATGCTGATGGATCTAAAGATTCTATTCTTGCAAACCACACCTACAACGAAGCACAAATTGAGTGGTTCAAAGCTGGTTCGGCTCTTAACATGATTAAAGCAGAGGCCGCGGCCAACGCATAATTCTTACTTACATTTGAAAACGGGCGTCCGAGATTCGGGCGCCCGTTCTTGTATCTCAACATGGCGAAAAAACCATCTCTAAAAAAGCTCACTGCGAAAAAGCCTAAATCTGCCAAATCAGGTGGCTGGGTCAAGCGTATTTTCCGATTTATTGGAAAAACCATTCTCGGCCTTTTCCTATTCAGTGTAGGAATGGTAGTCATCTATCGTTTCGTTCCAATTCCAGTTACGATTCTACAGCTGACGCGATGCGTTGAACAGTTTCAGGAGGATAAGCCAATTGTACTCTATAAGGATTGGGAACCGCTAGAAAACATCAGCAATAAATTGCAGTTGGCCGTGGTTTGTGCCGAAGATCAGAAGTTTCTGAACCACTACGGTTTTGATGTGGAGGCCATCGAAAAAGCCATCGAGCACAACAGCAAAGGAAAGAAAGTTCGAGGAGCAAGTACCATCAGTCAGCAGACGGCTAAAAACGTATTCCTATGGGAAGGAAGAACGTGGGTTCGTAAAGGATTAGAGGTCTATTTTACGGGCTTGATAGAACTTATTTGGAGTAAGGAACGCATCATGGAAGTCTATCTAAACGTGATTGAAATGGGTGATGGAATTTATGGCGCTCAAGCGGCTTCGCAACATTATTTTAGAAAAGATGCGGCTGATTTATCAAGTTCACAAGCAGCACTTTTGGCAAGTATACTTCCAAGTCCGAGGCGATATTCCGTTAGTAGACCAAGCGGTTTTGTTCGAGGTCGCCAATCTTGGACTCAACGTCAAATGAACCAATGGGGCGGTAAATTAGACTACGATAATCCACCTGTTCATAAGGAAAGAAAAAGGAGAAAATGAAGAAGGGAAAAACGTAATCCTTTTAAATTTTTTCTTCTATCATTTTTCTAGTTCACTTCTTGCCCAAATAGGCCGTCAGCATCCAAACCGTTTTTTCCTGCTGACTGATGTAATCGCTCATTTGCGAATTCGTCCCTTCATCTCCAGCTTCGCTAGATAAATCAAGAATTTTTCGTTCGATTTCCAAGAGCGTTTTCAAGTTAGCAAGTGTGGTCGAAACCGAAGTTTGCCCATCACTCACATTAACTGATTCTTTAACGGAAGAATGTTCCAAATAAGTCGTGAACGTGTGATAAGGCGTTTCGCCAAGTGTGAGAACGCGCTCCGCAATTTCATCCACCTTTAGGATGGCATCGTTATACAATTCCTCAAACTTCAGGTGAAGCTCGAAAAAACTTGGGCCTTGAATGTTCCAATGAAAACCACGAAGGTTTTGGTAGTATAGCTGATAATTGGCCAATAGCACATTCAGCTCTTTGGCAAGTTGGTTTGACTTTTTTGTGTTTAGTCCTATTTGATTGATGCTCATAATTGGCGATTTTAGATTACAGTACAAAGCTGGTGTATTTGTAATTGTTCATTAGGGTTCAAATTACATCAAATCTAGTCGATAGGTTAGTTTTGTTATTCGAGAACGTATCAACACTTCCAATATCAGTTCCGACTCTCCCGAATTACTTGATTTTTAGATCCGCGCAAAAGGACTAAGAAACCATCGTTCGTAAGTATTAAGGAGTTGGCCGTTTCCTGACAATTGGTCAGCATAATTCAACGACCTTTGATTCACCACATTAATTACTCCTTTTATGGCCCAAGAACTTATTCATCGTGTAAAATTTGCGCATCGCGCAGAAGGAGAAAGCTTTTCAAAAACCTTGAACAAGCGTGTAAATGCATACTTCAAAGAGAACGGAATTTCGAAATATGCAGATGGTCGGATGTACCTGAAATCCGTAGTGATTGTTTCCAGTTATTTAGTCCCTTTGATATTGATGCTTACTGGAGTGATTACCTCAACACCAGCCATTGTACTTTCTTGGATGGTGATGGGTGTGGCCATTTCGGGTATTGGTATGTCGGTGATGCACGATGCAAATCATGGATCCTATTCAAGCAATGATTTGGTAAATAAATTCGTTGGCTATTTTTTGAATTTGGTTGGAGGAAGTGCCGAAAACTGGAAAATTCAGCACAATATCCTTCATCACACCTACACGAATATTGATGGTTTGGATGCCGATACGGTCACATTCCCCATGTTGCGGTTTTCGCCATTTGCTAAACGAAGAGCAGTACATCGCTACCAACACATTTATGGTTGGTTTTTCTACGGATTGATGACGGTGAGTTGGATTTTTATGAAGGATTTCAAGCAATTGGTTGATTACAAGAATTCTGGAATGACCACCAATTACGATACCGGTTTTGGGTTAATCACACTTCGCATCATCCTCGTAAAACTGACCTATTTGTTCTTCACTTTGGCGTTGCCTATTTACTTTCTTCCTTTGCCTTGGTACGGAACGCTCGGTTGCTTTTTTCTTATGCACTTTATTGGTGGAGTTATTCTTGGAATGGTGTTCCAATCTGCACACATCATGGAGGTTTGCGAGTTCTCAAGACCAAACGAAGAAGGCAAGATGAAGGACGAATGGGCCATTCATCAACTCAGAACCACCACCGATTTTGCTCCAAATAATAAGTTGGTAACATGGTTTGTAGGTGGATTGAATTTTCAAGTTGTGCATCATCTTTTTCCGAAAGTGAGCCACGTGCATTATCCAGCTTTAGCTCCAATTGTAAGACAAACAGCCGAAGAATTTGGGGAGAAATATCATTGCATTCCAACATTCACCGAAGCAGTTTTAGGTCACGGAAAAATGCTTCGTGCACTGGGCAGAGAAGATATTCCTTCTTCAATGGTTGTTCTTACCTAAGCGGGTTGTCGATTACGGCTACAGGATTACCTTTGCGCCATGCTTAAAAATGACCTTTTACTGCGCGCAGCGCGAGGAGAAAAAGTAGAACGAACTCCAGTTTGGCTGATGCGTCAGGCTGGTCGAATTCTTCCCGAATACCGTGAAGTGCGTGCCAAGATGGGCGGTTTCAAGGAATTGGTTGAAACTCCTGAGTTTGCGTGCGAGGTAACCATTCAACCAGTTGACCATTTGGGGGTTGACGCGGCCATCATTTTCTCAGACATACTCGTCATTCCCGAAGCAATGGGATTGCCATATCAAATGGTGGAGAAGCAAGGTCCGTGGTTTGAGAAAACAATCAAAACAGCTGCTGATATTGAGAGAATGGTTGTAGCCGAAGCCGATGGCGTTCGCTATACAATTGATGCCATCGCCATGACCAAAAAGGAGTTGGATGGTCGTGTTCCGTTAATTGGTTTTGCAGGTGCGCCTTGGACAATCTTCAGCTACATGATTGAAGGAAGCGGTTCGAAGACGTTCTCAAAAGCGAAGAAATTTCTATACACAGAACCAGTTCTGGCTCACAAGCTTTTAGAAAAAATCACACTCAGCACTATCAATTATTTGAAAGGACAAATTGAGGCCGGTGCAGACATCGTTCAGATTTTCGATAGCTGGGCAGGTGTTCTAAGTGCTGAGCAATACAAGGAATTCGCGTTACCGTATATTGCTCAAATTTGCGATGCGATAGATGAAGTTCCGGTTACCGTTTTCGCCAAAGGCGCTTATTTCGTTCGTAAAGAACTTGGTGAGTTGAATTGCCAGACAATAGGTCTTGATTGGAATATGGAAATTGCTGAAAGTCGAACTATCATCGGTTCTACGAAAACGTTACAAGGTAATATTGACCCATGTGTTCTCTATTCAGCAGATGAAGTGATTGTGGCAAAGACAAAAGAAATGCTCACAGCTTTCGGACCTTATCGTCATATTGCTAACCTAGGCCATGGAGTTTATCCTGATATCGAACCAAGAAAAGTGAAACTGTTTGTTGATACGGTGAAGGCGTTTCGGTTCAATTGATCAGAAAACTCGTTAAACGTTTCTCAAATTCAATCGGATTTAGCTCAAAAGATTGATTGCTATTGGCTTCACTGCCAAGCATCATATCATATTTGATTCCCAACGCCTGACAAAGCCAATAATACTGCGTTCCAATACGATTGTTTGAGCACAGCTCTAACACCTTGACATTTTCATGATTGCAGAAGGCAACATTTGTCATTCCCGCACCATGAATACCGATGACATGCGTAGCTGAATTGAAAAGTTTGGCTTGTTCTGCCATGTTCAACAATCCTGGGTCGATAATGTCCACCGAGTGATTATTCAAAAGCACTTCAATTTCTTTGAAATTAGTAATGTGCCTCGTTCCTTTACGATTGATAAAAATGGCTTTCTGCCTAGCTAGTTCTTGATCATTTTCTATGAAAACAGCCTTAGTTCTGAGCCAAAGTTCTTTGCCATAAGGCATCGGACGAGCGATGTAAAGCTCCTTGACTTCCATCGCCTCATCAATAGGTCGCCAATCGTAATTCGAAAATGAAGTTTGAGTGATTAAGAACTGAAAGAAGGGTTTTGAGTAAACTCGTCTACCAACTAGCAGCGGACAATCGATTTCAGTGAATTTTTCCAAAAGATAAATCTTGTGAAGAACGTCTGAGAGCAAATGGAAGTAATTGATGCCCATGCTTCCATCGAACAGAATGGCTTTTTTTAGTTTGGTTTTCTGCGCAAGAAACTTGGCTTTAAGCATTGGAATAGGTGACGGAAGATTGTCTCGAGTTCTAATACTCGCTCCGATAATTGTTCTCAACCCATCAACAGCATAAGCATACTGAGGTTCTACAGTAGCGTTTTTAGCTCGCACCACAACCTCATTGTGGAGCCATTTTTCGTTATGGTACTTCACAGCGGAATTCACGCGTTCGTCTTCAAATTCGGTAGGATAGTGTTCGAATGGCTTCACTTCAACCCGATGCAACTCATCGAATCCATCATCCCTAATATTCCAAAAAGTAGATTTTATACGTTGGTTCAGACTCATCAAAAATAGTTCCGCGTCAAAGAAAGCACAATTTCTTTTTATGCTTTTGATAACTACGGTGCACAAATGGTTGCTAAGTTAAAATCCCTCATTAAATTCGATTATGCCAATTGCATCGTTTCTTCAGGTTTTCGTAATGCTATTTTTCCCAATTCTCGTAATGGAAGTCGTGAAACGCAACAAGCTTGCAGGCATGGTTGGACCAGTGATTTTGTGCTATGCATTGGGTTTAATTGTTGGTAACCTTCCTAATTCGCCTGTCAATATCAAGCTCAGTCAGGATGTGGCAGAAGGTTGTGTTCCGCTGGCTATTTCATTGATGCTGCTTTCCACTCGATTTATGGCGTGGCTCAAATATGCCAAGCAAACAGCAAAGTCGTTTGCTTTAGCTGTAGTGGCCGTTCTCGTTTCATCTTTCGCGGTTTCTGCTTATTTCCATTTGCAAGAAATGGGTGTGCAAGACGTTTGGAAACTATCGGGAATGATGGTTGGCGTTTATACAGGCGGCACACCCAATTTGGCTGCTATTGGTACCGCTCTCGGTATTTCTAATGAAGTTTTCATCGTGCTTAATGCTTGTGATTTGATGCTGAGTGCCCTGTATCTGATTCTTCTTTTGTCTGTTGCCCAGAAAGTCGCACTCAAGTTCTTGCCGTCATTTGTCCCCAAGGAAAAGCACGATAGAGACGAGACGTTCCACTATCAGCGGGTTGAACGCATGGCTACTAAAAGAACGCTCGCCCGTTCGTGGACGTTGGCTTTTCTACTTTCTGCTTTGATTTTAGGCGTGAGTATTGGTTTTTCTATTCTGATTGATGGGAAGATTACGGCTCCTTCGGTAATTCTTGCAGTCACCACGTTGAGCATCGGAGCTTCCTTCATCAAGAAAGTTCGGTTTCTGCCGCGTACTTACGAGTTTGGGGAATATTTCCTGCTCGTTTTTTGTTTGGGAATCGGCTCCATTTCTAACTACACCGAAATGCTGCAAGCCAGCCCGAATGTATTGCTTTACGTAACGTGTGTGTTTACAGGAACACTTTCCATTCACTTCCTGCTTTCTTGGATTTTTCGGATTGATGCAGATACCACGCTCATCACGTCCGTTGCTGGCATTTTCGGGCCTGCTTTTATTGGCCCGGTGGCGAGCGTGCTCAAGAATAAGGACATCGTTGTAAGCGGACTTACTACAGGGTTAGTCGGTTATGCCATTGCCAATTATCTAGGGCTTGGCATGGCACATTTGTTCCATTTCGTGTTTCCGTAAAGCCGCAATGCATTGCGGCTCTATAGTATGATGTAAATTTGCGGCTAATGGCTGAAGACAAACTATTTGACATCTGTATTGTAGGTGGAGGAATCGTAGGCGCAGCCACCGCCTACAGTTTTCAGCAGGCGTATCCTGAAATGAAAATTCTCCTAATCGAGAAGGAAAATCGTCCTGCATCACATCAAACCGGACATAATTCTGGTGTTATTCATTCAGGTATTTACTACAAGCCAGGTTCTTACAAGGCAACGAACTGTGTGAAAGGAAAAGACCAACTCATTGCTTTTGCCAAGGAACACGGGATAAAGCACGATGTGTGTGGGAAAATCATTGTGGCAACGGAAGAAACCGAGTTTCCGCACATGGAAAAGGTATTCAACAACGGAATTGCCAATGGATTGACCGACAATCGCTGGATAAACGCGGCTGAGATTAAGGAAATTGAACCGCACTGTACAGGAATCAAAGGGATTTGGGTGCCTTACACGGGAATCATTGATTTTGTAGGTGCAACCGCCAAAATGTTAGAGATAACCGAATCACTGAATTCGGAAAGTAAAGTTGTTTTCAATGAAGAAGTGATTTCTTATGTTGAGGAATCAGGCATCAAGAATATCCGTACAAATAAAGCTTCATACAAGGCCAAGTACATGGTTTTCTGTGGAGGACTACAGTCCGATAGATTGGCCAAGAAAGATGGAGTGAAGCTGGATATGTCTATTGTTGGCTTTAGAGGCGATTATTATGAGTTGACTGATGCAGCAAAGCATAAGGTTCGAAATCTCATTTATCCTGTTCCTAATCCTGAATTTCCGTTTTTAGGAGTTCATTTTACACGCATGACAGATGGCAGTGTAGAGTGCGGACCAAATGCGGTTTTCAGCTTCAAACGAGAAGGCTACGGAAAGATGGATTTTAGCCTAAAAGACACGGCCGAAGCATTGGCTTTTAGAGGAACTTGGAACCTGCTTTTCAAGCATTTTGGTTTTGCCTACAACGAATATCGAAGGGCTTTCTCGAAACGACTTTTTCTACAAACACTTCAACGGTTAATTCCAGACCTAACTATGGAAGACCTGCAACCTGGAAGGGCAGGAGTGAGGGCGATGGCGCTTGGTTTAGATGGAGAAACGATTGATGATTTCCGAATTGAACAAAAAGGAAACTCGCTACACGTTTTGAATGCGCCAAGTCCGGCAGCCACGGCCAGTTTGGCAATTGGTGATCAGATTCGTGAAATGGCAGAGGAGCGCTTTGCGCTTCGCGAAGTTATTGGGCAATAGTTATTGGTTATTTGATTTCACAATAACCAATAACCCAATAACTAATCAGTAATCCGGTACTTGTCCGTAAACGTATCCCATTTGACGATGAACTGCTCCATAATTTCATCAATATTCTTGAGAAGAATCGGGTCAGGAGTATTCAAGTTTTTGAAGTATTCCTTCTGATAGTCGTTGAGTTTATACTTGCGAAAAACGGCACGACTCATTGCGTAATGCGTGTTTTTTGAAGGATAGTTTAACTTCTTGAAGAGTGCAATCATGCTGTCAATGGCCGTTCGCATCGTCACCGTATCCACATTGTAGCTAGCTGCAAGTTTCTCAATTGTCAATTCGCGGATGCGGTCTTCTTGCCCTTCAAAAAAATAATCATCCAACAGATAGAAATTTCCGGCAATCACAATCATCAGAAAATCATCCTGATTCTCTGGGTCTACTTGTGCTTGAGAAACAAGATTGATGTCGTTGTTTAGAAGTTCAGCAACTTCTATGAAACTGGTGTCAACTGCATTGAAAATAGTGTTGACGAACAACTCCGCCACTTTTTCTTCTGCAACTTTCTTTCTGAAAAGGGACGTGATGCCTAATGCCATCTAAAATTCTGCTATGGGTTTAAGCAAAGTTATATTCACGTTATGCGGGATCAAAGCAATCTTGGAGGACTTGTTAACATGTTCAAGTTCAAAAAGAAGGCCCCGAAACCAGAAGGTTCCGAGGCCAAGCCGATGGTTCATGATAACTCGATCAACCAATAAACCAAGTAAAACAACCACCATTTATGTATCACTTCAACCCATCGGTCTTATACTAAACCCCACTATGTAAGGGTTTGTTCAGTAAAAACGGTGTAGTTGAATTTTATTGTCTAACCCAAGAAAAAACCTCGGAAATCATTTGATTTCTGAGGCTTTTCAATGCAATTCGGAAAACGATTAGTGCTTGATGAAGTGGGCTGTTCCCACTTGTTCTCCAATGGTTCTCAATGTATAAATACCTGTAGGCAATGCGGTTACGTCAAGTGTGTTCTGACCTAATCTTGAAGAAGTACTCAGTACAATTCTTCCTGTTGCATCAACCACTTCAACGGTGCCAATTTCCTCAGTTCGGAAATTTAATATGCCTTCTGTTGGGTTTGGGTAGATAGAAATGGAATTACGCTCTACATTATTTATTCCAGTTGATGAAATTTTTGCGCAGCTGTTTGTGCTTGATCCGCAGACAAGGTCGCCAATGAAGTCCATCGCAAAATCAAGTGCTGTTTGGTCTATTGGGCTCAAATATCCAACGTGGTTAGCCACGCCTGGATACGATTTAAGAGCGTTCGGAAGGACTACGTTATCGGCTCTCAAATGAATATGTCTGCTACCAGAAGCAATCAATCCCGTAGGAAAACCTGACACCGAAACCTCTTGAGTAAGGTAAGGAACTACGTTGTCGAGCTCTTCGTGAATGCTTACAATGGCAGCGTCTCCAGCTTCAATCCAAGAAGTATCTCCAATGGCACCACTAAAACTCAATACGCCAAGCGATTCGCTGCCGTATTCAGGTGTTCCGCTGTTTCCAGCAACACCGCCAAGGCCTGCAGTATCTCCAACCATATAAGCAGGAACCTCCGACAATTTATCTAAGTAAGCGGAGTGAATGGCTGCGATGGCTCCAGCAGAAATTCCGCCTACAATAATTCTTTCGCAGTCAATTCCGTAAGGGTTTCCATCTTCGGCAGCAGACTTTTTAAGAAATCGAACACAAGCGTTAATGTCGTGTGCTCCTCTCAAAACGGCCAACGTAGTGGTGATTTCGTTTGGCAAAAACAAGCCAACCCGGTAGTCAGGGGCAATGGCAACGTAGCCCATTTTGGCAAGAATGTTACACATAAATGCCACATCACCGCGAGATCCGCCAATGAATGAACCTCCAAATGCCATGATTACCACAGGGCGGTCGGTTTCCGTATCGCCAACAGGTGTATACACATCCATTTTTAAATCAGCTGCATTTCCGCTCAAGGCGGTGTTATTTCCGAAGGTGACTGCACTGGCCACATCAACGCTCGAAAACTTATTGAAGGTGGTGTATCTACCATCCGAGCAATCGGGTTGAGCTACAAGTTGACTTGCTGTAAATAGCAGTAGAGTACTGATAGTAAAAAATCTTTTCATGTTGTTTTTTGATTAATGTTGAGGGCTTAAAGTTAATTTAATCATTAAATAATACGATGTACGCCACGAGACGGTTTGCAATCATAAAATGATGGGTCTAGTCCGAATCGTACTTTGTATGTTCTTTTTAGCGACTGAATGATGCTCTGAATGGAGCTGACATCCACCAAAGCAATACAACATCCACCAAAACCAGCACCAGTCATGCGTACTCCCAAACACGCTTCATTTTTTTGAAGCTCGTTTGTAACGAAATCGAGTTCCGAACAGGAAACCTCGTAATCATCTCGCAACGAAGTATGCGACTCGTTCATCAGTTTGCCGAATGCAACGAGGTTTCCAGAACGCAATGCAGCCACCGAATCCTGTACGCGAACTTGTTCGGTAATTGCATGTCGTGTTCGTTTCTTCAGAATTGGGTCTGAAATGAGGTCGAGGTCGGTTAATATTGCTTCGACCAAATTCTCTACAGGGTGAGAATCTGAAATGATTTGCAACGCCTCATCACATTGCTTCCTGCGCTGATTGTAAGCACTTTCTGCCAAGGTTCTTGGTTTGTTGGTATTGATGATGAGAAGGGAATAATTACCCAAAATTAGAGGGGCAAATTCATGTTCAAGCGTATTGCAATTCAGGATAATTGCATGATTTTCTTTTCCATTTGCAACCGCAAACTGATCCATGATACCACAATTTAACCCAACAAATTCGTTCTCAATCTTCTGGCAATCTAACGCCATTTGGGTTTTATTAGGCTCTGTTGCTGTAAACATGGAATGGAACATGAAATAGCAAAGCACTTCAAGAGCAGCAGAAGACGAAAGTCCGGTTCCTGTTGGCAGGTCGCTATCAATGAGAATATCGCAGCCAGCTATTTCAATTCCCTGATTTTTCAAATGAAGAAAAACTCCTAGAATGAAATCGCTCCAGTGATTCTGTTTTGAAGTTGGAAGAGCGTTCAAGTCGAACGCAACAGAGTCATCAAAATCCGTTGAATGAATACGAATTTTGGACGATTTATTTGGACAAATCAGAGCCGTGATTCCCAACGAGATGGCAGTTGGCATTACCAATCCGCCCAAATAGTCGATATGCTCTCCGATGAGATTCACTCGTCCAGGACAGAAAAAGCGTTGAACATGCTCGTTCATTCCAAATAATTCATCGAATCTGGTGCTTAGTTTATCCATTGACAGAAAATTATAGCTGCTTCATTCCAATTGAAAACGCAAAGTGGCTAACTTTACCTGAATTCCAAACGCAAATAAAAGAATGTCTAAGATTGATCGCCTGTTCAGCGAGTATAGCGAAAGCCACCAGAACGAAACCAATCAACTCATCCATTGGATTTTTGTTCCACTCATTTTTCTGAGTGTGTTGGGTATGCTTTGGGATGTGAAACTCCCGATTGAATTGGATTTTATGGGAGGCGAGCCATTGAATGTTTCGATGATTGTATCTCTTTTGGTATTTGCTTATTATTTATCGTTGTCATTCGCCATTTCAATCGGAATGTTGGTGGTTGCATCCATCGGAATGATTGCCTGTTATTTCTATAATGGTTCAATCAGCGTTTGGATACTTTCTCTTGTGGTTTTTGTAGTTTCATGGATTATGCAATTCGTAGGGCACAAAGTGGAAGGCAAGAAACCGTCATTTTTTAAAGACCTCGAATTTTTTCTGGTAGGACCGATGTGGGTGCTTGCCAAACTGTATAACAAACTCGGAATCAAATACTAAGCATGGAATCAACAATGGAAAAGCCAGCAACTGGTACAGCATATTCGGCAATCGTTCAAAAGCAACGCGATTATTTCTGGTCGCATGCCACCAAACCAATTGAGTTCAGAAAAGAACAATTACGCAAGTTGGAAGCTGCGTTTGCCAAGCACGAAGATGCGCTGCTTGCTGCGTTGAAAAAAGACCTGAACAAGCCAACGCAAGAGGCTTTTACAACCGAAATTGGTGTTACGGTTGCCGAGATAGGTCACTATCTGCGTCATTTGGAAGATTGGATGGAGCCAGAGCGTGTATCCACTCCTTTGTTCTTCCAACCTGGAACATCGATGATTATGCCCGAACCATTCGGGGTTACGCTCATTATTGCACCTTGGAATTATCCTGTAAAAAACCTTTTTGGGCCACTTTTAGGAGCCATTGCAGCGGGAAACACGGCTGTTGTAAAACCTTCGGAGATTTCTCCAGCGTGTAGCAAAGCCATTGCCGACCTCATTAAGGACACGTTTGACCCAAAATATATTGTAAGTATTGAAGGTGGCGTTCCTGAAACCACGGAACTGTTGAAGGAGCGATTTGATTATTTGCTATTCACAGGCGGAACGGAAATTGGTCGTATTGTTTATCAGGCGGCAGCCAAACATCTTACACCAGTTACCTTGGAGTTGGGCGGAAAAAGCCCTTGCATAGTTGATACAAACATTAACATGAATGTGGCCGCCAAGCGATTGGTTTGGGGGAAATTTCAAAATGCGGGACAGACCTGCATTGCGCCCGATTACATCTACGTGAACAACAAGATCAAGGATAAATTCTTGGGGCGAGTGAAGCATTATATTGAAGAATTTTTCGGCCCTGCAGATAAGCCTTCAGATGATCTTGGTCGTTTAATAAGCGACCGACATTTTCAACGTGTGAGCAAGATGCTTACGGGTGATATTCTTGTTGGAGGCGTTACCGATGCAGCCACCAAATACATTTCTCCGACCATCATTGATAATGTGACCATGGATCATCCTGCCATGCAGGAAGAGATTTTTGGGCCAATAATGCCCGTTATCGGATATGACAATTTTGATGAAGTGATTAATCACATCAATGCGGGCGAACGTCCATTGGCGATGTATCTGTTCAGCAACGATTCTAAATTGAAGAAGCGTTTGATGAACGAAACATCTTCTGGAGCTATCTGTGTAAACGAAACAATGGTACATGCTGGACAACCTAATCTACCTTTCGGTGGTGTTGGAAACAGTGGAATCGGTGCTTACAATGGCAAGCTTGGTTTTGATACATTCTCGCACAAAAAACCAGTTATGGTTCGGTCTTTCTTGGGCGATGTGGCGCAGAAATATCCTCCATACACAAGCGGAAAACTGAGTTTTATTAAGATGGCTTCTAAGTGGCTGTTGCGCTGATTTTTATATGACTGATACGAATTACGAATGATGTACGAATATGCGAATTACGAATGCTCACGATCTAGGCAGAAGGAGCATTCGTCATATTCGTATCGCATAGCGAAATTCGTAATTCATAGGATCCACTTTTTTTCCTTTTTCTTTTTCCCCTTTCTACTCAACGCACAGTCGCCAGATATTCAGCACGTAATTGTTATTGGTGTAGATGGCATGAGTCCAGGTGGCATTCTGAAAGCCGAAACTCCAACCATTGATAGCATTCTGAAAGTGGCGGCTTACTCTTGGAAGTGTGAAGCTGTTCTTCCTACAAGCAGCAGCCCCAATTGGGCGAGTATGATAATGGGAGCTGGACCTGACAAGCATGGCGTGACCTCCAATGCGTGGCAACCCCGCAAACAAACCATCGAGTTGGAATGTGAAGGAACGAAAGGCAATGGCAAACCAAGTGGTATGTGGCCAACCATTTTCGGAGAACTCAGAAGACAAAAACCCGAATCAAAGATTGCCTGCTTCAACGATTGGTTAGCTTTTAATCGACTGTTTGAGAAAAGCGTGGTGAATCGTCAGCGAGATGCAAATCTATTACAAGCGGCTGCGGGCAAAGGTTATTTGGGCATTACACACAAGGCCACTCGTTATTTCAAAAAGCAGAAACCCAATTTCATGTTCGTGCATCTTGATCTTGTGGATCACGCAGGCCATCACGATGGACACGGAACACAAGCGTATTATGAAGCAGTTTCTGTTGCCGACCAGATGATTGCGAAAATTGCGAATGCCGTGAAGGAAGCTGGCGTTGCGGAAAAGACTATCATCCTCATTACGGCAGACCATGGTGGCATTGGTTACGGACATGGAGGCGATACACCCGAAGAACGATTTGTGCCGTGGATACTGACTGGGCCAGGTGTGGTTAATGGTGAACTTCAAGTGCCTGTGAAAACCTACGATACTGCTGCAACCCTTGCTTACCTTTTGGGGATTAAAGCTCCTGAGTGTTGGGAGGGGGAGCCGATTATTCAAGCGGTTGGGCAATGATTGTATGGGTTCGTTCGAGCCCCTGACTTTTGAGGTTGATAAAACCACCAAGGATGGTTTTACCTTCGCATCAGTTCTAAACTAATGCTTCTCATGGTCATGCGTTTTTTGGCGGTGGGACTTTTAATCAAGATTACCCTCAATACGGAAGAATTGTTCAAAATATATCTCGTTATTATAGATTGACTTGCTACCATCAGATTAGTTGTTTTGAGACCAGTAATTTTCCTCTTTCCGCTTTGAGCAACTACTCATAGTAAGGGTAAATGCAACAAATGCAAATAAGACAATTGTTTGGGCTAGATTCAGATTCATGATAGTTAGAGCGTAAAATGAAAAGCCGTCTCGGCAACAAAGCCAGTCAATAGTTCAAGTATGGTAAATTGCCTTGGCAAGTTAGTTAAGTAATTACATTTGATTCAGATGTGATGAGCAATGAGTTCTGAAATCCGTGTTCCAGAAGAAATAATTCTTGGAAATATTCATGAGATACGTGGACAAAAAGGTATGTTAGATAGTGATCTGGCGGAATTGTACCAAATGGAGACCAGAGTGCTGAATCAGGCTTTCAAAACATTTCCATACGATTTCATTTTTGAACTGTCCCAAGAAGAATAGGAGATCTTGAAATCACAAAATGTGACATCAAGTTGGAAAGTTCCCTTCGGTCTTTACAGCACCGTAAGGATGACCGGACAGATACAGGGACGAGGAATAATTGATGCGTTATCGCACCATTTTTTGTACTTTTAGTTCCAAACTAAAGAATTTGAATATGTCCACGATACGTAAATCAATCAGCTTTTCCGAATCCCGCGTAATGGACGTGTAGAGCCAACGTACGTATTCCACACCAAGCATTTCGGCAGTCAGATACCCTTAATCCACGAATACGGTTGGCCATTGTTCGCCCTGCGCTTTGTGGCACGTGATGGCATAACCAAACTTGATTTGCAGCGCACGGAGATACGGGTCTTCGGTAATTTTTTTGGCCTGTTCGAATGGCGTGGGAATATCGGCATAGCTCATACAGACCGAATTGTACAGCTGTTCATGATCGGCATTAGGCAGGGCTGGAGCTTCCACGTGCAGGGCGTTGAGTAGCAGTTTCACACCAACCTTTGCCCGTTTCTGTTCGCCAGCTTAATAGTACCCATCCATCCGCATCCTAACAACAAAAAATCCGCCTCATGTGAGACGGCTTTCTTCAAGCATTAAGCATGCTGTGGTGCAAGCGGCATCAAGGCCGCTGCATGGGTTAGAAATCGAAGTTGAGGGTGGTTGTTTCTCCTGCTTCCACCAAGATGTTCTTGGTTATAGGAGGCATTGGCGGCATCGTGCCGGGGAGGATTGCTCTAGAAACGGTTTTAGTAAGTGTTTGATATAGTCGTCAACTTTTCAAAAGTTGACGACTGTACGCTTTAAAAGGATGATAAGGGCTTGATATGATACATCAAGCATTAACTCATCAAACCATAATGCCTGGTTCAGTTCTTCTCCATCAGAAAAAGGTATTCGAGGTGCTTGTTATCGCTGTTTATCCAATCGTTGGTCCAGCGCATGTTGGCCATCACGTTATGTTTGAAGTCTATCTCAATCGCTTTTATCAGTTTTCCGTTCTCGTTGATGATGGATACGAGTTCTTCTTTGGTTGCCCTGCCGCCCGAACTGTAAGACAATAGCACGTATCTCGCATTGATTTTTCGCACCAGTTCACCTATCGACTTCATGGCAATGAATTTGCCGTCATCATCTTTTCTGAATTCTTCAAATACGGAGGCCGCCACTTTGTCTCTTGTGTCTTCTCTGCGGTTCACCTTGCCGAATATTTTTGGCTGGTCATTGAGGATTACCGTTTTCCAAATGTGGTAGTAAGAAGCATAGCGCACCCGACTTGGAGGCATCTTTTCGTTGTTTGACCCATATGGTGGATCCAAATAAGCAAGGTCGAACGAGCGATTTTCTACCGTAAGGAAAATATCTCCCCTTAGTACTTCATGGTTCCCGTTTGATTGGATGATTTTTGGAACAGATAGCTTCAGGTCGTTATACGATCTAGGAGACCAATCTGCGAGGTAAGAAACGTAATGCCCTAGCGTGCTGTCAACAGAATCGAGCGCAAGAATGAGGCTGGTCAGTGCCACACTTTTGTCAATGTCATTCAACCCAAGCTTGTCTATCTCCTCTCTAATTCCATCCAGTTTCATGCTGTTCTTCAGTTGGAATGGCCGCTTCTCTGTGCACGTTGAATCGCCACCATAATATGCTGAGAACCAGCCTTCAATTCCCTTTACATCATTCAGATGTGCAATGAGTTCTTGGTAGTGGGCAGTTGACTTATCCGCCAGTAAATAGCATTTTGCCAAGGTCTCAGACCAATAAGATATATCGCTTGAAGTTGTGTTGTAGCCCATTCTGGCAAAAATCTGCGAAACCCGTGTAGATCCGCTGAATCCATCCAATACATTCGTAATCTCCAACTCTGAAACAACATCAATTATCTGCGGAATGATCTTCAGTTTGGAGCCTGCATATTTTATCCCCTCGGTTCGGGTGTCGCTTAAGTTGTGTTGTGCCGAGACGGTTTTCAATCGGATGAGATTTTCTAAGAAGCCATCAAGGTCGTTTTTTTCTGATGGAGCGTATCCGTGTGCCTTGATTTACGATTGACCGTTTTTAACCAAAGATCCCTGCCCGATCAAGTAATCTGGCAGGGATCTGCATGGTTATTCCATTTCTATTTCTGAATGATGACCTGTCGCAAAAGGTTCAATTCCTCATTATGGAATCGGATAGAGTAGAGGCCGTTGCTCACACCACGGAGGTCTAAAGTTGTGTTGTTGGTTACGTTTCCTTGCGAATGAATCAACTGACCCATGGCGTTGAAAATGCTCACTTCCATCGGGCGCTCCACATCAGAAATCAACTGGAATGAACCCGTACTTGGGTTCGGATACAGCATCAACGTGTTCTCCTTTTCAACTTCCCCATCTATGCCAACGGTAATGATGTTGTAGCAAGAAGATGTGTCGCTGCACCCGTTCACGGTCACAATAACTGCATAATTGCCAGAGCCAGTTGCGGTAAATGTTTGATTTTCTTCACCCGTAATAATGGCGAAACCATTGTCGCAATCAACCCATTGATAGGTAGCACCTGCAAGCACAGCCGCCAAATCATTTCCGTTTTGTGCAACAGACGTATCAGGAAGATCAACCACGGTAATCTCAACCGAATCGATGTTGGTGCAAGCCGTCAACAGGTCAGTTCCTTCAACGGTGTAATAGCCTGTTTCCGTTGGAGTGAAGGCTACACCATCAGCCAAATTATTATCCCACGTATAAAGGTCTGCACCATCGCCCGTAAGGGTTACCTCTTCACCAGCACAAACTGTTTGAGTAGAAGCAACGGCCACCACGTTTGGCCATGCGTTGATTACAATGTCGGTTGCATTCTCCATCCCAATGGTTGGAGTTGCAGACGAGACCACGCGGATTCTGTAACCAGTTCCTGAAACTATGTTGACTGGAAATTGCACTGCAATTAATCCAGAAACATTGGAGACTATCGAACCAATGTCGGTTGGAGACGTGAAATCGCCATTGGCATCAGAAAGCTGTGCCGTAAATGTGTTTGCTCCGCTGAAGCTGCCAACTGCCGTGAAATCAACAATTGTTGTTGCGCCAGCGCAGAAAGTCACGTTTCCAAGATCGGTTGTGATAATCTCTGTGCAAGGGTCTTCTTCCAATGCCAAAACTCCTACGTTGTCAGTCACTGTTCCTGCAATATTGAGCGATGAGCCTCCTACGCCATCAGTTCCAGCCACACCAGTTGGAGTTCCTGCACCGCCATTTCCGCCAAAGCCACCCATGCCCGAATTGAATGTTGATCCACTTCGGTTAACGGTTGAGTTGCTCGCGTAAATGCCATAGGCTGTACCTCCGGCACCACCGCCACCGCCACCGCTGTTGCCACCGGCACCACCATCACCACCATCACCACCAGCGTCAGAATTACCGTCTGCAAGACCTCCATTTCCTCCGATGCCACCAGCAGTACCGAGTGCACCGTTTCCACCATTTGCACCGTTTCCGCCTGTCCCGATAAAGAATTCACAATCGATGAAAGAGCATGTAGATGAGAGCATGAAAACGGTTGCGCTGTTTCCGCCAGAAAGAGCTCCTGTGCCAACTGTTGTAGCGGCAAGTCCGCCCGAACCACCACCGCCACCGCCAGCACCGTAAGAATCGGTACCGGTATCGCAACCGCCCGAACCGCCACCGCCACCGCCACCGGTGCCGTTTGCGCCAAGCGTACCGTTATTTCCTGCAAGGGCTGCCCAGTACATTCCAACCACATTGGCAGCAGATGTTGCTCCCGTACCTCCCGTTCCGTGCACGGTAAGGCCATCGTTGCCATTTAATCCTGGATCGCACGTGCCACCGCCATTACCACGGTATCCTGTACCGCTCGTAACGAAAACCGTTGCATTCGCACCAGCTACTCCACTCGTAGCGTTCAAGCTGAAAGGACAATTACTATCCATGTATCCACCTCGGCCACCATTACCACCTTTCGTATTCACGTCTCCTGGAGTTGTTGCTCCAACGCCACCCGATCCAGAGCTGTTATCGTTGCACGTAGTATTGAATTCGTCCGCGTTTCCTCCATTAGAACCGTTGAGGCCAGAAACAATGGCATCTGTTCCATTTGTTCCCGCTGTTCCATTAGCACCCGTTCCGCCTTGCACCGTTACACGCTGAAGCATGAGTCCCGTGCTGTTGATGATGTGAACACCGTACGAACTTTTGCCCGGAGCTGTCGCATCTGGGGCAATAATTTCGAGGTCTGACAGCAATGTTGGAAGCATGATAGCATCCGCTTTTACAGTGTAGAATTCTCCATTTCCGGCCAAGCCACCCGTAATTGTTGTAAGACCGGATGCGGCCCATTGTGCATCAAATCCGCCCCAAAGGTTTACGCCTGCAACTACATCAATTATCTCCTGGTAGTTTGTGCTGGCCATTATTCTTACATCAGAAAAACCTTCTGTTGAAGCTCTTCCAATTCCATAATTGATACTTGCGCAAGGAGTTCCTTCGGCACCGCAGGCCGCATCATCAGTACCGTTCACCCCATCAACATGGATAATGAAAGAACAGCTTTGCTGCGCGATGGAATTGAACGTGAGTGCAACAAGTGCAACAAGAATGGAGAGTAGTTGGAGTTTTTTCATTGTGAAAAGTTGATTTTGCGTTGCGAATATCCGCTTTACATAGCAGTCAAACGATTATGAGGACACAATTATCTATTTATTTACGCTGACCGCTTGGTCAATTAAAAAATATCTCATTCCTTTGACTGACCGTTTAGTCAATTAAAAGAATGGCACCCAGGTCGCCCAAACAGTTTGCTGAAATAAGGGAAGAGCGAAAGCACCAGATATTGGAAGCGGCTCTTCATGTTTTTGCACAGGACAGTTATCACGGCTCGTCAATGGCCGCAGTGGCAAACCGCGCCAAAGTTTCAAAGGGTCTTATCTACAATTACTTTAAGAGCAAGGAAGAAATACTCATTACGCTGATATCAGAATTCTTTGATGAAGCGATGGAATTGATGGACATTGACCCTGAGGTCTCCCTCACAAGAGAGAAGTTCATTTACGTGATAAACCGAAGCGTAGATGTTTCTGTACAGAATCCGCAGAGGTGGAAATTGTATATGTCCTTATCGTTCCAACCTGACGTTACACCGCTGCTAATGGAGCGGATGTTGCCACGCATTCAGCCGTTTATGGTGCAGATGAACAACTATTTCACCGAAAGGGGACATGAGGATCCAATTACCATGATGCGCTATTATTCTGCTGTAATGGATGGTGTACAACTACACATTATGATGGATCCAGAAAATTTCCCAGTTGAGAAAGTGAAACAAATGATGATAAATCAATTCGCATAATAGAACGCAGATAACGCTGATTGAACGGATCAACACTGATTTTTAGAAACAAGAAATACAATTATGAAAACCGCAGCCACAATAAAATCACTCTCGTCTTCTCTGCGCCTCTGCGTGACATTACTTCTCCTTATTCCATTCAGTGCCCAATCTCAAACAGCATTAGATATCATCAAAAAGGCTGATGAACTTACTCGCGGAGCTTCTTCCGAAGGAGAAATGACCATCAAGATTGTGCGCCCCAAGTGGGAGCGTGAGATGCAGATGAAAACATGGTCGTTGGGCACGGAATATTCGCTGATGCTAATAACGGCCCCTGCAAAAGAGAAAGGAACGGTCATGCTAAAACGGGAGAAAGAGGTTTGGAATTGGGTGCCATCCATCGAACGCACGGTAAAACTCCCGCCAAGCATGATGATGCAAAGTTGGATGGGCACCGACCTGACCAACGATGACCTCGTGAGGCAATCGTCAGTTGTAATTGATTATACCCACCAAATTGTGAAGGACAGCACAATCAATGGGCGAAAATGTTGGAAGCTCAAACTCACGGCTAAGCCTGATGCGCCTGTTGTTTGGGGGTATATAAACGTGTGGGTTGATAAGGAATATTACATCCAGCTTCGAACAGAGTTCTATGATGAGGATGGCTACTTGGTCAACATTTTCAACGCTTACGACATTAAGAAAATGGATGGGCGAACCATGGCAACCCGAATGGAAATGATCCCTGTTGATAAACCAGGAAACAAGACCATTCTAATTACCAACAGCATCAATTTCGATACAGGCGTGAAGGAAGATTACTTCAACACCAATCAGATGAAGAAGATGAAGTAGATGCCTCCCCAACCCCTCCAAAGGAGGGGCCACAGAGCGACTTGGAAACCATAAACGCTACAATGAAATTCACCTTGATCTATTCACAAAAACTTCCATCAACAGACGATTTCTGCTCGATGCACAATTCCCCCTTTGGGGGACAAAGGGGGCCGCTATGCTTTTAAAACTCGCTTGGCGCAACATCTGGAGGAACAAACGCAGAACTGCGATAACCATCGCATCGGTGTTCTTTGCCGTGTTCTTCGCGGTGTTTATGCGCAGCATGCAGATGGGCATTTATGCGAAGATGATTGATAGCGTAACGCGCTTCTATATCGGGCATATTCAGGTGCATTCCAAAGGATATTGGGATGATCAAACCATGGATAATGCGTTCTCGTTGGATGATCCAGCACTAGACAAAATCAGCGAGAACAAGCACGTTACGATGGCCGCCAAAAGGCTCGAAGGTTTCGCACTTTCGTCCATGGGAGATGTGACCAAAGGTGTTCTCATGTTGGGCGTTGATCCCAAGGTGGAAGACCAACTGATGGGCCTTTCAGAAAAGATGACGAGTGGAACTCTTTTCGGTGCTGATGACAGCTCGGTGATAGTTGGCGAGAAGTTGGCCGCATTCTACAAAGTTGGAGTTGGCGATACGCTTGTTTTCATCTCGCAAGGTTATCATGGCGTGAGTGCAGCGGCCAAATATCCAATTGCGGCTGTTGTCAAGTTCGGTGCTTCCATTCTCAACGAAAAAGCAGTTCTGTTTCCCATCAAGGAGGCACAGTATTTCTTCGGAGCAGAAAACCTCGCCACATCCATTGCAGTGGTAATCGACAATCCCAGTCGCCTGAAAAAGGTGAAACGCCAACTTTCGGATGAACTGGATAACGATACCTACGAAGTGCTTGATTGGGAAGAAGCCATGCCCGAACTGGTGCAGGCCATTCAGGCCGATAGTGCAGGTGGCATCATCATGCTCATGATATTGTACATGGTGGTTTCCTTCGGGATTTTTGGAACCATGCTGATGCTCATTCAAGAACGGATGTATGAATTTGGAGTTTTGCTTTCCATCGGAATGTCACGTTTCAAAATTTGGGGTGTTGTCTTTTTGGAAAGCGTTATGACCACCGTTCTGGGTGCCATTCTAGGTGTGATAGGTGTTTTTCCAGTGGTACTCTATTTCAATCACAATCCATACGAACTGACGGGTAAAGCTGCACAGGCCATTGCCCAAGAAGGTTGGGATCCTGTTTTGCCAGCATCGCTAGATCCATCAATTGCCCTGACCCACATGGTTATTGTAATCGGAGTATCATTACTTATTACGCTCTATCCAGCGTGGATTATTCATAAAATGAAACCCGTTGAAGCACGAAGAACTTAACCATGCACGTGATTCTAAATATTGAAAACGGCTTGATTCTCTTAGCCCTATCACTATCTGGTATCCCACACATGTTTTGCAGGACGAAAACCATAAAAGCCATGCACAAATCATGCTTCGAACTAACAACCATATACTATGCTAATCAAAATTGCTTGGAGAAACGTATGGCGTAACAACCTCAGAAGTGGGGTTGTCATCGCATCTATTGCCCTTGGTATTTGGGCGGGATTGTTCGTTATCAGCGTGTCTTCTGGACTGAACGAACAACGGACGGAGGATGCGCTCAACACGTCCATTTCTCATATTCAGATTCACAATCCGCAGTTCATTCAGGACAATAATGTGGAGTTCCGAATCGAAGATGAGGATGCGGTTCGCAATGCTTTGAACGGCAATTCGAATGTGAAAGCTTTTACAGAACGTGTTGTGCTTAACGGTATGGTTTCATCATCAACAGGCGGTTATGGTGTGCGAATCACAGGAGTTGACCCAGAAGCAGAGCAACAGGTGACAACCTTAAACGAGAAGATGGTGGATGGCGAATACCTCACGGGCATCAAGCGGAATCCAATTATCATCGGTAAAAAATTGGCCGAGAAACTGAATGTTGACCTGCGGAAGAAAATCGTTCTCACGTTTCAGAAAGACGATGGCGAGATTGTCACAGGTGCGTTCCGCGTAGCTGGAATTTTCAAAACCTCGAACTCAAAATCGGATGAATTGAACGTGTTTGTGACATCCGAAGACCTGAACCGTTTGCTGGAGGAAAGCGCAGGATTTCACGAAGTTGCCGTGTTGCTGAATGATGTCTCGGAGGTTGACACCGTTGCAGCCGTTATTGGAGCGGAATTCGGCAACCTGTCGGTTCAGACATGGAAAGAAGTTGCACCCGAATTGGGCTACGCGGATGAGATGATGCAACAGATGCTGTACATCATCATCGGAATCATACTTCTGGCGCTTTCATTCGGCATTATCAACGCCATGCTAATGGCGGTTTTAGAACGAAAACGTGAGCTCGGAATGCTGATGTCCGTGGGAATGAACAAGACCAAAGTTTTCTTCATGATTGTGGTAGAAACGGTTTTCATCTCACTCGTTGGAGGCCCGTTGGGAGTTATTCTCGGATTTCTGACGGTGTCTCATTTTGGCTCCGCAGGCATCGATTTATCCATTGTCGGAAAAGGATTGGAGAACTTCGGAATATCCACCATGATATACCCTAGCCTCGAACCTCAATTCTACATCAACGTGACGATTATGGTGGTGGTGGCCGCCATTCTTTCGTCCATATATCCAGCCATTAAAGCCTTGCAATTAAAGCCTGCGGAAGCGGTTAGGGCGATCTGATCTAGTGTCAAAACAGTTTAAAATGAGAAATAAATCCTCCGTCTCGTGCCTCGACATCCCGAAGTTTCGGGACAGGCTCTCCTTTAAGAAAGGAGGATCCGCGGTCTGCACGCACATTGCAAAACGACAAGGGGAAGAATTATCTAAAGCCTTTAGAACGAAGCACTCTTTCAATTTACTGATAAGCCAACTCGGAGCGGATCCCCCTTTGCAAAGGGGGTGGCTCGCTTTTGGGCGGGTCGGGGGATTTTTTCAATCAACATGAGATTCCTTCCCTACAATACAAACCACAAAGAATTCTCACAAATACTGAGAAAAAATGCCACGCTTGGAGAAGTGCTGCTGTGGAAAGAACTCAGGAGCAAGAAGATGAAGGGTTATCAGTTCAACAGGCAAAAGCCGCTTGGCAATTATATCGTTGACTTTTATTGCAAACCCCTCAAATTGGTGATAGAAATTGACGGAGGAAGCCATCACTTTGAAGAGGTCATGGTGAAGGATGCAAAACGACAAACGCTTTTGGAGGAAATGGGGTTGCACTTACTACGCTTCACCGAAATGGATGTCAGACGGAATATGATTCATGTGCTTACTTCTTTGGAAACACACATTGAAAATTTGGAAAATGAAACATAAATCCTCCGTCTCGTACCTCGACACCTCCTTTGCAAAGGAGGATCCGAAATCTGCGAACTTAGGAGTGGAGCTCAGACGTAATAATCAATATTGAAACTAATCAGATACGAGTATTCGTAATTCGCATCAGCCAAAGAAGAAGAAAATGAGCGCAATCATCAGAACGAAAGACCTACAGAAATACTACAATCCGGGAGAGGAACTGGAAGTGCGTGCACTTGATGGAGTGACGATTGAAATTGAGCGTGGCGAGTTCACGGCCATTGTCGGGCCTTCGGGATCTGGAAAAACCACGTTGCTCAACATCATCGGAGGCTTGGATCATCAAACGGGCGGAACAGCTCACATCGGTGATACTGAAATCACTGCTATGAATGACAATCAACTTATCGATTTCCGATTGAAAAACATCGGATTCGTGTTTCAGGCATACAATCTCATCCCCGTTCTGACGGCAGAAGAGAACGTGGAATTCATCATGCTTTTGCAGAACCGTCCGAAGGAAGAACGACATGCTCGTGCTTTGGAATTGCTAAAAGCC